>SAMEA104315430__coassemble_192_pt1 | contig 32403 bp, 26 predicted proteins | sample SAMEA104315430__metabat2_low_PE_016 | metagenome-assembled genome bin SAMEA104315430 (sample SAMEA104315430) | gut metagenome | biome: Monkey gut; feature: monkey-associated habitat; material: faeces | place: China | collected 2013
ATGCTAGTGGCGTCATTCTGGAAAGTTGTAGTCCAGAATCTGTTGTTGCGAAACGACGAGATTCCGTACAGAAACCTTACGGAATGACGTCTGCTTGGAATGGCCGCACGGCTAATACTTTCCGTGTTGCGACATCAGGTTTTACCTTAATAGAACTCCTAGTCGTCGTTCTCATTATCGGCATTTTGGCGGCGGTGGCTCTGCCGGAGTATCAGGTGGCCGTGTTAAAAAGCCGTTTGTCCAGCACTATGGCTACCGTCAAAACGATTGCCAACGCGGCCGAGGTGTATTATTTAGCCAACGGAGCGTACGCGCCGGACGATATTACGCTACTGGATATTTCGGACGTAAACGGGTGCAGGCAGGTCGGTGCCGGACAGTTAAATTGCGGAAATATTTGGTATGATTACAATGCCGGGGCGCAATGGCATAGCACCAATAAAGAAGACCGCGTTGACGGGAGAATATATTTAAATGGGGTATATACTATTCGTTATACGCAGTATTTGGAAAATAGTCCCTCCTATGCAGGAGAACGCCATTGTATTGTAAATGATGCTTCTTCCTCTTTGGCGCACCGTGTTTGCAAAAGTATGGGCGGCACGTTAGTCAGCGGAAGCAATGCTCAATACCGTTTGCCCTAGTTTGTAAGAAACTTTTGAAACTTGCGCAAATTTTTTGTAAAATAACATATATAAAAAGTTTTGCGCCCCCATAGCTCAATGGATAGAGCATCTGCCTTCTAAGCAGGGGATATAGGTTCGATTCCTATTGGGGGTAAATATAGAACCCGCGAAAGCGGGTTTTTTATTTGCCCCCAAAGCCACATAAACTGCTTTATGTGGCGGTAGGAAGCGAAAGCCGGAGCCTTATACGAGTTTGAGGCCAGAGGCCGAAAGGCGAGTATGGCGAGGCGGGGCCGCGAGCGCCGAGGGTCAACGAGGCGACTTGTGGCCGATGACCTTAAAGGTAAATATAGAACCCGCGAAAGCGGGTTTTTTATTTGCCCCCAAAGCCACATAAACTGCTTTATGTGGCGGTAGGAAGCGAAAGCCGGAGCCTTATACGAGTTTGAGGCCAGAGGCCGAAAGGCGAGTATGGCGAGGCGGGGCCGCGAGCGCCGAGGGTCAACGAGGCGACTTGTGGCCGATGACCTTAAAGGTAAATATAGAACCCGCGAAAGCGGGTTTTTTATTTGCCCCCAAAGCCACATAAACTGCAATATACTTACATTTCCCTCCACCTTTTCATATAGGTCCAAAGACCTATGCGCCATTAGGCCTTTTGGCCCTGTTTTTTGCATAAAAAAACAACAACCCTATTAAAAATATTTAGGCTTTTTTGCTAAAAAACAGTAGATTTTTGGGGTATAACTTGATATAGTGAAAGTGTACCCGAATTAAACCGACAACAAGAAAAGGAGTACCTAAAATGAAACAACTCGTATTAGCCCTGCTGTTACTGGGTTTGGCAGTTCCTGGTTCTGCCCAAGCCGGTAAAGCTCCTGTCGTTGCTGCAAAACAAGTAAAGAAAGTTGCTACCGCGTTTAAAGTCCGTGTACCTGCGGCTCCGCGCGTATCCAGCAAAGTGCTTAAACAGCAATATGCCTTGGTCAGCCGCTCTTTGGCGATTGCCCAACAAGTGCATAGCCAGCAAGTGGCCCAAGTGCTGACGGACGCTTCTCTCGCCGCGAAAGAACGCTTGGCGGTATTGGAAAAACTGGACGCCGAAACGGCTGAATTAACGGCCAGCCTGAACGAACGCGCGATGAAGGCGCAAGCCCAATGGGGCGAACGCTTGTTAGTGGAACGCAATCCGAATTTCTTTCCTAAAAAAGATCCCAACATCCCGGGTATGCTCTCCGAATCGGCCAAGCCGACGGAATATCCCGATATGTCTCCGGCCTTCTTCCGCGAGGTGGTCGCCTTGGTGCCCGAGTATGAAGAATTGCCCGAAGAGGTAAATATGCTTGCAGTGGCCTTGGGTAAAAAATTGGGTTTTATGGAGCAAACCATTACCCAGTTAAAAGATGTCAAACTGGCCGCCAACAAAAAGATTGCAATGAGCGAAACGGAAATGGAAAAACGCTTCTACCGCAACCAAGTAAAAAAGGCGGACCGCGAACTGGCGAAACTTTCCAAACAAGCCGCTCAGGCCGCGGCGGATTTGGTGGACTTGATGAACCTTTATCCGTCCTTGTACAAAGACGCTTTGACGTTGGTAGCCGTTAAATTGGATACCTACCCCGTTAAAACGGACTTTGTAAAATACCTGCGCGGCAAAGTGCGCTTGCCCTCTACGGTTAAGGAAGAGGCTCCTCGCCGCAGAATCGGTTTTGGCAACTAAAAAACTGTATTTATAAAAAGCCCCGCTTAATGCGGGGCTTTTTTGTGTGCTAATTTTTGTATTTTATAAACTTAGGTTTTTGCTATAATAAGATCATATTATAGCCTTTATGGAGAATCCTTATGCCGACGATGCAAGTAAGTGCAGAAGCAAAATCTATTAGTGAAATCTTTTCTAAATTTTTCTCTATTCCTGCGTATCAACGCGATTATGTTTGGAAAGAAGAAAATATCGAGGCTTTTTTTAATGACATTTTAGAGAGTTTTAATAGTAATGCAAATAAAGATTATTTTATGGGTAGCCTTTTGTTGGCGCGGCACCCAGAGAATAGTGCGTCGTACTTTGTTATAGACGGACAACAACGTTTAACAACCAGTTATATTTTACTTAAATTATTTTTGGATTTCTCTAAAGAATATGGTACTGAAAACGAACAATTTTATATTAAACTCTCTTTATGTAATCCAACATCAAAAGGCTTGCAATATAAGGTAACTTTCCTATACGAACAAACACAAAAATTAATGGATGAATTTATAAGACAAGAAACCTTGGAGGATTCCTTACTTTTTATTAGCAAAGTCTATAAAATGGGGTCTTGTTCTCAATCCGAATATAGAATGTTGGAGGCGTACCGTCATTTCAGCAAATTGCTAAAAGAGCAATTTACTAAAAATAACATATTGGATTGGGCGTCTATGTATGAATATATAAGTTATTTCCAACAGCACGTTATTTTTTCTGTCATTTATACCGAAAATACACAGGATGCGCTCATATTATTTCAAAATATGAACGATAGAGGGGTCTCTTTAACAAAAACAGATTTATTAAAAAATTTGTTATTCCAACACTTAAAGGAAAATACTTTGGCTGAAAATGAGAAAAATCTTTCTCTTAAATGGCGTGAATTTGTTAAGACCATTGAGAAAAGCAAAAATATGAATATTACACCAGACCGTTTTTTGCGCCATTATATAATGGTCAAAACTGGACGTTCTGATATTCAAAAAGGCAATGTCTTTAATGAAATTGCAGATAAAAAAGATATTTTAAATATAAGACAAAATCCAATAGAAGCCTTTGATGATATTTTGGAAAAAGCGAAATTGTATGTGAATATTCGGGCTTATGGAAAAAGGACCTCTGACGGTAAGGAAATTCAGGGGTTATTAAATATGCAAGCACTAAAAGTAGAGCAACAAGTATTACTCCTTTTAGATACAGAAAAAATGCCAGACGATGTTTTTGAGGATTTTTCTTCCAAAATAGAAAATTTATTGTTTGTCTATATGGTCTCTGGCGTATTAACAAAGCAATATGAATCATTGTTTTGTCGTTGGAGCCACGAGGATATACAATACATAGATTCCAAGGAAAAATATGAGAAATTTTTAAATGAAAAATTTTTACCTGAATTATATAAAAACAAAAAAATATTTGAAGAACGTTTTAACCAATTATCCCAACAGGGACTGGTAAAGTACAAGCAAAAATACATTTTAGGAAAATTGGCCCAGTTTTTAGAACAAAAACGCGGTGAATTTAGATCATTAAAAGATGTAATGAAAAAATATAAGGAAATTGAACACATTTGGCCCCAAGAACCGAATGAAGCAGTTAAACAAGCGTGTAATTTGTCTCCCGAGGATTATGCCGCTTGTATGCAAAAGTTGGGCAATCTAACATTGCTGAATAAAAAATTGAATATACAAGCCAGCAATGGAGAATTTTCTGTAAAGGTGCCTTATTATGAAAATGAGGATTTGTTGCTTACTAAATGTTTAGTTAAGAATTTGGACTGTTATGGAAAGCCCTTTGCAAATTGTTTGCAAAGTTATAATATTGTGCCCTTTACTACTTGGGATGAGCATTGTATAGAGACACGACAACGCAGTTTAACGGCTATGGCTCTAACTATTTGGGGATTAAACAAAAAATAAATTTAATGCCGTTATATGCTGTTAGCCCCGCTTAATGCGGGGCTTTTTTGTGGGGTGGAATAGATTTATTTGAAAAGCGTTTTTTATCGGCGTTTGGCTCTGTAAAATGCTAAAATAAACTAACTGCATTTGGGGAGTATTTTATGGCCAGAAATTTATCGTTTTCTTATTCTAAAATGGGTATGTATAAAGAATGCCCGCAGAAGTACAAATTCCGCTACGTCCATATGTTGCCCGAGCAACCCAAGTATTACTTTGCGTTCGGCTCCGCGTTGCACGAGGTAATGGAGTATATTTATAACCCGGCGAACCCGGTTTTCCCCACCTTGGCGGAAGCGTTGGTATTTTTTGAAAACCATTGGAACAAAACCACCTACGAGCAAAAGGGCTATGCGTCGCTTGAAAAGGAACTGGCCGGATATGCCGAGGGGCGGCGGATTATTGAATCCTATTACGCCAAAAACGCGGCCACCTTTGCGCATCCGCTGTCCGTGGAAATGAAGAGCACCCTGGATATTGACGGGCTGAGCCTGATTAGCATTTTGGACCGTATGGATTATTTGGGCGACGGGAAAATCAAAATTTTGGACTATAAAACGGGCAAAACCGTCCAGCGCGAGCCGGACCAACTGTATATGTACCAAAAAGTGGCCGAGAACTCCCCCGCCATCCGCGCGTTGGTGGAGCAGAAGGACCCGGGCGTAAAGGAAATCCGCGTAGCGCAACTGAGTTTTTACCATTTGCCCACCTTGCACGAAATGACGTTTGAACGCGCCGAGGATAAGGAAATTTTTGAATTTTGGCAAGGCGTTTTAAAGGTGGCGGATAACATCCGCGCGGGCAATTTTGCCCCCACCCCCGGCGAAAACCAGTGCCGCTGGTGCGATTACCGTAACATCTGCCCCGTGTTTACAGGTAAGGAATACACCGGGCCGACGGGTTTTGCGGCGCGTAAAGTAACACCCGCCCCCGCCGAACAACCCAAGAGCGAGCAGGAAATTTTGAGCGAAAAAATTGACCGCTGCGGGGCGCTACTGGACGAAGCAAAGGCCTTGCAAAAGGAAATCATTTCGCTAATGCGCAAAAACAATTTTGAACGCCACTTCGGCAAGCAGTACAAGGCCGAACTTTCCCGCGTGGAAAAGTTGGAATTTACCGATAAAGAAAAAGTGGTGGAACTTTTGCGCACACTTAAATTATTAGCCAAAACCTTGGTACCTACGCAAAGCACGGTGGCCGGACTCTTAACAGACGCGTCCGTCCCGGCGGAGGCCAAGGCCAAATTGCAGGCGTTTGCCAAAAAACAAGAGGACATTAACTTAAATTTAACCAAGGCGGAATAGTATGATACAAAAAACGGATTTTCGCTTGAAGTGGTCTTTTTTTATTGTGCTGGCGGCGGCGTTGCTGTTTACCGTGGCCCGCGCGGCGCTTTTTTTGTTAAACCGCGATTTTTTCAGCGCGTTATCCGGGGCGGAGATTTTTTCCGCCTTTTTAAATGGGCTCCGTTTTGATTTTTCCGTAATAGCCCTTTTTATAGGGCCGGTGCTGTTTTTGCTCAATTTACCCGTGCGCGGGCGCGGCTGGGTAAAATTTTGGATGGGCGTATTACTGGCCGAACTGATTTTTGCGGCGGGATTTTTAATCGGGGATTTGATTTATTTCCCCAAGGTAAACCGCCACATTGCCGAGGAAATCGTGCAGGTAGCCAACGACTGGGGCTATGTGTTAAAGTATATGCTTACGCAGGTTTGGCTGCCGCTTATTATTCTGTTGGTCGGCTTTGCGTGGGCGGTGCGTGCGGTGTGCCGCTATACGGATAAACATTTTCAGGCCAACCGTTTTAGCAATATCCGCACGGGCGAAATTTTGTTTTTAATTGTACTCTTTACCTTTTTGGGCATCCGCGGACACATCGGGCGCGGCAAATCCTTGGGCGTGGCTGATGTGTATAATTACGCCTCATCCCCCGCCGCCGCGGCTCTTACGCTAAACGGCGCGTTTACGGCCTATCAGGTTGGCAGAAAGGGCGCTATGGAAATTTCCAACGCGTTCCCGGCGGATAAAGCCCTGGAACTCACGCAAAAGCGTTTTGTAGCCACAGACGAAACGGTGCCGGATGAAAATTATCCCTTAATGCGCCAAGCCAAACCGGACGATAAACCGCTTGCCAAGGACTATAACGTAATGATTGTGCTGTTGGAAGGCTGGCACCCGTATTACGTGGACGGTTTATCGGGCCAAAACTTTGGCGCTACCCCGGTATTTGACGATATTTTAAAAAACGGGGTGAACTTTACGAACGCTTACGCGGCGGGCCTGCGCAGTATTTTTGGCTTTGCGGCCGTGTTTGCGGGCGTGCCGTTGGTGCCCGGTCTGCCGATGTTTGGCTACGGGCTGGAATTAACCTCGTTTTCCCCTATGCCCAAGCACTTTGCCCAGGCGGGCTATTACACCTTTTTTGCGCAGACCTCGCACCGCGATTCGTACCGCCTCTGCGCGCTCGCTTCGTATTTGGGCGTAAAAGACAGTTACGGCTGGGAGGACATCCCAGAATTGTTAAAATACAAGGACCGCGCCCCCTTCGGCTACGATTATGACGCCTTAATGTTCGCGGCGGATAAAATTAAAAATCGCCACGAAAAGAATTTTATGGGTATGGTGTTTACTGGCATTACGCACGAACCGTTTGCTTCCACCTTGCCGCAGTTTGACAAATACCCGTACGACTCGTGGGAGCACGGATTCTTAAATACGCTGTCGTTTGCCGATTGGTCTATCGGCGAGTTTTTAAAGCGCGCCAAAGAGGACGGCTGGTTTGATAATACCATTTTTGTCTTCGTGGCGGACCACACTTCGGGCGGCCCGGCGGACGATTCCCTAAAAAACCATTTCCGTATTCCGCTGGTTATTTATGCGCCGAAACTTTTTAAAGGGCAGGAAGCCAAGCAAATCGTTTCGCAATTAGATTTAATCCCCACACTTTACCGTTTGACGGGCCTTACGCCCGCTTATACGGCCTTTGGGCGGGATATGTTTGATACGTCCTTTGACCGCGCGGCGTTCGTGTCCGAGGGTGTGAATATCGGGCTCATTACCGCGGACGGCGAAATGCGCCACAGCGGCGGAAAGATTTTGTCCGCCACGCCCGGTATGGATACCGAAAAGGCCGAAGAAACCTTGCTTTCCTTGGACAAGGCCGCCTATACATTACTCAAAGAAAACCGCTGGTATAAGCCGCAAACGGATGAGGCCAACCAATGAGCGGGAAACTCTTTGTTGCATTGGATTTGGGCACGTCCTCTTGCCGTGCCTTGGCCTTTAACCAAGCGGGGCAGACCGTGGCGCACAAAAGCCTTGCTCTTGCGCCAAAACGCCCCCAAAACGGCCTTTCTTATTATGACGGGGCCGAACTCCTGCGCGCGCAAAAAAATGTTTTAAATTCTCTTTTAATGCAAGTCGGGCCGCAAAACGTCCGCAGTATTTCGGTGGCCGGACAGCGTTCCACGGTGGTTTTGTGGCACAAGCAAACGGGCGAAGCCTTGGCCCCGGTGCTCACGTGGGAGGACGGGCGGGCGGCGGCAGAAGCGGAAAACGCTCCCGTCAGCCAGCCGGAAATCCACGCGGTAACAGGCCTGTATAAAACGCCGTATTTTTCCGCGCCCAAAATTGCCTGGTGCCTTAAAAATTGCCCGGCGGTTAAGCAGGCACTATCTGAAAACAATTTGCTGATTGGCCCGGTTCCCTCGTATTTCATTTATCATTTAACGGGTGGCAAAACCTTTGCCACGGATGCTACGCTTGCCCAGCGGATGCTGCTTTTGGATATCCGCACGAAAACTTGGAGCGCGGACCTGTGCAAGGCCTTTGGCGTGCCGCTTGAAGCCTTGCCCCAACTCCGCCCGAGTGCGGCAGATTACGGCGCGTACGAATTTGAGCAGGTAAAAATTCCCCTTTGCGTGTGTGCGGGCGACCAGCAGGCCGCCGCGTGGGGCCGTTTAAAGGCCGGGCAAACGCTTATCAATTACGGTACGGGCGCGTTTTTGCTCCATAATGTGGGACACGAAGAACGGGCCGTTTTGCCGGGCGTGCTGACCTCCTTGGCCGCTTCTTGTGCGGCTTGCCAAAGTGATTATTTATTGGAAGCCCCCGTTAATGCGGCGGGGAGCGCGCTCCAATGGTTAAAGGGGCAGGGGCTTTCCCTGGATGATAAAAAGATAGACGCTTTGTGCACCTCGTCCGCGGCCCCGGTGTGGCTTTTGCCGGCCTTGGGCGGCTTGGGCGCGCCATATTGGGATTTTTCCTTGTCTCCCGTGGCGGCGGGCTTGTCCCCCCTTACCCAAAAGGCCGATTGGGTGGCCGGAGCGGTGCGCGGCATTGCGTTTTTGCTGGCCGACATTGCGGCCTATTTGCGGGCCAATCAGGTGGCTGTTAGCGGTCCGGTGGCGGTATCGGGCGGGCTTACGCGCCTCACCTATTTAATGCAATTTCAGGCGGATTTGTTGCAAGTTCCGCTGACGTTAAGCGACGAGCCCGAAAGCACGGCCTTGGGCGCGGCGCGCTTGGCGGCTGATTATATGGGCGAGCCGTTGCAAGAGCCCCCGGCGGATATTCCGCGCACTTTTTCGCCAAAAATGACGCCCGCGGAGGCCCGTGCCTTGCACCAAAAATGGCAAGCCTTTTTAACTTGGTGCAAAGCGCAACCCCGTTAATTTTGCGGTTGGCTGTTTACTAATTTTCCCCCGCTTTTTTAGGCGGGGTTTTTGTTTTTATATTCTTTGTTGGCTGTGTGTTTATAAAGGGGTTGTTTCGTTTTTTTTTTTGTTAAAATTTTGATAAATCGTAGTGATCGTACCCGGATGTGCCTGGTGTATAAAAATGCGTATAGAAGGCCGTTTTGCTCAAATATAAAGGCCTTAAAAAGGAGAAAAAATGAAAGAATTTACTTCTGTTTTGTCATTGTCGTTGCCGTCATCCCCGATTGTCTGCCGGCGCGGAGCGTTCGGGGATCCGTTGTTATCAAAAAAGGAAAACGACATATTCCCGACTACGACACTCGGGAATGACAACAAAAACAACAGCAATTATAACAACAGATTTCGTACCCCTGCGGGCCGCACCCTGGCGGGTCGCACCCTAGCGGGCCACCAAACACTCGGGGATAACGACTTTATGAAAAAAGAAGGTCGTCCTGAACGGGCGGCCCGCAGGGTTTCAGGATCTACCGCGTGGGTTGTTAGTAGTGGCTTTACGCTTATAGAACTATTAGTCGTTGTCCTTATCATTGGCATTTTGGCCTCGGTAGCCTTGCCGGAATACAACAAGGCGGTTGAAAAAAGCCGTGCGGCGGAAGCCATAAATGTAGTCCGGGCTATAAAGGTAGCCAACGAGGCCTATTTTATGGCAAACGGTTCTTACTCCAACGACTTAAACGATTTGGATATTCAAATCCCCGGAAAGGACGGGAATTACAACAGCGTTCCCCGCAAAGAAAGCAGCCTTTTTTCATTTGCGGCTTCTGCCAATGTTGTCGGGGTTGGAAGTGTAGTAGCCTTGGGAAATCGTTTTCCTTTGGCAACCAAATATATTATTTTTGCTTTGCCAAATAGGGATAATTTTTACTGTAAGTTTTACGGGCCTGAGGGCGAAACGCTTTGCAAATCGTTGGGCGGCACCAAGTATTCCAGCCAAGTGTATATAGTTAATTAGCCATAGATAAAAAAGCCCCGCAGAAGCGGGGCTTTTTTGTGCGTCTAAAACTTATTTACAGTACGTCCGCCATATTTACTTCCTGCGGTTTTACTGTGGCGGCCTTTACTGTGGCTTTGGCGGCTGCCTGAGTCTTGGCGGCGGAAGTTTTTACAGCCGTTTTGCGGGCGGTCGCTTTTCTGCGGGCCTGCGTAGCGCGGCGTTTTGCCGTGTTTCTTTTGGCGGTGGCATTGGTTTTAGCCTTGTTTGCCGTAGCCTTGGCTTTTACAGCCTGCGCTTTGGCCTTGGTTTGGGCGGCAGTTGTGGTAGCCTGAACTTTTTGCGCGGCTTCTTCGCTCTGCGCTTTCACTTCGGCGGCGGCTTCGGTTACTTGCGTATCGGTAGCCGTTAAGCGACGGTTAATTTCTTCTTCCATAGCCGCTTCCTTTTGCGCTCTGGCTTCTTCCAACTGTTTTTGCAAGCGTTCCAATTCCGGGTCGTTTTGGTATTCCTGTTCCACTTGCGCGCGGACTTCGGCGGCTTTGGCTTCGGCCGCGGCCTTGGCTTGAGCCAATTCTTCCTCTTTTATCTGCTGTACGCGGGCTTCGTCTTGCGCAAGTTGGTTTTCCAATTCTTGCACTTCGGCTTGCTTTTGCGCCTGGATTTGCAAGGCTTGCTGAACAACCTCGGCCTTTTTAACGCCCAATACATTAGCCGTTAAAGAGTTCGGCAAATATTGGTCCGTAAGCGTAAAAGCGTTTTCGCCATTATTGTTGGCGGCGCTGACTTCGGCCCCTTGCTGGATGAAGAAGAGGGCTACCTTGTCGTTTTTAGCCTTGATAGCCGACAAAAGCGGCGTGTTGTTTTCGCGGTCGCGCGAGTTGATATCCGCACCCGCCTTTAACAGCGCCTGCGCGGGGGCCACGTCCGTAGCGTAAGCACTATAAACGATAGCGGTGCGGTCTTGAAAATCCTTTTCGTTGGGGTTAATGCCTTTTTGTTTGAGCAAAATGTTTAAGCACTCTTGCTGGTTTTTAGAAGAGGCACGCATTAACGCGGTTACGCCGTTGTTGTCCTTGGCGTTTACGTCAGCACCCAAGGAAAGTAAATTACGAAGCGTATCGGTTTGCCCTTGTTCTACGGCGTAGAAAATCGGCGTGCGACCGGAAAGGTCCGCAATATTTACATCGGCCTTACCGGTGCGAACGAGCAGGCGGACGGTGTCGCTATGGCCTTCGGCCGCCGCGGCGGAAAGGGCGGAAAGCCCCGTGGCCGGGTTGCGGTAGTTTACCATAGCCCCGTGAGCCAAAAGGACCTTTATATTATTATTTAATCCTTTTTGCGCCGCATAAATAAGGGGCGTGTTACCTGCGTTGTCGGGCAGATTTACAGCCGTGTTATCAAGCGCAATTAAGTTAGAAATTAATTTGGCATTGTCCGTGCCGGCAGCATAAATAAGAGCGGTTTTGCCCAAGTCGTCCTTGGCGGTTACATCAGCACCGTGCTTGACGAGGTAGGCCACCACTTCGGTATTGCCCGCGGCCGCGGCGGAAATAATCGGCGTTACGCCATAACTGGAAGCATCGTTTACAACGGCTTTGCCGTCTTCCACGAGCATTTTGATAATTTCCATATTGCCCTTTTCGGCGGCAATGGTAAGCGGCGTAATCCCCGCGTAGTTCTTTTCGTTCACGTTTACGTTAGCGTACATCAGCGTGCGCACGCGGTCCACATCGCTGATTTTGACGGCGCGGACCAAGGACGTATCATAGACGTATTTAGTCTTGGCGCGCGGGCGGTTGCCCAAGGTGTCGCCTTCGTATTTCTTTTGTTCGGCGCCAAACAAGGTTCCGCGGTAAATATCGCCGGGGACTTGCGTGGCTTGCTGGGCGATAGCGTCGGTGGCGGAACGCGGGGTGCGTTCGCCCAAGACCACGCCTTCATACCCTGTGTAATAGTCGTCTTGGCTGTCGGCGTTTTGTGCCACAAGCGGACTGACGGCTAGTGTGAAGACAAAAATGAGTCCTAGTTTTTTCATATATATAATCTCCCTCCAACTATTATATTATAACCAATGCAGAGGGAAAAGTTTTAAATTTTTTTGTAAAAATGCTGTTTTTGGTAATCTGAAAGAATTATACCTAAATAATGCTAAATTTTTAACATAGGACTTGCTTTTTTTTGTACTAGGTTGTATTATAGTTAGTATAAAGGCCAGTAAAGGCCGACGGATTTATCCCCCAGAACCTTTCGATTTACCCCCCGAACGGTTCTGAACAAAAGGGCCGGGCACATCCCCCGGCTCTTTATTTTTGGTTTTCTGAACAGAAAAACCAAGTAAAAAGTTCTTGTTCTTTTTCTTGCACAAGAAAAAGAACGAAAAAGAGTGGCGGGTCGGTGCCCATAAAAGGCAGTAACGGCGGGTATTTTTACAACTCGCCTTATCAGGCTCAAACAAGTAAAAATACTCCTCCGCCTTATACGCCTTTTATAAGCGGGCCAAGACCCGCAAAACAACTCTTAAAAGGAAATTCCTTAATATAAAAACCCGTACTCATAAAAGTACGGGTTTTTAAAACAATTTGCGGATGACGCGCGCTCTTACAGAGCAATCGCACTCACCGGGGTCCTGCGGACGGCGGGAGTAAGTCTGCCCTGTTCGCGCCGCTCTTACAGAGCGATAGCGCTCACCGGGCAGGTGCCGGCGCAAGAACCGCATTCAATGCATTTGGAAGCATCAATGTTTCTTTTGCCGTCCACTTCGCTGATGGCGGCTACGGGGCAAGAAGATTCGCAAGCACCGCAGTTAATGCAAACATCCGGATTTACTTTATAAGCCATAAAATAAGTCTCCTATTAGGTTAAGTTTGTATATAAATTATACCAAAATTGTTTGGCGGCGGGTATGGGGTCCCCCCGCCCGTCGGGGCCGCGGCCTTGTATTCATAGGGCGGTTTTGGTAAAATATAAAAGTAAGGAAAAACTAACTTTTATGGAAAAAGAAACTTCCCGCACTTTATACTCTTTAAAACCGGGCAATACCGCCCAGATTAAAGAGATTCAAACGGACGCCAAAATGACCGAAAAACTAGCGGCTATGGGGCTTGTCCGCGGACAATTTATTACCCGCAAACCCGGGTCCAGCCCGGTGGTTGTCAGCGTTTCGGGCACCGAGGTTGCTATCGGGCGCGAAACCGCCAAAAAAATTATCGTAACCGCTAAAAAGAATACCTTTCTGTTGGCCGGAAACCCCAACGTGGGCAAGAGCCTTATCTTCTCGCGCTTGACGGGTATCGGCATTATATCCTCCAACTTCCCGGGTACGACGGTTGGCCTAAACTATGGGCAAACCGTGTTTGACGGCGAGTCCTACGATATTATTGATATCCCCGGCCTCTACCGCTTGGAAGAAGAGTGGCTGATTGAAGGCAAAAAGCGCAACTTGTTTAAGGAATTGGAATACGATTTTATCGTATGCGTGGCGGACGCTTCGCACTTGGAGCGCAACCTGTATTTCCTGTTGGAAATTATGCAACTTAAAAAGCCCGTTATCCTTCTGTTAAACAAGTATGACGAAGCCGTGCGCAAAGGGATTCAAATTAACGTAAAGGAACTGGAAAAGCAACTGGGCATCCCGGTCATCCCCACGGTCGCCACGACGGGCGAGGGCTTAAAGGAACTTTCCTACCAAGCGGCGCGGATTGCTTCGCACGAAGCCGTTTTGAGCAGTTTGAATATTCCCGCCGACCCGGAAGAAAAATGGCACATTATCGGCCGCATTATCCAAAAGGTGCAAACCATTAAGCACAAACACGCGTCCTTTTTGGAGCATTTGCAGGGCTGGGCGACCACGCCTGTAACGGGCCTGCCGATTGCACTGTGTGTGCTAGTTTTGTCGTTCTTTTTAGTCCGCTTTGTGGGCGAAAATATTATTGACCTGTTGGACCCGCTGTATGAAAATTATTACGTCCCGTTCTTGGAGCATATTTTCAGCGCGATTAAAGATAACGCGTTTGGTATGCTGTTATTGGGCGACGGCGGCGAAAACTATTTCGGCGTGTTGACCGACGGCTTGCATATTGCGCTTATTGACGTAATGTCTTATGTGTTGGCGTTCTATGCGCTGTTGGGCTTCCTGGGCGATTTGGGCTACTTGCCGCGCCTAGCCGTACTTTTGGATAGTTTGCTCCACAAGGTCGGCTTGCACGGGTACGGCTCTCTGCCCATTATGTTGGGCTTTGGGTGCAAGGTGCCGGCGGTAATGGGTATCCGCGTGTTGGAAACCCGCCGCGAGCGCATTATTGCCTTGGCGCTTATTTTGGTGCTGGCGCCGTGCATTTCCCAAACCGCAATGATTATTTCCATTTTGTCCCCCTACGGCTTAAAATATATGCTGATTGTATTTTTTGCCCTGTTTGTAAACGGTATTTTTGCGGGGACGATTTTAAATAAACTGATGAAGGGCGAAACGCCTGAACTGTTTATGGAAATCCCCTCGTGGCAAATTCCGCAATGGCGACCGTTGCTGCGCAAGTTGTGGATTCGTATGAAGGAATACTTGGGCGATGCCCTGCCGCTTATTTTGGTGGGCGTGCTGTTTGTGGATTTGATGCAACTTTCCGGCTTGACGAACTGGATTGCCAAAATTGCGCGCTACCCGGTGGAACACATTTTGGGCTTACCCGCGGACACAACGCCTTTGCTGATTTTGGGCTGTCTGCGCAAGGACGTGTCTATCGCTTTGTTACAGCCGTTTAACCTGCCGCCGCAAGAATTAGTCGTAGCGTGCGTGTTTATGGCGATGTACCTGCCGTGTGTGGCAACGTTCTTTGTAATGTTGCGCGAGAGCGGCTGGAAGGACACATTTAGAGTGATTGCCTTAACGCTTTGTATGGCGTTCTTCTCGTCGTGGGTATTACGGTTGATTTTGATGTAAAGGTTCTAAAAATTGTTTGTTATGAAAAGCCCCCGGTAAATATTTTTACCGGGGGTTTTTAAATTACTGTTGCAAAATAAAAATATCAATAGGCGTACCCATTTCGCTGGGCTGGGAGTGGGAAAGGTTTTGCTCGGCGGGTGTTCCCCCCATACTTTTACAGGCCGATACCGCCGCCGCATTGGTAGAGTGAGCCCAGCACTCAATACGCCCGGGGTAGTCGGAATTATCATAATACATTGCGTATGCTAACGGGATATTGCGCGTGCCGCGTTTTCCGGCAAACCCAACTACCGCGCTTCCGGCCCGGCCGATTATGCCCGAAGAGATATCCACCCAGTAATCGCTGCAAAGCATATGTCCTGCCTGGTTGGAGTTACATCCGGTTAAGCCCCCTACATCCAGCGATTCTAAATCTTGGGCTTGGGTATAAGAGCCCGTCGCCATATAATAGGCTTCTACGGCGTTTTTGATAGTGCGCACATTGGGCATTAAGCGGCCCAAGCGGGCCTTTAAAACGGCGGTTTCATACTGCGGCAGGGCGACTGCGGCTAAAATGCCTATGATAAGTACAACAACTAACAACTCAATAAGCGTGAAGCCGGATGTTTTTGTTTGCATAAGTTTCTCCTTTATAAACTGTTTTTGGAAAATTGACGCAAAAAAACGGCTGCTATATTTGAGCCAGAAACGCTAACCCAAGCATATAACAGCCGTGGTTTGCCACCCTTTCGGGCGACAAACGCTAGGAGTGAACCGCGCGGGTAATTAGGCCGCTTGCTTCACTCCTTAATCGGCTGTTTTTGGAGCGTTTCTGTGCCGCTTTCGGCGGCTCTCCGTATTCTGCATACGGTTCCAAAAACAGATGAATTTTTTTAAATCCGGGAGGGAACTCCCCCTCCTCCTAGTCCGTAATGTTATAACTGCCGTAACGGCCGATATCCACGGGCACCGGGATTTCCGTCCCCAGCGGGCCGTCAAAATACATCGTGCCCGTTAAGTGGTAGTCCAGCGTGCCACTGCCCATACTGATAAGCCCTAATAACTTGCTGTTAAAGGCCGACATCGGCACCGTGATTTTGGCCTTGGCGTTCTTTGTCGCGCGCGGTTCAATGCGCACGTCTTTTAGCGTAACGTCGGCCATTTTATCGTCGTTGGCAGTTAATACTCCTTCAAAGCGTTTTACCGTGGCGGCTTCGGTTTTATTGGGGTTGGTGATGGCTACCACCACGTCAAAGCCGAACGAGGTTAAATTATAATCCGTCAGTTCCACACTCTTTAAGGCGAACTGGCAGTTGGCTACATTTTGTGCTTCCTTTACCGAGGCGCACGCGGAGAGCATACCCGCGCAAAGAATAAATAAAAACAGTTTCTTCATTTAATCCTCCCAAATCACAAGATAATAAATTGTATAATAAATTAACCCTTTTATGGAGAATTTTATGAATCCTTTGCAACAAACCATTTACAACCGCTTTGCCCGTTATGTGGCGGTGGAGACCACCAGCGACCCCACCAGCAACGTAACCCCCACCACGTCCAGCCAAATTTCCTTTGCGCATAAATTGGCTGACGAAATGCGCAAAATCGGCTTTGCCGAAGTAGAGGTGGACGAATACGGCTTTGTAACCGGGCTTATCCCGGCCAATACCGATAAAAAGGCCCCGACGATTGGCCTTTTTGCCCATATGGACACCGTTTGCGATTACAACGGCGCCAACATCCGCCCGCAAATCCACGAAAATTATGACGGCGGTACGCTGACTATCAACGCGGATAAAAAGATGTTTTTATCGCCCGAAACCGCCCCTAATTTGAAACTTTGCAAGGGCGACACTATCATTACCGCGGACGGCAATTCTTTGCTTGGTGGGGACGATAAAATGGGCATTGCCGTTATTATGTCTTTGGGTGAGTACCTGTTGCAGCACCCCGAAATTAAGCACGGCCCGGTAAAGGCCGCCTTTACCATTGACGAGGAAACGGGCACAGGTATTGCCTATTTTGACGTTAAAAAATTCGCGGCGGATTTCGCCTACACCATTGACGGCGCGACCTTGGGCGATATTGACTGCGGCAATTTTAACGCCGACACCGTAACCATTAACATTACGGGTAAATCCTGCCACCCCGGTTCCGCCAAGGGCTTTATGGCCAACCCGGTGCGCATTGCGGCGGATATTATTTCCTCTTGGCCGGAGGACAAACTGCCCGAAACCACGGACGGCGAGGACGGCTTTGTACTGTTTAAAGACATTACCGGCGCCTTGGATACCGCTTGCGTGCAAGGTATCGTCCGCGAGCACGATTTGGCGAAATTTGAGCAGTTTAAAAAGGATTTGACCGCCCTCGTAGAAGAAAAAAGAAAGAAATACCCGGCGGCCAAAATTGAGGTGGAGTTCAAGGAACAATACCGCAATATGCGCGAGATTTTAAAGAAAAATCCGCAATCTATGGATTTGTTGGAAAAAGCCTTAAAGGAAAATCAGGTCCCCTACCGCTTAACGCAGGCGCGCGGCGGCACGGACGGCTCCCAACTCTCCCTGCGCGGGTTGCCTACGCCCAACATTTTTGCGGGGTATGAAAATCCGCACGGCCCGTATGAGTGGGTGAGTATGAATTGGGCGGAAAAGGCCTTCCACGTGTTGGAAAGCGTGATTAAGGATGCTGCCAAATAAGTGGTAGTGCTTTTGATTGTTTTAGCCCTGGGGATTTTCCTTGGGGCTTTTTGATGGAGAAAATCCCCCCTTTTAATCTGCCGAAAACCATAAAAAGTACATAAAAAAATACCCCCGCCTTAGCAGGGGTACTTTTTATTTTCAAAAGGCTTATTGGCCTTGGTACGGCTGGGCCGCTTGTTGGGCGGGCATCGCACCTTGGTTGGCGGAATCTAACAGGTTTTTAGCGTCGGAAATGGTCGGGTCCAACACTTTGCTTACCGCGTTGTAGTTAAAACGGTAAGAAATTTTGAAACTCTGCGGATTCTCCGGCGGAACCTTTACCAAAATGGAATAATTGTCCGGGTCCACGGCGGTGGAAATATCCCAGGTAATTAAATTTTTGGCGGCCGGGTGCTTGGCTTCAATAAACTGCTGTAACGTGTAACCGTTCATAAGCGGATAGTTCTTCACGTCGCTTAACACCGTATCAAGCGGATTGGCGGCGGGTTGCGCCACATTAACTGGGGCGGCCTGCTGGGGCTGGTTCCCCAACATTTCGTCCATTTCGGCGCTCTGCGTTACCGTTTGGGCAGGCTGCTTATCTGCCAGCAGGTTAAACTGCGCCGGGATTAAGTTCATAAACGCCAGCATTACATAGATAAGCGCGGCCAATACTACGGCAACCACTGCGCCCACAATGGCCTTTGTCATACTGCCGGAAGGTTTTATATCGGCACTCTTTACATCGTGCTGGGTGTTGATGTCGTCGTCCAAACCTTCAAAATGCAAGCGTTCCGTTTGGGCCGGTTCCGGTACCATAGGCACCGTTTTGATGTCCAGTTTCGCACCGCGTTTGGTTTTAATGGTGTTTTCCAAAATCACTTGGGAAACCGTAACGTCTTTCGGCGCGTCTGCGGCAGGTTCGGCCTCTTTTTCGGTTTGTTTGAGCGGGGCTACCATTTCCTGCAATTCGGTTTTGCCCTCGTTCGGTTCAACGCTTTGCTGTTTGGCGTTTAAGTTCGTCAGTTCCTTGGGCAGTTCGTTAGAAGCCTGAGCCGGAGGAACAAAGTCCGAAATTAAATAGGTGGAACCCTCTTTGAGTTCAATTTCGGTCAAATCGTTGGGGTTGCCCACCGGGAGCGGCTTATCCGCCGTCTGGTCGCTAAATTGCGGGACCTCTTGCGCGGTTTCAGGGGCCGGGGTTTCTTGCGCCGCGGGCGTTTCGGCTTGGGCTTGGTTGCCAATGCCAAACATTTGTTCCACGGATTCTTCCGGCTGGTTGTCGCGCTCGGTGAACGCTTCGTTCAAATCCTCGTCGGTAATCAGCACGCCCTCGGGTTTTTCGGCCTTGGCGCCGGGGACGAGTTCTTGCATTGTTTCTTCCTTCTCGTCGGTTTCGGTGGCCTGTGCGGCAGGCTTTGCGCCTGCTTCATCCAAGGACGGCAAATCGCCGTTAAAGGCCGGAGCCGCGGCAGGGGCCGGTTGTTCCTTCGGTTGCTGGGCCGACGCGTCCGCGGGCATATCCGCAGGCAACTGGTTGGCCGGGAGCACGGGCTCTTCCTTGGCGGGTTCTTCTTTATCCGCCGCAATGGAGAGCGCAGGCGCTTCGTTGGTAAAATCTAAGGTTTTATTTTCGGGCAAAGGCTCGGCGGCGGCTTGTTCTACCGTTTCAAAGCCTTGCGCGGGCTGTTCTTCCTTTTGTTTGAGCCCTTCGGCGGCGGCCAAACCGGCTACTGCGCCAACTGCGGCCGCGGCGGCCATTTTAAAGGTGGCTTCCTTCTTTTCTTCTTCTTTTTCTTTAATTACTTGGTCTAAAACATCTTCTTTGGGGGCGGCGCCGATTTCGGACAGGAACGCCTCCTTGGCGGCTTCGTCGGCTTTGGGGGCCGCTTCCACGGTTTCGGCGGTAAGACCGGAAACTTCTTTTGCTTTTTCCTCTTGGGCTTTTTTGTTTGCGTCGGCCTGGGCGGCTAACACTTTGGCCTGTTGGGGCGTAAGCAAATCTTGGAAGGTGCTTTCTTTTTCTTCCTGGGTCTGAATCGGTTTTTGGCCGTATAAGGAATCAAGCGCGGAGCGGAGCACCACGGCTTCTTCGGCCTTGGAGCCCAAGGTTACTTCGGTCGGCGTGTCGTGTTTGTTGTCGCCCAAGTCCACGGGGCCCAACATATCAAGCGGTTTTTCCTCTTTATTGGCCGCGGCGACAATATCTTCCGCCTGGGAAACCAAATTTTCCGTGTTTTCAATGGTGTCCGATTCCAACGGTTCTTCTTCAAGCGGTTTGCGCGTAAGGGTGATGGTGTTGGCGCGACCGTCGTCTTGCGGCGGAATATAGGCCGGGTGGTCGCTGGTTTCCATATTATGGGCGTTTTGCGTGGCGATAGCCTCGTCCAACTTGGATTGCATATTGTCCAGTTTGGACTGCAAGCCCGTAATTTGGCTGGTTAATTGTTCCAACTTTTCTAACAAAAGCGAGAGTTTACCGTCGGCAGGCGCGGCGGAAGCCGCAGCAGCCGTATTAGCGTCGGCGGACGCAACAGGTTCAGCCGCTTGCGTTTGCGCAGGTTCGGCGGCCGGCTGTTGGTCGGCAACGGCGTCAAATTCAAACACGCTGGATGCCTTTACCCACTCTTGGTTGCCGCCGGAAGCGGAATTTTCCGAGCAAATCAGCGTATCAGGGGTAAAGCCGTTAAGCGTTACCAGTTTGTTCTCTTCGTAAGGACCTTCTACTTTATCATTGATATAGACCCAATATCTCATTGTGTATTCACCCTATATAAAATAAATATAACACGGTACGATAAAAATATAGCAAATTATCGCGTAATTTAACAGTATTTTTTTATTTGTTTATTTTGAAGCGGCCCGGGCCTGTTTGTAACTTTCCAACAGTTCCTCTAATTCCGCCCGGCTGGTTTTACGTTGTTGGATGTTGCTTAACATATCGGTTAAGAGTTCTACCGACGAGCCGTTTTCCAACATTTCCAGCACAAACTGCGAAATGCGGCGGTTGTAGGTGCCGTTTAGTTCCCCCACCAAGGTGCGCAGGGCGAACATATGTTTTTCCCGGTCCGACTTCCAAAACGTAAACGGCGCGAGCGAGCGGTCAAAGAATTGCAGTAACTCTTCCGCAGGCTTGGTGCCGAGGTAACTCTTCATCAGTTCGGGCGCGAGGCCTTGCGTGATGGTTTTGGCCTTGATGTCGCGCAGGTACTGGGCCTGCTTGGCGGCTTCCTCTTGGCTCATTGTGCCCAAAAGCACCTTGCAGGCGAGTTCTTTATTGTCTTTTTCGTCGGAGCAATGGGGCAAGGCCTTTAACAGGTCCGCCATTTCGCGCTCCAACTGTACAAAGGTTTTTTTGCCGCCAAAGCGGTCCGCGAGGTCGTATTCATAGCCGCTGTATAAGTCCTTTTTGGACAAGTTTTGGCGCAAGATTTCTTTTTCCCGCACCAGCGAGGCTTGGCGGCAAGCATTATCAAAACTGTCGGCGGTGCCGTCCAAGAGTACGCGCACGGCAAGGCCCAAGTTTTCTTCGGGGCTGGAAACGTGCGGCAACTTTTTAAGCACGGCCTCAAAGGTGGCCGCAATATCGCGCGGGGATTTTGCCTTTAAATAGCGGCAGGCGATAATCAGCAAATCCTCTTCCAATAATTGCCCGTTTAACAGTTTAGATAACGTGGCCACGTCCTGTGCGTCCTTGGGCGTAATTTTGCAAAGCATTGCGTGTGCGGCTAGGGAAGCGCAGAGGTGTGCATCCGGATTGAGCGATAAAAGTTCTTTGTGCAGACGGTCAAATTCCGGCTTAAACAAAATGCTGGCGGGTTGTGTGTATAAGAGTTGCAACTCGGCGGTTAGTTTAACGGTTAAATGGTATTTGTCCGCTATTTTAAAAATATCCTTTCTGTTTTGTCGGATGGTTTTGGGCGAGTTTTGCAAAATCGTGTTGGCCTGCTCTAACAGTTTATTGACGGCGTGCTGGGCCTTTTCCTCGTCCTTTAAGTCGGAGTCCTGTACATCCTTTAAAGCGGCGGCAAATTCCTCGTCAAAATATTTACGCGAAGAAAAAGAGGAATACACCTCTAACAGTTTTGCCGTGTCCTTGGCGGGCGTTTCCAGCGCGGCGCAAAGTTCGGTCATAGAGGTAGCATTGTTGTAAATGCGCAGTTGGCGCAGGGCCGCAGGGATAGTGATTTCGTCCAACAAAATTTTGGCAATAATCGTGTCCGTCATTGGCGAGTCGGAACTTAACTGGGCGGCAATGTCGGCAATGTCCTGCTGCAAGCGCGGCAGGGATTTTTTGTTTTCCAGCGTATAGACGAGTTTGGCGGCGTAGTCGTCGTCAATGCCGGGGAGCATATTGTAAATGGTGCCCAGCATACCGCTTCTTTTGTTGGCTTTTTCGCTCATAACGTATCCTTTCAGCAGGCTTTTAAAAAGGTGGAAATCTGCTTATTTAATTCGTTTACCCGGTCTTCGTTTTTGATAAACGCCAGGTTGGCGCGTATGCTTTCCACCGAGCATTTAATGCAGGCTTGCAACAGGTGGCGCGCGCAGGCAACGTCCGACATAATAATTTCGGCAATATCGCCCTTAATGGCTTCCACTTCCTTTAAACAATGTAGCGCCGCGCTTGCCGCATCAGCCGGCACACGGGCCGCAAACAAGAGCGCATCTTGCACGGCTTGCTCTCTTTCCGGGGCCTCTTTGGGCAATTTTTTGGCGGTCAGATAAGCGGCGTAAGCGTCGCCGTCCTTTTGAATATAGGATTTAAGTTCCGTTTTAAAGGCGGCCAAACGCTTTAAACTTTGGGTCAGTTTGGGGCGGATATCCTCGGGCGTGGCCTTGCGTTTAAGCGTAGTGCCTACGGCCATCATCGCCAGCGCACAGCCCATTGCCCCCGCCATAGCGGCGGCAGCCCCCCCGCCCGGTGTCGGGTCCGAGGAGGCTAACGCTTCTGCAAATCTATCCGCGGCGGTGTACCATTCCATACTGTCCGCCTTACATAATGGTTCCGGATTCAAGGTCGGAATATTTTTTAATGCGCAGCATTTTGAGGCGGTCCTCGTCAATGCCGGTGCGGCTGAAAAAGACGTGCTCAATCGCGCTTGCGGGCATAATGTAACTGCCGCGTTTTACGCCTTTGGGGTCCGTTTTTAAACCGAGCCACACGCAGAAGGTGGTAATATCGTTGAAATCTTTGGTTTCCAGTTCGGCGGCGGCGCGCTGGATTTTCTGCGCATCGCCAAAGCCGTTAGTCAGTACCGCGCTGTGGAAGCCGCAGTTCTTGGCGGCGCAAATGTCGCGGTGCGTATCGCCGATTACATAGACTTGGTCTGGTTCCAATTTGGTTTTGAATTTCTTTTCCGCGCGTTTTACGGCCGCTTGGAGCATTTCCTCGCGGGTGTGTCCGTCTTCGCCGTAACCGCCGACGGTAAAGTAAGAGCCCAGTTTGCTGGGTTCCAATTTAATTTTGGCGCCCTCTTCCAAGTTGCCGGTGCCTAAACCCAAGATGACGTCTTTATCCTTGGATAGCATTTTTAAGAATTTTTCCACGCCGGGCACCAAGTCGTACTTTTTGCAGCGGACGACGGCGTGCACTTCGGTAGGCAAAATTTCCAAATATTTGGCTTTCATTTTCTTCATTTCGGCGGCGGTGGGTTTTTTGCCTTTTTTGATGAGGGAATAGACAATGGAGAAATTATCTAAATCCGTCCGGCCCGAAATTAAACTGTGGTCAAACTCCGGCTCCACGCCGTAGAGTTCCTTAATGGCTTTGCGCAAAGACGTGCGTCCCGCGCCGCCCGCGTTTACGAGCGTGCCGTCCAAGTCAAATAAAACGAGTTTTTTCATTTCTTTTCTCCTTTGATAATGCCGGTAACGATATACGCGCCCGCCATAGCAAGCGCCATACCCAGCACTTTGTGAATCGTAACTGTGTCCTGTTTAAGCAGAACGGACAAAACAAACGTCAACACCGGGTAAGACAAAATAATAGCCGTTGCCTTGCCCAAGTGCATATTACGGATAGCCGTGTACCAAAACGTGTTGCCGATAAAATAATTGCACACCGCGCTAAAAGCCAAGGTTCCCCACAAAATACCCGAGGACGTAACAAACAACTGCGGCCCTTGAATAGCCCACAGCGCACCCGTCAAAACAGCCAGTACCGGGATAGCAAAAATAGCGCGCGCCGCCGCAATTAACGCAGGCGGCATATCGGCGGGCAGTTTTTTAGCAAAAATGTGGCTTAATTGGAACATCCACAGACTGCCCAAAATCATTAAATCGCCCTTTAACTGTACAGACATCCCCGTCTGCCACAGCAAAACGCCTACACCCAAAATGATAAGCGCCGAGCCGAAGAGTTGTTTTCCGGTCGGTTTTTCCCCCAGTAAAAAATAAGCCATAATGAGGGAATAGACCATTTCAAACTGGTTCAAAACGGCGGCGTTTGTCGGCGTGGTGTAATTAAGGGCCAACATAAAAATTGTCATCGGCAAGGCGGTGCCAAAGGTGGCCATCAGCAAGCATTGCAGCCAGACGCCCTTTTTAAATAGCACCTTATGTCCGCCCGTTTTAAGCAGGTACGGCGTAAAAAGCACCGTGGCAACCACACAACTGACAAGCATATACAGCGCGGAAGCCGCATATGGCGTGGCAAATTTGGTTACCACAACGTTTGATGCTACAAAAAACCAAGCCAGCCAAATGGCGGCTACCGGGGATACCTTAAACATATATTATATTTTACCTAATTTGTAGGGTTAATGGCCCTCTTTTTTAACAGTAACGCTGACCCAATACGCCCCCGCGCACGTTACGGCAAGGCCGATTACTTGGTGTAAGGTAATGCTTTCAAACCCGACCAAGGCGGAAATCAGGAGCGCGAGAACCGGGTAAGAAAGGTAAATGGCGGTTACCTTGCTTAAATCCAGCGCGCGGATAGCCTTGTACCACACCACCATTGCAAGACCGTATTTCAAAATACCCGTATAGGCCAAAACAGAGAACATTTGCACATTGGGCTTTAAAACAAAGGTTTCCTTCATTGCCCACATTACGGCTAAAATCACCACGAGTGCAGGCAGGGCAAACAAGTTGCGCGCCATACCGATTACGCGGTGGTCCAAGTTTTTGGGGAGTTTTTTGGCTAAGGTGGAGCCCGCCTGCAACATCCAGGTACTGCCGACGATGAGCAAATCGCCCGTCCAGCGCGGGGTGTATTGCTCTTTGACAAGGATGATGAGCACGCCCAGCACGATTAGCGCGCTTCCGGCCAGTTGCTGGCGGCTTGGAAATTCGCGCAGGAAAATACACGCAAATAACAGGGAATAAAAAAGTTCGCTCTGCTGTAAAATGGCCGCGTTGCCCGGCGTGGTGTAGTGGAGCGCGATAAGCGAAATAGTAAACGGCAAAGCGGTGCCAAAGGTGCCGATAAAGAGGAACTTCCATAGGGTTTCCTTGGCTAAGAGTTCCCCCCACTTGTGGTTTTTGGTAATCCACGGCGTAAAATACAGTACGCCGATAAGCGTGCCCAAAAACACGAGTAAGGCGGGGCTAATCACGCCAACGGCATATTTGCCCGCTACGGGCGACAGGCCCACAATGGCCCAGCAGACCCAGGCGGCTAGTAAAGGTTTCATTTTTGTAAAACTCCGACGGTAATTAAGATGCTATATTATACCATTTTGACGGGCGGAGTATGGCTTTGTTGGCTGCCGTTTTTTAAAGGGGGTTGTATCGTTTTTTTTTTTTGATAAATTTTAAGATGTAGTAAAATTTATCAAAAATGAGGTGTCGTGTGAAAAACTTGTTTACGGGCCGATTAGACGGCTTTACGCTCATTGAGTTATTGGTGGTGGTTCTGATTATTGGCATATTGGCGGCGGTGGCTGTGCCGCAATACGAAAAGGCCGTTTGGAAGAGTAGGGCGGCCGAACTACGGACGAATACGCGCACGTTGGCTACGGCGCAGGAAGCCTTTTATTTGGCGAATAATGATTATCCGCATCAGTTTGACGAATTGGATTTGGATATTAATTTGCCTAACCGCGGACGGGGTTCGCAATGCGGTTTAACCACGCAGGACCGCCGCGGAAATGATAATTATGAACTGATTGTAAATAATAATTGGGGCGCTAAGCATTTTTTGTCCTCTTCTATGTTTTTAAAGGGCCCTTATAAATGCGGCGGGTTTACGTATGTTCACCCGAATACAGTAGCCACCGGGATAAGTGAAGACAAAATGTATTGCTGGGAGTGGACCGGCACGAATTATACGGCCAAGCCCGGTGATTTTTGCGAGCGCGTAATGCAGGGGCGTTATGTGGCGGCAAATTGGGCTTACCGTATGTACGAATTGCCGTAAGAATATGTTAAAACCCCGGGATATAAAAAATACCCCGGGGTTTTTCTAAAACATATTAGGCATTAGCGGCAATAGACCCAGCCGTCTGCGCTTTCGCAATCACTCCACATACTTCTAACTAACTTATATCCCTTAGGATGGCTGGAATTTGCGCGAACCCTAAAATCCCCGTTTGCTCTTGCCAGCAGTTGAATCATATATTCCCCCGCATAGGGATAAGTGCCTACTGCATACCAAGCATCCCCTTCGCGCTTGAAATAAAAGAACTCGTCCAGCATCGTTTCGTTACTGCCGGTGGTAATGATATTACCGTTTTTATCCTTTATTTCAATACCCATTTCGTCCAAGGTGCACAGGGAATTGCCCGTAGCCAGTTTGCACACGGCCACATTATCGGCAATGTTGCGCACCACAGGAATCCATTTCATCAGGCGTGCTTTCATTACCGCCTTTTGGTATTGCGGCAACGCTACCGAGGCCAAAATACCGATAATTAATACGACGACCAATAACTCTATTAACGTAAACCCTTTTTTCATAAGGTCCTCCTCTAATCCTGCTATGAATATTGTAATAGAAATATCCCTTTTTGACAAGGGCAAGAAGTTCTGCCAAAAGTAAAAAAAATTTGTATAATAAGAGTGTTATTTTTATAGGAGATTTGCAAATGTACACCTTAACCTTGGTTTTGCACTTTATTGTTTGTATTTTGTTGATTTTGCTCGTGCTTTTACAGAGCGGCAAAGGCTCTGCCGCCGGAATTTTCGGTGCGTCGGGCGCGGATAACTTGTTTGCCAGCCCTACCGCCTTTAATGCTATTAACAAATTTACCGCTATTTTGGCACTTATTTTGATGTGCACCTCTGTCGTGCTGACGATTGCTTCCAACAAAAAATCGTCCGTCTCGGTGTTGGACTCGGTAAAAGTTCCGGCCGCTACGGCCCCGGCTGTACCCAGCAAATAATTAAGTTTCCGCCTAAAAAAGCGGTGATTTAGTTGCGCGGCGCATTGTTTTTTAGTAAAATATATATGTAGTCGCAAAGATGTTCTTTAAAACCCTCAGTAGTTAAGATTTTCGCGCAGGTGGCGGAATTGGTATACGCGTGCGTTTGAGGGGCGCATGCCGCAAGGCTTGAGGGTTCGAGTCCCTCTCTGCGCAATAAATTTAAAAACCGGACGAAAGTCCGGTTTTTTTAATTTATACGCAGAGAGCAGGCAAACTGCTTTGCCTGCGTAGGGACGAGAAAGGCGGAGCGATGTTTTTGTTTGTGTGCATATAGTTCCACGGCACACAAGGCAAAAACCGCGAGCCCGGCCTGCAAGAAAATTCCGTCAGGAATTTTACTGGAAGGCGAGTTCCTTATTTTAAATTTGCAAAGAGAGCGCCCCGACGGTTCTTATGATTACACAAAAAACCAGACTAATGTCTGGTTTTTTTAAGTTATATCAAAAAACCGGGCCTAAACAACAGGCCCGGTTTGTGCAAATATTTTTGCATTTGGCAAAAAGTCTTGTCCGGCTTATTTGGCTAACGCCACTAATCCAGGAAGTTCCTTTTTGCGAAAAATAGACCGGGCCTAAACAGCAGGCCCGGTTTGCGTCAGATTCTTATCTGTTGGTAAAAAGTCTTACCCGGCTTATTTCGCTAACGCGACCAAGCCCGGCAATTCCTTCTGGACTAAATAACAAAATCCCCCGCAGAGCGGAGGATTTTGTTTGTGTCAGCAGGCTATTTAGCCAAAGCAACAAGTCCAGGAAGTTCCTTCCCTTCCACAAATTCCATACTGGCACCACCGCCGGTAGAAACGTGGGAAAGTTCCTTTTGGTTGAATTTGCCTTTTTTGAGCACGTTGACGCTGTCGCCGCCGCCGATAATGGTGGTCGCGCCGGTTTTGGTGGCATCAATCATCGCTTGGGCAATGGCAAAACTGCCTTTGGCAAAGTTCGGGAACTCAAATACGCCCATCGGGCCGTTCCAGAAAATCGTTTTGCATTTGAGCAGTTCTTCGCGGAACGCGGCAACCGTTTTAGGACCAATATCCAAGCCCATTAAATCTGCCGGGATGTTGATGTCTTCCACGGCCACGGGTTCGGTGGTTTCGGCAAATTCTTTACCGCAAACGTGGTCCACGGGCAACAAGATTTTAACGCCTTTTTCCTGGGCTTTGGCCAAAACGGCTTTGGCTTCGTTTTCTTTTTCGGCATCAAACAAGGACTTGCCGATTTCGTGGCCCTGTACTTTGAGGAACGTATAAGCCATACCGCCGCCGATGACGAGGACGTTTACCTTGTCCATCAAATTGTTGAGCAACATAATTTTGTCGGACACTTTGGCGCCGCCGACCACAGCCGCAAACGGGCGGGCCGGGTTTTCAAGGGCTTTACCCAAAAATTCCACTTCCTTTTGCACGAGGAAACCCGCGCAGCCGGGCAAAAAGTCCGCAATGGCGCTGGTGGAAGCGTGGGCGCGGTGAACCGTACCAAAGGCTTCCTGCACAAAGATTTCGCCGTGTTTAGCCAACTGTTTGGCAAATTCGGCATCGTTCTTTTCTTCTTCGGGGTGGTAGCGGAGGTTTTCCAAGAGGGCAATTTCGCCGTTTTTGGTTTCGGCTACTACTTTATCGGCCTCAGCGCCTACGCAATCTTTGGCGAAATGCACCGGTACGCCGAACAATTTTTCCACTTCGGCGGCCACGGGAGCCAAACTAAATTCCGGCACTACTTTGCCTTTCGGGCGGCCCAAGTGGGCGATTAACACGATGCGGCAGTTGTTTTCAAGCAGGTATTTAATGGTTTTTTCGGTAGCGACGATACGTTTGTTGTTATCTACTTTACCGTCTTTCAAAGGTACGTTGTAATCTACGCGCACCAATACTTTTTTGTTTTTCAGGTCCATATCCTGAATTTTTTTGATGCTATCAAAATTCATAGTTTCTTTTGGCTCCTTTTATAATTCCCCCCGCCCTGAAAGCGGGGTTTCTTTACTCTTTAATTTTACAAAATTTGGACGTCTCCGGCACGATTAGCGTTTCTGCGATTTGGCTAACAGTTGCAAAATTTCAATATACAGCCAAATAAGCGTAACCATTAAACTAAACGCGGCGTACCACTCCATATACTTGGGCGCGGCAAAGCGGGAGGTCATTTCGTCAATAAAGTTAAAGTCCAACAAAAAGTTTAACGCCGCCACAATGCACACCACTACGCTAATGCCGATAGACAGCGGCGAGTTGGACGTTAAATAGGCCGTGCTTAGGCCAAAGAGCGATAAAATAAACGACCCGAAATATAACACACAAATAGCAAGCGTGGCCGAGAAAATCCCAATCACGAGCCCGCGCGAAACCTTGATAATTTTCGTGCGGTAGATAAAAAGCATCGCAAAAAACACGAGGAACGTAATCGCCACCGCGTTAAACACAATGCCTTTAAATTGGGCGTTGTATTGGGCCGAAATGGCGCCTAATAAAGCCCCTTCCAACAGCGCGTAAATGGGCGCGGTAAATGCAGACACGGACGGTTTAAAGGCCGTAACCATCGCCAGTGCAAATGCGCCGATGGCGGATAGGCCCATTGCAATCCCGGATAGTTGCGGGTTCGTCCAAGTGAACATTGCCCCTACCACACATAAAAACAGCAGGCAGAAGGTTTTGTTAATGGTGCCTTGCAGCGTCATCGGCTGTACGGCACGGGCGGATTCTTGCGCGCGTTCAAACGCGGCTTCGTTAAACATAGGATTATTTGCCATAATTTTCCCCCTTTTGGTAAGATACTTTTATTTTATAAAAATTCGGTCCAAAATAGTAAAAAAACACCCGCCTTTGGGGCGGGTGTAAATCGGATGAACAGCAATTATTTGTAGATGTTTTCGTTTCTGACGTGCGTGCGGATATAATTCCACTCCGCCGGGACCAAGTTCTCTTGCATAAAGTTCAAGGACTTCTGGGTCAAAAAATGATACACACGGCCGGATTGGCGTTTGGCTTTTTTGGGGTTGGTGTTGTTAAAGCCCAACAAAAAGTCTAAATTGCTTTTGTCGGGGTTTCTGCCAAAGACCGGGTCCCCGGTGTCGCCGTCAATAAATTTCCAGCAGACTTGGAAGCATTGCGTACCCGTGCAGACATTTACAATGTCCACATCTGCGCACACACGGCCGCTAATCATATCGTCGCGGTTGAGAATCATTTCCGGGAAGGCCGTTTGCAGTTTTGTCGCATTTTTGGCTACGAACAAATCCGTAATCGGCAATTTTTCAATCGCTTTCTTCAATTTGGCGTTGGTTCCGTCAATGGCGATAAGCACCAATTTATCCTGTTGGCGGAAATCGTTCGGGCTAATGGTTACCCCGGCTACGCTGATGTCGGAAATCCAACGTTGTACATTTTGGGTGGTAACTTCCGGCGGGTCTCCTGCGCCCATATATTTAATATGCTCGCCCTTACCGCTTAAATCCATACACACGCGGGAGGCTAAAAGCGTATTGGGAGCAATGCGCACGGCGGGGCATTCCTTTACAATGGGGTCGTTGTTGGCGTGCACATCGGTAAAGCGGGCTTGCACCGTCATTTTAATTTTAATAACGCCCTTTTCGTGCGCATTGGTGGAAGAGGACGCCGCCAATTTCTTTTTAAGTGCAGTGTTAAGTCTTTGGGACGCAGTCGGCGTTTGTGCGTTCACGGCTACGGCGCAACTGCACAAGGCTAACATCAAAACTAACAATTTTTTCATAGGTTTCCTCGCATTAGAAAATATCCTTCTCTATAATCATATGATTTTTTACCTGGAATTTCCAGGGCCAAAGGGCCTAGGCCCCGTGTGGGACCAAAAAAAACACCCGCCTTACGGGGCGGGTGGTAAAAACTATTTGAAGAAAGGAACGGATGTGCCGTTAAAGAATAAACGCCCTTTTATGCGGTTCCAATCTTGTGGACGAATCTTATTTACTGTATCTTTGATGAAAAACAAATCTTCCTTGGTAAGCGAATACCAGGTAGCCGATGTTTTCCCGTCATAGGTGTGGGTGAAATCATCAACCGTCATTTGCAACGCATAAGATATTTCGCCTTTATTATAGGCCGCTAAAAATTCGTTTCCTTGTTTGGAAAACAAGAACAAGGGGTCCGTGGCCGTGCCTGATAAATCCGTAAATTTTTCTTTAAGTTTAAAGGTATTTCCTTTAATGGAATTGGACTTAAAGTCTCTTTCCCGCAAGGAGTCTATTCCCAGCCGGGCGGTGTGAATCTTAACCGTATGGTTAGCGCTTAATTCAAACAATTTGGAAGGTGAAGTGGTACCTAAGACATTTACATACGGCCCGGTAAAACTGGCGTTATTGCTCCAAATAAGCATAATCCGTTCGTTGAGGGTGTAGTGTTTTGCGTTAAGGGCAATCTTGCCAGCAGAGGCTTTTAGAATTTTACGGTCGTGGCGTTCCATATAGACGTGGTCCCCAGGGGTGCGGATATCTTCGGTAGAATAGTCCATACAAGTTCCGGCTAAAAGCAACCAATGGGAATCCAAGGCATAGGCTTTGCAGGCGATATCCGCCTTAAAGGGTCCGTTTTCTTGTTCCATATTATGGTCATAAAAGTTTTCGCTAATATTAAAATCTACACGGAGATTTTCGTCGCTGGCCCCTTTATTGGCTTCTCTATGGACAGGGCGGGCTTTTTTATCTTGCTGAATAAGTTTGGTAGCAATGGTGCTTTCAGCAAAAATTGGTTGGATATTGGCTGTGGCGGTTAATACGCCGAGTGTTAAGGCAACGGCTAAAAGTTTCTTCATACATCCTCCTGTTTTGTTTTCTCTATATATTTTATACAACTATTTAACTTTTTTCTAGTTCCCAAAAGGCCTACTCCCACCGGGGCCAAAGGACCTATAAAAGTGCTACGCTGAACGATAAGTTTGCTTTTCCCACCACAAAAAACCGGGACACTTTTACAGTGCCCCGGTTTTTGTACAGGCTGTTAAATTACATCATACCGCCCATTCCGCCCATACCGGGCATTGCGGGGGCGTGAGCGCCTTCTTTTTCGGGGGCGTCGGCTACCAAGGCTTCGGTAAGGAGTACCGTGCCGGTGATAGAGGCCGCATTTTCAAGCGCGGTGCGGACCACTTTGGCCGGGTCCACTACGCCTGCCTTCAAGAGGTCGCAGTAAGTGTTGTTTTCGGCATCGTAGCCGTCGGCGGCGCCTTTCATACTAAGCACCTTATCCACCACTACCGCACCGTCTAAGCCCGCGTTGGCGGCGATTTGTTTCAAGGGGGCCGTCAAGGCTTTCTTAACGATGTTGATACCCGTGCGGATATCGTCGTTGTCGGCTTTCAAGGCTTCCAAGGCCTTTTGGCTGCGGGCTAACGCCACACCACCGCCGGGCACGAGGCCTTCTTCCACACCGGCTTTGGTAGCGTTTTTGGCGTCTTCCACTTTGGCTTTTTTGGCTTTCAGTTCGGTTTCCGTAG
>SAMEA104315430__coassemble_203_pt1 | contig 31090 bp, 31 predicted proteins | sample SAMEA104315430__metabat2_low_PE_016 | metagenome-assembled genome bin SAMEA104315430 (sample SAMEA104315430) | gut metagenome | biome: Monkey gut; feature: monkey-associated habitat; material: faeces | place: China | collected 2013
ACATCTCTCTTTATTTGTTCCTTTGATTGAAATTTTAAAATGCGCTAAAACGCGCTATTTCAAAAAGGGGGATATATAGATACCCCTAAAAACGAAATAGAGCGTATTTTTAAAAAATATTAAAATTTAAGAATTTTTTATTTTATATCAAAAAATGCTTAAACCTCATTACCACAGAGACCTTTATTTTAATTTTGCCCCATATCCCAGGTACCCCAAAATCGTTTCAGGGGATTTTTCAAAAACAGAATAAAAATTGCCTAAAAGTTTAAAAATATAAAAAATATCTGTTTTTTACTGTTTTAAAAATAGGCGGGGAAAAGACCTAAAAAATGCTTTTTTTATAAATTTTTACTTGTCAAAAAGTGTGCAGGTCGGGCTGTTTTAAGATTCAAAATAAATGTTCAAAATGGGCTTCCGGTAAGCAAAAACATAGTGGATTTTTGGCCGCGTATCAGGCGGATTTTTTGCTAGAAAACAATATCTAAAATAAATATTAGTTTACTATAAAAAGTATGTAAAATAAAAGAATAAATCAATAAAATTTAATAAATAGTATAGTTGTTTATTTTTGACTTTTTTCTGTATTTTAATTAACATAATAAAAATTATCGTTAGTTGTGTGGACCGGGCAAAAAGCCCCCCAAAAGCAAAAAGGTAACCTGGTTTTATGCCACATTTTTGGAAATGTTTATCCACAATTTGGATGCGTCAGATGTGAATAAATAAGAAGTGTTTGCAAGCAAAGTAAGCGCAAAAAATCTAATACCATTTAATAGAATTTGAGTTTTATACAGGTTGGGTTGGGAAAATGTTAAAAAATAGCAGGAAAAAATAGAAAAAATTAAAAATACTTAAAATATAAGTATTTTTAAAATTGCTGTAATTTTTATTATCAAAAAACAAAGGTAAAATTGCAAATCAATGCGAAAATGATGATTCTAAAAACACTTATAAAAAAGCCTTTATTTTCCCCTTTTTTGAGAGAAAATAAAGGCGATTATTCCTTATTAAACATATATAAATCAAAATTAAGGCCGTTTTTACAATAGTTCCCGGGCTAGTTTTTCCGCTAAAACAAAGGCCTTGGCAAACCCCTCATTAGTTAAACGGTAGGTGCGGGAACGTTTTGCCCCCTCGCTTTCCAAGTGCCCGTTGCGGATTTCCGGGGTTAAAATTCGGTCAAGGCGGCCTTCATCAAAGCCGGATTTCCGCATAGATTGGGATAAGTGTAAGGCGGAATAGGTAGGCTTTTTTAATAAAACGCGTGCCCCCGCCATCAGCAAAGAAGCCGCCTCTGCGGCATTTAAACGCATTTTGCGGCGCAAAACCACTATTTCCCCGTCCTCTTTTAGTAATTGTTCCCACAGCCTTACCGGGGCCGTTATTTCCACTCTTTCGGGGTTTTGTGGCATACTTGGGGTATTATTGCGGCGCATAGCAGGCGGAATAGCAGATAATGGCGGAATCGGCGTTGGCTGGGGCTCTGTAAAAGCCGGCGAGGGGTTGGTGCTTGGCACGGGCCGGGGTTGACTTTGGGCAGGGCGCACCCCAGCCGTAAGGGGATAGGTCGGGCGTTTCCGGGGCGCGGGCATAGCGGAAAGTGGCGCAGTAGCACCTTTTCCTATTAAGGCTAGGAAATAATTGCGCTGCTGCTCTATAAATTCCCGGCTTCCCTCGGCTTCAAACTCCTCTCCACCCGGAAAGCGAAAGCGTATTTTTAAGTTTTTTTCGGTTTCGTCCGTCATAGTTATCCCCACCCTGCCATAAAGTTATCCACCGGAGTTATCCGCCGGATATGACATATAATAAATAATTTATTGACATATGTCAAGAGTTTTATTTTTATGTCAATTATATGACAAATACTGTGCATAACCCCTATTCTACGACGAGAAAACAGATAAAAATACACATTTGAAACCCTGATTTTGCCTTTGTTTCCCCCAAAAATATCCTGTATTTTGTGTTTTAAAAATCTAAAAAATCTAATATATGTCTTGGACTTAAATTTTTTATAAACAGGCAAATAAAAAACGGCAGGCTTTCTGCACTCCCCTTTCGTAAAATAATCCCCCTCTTTTGCTTCGGTAAAATGACAAAAAATCACTTTTTAAAAATCAAAATTGCGTAAAAAATTGCGGAGTGTCTGTTCTTTTGCAATCAAGACCCCCTTTTTAAAGTCTTGCAAAAACGGACTAAAAATTGTAATTTTTAAAATATAAAAACAAGCAAATAAAAAACATAAGCCCGCAAAATTAAAGGCGAATTTAAAAAAATAAAAAATGCAAAATTAATATCAAATTTGCGAAAATAAAAAAATCTATGAAAAAATGGTATGCGGAAGAATATTCCTTTGAAATTGAAGTAACAGGTTTCCTGCGCGGAAACAAAACGGAGTGGTACTGCCGCAACGGGGAAGAAATCGGCGACAAATATACTTGCACTTATGGTTGCCCGATCAACGCGGACGGCTTTGGCATTTGCTCCAAAATGATGATGTTGCTCTACCCGGTTATGGAAGCGGTGCGCAGTGGCGGCGATTTGGAAAATATCGGCGGCAGCGGCCCGTACACCAAGGATATAGTTTGCCCGGACGGATGCGTTATTTTCCGTTTGACGGCCAAAAAACTGGGCAATAAAAATTTTTTCAAGGGAAAATTTTTTGATAAGTAGAGCGTTGGTCCGAAAATTTAGCCGGAAATAGCGTAAACCGGGACAAATTCCACAGGGGCCCCATACACCAAAATACCCAAGTAGGGAAATTCCCCCCATTAGTGTCCGCGCCCGCCCAAACAAGCGGAAAAATTAGGAGGTAAGAAACAAATAGCCTGCCCCCCATAGGTCCGGCGGCCAATTCGCGTAAGGTAACATAGGTAATATAGCCGGGTGTTTCATCCAAACCCGCGCTTCCTTTTTATATAAGTGCCCCCCACGCTGGGTGGCTCCAAATAACTGGGCGTTTTAAGCCAGCAGCCCCCCACTTCGGGGCAGTTCAGGTCCAGCGGTCTAATTCCCCTGCAAGTTTTCGCGCACTCCCCCTCTTAAAATTCTACAATCTATATATGAGCACTTTTTCCGCACTTTTGCTAACCTGGTACCAGCAAAACAAGCGCGATTTGCCTTGGCGGCACACGCGGGACCCGTATTTGATTTGGCTTTCTGAAATCATCTTACAGCAAACCCGCGTGGCGCAGGGCCTTTCCTATTATATGCGCTTTGCGGAGCGTTTTCCCACTCCCGCCGCCTTGGCAGAGGCCGACGAGGACGAAGTGCTGAAATATTGGCAGGGGTTGGGCTATTATTCCCGCGCGCGTAATTTGCACGCCGCCGCCAAAAGTATGCACGGCGTTTTCCCCACCACCTACGAGGGCGTTCGTGCGTTAAAGGGCGTGGGCGACTATACCGCCGCCGCGATTTGCTCGTTTGCCTACAAAATGCCTTACGCGGTGCTGGACGGAAATGTCTATCGCGTGCTTTCGCGCGTGTTTGAAATCAAAACGCCGATAGATTCCCCCGCGGGCAAGAAGGAGTTTTCCGCGCTGGCCCAAAAGTTGCTTGATAAAACCCACCCGGACGATTACAACCAGGCCATAATGGACTTCGGCGCGACAGTTTGCACGCCCGCCTCCCCCCAATGCCTGCTTTGCCCGCTGGCGGAGCAATGTCAGGCCCACTTGCACGGACAGGTGGAAAAATTCCCCGTAAAACAGCAAAAGACCAAAATTTCCGCGCGGTATTTCCACTATATATATGTAGTGCAGGGCGAAGATACTTGGCTGCATAAGCGCGGGGCGGGCGACATTTGGCAAAATTTGTACGAGCCCCCTCTGCTGGAAACCGCCGCCAAGGCGGACCCGCTACCCAAGACCGCTTGGCTCAAAAAGCCCGTGCTGTTGGCGTCGCCCGTCAAGCACATTCTTTCCCACCGTGTGATTTATGCGGATTTGCGGAAGGTTACGCTTCCCCCCTCTTTCTCCGTGCCTGCCGAATTTATCCGCGTGCCTGTGATAGACGTAAAAAAATACGCGGTGTCCCGCTTGGTACAAAAACTGCTGGAAAAAGCCGGCCTGTTGTAATTTTTGTTGAAAAAATCCTGTTTGTTGGCTTGCCTACTTTAAAAGGGCTTGACTCGTTTTTTTTTTTTGATAAATTTTGAGTTGTAGCAAAATTTATCAAAAATGGTGGGTATAATGAAAAACGCGAATACGAGCCGATTAGGCCAGTTAATATTAAAAGGCAGAAAGGGGCTTTTATGGTGTTACCCTGAATTTATTTCAGGGGCCGGCCGAGCCTTGACTTTCTTTCGCTGGATACTGAAACAAGTTCAGTATGACGGCAACAACCAACACAACAAAAATAACAACAGATTCCCGAACGCTCTGCGCCGGACCCTAGCGGGCCGCACAGGTTTTACACTTATTGAACTGTTGGTTGTTGTGCTAATCATTGGTATATTGGCCTCGGTGGCGGTGCCGCAATATACAAAAGCGGTGGAAAAATCCCGTGCGGCTGGGGTAATACAAAAAGTTAAAAGTTTACAAAATGCGGTTGATATGTATCTTTTGGCTAATGATTGGCCAACGGTGCAGTTTACCAATTTATCTGGTACTAGTGGGCGGGAAAATTTAGATATTTCATTTAAGGCAAATGCCACTATGAAAAGGTCTGGTTTAGCAGTATCATATTATATGGTTTTTGATGACTATTATTTTTATGTTGTGTGTGAACGCAATGTTTGCTATATAATAGCGGAAGATAACAAGCCATATAAAGAGCAAATAGTACGTGTTAGTTGGTATAGATATAAGAACTATACCCGCTATCAACCAATGGATACCTGGAACAGGGGTACTTGTCAATACAAGTCGGATTCTAGTGCAGGTAAAGCAATTTGTGAATATTTTAAGCAAAATTCTTTGTTAAGTAATAATAATTGGGAAATATCTGCTAAATCATAATATTGGTATTGAGTTGCAAGAAACAACAAAACCCGCCCGAAGAGGGCGGGTTTTTTAACGGGTACAACAATACTGCTAGAATTTATAGCCAACGGTCAAGCCGTACATATCGCTTCTGCCGTCGGTGTATTTCATCGGCACGCTGCCAAATTGCGAATTGGAATTACCGCTCAAATTCTTGGCAAAAACGTGCGAGTAAGAAAGGTCCACGCTCCAAGTGTCGTTATGATAGCCCGCGCCTACGCTGGCAATGTGGCGGTCGTCCACCGGCACGAGTGTATCCATTTCGTGTGCGTTGATAGGCGACTTATCAAACACATAGCCCGCGCGGACGGCCCAGTTCGGGTTCAGGTTATATTCGGCACCCAAGTTCAAGCGGTAGGTGTCTTTGTAATCCTTTTTATTGTGAATCGTCGGCGTGCTTTCGCGGTCGGAGTATTCAATTAAGATTTGGTCGTACGCGCTCCAAAAGGTTCCCACGATGCCCGCTTCCAAAATCAAATCTTCCGTCGGGCGGAACGAAATCCCCGCCGTCAAACTATCGGGCAGGGTAATGGCGCCTTTGGCGTCATCGTCAAAGATGTTGCGGGGCGCAAACTCCTGACCCGCGTGAATACGGCCGTTTAAATTCTGTTTAACCTTGGTACGGTACATCGCGCCCAAGGACCACTTTTCGGCCCACTCGGGGCGGTAGATAAAGGAGAAGTTTCCCCCCCAACTTACGCCCGAACCGCTGATTTCGTAGGCGGTGGCGTTCGCCGCGGCGCCCGGCATAAGGGTAGAATTTTGGGTAAAACCAATTACCATTGCTTCCAAGCCCATAGCCACGGAAAATTCGTCATTGGCTTTTACGGCAATCGTCGGCGTGAAGGAAAAGGTTTCCAATTTTACCTTGTAGGCTAATTGGCTTCCGGCCCACGTTTCCCAATTTTTGTACTCGCCGCCCAAACCATAGCGGGAAAATCCGCCTAAACCTACGGACACTTGGTCGCTCCATTTTTGGGTAATGTAAAAATTGGGCAAATACCAAATATCTCTTTTAAGGTCGCGTTCTTGCCCGGCCACGGTGGTTTTGGCGTTGGCGGTTACGACGGTAAGGCCCAGTTGGGCTTGGGTGCCGTCCAGTTCGGTGATAAGCGCGGGGTTCACCGCCAAAGAGGCAGGCTCTGCCTTGTTGGCTACCGTGGCGCCGCCCATTGCGGTACCGCGTGCGCTGTATTCATACAAACCAAATCCGGCTCCGTAAGAAAAATCGGCCAGCAGGACGGATAACATCAGTACGGCTGATAACTTTTTTAACATACATCTCCTTGTTTGACGGGTTTCCCCGGGTTACACAAAAAAACCCCGCCGGATAGTATCGGCGGGGTATGCGGCAAAACTATTTCTGCAATTCTTTAATTTTATCCTTGGCTACGCTGCCAAAATAGGTTTTGGCGTAATTTTCTACCAAGTGTTTATAAGCCTCTAACGCTTCGGTTTTGTTGCCGGCCAGTTCTTGGCTAAGAGCCAAGGTAAAATAGGCTTGCGGCAAGGCGAAACTTTTGGGGTTTTGCTTGATAAATTTCGTCATTTCTTCGGCGGAGGCCTTGTAATCTTTGGCGGCTTGCAGGCTGGAAGCCAACGAGAGCGAAGCCACCGTGTAAACGGTTTCGTTGGTGGAGCCCGTCAGCGGTTTATACACATCGGCCGCTTGGGCAAAGTTTTCGCTGGCGTAGAGCATATCGCCTTTAAAAAGTTGGGCGTACGCGGCGGCGTCCGAACCCGGAAAATCCGCATTAAGCGCGTCAATCTGTTTAAAGCCTTCCTCTTGGTTTCCGCCCAGCACCTGTACTTGCGCGGTGTAATACGCCGCCCAAGATTTTTCCGTTACGTTTTTAATGTGCGTGCTGTACGCATAACCGATAACGGCGGCCAATACCAAAATACCGACAGCCGTCAAAACGCCCTTTTTGTTTTGTTTCAAAAAATCCAGGGCGGAAATAAGCGACGACAAAATAAAATCTTTTTCTTCAACCGGAGCAGTAATTTTTTTAGTCATATCTTTATTATAGTAAATATCGGGCCGGAACCGAAAGCCTACGGGTTGGCGGCGATATCCTCCTCTGTAAGTTGGCGGCACTCAATGCCGTTGCGCGCCAGAAAGTAGATACCTTCCTGACTGCGGTCGTATTGGTTTTTATAGAACACCTTTTTAATGCCCGCGCTGACGATTACCTTGGCGCAATGCACGCACGGGGACCAGGTAACATAGACCGAGGCTCCCTGCGTAGCAATGCCGTTTTTGGCGGCAAAGGCAATGGCGTTTTGCTCGGCGTGGAGTTCGTTTTCAATGGACCATTTGCCGTGCAAATCGTAGAAGGTGCGGCTGGCGACAAAATCCATATAAGTAGGGAATTTATCCCGGTAGTGGGCTTCATAGACGGCGCGGAAATTTTCCTCGCAGTGCCTCTGCCCGGTGGGAGTACCGTTAAACCCCATACTGATTACGCGGTTGTCCTTTACCAATACCGCGCCTACCTGCAAACGGCAGCAGGTGGACTGATCGGCCACCAGTTCCGCCATTTTAATAAACAGCCGGTGTTTGTTCTTCATAGGGCTATCTTACCATTTTTTAAATACAAAAAATACCGCCGCCACCAAGCACAAAAAGCCTACTAGGTGGTTCCATTTAAAACTTTCTTTAAAGTACACCGCCGAAAACCCCGCAAACACAGCCAGCGTGATAACCTCTTGCATTACCTTTAATTGGGTAACCGAAAAGTAATTGCTGCCGATGCGGTTTGCCGGCACTTGCAGGCAGTATTCAAAAAACGCAATCCCCCAACTGGCCAAAATAACCAGCCAAAGGGCTTTGTTTTTAAATTTTAGATGTCCGTACCAAGCCATTGTCATAAACAGGTTGGAGGCACAAAGCAAAAGAATAGGTTTCCACATATACCTTATATATATTATCATAAAAGGGTTTATTTTGGTGGCCTGAAAATAAGTGCAATAAAATGCGGCCTTTTGGTGTTTTACAAATAGCGGCGCAGGAGTTTGCCGCTCTAACTATACAAGGGAATTTATATAATATAAATATGAAATATTCTCGTTATTTACTTCTTTTTGCCTGCTTTATGGGTGGCGCTTTGGCGCACGGGGCCGTTATTACGCCCGTGGAAAATGCCGCCAGCCCGGCGACGCAGGACCCTGTCAAAAATACTACCCCGGCTATCACGCCGCGCGGGGCGGACGGAAAGCCCCTGCCGGATATCACCCGGGAACTTACGCTGGATGACTGTATCCAACTGGCGCTTGCCAACAGCCCCAAGGCCGTGGCGGCGCAGTTACAGTTGCAAAATGCCGAGGTGAATTTGAATTTGGCCAAGGCCGAATTTTTGCCCACGGTTTCCGTCGGCGCGAGCCAAGGCTACACCTTGCAAAAGGTGGGGTCTTCCCCCCGCACGGACCACGGCGATACCAATGTATATGCGCAGGCCAGTTTGTCTATCAGCGGGGTTACGGATATTGCCCGCAATATTAAAACGCAAAAATTAGTGGTGGAACAGGGCAAACTTAATTTGGAAAGCGTTAAAAACGATTTAATCCGCACCGTTAAAAAGAATTATTATGCGCTCCTGTCCGCTTCGCGCGCGGTAGAAATCCGCACTAAATCGCGCGATTTGTATAAGGACCAGTACGAACGCGCCGAAGCCTATTACAAATTGGGCTTGCGCCCCAAGGTGGATGTTACGACTGCGGAAGTAAATTTAAATAACGAGGAATTAAGTTTAATCCGCGCGAAGAACCTGGTCAAAACCGCCTCGGCCGATTTGGCGAACTCGCTCGGTATTACGGTGCCGGACGTATTAAAGGTGGCGGATATTTCTTCCTTTGATAAGTTTACCAAGACGTTTGACGAAGCCGTCCAAACGGCCTACGCTAACCGCCCGGATGTGGAATCCGCCCGCACGGACGTGCGTATCAGCCAGATTAAACTAAACCAAGCCAAAGCGGGCTTCTTCCCCACCTTCTCCTTTTCGGCGGGCTATACCAAAAGCGGCGACGATTTTTATTTGGATAACGAGGATACCAAACTCTTGGCCGCGGTGGAGTGGCCCATTTTCAACGCCTTTAAGACGTATAACGGCGTGAAACAGGACAAAATTTCGCTGGAAAATACGTTAAACGATAACCGCAGTTTGCTTAATAACGTATTTTTGGAAGTGCAAAGTGCGTATATCAAAATGCAGGAAGCGGCGGAAAGTATCCCGATAGCGGAGTTAAATGTGGAAAAGGCCAAGGAAAACCTGGACCTTGCCCAAGGCCGCTATAACGAAGGCATTGGCGATGTGATTGAACTCAAAGATGCCGAGGTGGCTTATACGGATGCAGAACTGAGCCTGCTGACCTCCCGCTACGATTATGCGTCTGCGGTGGCGGATTTAAACCAAGCAATGGGGACGAACTGATTTATGAAAAAAGAAAATATTTTTAAACGGATGATAAAAGGGTTTTGGCACCTTTCGTGGTGGAAAAAACTCCTTATTTTGGCGGTGATTATTGCCGCCGTGTGGGCGGTAAAGGCGTATTTCTTTGCCGCGCCGCCTGCCCCGCTGTTTAGAACGGCGGAAGTGAAAAAGGGCGACATTGTGGATATCGTGGAAGCCTCCGGCCCGATTAACCCCGTGAACACGACGGAAGTCGGTGCGCTGGTGTCCGGCGAAATCTTAAAGATTTATGTAGATTACAACAGCCAAGTAAAGAAAGGCGATTTAATGGCCGTAATTGACCAGACCCAAATTTTGGCTTCGCTGGCCGAGGCCAAGGCGCGCTTGTCGTCCGCTAAGGAAAGTTTGGCATCGTCCGAAGTTTCCTACCGCTTGGCTAAAAAGAACTACGAGCGTTATTCCGCCCTGTATAAAAAGGACTACGTTTCCAAGGTAAACTTGGAGGAATACGAACTGGCCTTTGTAAACGCTAAAAGTGAATTGAACTCCGCACAGGCGCAGGTGGTGCAGGCGCAGTCCAACCTGGAAACGGCGGAAAAAGATTTGTCTAATACGAAAATCGTCTCCCCCATTGACGGTATGGTCCTTACGCGCAAGGTAAGCGAAGGGCAGACCATTACCGCCGGGTTCTCTACTCCGGAACTATTTGTAGTGGCGCAAGATTTAACCAAAATGCAGATTGAAGCCAAAGTGTCCGAGGCTGATATTGTGAAAATTCAGCCCGGCCAAACGGCTGATTTTACGCTGGATGGCTATATGGGCGAAACCTTCCACGGTACGGTCCGCCAAGTGCGCACCAACTATGTGGATAGTTCCAGTTCCTCTTCTTCATCTTCGTCCTCATCCAGCACCACCTATACAGTGGTAATTGATGTGGACAACAGCGACTTGCGCTTAAAACCCGGTATGACGGCTACCCTCACTATCCGCACGACGGATAAAAAGGGCGTGTTGATTGTGCCGAACGAAGCCCTGCGTTTCTCCCCTTCCACGAACACGCAAACATACGAAAATACGGGTGTATGGAAAATGGAACCCGGGAAAGAGTTGGAGCGCGTGGACGTAAAAATTGGTATTATTGCCACTAAAAATACCGAAATTACCGAGGGCGATATTAAAGAGGGCGACCTTGTAGTCGTGGGCGAAAATGATTTGAAGGCTTCCGGTTCTACGGATAGTATGCGCCCGCCCCGCCCCGGCAGACGCCGCTAGGAGCCGCTTATGCCGCTGATTGATACGCAGAATTTGTACAAAATTTACAAACTGGGCGATGTGGAAGTCCGCGCGCTTAACGGCGTGAGCGTGTCCATAGAAAAAGGCGAGTTTGTGGCCGTAATGGGCCCGTCCGGCTCGGGCAAGTCAACCTTTATGAATATTTTGGGTTGTTTGGATAAGCCGACGAGCGGTAAGTATATTTTGGACGGCATAGACGTAACGGCTACGGATTTATCCAAACTCGCCGGGGTGCGCAACCATAAGATTGGCTTTGTGTTTCAGGGCTTTAACCTAATTAAGCGTACCACCGCCGTGGAAAATGTGGAATTGCCGATGATTTACAACCATACGCCCGCCCACTTGCGGCGCGAAAAGGCCTTGGCGGCTTTAAAGGCCGTAGGGCTTGAAAAGCGTGCGTTCCACCTGCCGAACCAACTTTCGGGCGGCCAGCAGCAGCGCGTGGCGATTGCGCGCAGTTTGGTGTGCGATGCTCCCATTATCTTTGCCGACGAGCCGACGGGTAACCTGGATACCAAAATGAGTATTGAGGTAATGGATTTATTCACGCGCCTTAATAAAGAAATGGGCAAGACCATTATTTTAATCACGCACGAGCCGGACATTGCCGAGTTTGCCTCGCGCTTGATTAAATTTAAAGACGGCGAAAAAATAAGCGACGAGGTTCAAAAATAATATGTGGGATTCCTTCTACTCTATTTTTAAGATTTCGCTCAAAGCGATTTTTGCCAATAAAATGCGTGCCGCGTTGACGAGTTTGGGTATTGTTATCGGCGTGTCGGCGGTTATTACGATGTTGGCTGTCGGCTCCGGGGCGCAAAAGAGCGTGTCGGATAGCGTTTCCCGCTTTGGCACCAACATTTTATTTTTGCGCCAGCCTTGGGATTTGGACGACAGCATTTCCTCCCCCAAGGACGTAACAATGGACGATGTGCTCGCTATCCGCGAAGTGCCCGGCGTGGCCGCCGCGGCCCCTTACATCAGCACGGGCTTTGACGTAAAATACCGCAATACCAGCGTGTCCTTGGATGTGCTGGGTACGGACACCGATATTTTTAAAACATACGATTGGCCGATAGAATCGGGCCGCCAGTTTACCGAGAAGGAAATTTCGGAATATGCGCAGGTAATGGTTATCGGTGCGTCCGCCGCCAAGACTATTTTTAGCGATGTGGACCCATTAAATAAAGTTGTGGTGTTAGACAACATCCCTTTTAGAGTTGTGGGAGTTGTTCAAAAAACGGGCCAAGGTGGAATGGGCTTTGATATGGATGAGGGCGCTCTCATCCCTTATACCACGGGCAAGGTGAAGATGAACGCTGGGTGGACTGTTAGCCGCCGTGCTTTGGACCGCGTGGTCATTAAGGTAGCCGATTTTAACACCATTGAAAATACCAAGGTGGATATTGAAAATGCCGTGCGCAATACGCACCGTATTCACCCGCTTGGCAAAGACGATTTCCAGTTGGACGATTTTGCCTCGTTTATTGAGCAAGCCAAAACAATGGGCAAAACGATGAGTTTGCTCTTGGGCGCGATTGGCGCGGTGTCCCTTATTGTGGGCGGTATTGGCGTAATGAACATTATGCTGGTGTCCGTTACCGAGCGTACGCGCGAAATCGGTATCCGTATGGCGATTGGCGCCACCAGTTGGGATATTTGTATGCAGTTTTTGGTGGAATCGGTTACGCTTTCTTGCATTGGCGGGCTGATAGGCATTATCGTTGGCGTTGGGATAACGCTATTAGTGGCGGCGAACTCGTCTATTCCGGCAGATCTGAACCTTTCTGCGGTGCTTTTGGCCGTAGGCTTTTCCGCGGCGACGGGCGTTTTCTTTGGGTTTTACCCCGCCTATAAGGCCTCTAAACTTACGCCGATTGATGCGCTGCGCTATGAGTAAATACCTTACTTTTTGTACCGACAAAAAGTAACAAAAAACTCGCCGCCCAAAGCGTTATAAAAAACAGGCTTGAACGGATATTTTGATAACTCGCCCTTACGGGCTCACACAAATCAAAATATTTTCCCGTTCAAGCCGTTTTTTATAGGCAACGCACGGGCGGCCTTAACGGCGAACTGCGAACAGCGAACAGCAACGGCGAACAGCAACGGCGAACAGCAACGGCGTAACGGCAACGGCGTAACGGCAACGGCGTAACGGCAACGGCGTAACGGCAACGGCGAACGGCAACAATATAAGCGGAAACCTTCCTTATTTCTGTGTCGTCATCCCGTAGTGTTTTTATACGGGATCTGTCGTTGCCGTTTTATTGCAAAAAGAGCGTGTTTCCTAATCAGAAGTGCGCGACATAGCAGAAATAGTGTTGCTCAATTAATCGTCCCCTAGCGCATAGAGTGGCGGCCTGCAAGGTGCCGCCCGCAGGGTGCCGTCATCCCGTAGTGTTTTTATACGGGATCCGTCGTTGCCGTTTTATTGCAAAAAGAGCGTGTTTCCTAATCAGAAGTGCGCGACATAGCAGAAATAGTGTTGCTCAATTAATCGTTCCCTAGCGCATAGAGTGGCGGCCTGCAAGGTGCCGCCCGCTAGGGTGCCGTCATCCCGTAAGGTTTTTATACGGGATCTCTTTGTTGGGCCGTGTCGTCATCCTGGAAAGTCGTAGTCCAGGATCTGTCGTTGCCGTTTCGTTAGTTGACAACATTACAAAAAGAGTTTTGTCGTTGCCGTTTTATTGCAAAAAGAGAGCGCCTCTAATCAGAAGTGCGCGACATAGCAGAAATAGTGTTGCTCAATTAATCGTTTCCTAGTGCATAAGTGGCGGCCTGCTAAGGTTGCGGCCCGCAGGGTGCCGTCATCCCGTAGTGTTTTTATACGGGATCTGTCGTTGCCGTTTTATTGCAAAAAGAGTGTTCCTCTAATCAAAAGCGCGCGACATAGCAGAAACAGTGTCGCCCCATTAATCGTTTCCTAGTGCATAAGTGGCGGCCCGCTAGGGTGCGGCGCGCCAGCGTGCGGCCCACAGGGTTGCTATTTGGATAAAGTTGTATTATACTTTAACAGTAGTCTTTTAGGAGGTCTTATGAATAAAGGTTTTACGCTTATTGAGTTGTTGGTTGTGGTGTTAATTATAGGCATCTTGTCAGCGGTGGCGTTGCCGCAGTACGACAAGGCGGTTATGAAATCCCGTATGTCCGCGGCTATCCCCATAGCCAAGAGTATTAAAGAAAATCTTACAATGTTCCATTTGTCTAATGGGCGTTATCCCACTTCGTCCGAATTTGCGGATATAGTGGATTTTGGAGATAAGAACTGTAACTCTTCGGGCTCTTGCCGCATTGGCAATTATTTAGTTGCTTATAGTACAACTCCTCTTGTCGGGGTAATTTATTCTCCGGGAACGGGCCTTACAGCCACCACCCAAACGGAAAGAATAGGGGCCGGAGTTGTAACGGGTGTTTCTACGAATAATATTCCCGCGCTTGCCTGTGTAGCGGGTGGCACAAAGGCAACCCAAATATGCAAAACCTATCCAAGTGCCAGCTACGGTTGGGGTGGTAGCGTGGTGGGTAGTGTAAGTTTTTACAAACTGTAACTTCTTCCGTTAAAAACCCCCTTGGAAATTTCCAAGGGGGTTTTTACTTGCCTATTTTTTGAAATAGTTTGCTATTTTTTTGAGCCAATTCGGCGCGGTCCTTTTTCCAACATTAACGCCTGCTTTGGCTTGGTTTCTTTCCAATTTATGGAAGAGCCCCGCCGACAGTAACGCTAATACGGACGGTACGCCGATTAAAGCCGCCGTCGTGGCCCCTGCGGTGGAGAAAATCCCCGCATCCATTAAGTTTTGCGCCAAATTGCTGAAAAGCACCGGGCCCAAGGCGCAAGAAACAGCACTCGCCACGATGAGCGAAATCACGCGGTCCTGCGTGTGCGTATTTTTAGCCGTGCGGGCAAAGGCCAGCGTAAACGCGGTGGAAATACCCGTCTCGGCCGCAAACAAGGCCGCCGTCAGCGCGTAGGCATCGTTTGCCAGCGGAAGCGCCGCAATTCCCCCCACCGCCGATAACAGAGTGGCAATGCTCATATTGTGTTTGGGGAACCATTTTAAAAAGTTCCCGGCCAAATAGCGCCCCAGCAAAAACGGTGCGGCAAACTGCGCAAGGCCAAAGAGATACTGCGAGGACGGGTCATCCGTCAGCCCCGGCAAGAGGAACAAAAATCCGTTACTAAAACAAGTTTCCACGGCGTTCATCGTAAATAACCCGGCCAGCAGCGCGGCCACGCCTTTTTCCTCTTTAAACAAGCGCACATAGGCGTTATTTTTAAGGGCGGCCAATTTGCCCACTTTTTCCCCGGTTTTCACTTCGGGCGCGGCTACCTGCGGCTTGGTGTTGGGGATTTTGGCAAAATTAAGCCCCAGCGCCGCGGCCGCCACCAAGGGAATCGGCATCGCAAACGTAAAACTCCAATCCATCCCCAAAAGTTTGGTGGCAATGAACGGGAACGCAAACGACGCGGCCATACCCATAGCGCGGCCCAGTTCGGTGTTTGCGCTTCTTTTTTGGCGGATGAGTTCGCTTTCACCCGCGCTGATTTCCGTCATCATCGGGCCGATAGCGTTGTGCACAAACACGCCGCCCGTGCTGGCCGCCATAATACAGCCCAAAATGGAATAAAAGTGCGCCATTGCATCCTGCCACGGCACGAAACTCCCGTTAAGCCCCAGCAGGGAGACCCCGGCGGTGAAACCCGCGCCCAAGAGTCCGAGCCCCACATTTAAAGAGGCCTTTCTGCCGATTTTTTCCTTTAACCAGTTGGAGAAAATCGCCCCCACGGAATACGGCAAGTAAGTGGCTACTGATACCAAAATGTTATCCTCTAACGACAGCCCGAAACTGGTGCCGAAGTTCGCAATAACCGGGGTGGCAACTTCCAGCCCCACCACAAAGGAGGACATATACAAACTGGCCCGCTGGACAAAGGTGGATGTTTGCGGATTAGCCGGGAGTGCGGCAGGCGCGGCAGATTTTTTAGCAAAAAGGTTTTTTACGCCGCCCACCAGTTTTTGGGCGGTTTTCCACAGCGCGGGAACAGGAAGCCCGCTATACAGGGCATTTTGATTATCCGTGTTTTGGCTGCGGCCTAAAAAACTGACAGAGGCGGTTTGTTGGGCGGCTTCGCGGCGGGCCTGTAAGGCTTTTTTGGCCCCGCGCTGAAAAGCGGTCAAACCGGGCGTTTGTGCGGCTTGAACCGGTGCGTCCGCTTGGGCAACGGCAATTGCCGGCGTTTGGAGGTCCAGCGCGGGCAAGTCCACCGGGTGGAAAGCAGGCGCAACATATTGGGCTTGGTCGGCGAGTGTTTGGGCCGTTTTGGGCGTTAAGGCCACATAATCGGCTACTGCCTGTTTGGCGGGATTAGCCGCTAAAAGGGTGATTTTCCCCGCGTTTTTAAGTTCGTAAGTGTCGTTTCCCGCTTGCGCGCTTACCGCCGGAACGGATAAACCAAGTTCTTGGGCGTATTCCACCGCACCTGCAACGGCCTGCGCGGTTTTTACCTCTTTTATAAAGGTGGCAAAAGAGTCATAGGCTTTTAATTTAAGTAAGGCTTTGGCCACGACACTAGCCGCTAACGGCTCTGCCGGGGTTTTTAAGGCACGGCGGTAAAAAGAGGTTAAAAGGGCCGCGTCTTTTTGGGTGCCGAACACCCCAAGGGCCGCCGCATCCGAAAGAGCGTCTTGCGCGGTATCAGCGGAAAATTTGCCTAAATCGGCGCGCCAAAATTCAACCGCTTGCGCAATTTGCTCTTTGGAAGTTGGAAAGCCCAGAGCGGTTTCTGCAAATTCTGCCCGCAGTAAGGCGGCGCGCTCGGCCGCTTGCGGATAGGCCAAAATGCGGGTAGGCAGGTCCTGCAAGTATCCGGCCTGTACGCGCTGGCGGATTTGCGGGGCGGTTAAAGTTTGGGCCAAGCGGGCTTGCGTATTTAAACGGGTAAGCGTGGAGCCCAGTTTGGCGGAGTTCACGACCGCGGCGGAGGGAACCTTTACGGAAAAAGAGGACGCCGGTACCGTTACTTTTACTTTTGCGGCAGTACGGAAGCCTTTGGCCCCCTTTAAGGGTACTTGCGCATAGGCCGATACCGTGTTTAAGGCGATTAAGGTGATACTAAGCAGCGATGCGATAACTTTTTTCATTGTCTTTCTTTTTCCTCTTTTTTTATAAATAAAAAAACCCGCTCTTTTTAAAAGTGCGGGTTTGTAATAAAAAATAAAAATATACTATTTTACACAAACTCCGCTCCATCTCTTACGCATAATAAACATTTCCGCGCTAATGTGGTTTAGCACGGACGGTTTATTAATAGACATAGTGGAGCAAGAGTTAAAAATCATTACTTTTTTATCCTTTAAAAAAACGACCTTTTTATTTTAGCAATTTTTTAAAAATTTGTGCAACATTTTTTTATAATCCTTTTTTCTATTCCTAAAAGAACACCTTTTTTTGTACAGTAGTAATATTAGTGCAATAAAAAACAAGCCTTGGGGGTTATAGTAATATGGAAGCCAATTTAGCGCAGCGCACGGATGATGAACTCGTCAGCCTGTTTCAGGCGGGCTCGGGCGCGGCGTTTGAAACCTTGGTCTTGCGCTATAAAAACCCGCTTTACCAATACATTATGGGTATGGTGCAGGACGAGGGCGCGGCGGGCGATTTGTTCCAAGAGGTGTTTATCTCGTTTTTTAAGCACGCGGATAAATACGAGGCGCGCGGGAAGTTTAAGTCTTGGCTGTTTTTAACGGCGCGTAACAAAGTGCTGAACTTTTTTAGGGACAGCGACAAATTAACCTCGCTGGACCAAACAGATGAGGAAGGAAACGCCTTCTTGCACGATACCCTGCCGGACGGCGAACGCCCGTTATTAGACGGACTTGCCGGGCAGGAAACGCTGGAACAAATCCGCCGGGCTACGCTAATGCTTCCGCCCCGTCAGCGGGAAATGGTGTATTTAAGGCAATATATGTCTTTTAAAGAAATTTCGCAACTGTTGGGCCGTCCCTTGGGCACGGTACTGGCCGATTGCCACCGGGCGGTAAAAAAATTACAGCAGTTGCTGGCAGAACATACGGAAGAGGTGAATTTATGAACGATATTTGCGAAAAGGCTGTTTTGTACGCCGCCGGGGAGTTACCCGCGGACGAAAAGGCCGCTTTTGAAACGCACCTTAACACGTGTGCTTCCTGCCGCGCGGAAGTTGCCCTGTTAAACAAAACGCAGGAGGCATTAAATCCCCCCGCCGCTCCCGGTGCGCTGGTGGATAATTTGTTTGCCAAAACAACGCGCAAAAAAGCACCCTTTTGGGCCGTGTGGAAGACGGCCTTGGCGGGGACGGCTGTATTGGGGGTAGGAATTGTATTCTTACTGGCCGCCCTGCACCCGGACAGAGCCGCCTTTGACACTACGGAAGTTGTAGCGTATATGAGCGAGCATTTGGACGAAGACTACCAAAACTTTTCAAGCGATTTGGAATTGTTTGAAGAGGACTTTTAAATGGGAGGAAGGAATATGAAGAAATTGCTGTTAGTTTCTCTTTTAGCGGCGTTGTGCGCTCCGGCCTTTGCCGAGGGTGCCTCCTGCCCGTGCCAAGACGGCGCCGAAAATTGCCGTTGCAAGGCGGCCAAGGAAGCCCGTGTGAAACCGGGCCCGCGCCACGAGGGCAAAGATGCGCGCAAGGACGAGTTTAAAAAGGCCCGCAAGGAACACAAGGCCAAAATGCGCGCCACCGAAGAAAAAGCCGAAAAACTGGTGGAAGAGTACAAAAAATTAAAGGCTGGCAAAAAGAAAGACGCCAAAAAAGCCGAAATTGCCGCCTTTGTAGCCTCTATCCGCGAGGAACAACTGAAATTTAAAGAAGAACAGTTGGCTAAATTCAAGGACCGCTTGGCCCGTATGGAAGAAGGGCTTGCCCGCCAAAAATCGGACGAAGACAAACAAGCGTGGGTGGAACAGAAGACCAACGCCTTGATTGAAGACGACGGCGATTTGGACGCGCTGTTTGACGAACGCGAAATGGGGCCTGCACCCAAAGACCGCCCGATGAAAGGGCCGAAAGGCGCACCCGAAGGCGGCGAGAAAGGGCAATTACCCCCTCCGCCTCCCGAAGCCAAATAACTTATCAAAAGTAAAACTCCCCGGGAAACCACTCCCGGGGTTTTTTATCAATTCTGTGCTTCCTCTTATTTTGCTAAAATATATATATGCAAACCCAACAAATAGATGCGTTAAGTTTAGTTAATGCCCGGCAGTTGTACACTTCGGGCGATATCAACCAAATAGAAGTAGGCACCACCCGGGGCCTGCAACAAATTCACGCTTATTTGTTTAAGGACTTGTACGATTTTGCCGGGCAAATCCGGGATAAAAATATTTCCAAGGGCGGTTTCCGTTTTGCAAACAGTTTATATTTAAAGGAAGTGCTGTTGGCCATTGAAAAAATGCCCGCCGCTACTTTTAAAGAAATTATTGCCAAATATGTGGAAATGAATATTGCCCATCCCTTTTTGGAGGGCAATGGCCGCGCTACGCGTATTTGGCTGGATTTGATGCTTAAAAAGAATTTGGGCAGAGTAGTAAACTGGCAGTATGTGGATAAAGATTTGTATTTGCAGGCAATGGAACGCAGCCCGATTAACGATTTGGAATTGCGCGCCTTGTTGGAACCGAACCTGACTGACAAAATCAATGACCGCGAAGTTATTTTTAAAGGAATTGAACAATCCTACTATTACGAAGGCTACAAAAAAGAAAATTGATTTCTTGGCTTCCTTTTTAATTCTGGGACAACCCATAATTTTGTAATGATGAATATTCGTACCCGCGTTTTGCGCTTGCTTTTGGGAACGGCTGTGCTCGTTCTCGTATTTGAATTTTCCTCTTGGTTTATCCGCCTGGCTGGGCTTCATTTTCCCCCGCCGCTTTTGGGGGTGGTGGTGCTGTGTTTACTCCTTAAAGCCAAAATTTGCCCGCCCGCCTTGGTGCAGGACATTTGCGAACTGTTGCTAAAACATATGACGCTTTTCTTTATCCCGCTTACGGTGGGGATTATGGTTTATGGACGGGCGATTTCCCAAAATTTAACGCCTATTTTGGCGGCGGTGTTTTTGGGGACGTTTATCAGTATGGTTTTGACGGCTCTCTTCATAGAAAACACCATAAAATTGATTAAATGGCGCCGTTTAAAGAGGAACAAATAAAATGTGGGGCTTTTTATTAACGGTAGCCGTGTATATCGGGTGCAAAAAAATTACGCAAAAGCGGTGGCTGAGTAAAGTGCCTGTTATTTTGCTTGCCGCCGGGATTTTAATTGCGTTTATTCTGGTGTGCCATACCTCGTACGAAAGTTACAACGAATCCGCGTGCTGGATTACTTGGATTTTGGGCCCGGCGACGGTGGCCTTTGCGTGGCCACTTAGCCAAAATCTTTCTGTTTTAAAGCGCAACAAACGCGCTGTGTATGGCGGGTTGCTGTTTTCGTGCTTGTGCACGATTGCACTTACGTATGCCTTGGGGCGCTTCTTTCACGCCGAAAACCCGGTTATTTTTTCAATGCTTCCCAAATCCGTTACCACGCCGGCGGCGGTGGAAATTTCCAAGGACTTGGGCGGCATCCCCGAACTGACCGCTTGCCTGGTGGTTTTAACTGGCCTTTTGGGCGGGCTTACCGCGCACGGACTTTTTAAATTTTTGCATATCCGCAGCCACGCCGCCATTGGAGTTTCCATTGGCGCTACGAGCCACGTTTTGGGCACTAGCAAATGCGCCGAAAAACACAAGGAAAAGCAAATGGTTTTAAGCACCTTGGCGCTTATTATTATGGCTCTTCTTACTGCGCTGGCGGCCCCGCACGTGGTGGCTTTGCTTGAAAAACTTTGTAACTAACCCTTTTCTGCGCGCGACAATTATCCCCAAACAAACTATACTCCCCTTATAGGGGGATATATGACGATACTAACAGACCAGACGTTTGACCAAGCGTACGAAGCGCACAACAAGGCCGAAATGGTGGAATTTTTTGCTACTTGGTGCCCGCATTGCAAAAAAATGGAGCCCGTGGTGGCAAAACTTGCCCAAGAATACGCGGGCAAAATCAGTATTTTGACGGTGGATGTGGACCAAGCACCGTTGGCCAGCCGGAAATTTAGTATTTCGGGCGTGCCTACTTTCCTGTTTGTAAAAAACGGCAAGGTGGTGGAAAGTTTGGCGGGCGAATATACCGAGGGCGAACTAAAAGAGCAGTTAAACGCACTTTTATAAGAAAAAACCGGGTTCCTATAAGAACCCGGTTTTTGGTTTACTTATTTTCAATTTCTTCTAACAAAAGTTGCAGGGCCTTTACAGAGGCTTTGCCGATATTGCGCTCGCGCGTATGTGCAAATAAAAACTTGTGCGCGTGCGCCCCTTTGGGCCCGGCTACGCCAATCCACACCGTGCCGACGGGCTTTTCCTTGGTTCCTCCGTCCGGCCCGGCAATACCCGTGGTGGAAACGGCATAATCCGCCCCGGTTATTTTCCGCACGCCTTGGGCCATTTGCAGGGCGACGGGCTCGCTGACGGCTCCGTATTTTTGCAAATCGTCCGCGCTTACGCCTAAAACGTGATTTTTTACCTCGTTAGCGTATGATACCACCCCGCCTAAAAAATAGGCCGACGAGCCGGGAACTGCCGTAATCAAATGGGCGATGTTCCCCCCAGTGCAACTTTCCGCACACGCCACCGTAACGCCGCTTTGGCGCAGGCGGCGGGCAAAGTCCTCCTCGGCAGAACTGTTATCCGCCACCGTAAAGGTGAGCCCGTTAAGCGATTTTAAAAGTGCTTCAAAAAAAGCGTCCAACTTTTCTACCGCTTGCCCCTTGGCGGTTACGCGCAGGCGGATAAACCCCGTAGAGGGTAAATAGGCTAGCCCAATTCCCGCGGGCAAGGTTTCCTCGTAGGCAGCTAATTTCATCGCCAGGTCCGATTCCGGGATGTTAAATACCGTTACCATACGGTAGCGCAGTAAACCGTCCTTAAATTTGGCCTTTAAGCGCGGCAAAACCTCCGCCGGGAACAGATATTCCGTTTCAAACGGCACTCCGGGCAGGGAGACTAACACTTTATCCCCTTTTTCAAACCACATCCCGCTGGCTGTGCCCTTTAAATTGCGTAGCGGCGTGCAACTTTTGGGCAAAACCGCCTGGGATTTGTTATATTCGTTCATCCGTTCGGGGCGGTCAGCAAACATTTCTTCCAGCCACGCATAGGCCTGTTGGTTAAATTCAAGCGTCGTGCCAAAGTATTCCGCCAGCACCTTTTTGGTTAAATCGTCCTTGGTCGGTCCTAACCCCCCCGTTACCAGCACGATGTCCGCGCAGGAAAAACCTTCCTCCACTGCGCGTAAAATTTCGGTGCGTTCGTCGGCTACGGACAGCATTTTAACTGTTTCCGCGCCGATTTCGGCCAAGCCCCGCGCCAAATAGCGGGAATTGGTGTCTAAAATCTGGCCGAGAAGAATCTCGTCCCCAATGGTAATAATAGCGGCTTTCATAACTTTATTGTATGATTTTCGGCCGAAAAGATACAGAGGGCCTATATTTTATACAATATATAATTGCGGGCTTACCGCAGTATTATTTATGAAAACCGAAAAAAACACCATTATCCCTAATGCCTGGGCGTTAGTACCCTTGGGCGTATTTTTAATCGCTTATTTGGCCGTCTCCGTGGTGGCGGGCGATTTTTACAAAATGCCGATTACCGTGGCGTTTGTATTGTCCTCTATTGTAGCCGTTTGGATGAGCAAGGGCGGCTCGTTGCATAACCGCATTGAACTCTTCTGCAAGGGCGCGGCCAATGCCAACATTATGCTGATGGTAATGATTTTTATTTTGGCGGGCGCGTTTGCCCAAACCGCCAAGGCAATGGGCGCGGTGGACGCTACGGTCAATTTGACGCTTTCCATTTTGCCCGGAAATGTGCTGGCGGCTGGGATTTTTCTGGCGGCTTGCGTGATTTCCGTTTCCGTGGGAACCTCGGTCGGCACGATTGTAGCCCTTACGCCTGTGGCGGCGGGGTTATCCGCCCAAACGGGGCTGCCGCTCTCCCTTATGGCGGCGGTGGTAGTGGGCGGCGCGATGTTTGGCGATAATTTGTCCTTTATTTCCGATACCACCATTGTCGCCACCCGCACGCAGGGGTGCAAAATGGCCGACAAATTCCGCACCAATTTTGCTATTGTAATGCCCTTTGCTATTTTGACGACGGTCATCTATATTTTAATGGGCAGTGGGGTGCAGAACGCCTTTACGCCCGGTGAAATTTCGTGGGTAAAGGTATTGCCGTATTTTGTTGTGTTGGCGGCGGCGATAATGGGCGTAAACGTAATGGTAGTGCTGTTGGGCGGCACGGTTTTGTGCGGGCTTATCGGCATTTTGACGGGCTCCTTTAATATTTGGGGCTGGACGACCGCTATGGGCAACGGCATTACGGGTATGGGCGAACTGATTATTGTTACCATTTTGGCGGGCGGTATGCTGGAAATGATTCGCTATAATGGCGGTTTGGCTTGGATTATCCAAAAAATGACCGCTAAACTCCACACCCGCCGCGGGGCGGAAGTGAGCATTGCGGGCGTGATTAGTTTTGCCAACCTCTGCACCGCTAAAAATACGATTGCCCTTATTATGGCGGGGCCGATTGCCAAGGAAATTGCGGGGCGCTTTAACATTGCCCCCAACCGCGCGGCGAGTTTATTGGATATTTTTTCCTGCTTTGTGCAGGGCATTATTCCCTATGGGGCGCAACTGCTGATGGCGGCCAGTTTGACAGGTGTTTCCCCGGTTAGTATTATGAAATATCTGTATTATCCGTATTTGCTTGGGATTGGGGCGTTACTTGCCATTTGGTTGCGCTACCCGCGCAAGCACGCAATGGGCACACAACCTGATTTGCAAGCGTAATATTTATGAAATTGCCCCAGGGGGTTGCCTGGGGCCTTTGACTTGATTTTTGAGTGTTTGTACAATATACTATCATAGGTCTTTTTAAAAGAGGTTTGATATGAAAAAATTATTGTGGGTAGGAATACTTTTTTTAACGCTTCCCGCCGCGGCGGAAGTGGTATCGGCGGTGTCTTATAATCCGTCGCGTATGGGCGATTATGTCTATTTAAAGGTGGCTGATAAAGCCAATTTAAAGGGCGGTATTGAAAGTAACACAATGACGGTCCGCTCCGGCGGAACCGTTACGGCAACTTCGCCCAATTTAAATTACGATGTACCCACCGTGGTGGGCGCTTCGGGCTCCACTTTGGATATGCCGAACACGGCCATCCACGGGGCGGCGGCCAATACGTATAATAATTACCAATCCGTAAATACGGGCACGCCCAGCGCACTTTTGAATAACGTCTATGTAAACGGTGGGCAAACAACGGTCAAAAACGATTCGTATATTTCCACGTTAGATGCGGTAAACCGTTTAAAACAAAAGGCGGCAACTCTGCGCGCTAATAAATTATCTGTCAGCGGTTCGGAGGACGCGAGGCTTTACGACGGGGCGACGACGGACGGATTTACGTTAGCGGGAAACGATATCCCGCAGCCGACGTCTTCGCACGTCAACACGGGTGCGGCCCTTAGTAACTGTACTTTAAAATGGGAAGACCGCGTAACGAGCGACAACCAAAAGGTAAAACTCTTGGCTCTTGCAAATTGCAACGGGGCTACTCCAAGCACGCCGGAAACGAAAACTTGTAGCGATGCCACGTATAAGGCCAACCACAAGAGCGAGTGCTGCCCTTCCGCCGCCAAGACGGATACGGTGTGCTGGACGGCAGGGGCGGCTGTATGGAAAAGTTGTACTTATAGTGATGAAATAAAAAGTTCCGGCCGTTGCCAAGGAGATGTAGAAGGAAAATCGTGTTCATCTATTGGTACAGTTTGTGCTTATATTACAATAGAGCGCGATTGCGAGTATGGTCCTCACGGTACAGGATGTTCCACACATACTGAAAATGAGTGTATGATGTGCTCTGCCGATTATGCTAAAAACGGCTGGTAAAAATTGGTAAGTTTTATAAAAAATCCCCGGGAACTTTTAAAGTCCCCGGGGATTTTTAAATATTTCACTAACCAAACTATTTAAGCAGTTCGGCCCAAGCGTCTTTTTCGGCTTGGAGTTGTTTTTTTGTTTCGTCAGCCTTTTGCTGTAATTTTTCCTTGGCCACATCCGCCGCGGTTTTGGAGCCGCTGGCTACTTCGGCCGCCGTTTTGGCGTTTTGGTAGGATTGTTTGGCTTCCAACAGTTTTTGGCGGGTTTCAGCCGATTTTTGCAAGGCTTCGTCCAACGTCATTGTTTTGGTGGCGGTGGTGGAAGTGCTGGTGCCCGTGGAGGCGCAACCCACAGCCAATACCGCGGCTACAAAAGCGAGTAAAATAGTTTTTTTCATTGCATACTCCTTACTGGTTGTTTCTTATATTTTATAAAACTTTCCCCCCGCCCGTGCAAGTGTTCCGTTTAAAATTGATACAATAAATCAAACACCAAAGGAGATTTTACTATGTATATTATATTGGGTTTTGTGGCGGGAGCCTTGCTTGCAGGGCTATTTTTTGCGGCCCGGAATAACGGCGCCTTGGCCAAGTTGCGCGCCGAAAATGCCGATTTGCGGGTGGAAAACACCAAACTGACGGCGGAAAAAAATTCCGTCCGCCGGGAAAAAGAATTAGTAGAGGAGCATTTTAAATCCTTGGCGGCCACTTATAAGGCCCAATTTGCTGAGGTGGCTTCCCAAATTTTGGATGATAAGGCTAAGGGGTTGGAAAGCAAAAATACGGAACTTTTGCGCCCGTTATCCCAGCATTTGGACGGTTTCGTCAAAAAGGTGGCCGATATGGAGCACCAAACCACCGCGGCGCAGGCCCGCTTGGAAAAAGGGCTAACGGATGTAATCAAATCTACCGAAAAAATTGACCAAAGCGCCGTGCATTTGACGAACGCCATTAAGGGCGAGGCTATTATGCGCGGGGCGTGGGGCGAGGAAGCCGTCAAACGCTTGTTAGAGGTTGCCGGGTTAAAGGCCGGGGTGGATTATTTCCCGCAGGCGGCGGATAGCAATACGAATAAGCGCGTGGACTACAAAATCGCCTTGCCGGGCGGGCGGTGGCTGATGCTGGACGCCAAGACTATTTTTAACCATTACGCGGCCTATTTTAGCGCGCAGGACCCCAAGCAAAAGGCCGCTTTGCTGGCGGAACACGTCAAAGATATAAAAAGTACGATTGCCAATTTAAGCAGTAAAAAATACCCCGCCTTACAGCAGGCGCAGAGCGAACAAATTCAGCCGGACTATACCCTGATGTTTGTCTGCCCGGAAAGCGCGCTTTTAACGGCCGTAGAGGCCGCGCCCGAGATTTTGGACGAGGCTTGGAAGCACAATATTGCGCTGGTGTCGGCTACGTCGCTGATGAGTACGCTAAAATTGGTGTCTAAATTATGGGATATTGACCGCCAGCATACCTATATGGAAGGGTTTAAAGAGGATATTTTGAAATTGGTGGAAAAATTTAACGAATTTTTGGTAAATTTCGCCAAGGCCGAAATGGCGGTGAGTCAAGCGGCGGACAAGGTGCGTATCGCCCGCGCGCATATAGACGGCGACAACGGGGCCTTTTTGCCCGTGGCCCAGCGCATTGTGGACTTGTACGGCGTGCCGCTTACCGCCAAAAACGCAAAATTACTTAAATCTATGGGATATGCCTACACCGGGGAAAAATCTTCCTCACAAGAACCCCGAAAGTAACCTTTACCGGGTGATAAAAAAGCGGTCCAAGCCGTCGTTATCGTTGTTAAAATTGTGCTTGTCGGGGTTGTTCCAATCCCAAAAGTGCGCGCACAGCAGATAGGATCCTAGTGCGGTGGTAAACGCGCTTAACAGGTAAAAACCGTGGCGCATTTGGTATTCATACCCTTCGGTCCCCAGCCACTTGTGCATATAGTCCCAGTCGGGCAGGGTTTCCGGCCCCGCGTTTAACAGGGAGATAACCGGGTCCAAACTGCACCCCGTGTAATGCCCCACGCTGTAAAACGCTATCGCCAGCAACAGCAAACACCCGTCGGCCTGGATTTCCTTTCCCTGCCGCAAAAAGCAAAAATACGCCAGCAACGGTACGCCCACTTCGGTCAGCGTGCCGCCCCAAATCGTCCACATAAAGTTCCCGCCCGAAAGAAACCTGAAAATAGGGTGCCCGGCCTCGTGTATACCAATGGTAAAGAACCAGAACACGCCCGCCAGCGGGCAATGGCGCGGTCCCGTAAACCACGCATAGCATAGGGCGGTTACCACGAGGATAAATAAAATTCCTTTCCAGCCGTAGCGGTGGAAGAGAGGGCCCTTTCTCATTGGGTCAATAAAATCAAAAAACCGTTGCATATAACTTTCCTTAAAAATATATTGTACCCCAAAACGGGGCCGCCTTGGCAAAAAAATTTTTCTACCCGCGCAAAAAGGGTTAGTTCTTCCCCTTCCGCCCGACGGAACCGCTAAAAACTAATCCGTTTTTAGCGTTGAGAAAGTCCCCCCGTATTAGTAAGGTAACAGGGACGGATATATCCGTTAAATTTGTTCAGAATAGTTTACGGGGGTAAACAATGAACTGTATCAAAACCGTACTGGCGGCCGGGGTGCTTTTGATGGCAACCGCCGCCTACGCGCAAGAAAATACGCCGCTTTCTGCCAAGCACGAACAGCGGCTTGCTTCCCGGCAGAAGTTGGCGCAGGACTTGTCGTCCGACTGTTGGCGGGAACACGTTAAACTAAAACAAATGCTGCAAGACAAACTCGGCCTGCAAGTAGGGGCCGATATTTCCTACACCTTGCAGCGCGGCGCGCCGTCCGGCAAGCAAACCGCCATACAGGGTATCTATTACCCGTACCTTACTTGGACCTTGTTTAAAGATACTTCTTTGGGCTCGGGCCAAGTGGACTTTAACTATAATCTTATCCGCTATTGGGGCACTTCGGCCGCTACGGTGCAAAACCGGGTGAAGACCGCGGTAGCGTTTAACGATTATGCGGCCAATCAGGAAATCTTCTCGCAACTTACTTATACGCACACCTTACCCGGGGAACTGGATTGGCTGTCGGTTACCGTGGGGCAATTCCCGCTGTACAACTTTGACGGCACGGAATATATTTCCAACCAGCAAACCGCGCTGATGAACTATTCCTTGGCGCAAAATGCGTCGTCTGCGTATCCGTCGGCTTCGCTGGGCGCGTATGTGCAGGCGCAACGGGGCGCGTGGACGGTTAGCGCGGGGTATCAGGACGCTACCAATATTTCCGGCGCGCAACTGCGCGTAAAGGACGCCTTCCGCGGGGCTTATACGGGCTTTGGCTCGGTGCAATGGGCGCCGGAGTTTGCGGGCAATCCCGGCCAGTACGGCTTGATGTATTATTATCAGCCGTCCGTGGCGGGGCAAGAAGAAAACGTAAACGGCTGGTCCGTCAATATGCAACAGAATATGGGCGAAAAATTAGCGTTCTTCGGGCGGGCTAACGGTTCGTCAGGTGGGGCCACGCCTGTTAAACTCTCGTACGCTACGGGGGCCGCGTGGCTCAACCCGTTGGAGCGCAACGAGCAGGACGCTATTATCATTGGCGCCGCATATAACCGCCTGAGCAAAAAAGGGATGGGTTATCCCCCCTATATGCGCTCGGGCGAGGTGGTTTTGGAAGCCCAATGGGTATGGGGCATTGGCAAATTTATAACGGTTACGCCGGATGTGCAGTTTTATCCGCGGGCCGCTTCCAACCCGGACAAGGAGTTTGTAACGGTGGCCGGGTTGCGTACAACCATAATGTTGTAGTGGGGTAAATTAAAAATACAGGAGATATATATGGAAAATAATTTAGTATTGGGGACGCGTTATCCAACCTTGGCGTTTATTTCCGGCGGGGCCGGGCAGGCGGCGGACGGTATTCCGCCCCAGCCGTTTGAAACTTTTTGCTACGATTCGGCTTTGTTGCAGGCCAAAATAGAAAACTTTAACGTAGTGCCTTATACGTCGGTTTTGCCTAAGGAACTCTACGGCAATATTTTGCCTGTGGATAAAGTGGCAAAAAACTTTAAGCACGGGGCCGTATTGGAAGTGATTATGGCCGGAAACGGTGCGCGCATAGAGGACCATAAGGCCATTGCCACGGGTGTAGGCGTGTGCTGGGGCAAGGATAAAAAGGGCAATTTGATAGGCGGTTGGGCGGCCGAATATGTGGAGTATTTTGATACGCCCATTGATAACGAAATTGCCGAGGGCCACGCGCATATGTGGCTTAATAAATCCTTGCGCCACGAGCTGGAAATCCGCGGTGTGGAAAAGCACAGCGAGTTCCAAATTTGGCACAACTTTGTGAATATCACCCAGCCGTTTGCGTATTGCTTAACGGTAATGGGTTTTTTGAACTTTAAGTTTGCAGAACCTGTAAACGTAAAATAAACCTATAACGGTTTTGGGGGATATATGGGAGAAAACAAACAAACCGCCGGCAAGTTGGGGGTTATCGGGCTGGCTTGTATTGTCATCAGTTCAATGGTCGGGGGAGGCGTTTTTTCCCTCCCCCAAAATATGGCCGCCGGGGCCAGTGCGGGCGCGGTGCTGATTGCGTGGCTGATAACGGGCATCGGGATGTACTTTATCGCCAATACGTTTAGCATTTTGTCGCGCGTAAAGCCGGATTTGACCTCCGGCGTGTATATGTACGCCCGGGAAGGGTTTGGGCGGTATGTGGGCTTTACAATCGGCTGGGGGTATTGGCTGTGCCAAATCTTCGGCAATGTGGGCTTTGCCGTGATTACAATGGACGCGTTAAATTACTTTTTCCCCCCGTATTTTGCGGGCGGAAACAATCTGCTCTCCATTGTGTGCGGGTCGGTGCTGATATGGGTGTTTAACTGCGTAGTACTGCGCGGGGTGCGCCAGGCCGCTATTTTAAACGTCATCGGTACGGTGGGCAAATTGGTGCCGATCCTGCTATTTTGCCTGATAATGCTTTTTGTGTTCCATTTGGATAAATTTGATTTTAACTTTTGGGGCCATATGGCGGAAGACGGCAAAACCTTGGGCTCTTTGGGCGCGCAGTTAAAAAGCACGATGCTCGTAACGCTGTGGGCATTTATCGGCATAGAGGGCGCAGTTGTTCTCTCCGGGCGGGCCAAAAGTCAGGCGGCGGTCAGCAAGGCCACCTTTTTAGGCTTTTTGGGGTGCTTGGTGATTTACATAGGGCTTTCGGTGTTGCCGTTCGGGTTTTTATCGCAAGAGGAACTAGCAACGATTGCCAACCCCTCTACGGCGGGCGTATTGGAAAAGGTGGTCGGCCCGTGGGGCGCGTGGATGATGAACATTGGGCTGCTTTTGGCGGTGCTTTCCAGTTGGCTGGCCTGGACGATGATTTGCGCCGAAATCCCGGCTGCGGCGGCGGAGAACGGCACTTTTCCCAAGCAGTTTGCCCGGCAGAATAAAAACGGGGCGCCGTCCGTGTCGCTATGGGTTACAAGTGCCTTAATGCAGGTGGCTATTTTGCTGGTGTATTTTGCAAGCAACGCGTGGAATACAATGCTTTCTATTACCAGCGTAATGGTTTTGCCCGCGTATTTGGCGAGTACGGCCTATCTGTGGAAGATGACCGAGGACGGCGAATATGCCCAAATTACTAAAACGGGCCGCGCGGGGGCGCTGTTTACATCCACTTTGGGGACGTTTTACGGCTTGTGGCTCGTTTATGCGGCGGGGCTGAAATATTTGTTCCTCGCGGTGATTTTTCTCGCGCTGGGGATTCCCGTATTTATTTGGGCACGGTGCCAACAGCAAGACGACGGCAATATTTTTACGCGGGGCGAAAAGGCGGTTTGCACGCTTTTAGTGATTTTTGCCCTGACGGCAGTATATGTATTTGCGCGGGGACTTGTTAGCATTTAGCCGCACATAGTTAAGGGTATTGCTTATTATAGGCCGGGTGTATTTCCATACGCCCGGCCTATTTTGTGGTTGTCGTTATTTAACAAAGTCATTCTGGAAGGTTTCTGTCCAGAATCTATTCCTTGTTTTATAACAACAGATCCTGGAACGCTCCGCGCCGGCAAACTTTCCAGGATGACGACAACGACTAGCGACCCAAGATGTAGATTCTGAAAACCCTGCGGGCCGCACCCTAGCGGGCCGCCAGTTCAGAATGACCTAATGAATAACAGCCTTTGTCGTATGTTGTCATCCCCGAGGAATTTAGTCGGGGATCCGTCGTTTCGTCGGTGGCGACATTACAAAAACAGTGTGGCGCCATTAATCAAAAGAGGGGAAAAGGGGAAGCCGTCCGCAGGACTTATTTTAAAGGGGTTGTTTCGTTTTTTTTTTTTGTTAAAATTT
>SAMEA104315430__coassemble_206_pt1 | contig 30919 bp, 32 predicted proteins | sample SAMEA104315430__metabat2_low_PE_016 | metagenome-assembled genome bin SAMEA104315430 (sample SAMEA104315430) | gut metagenome | biome: Monkey gut; feature: monkey-associated habitat; material: faeces | place: China | collected 2013
ATGCGTATAAAAGGCCGTTTTGCTCAAATATAAAGGCCTTAACAAGGAGAAAAAATGAAAGGATTTACCTCTGTTTTGTCATTCCCGAAGGTTTCTGTCGGGGATCCGTTTTTATTAAAAAAGGAAAACGACAGATTCCCGAACGCTCCGCGCCGGCAGACACTCGGGAATGACAACAATAATAACGACAGATCCCGTATAAAAACACTACGGGATGACGACAAAACAACAGGTGGCCGTACGGTCAAAACTTTCCATACTGCGAGTACAGGTTTTACTTTGATTGAACTTTTGGTTGTCGTTCTTATCATTGGTATTTTGGCGGCGGTGGCAATGCCGCAGTACGAACGGGCCGTAATGAAGAGCCGTATGGTGGAGAGCCAAACCTTGGGACACGCGCTGGTACAGGCCGAACAGGTGTATTATATGGCAAACGGTGCTTATACCAGCCAAGTAGAGGACTTGGATATCGGCGTAAATTGCGAGTCCTTAGCAAGCGGAAGTGGCTGGCGATGTAATAAATTGGTTGTGAGTGTTCAGGGACAAGGAGAGAATGGTATGCACTTTTGGATCTACGGTGCGAGCGACGAGTGGTACTGGGATTATTATTTTAACGGTGTTGCGCAATGTGTGGCCTTAAACACCAGTACCAATGCCCAAAGCGTATGCCAAAGTATAACGGGTGTTACAAACCCCACCTTGGGCAATTCTATCTGGCTTTACTATCGTTTGAAATAAGCCGCTAACTTAAATCAATCAGGTGCCAGTTCTTTTGGTAGAGTTCCGTCAGTTTTTGGCGGAACAAAAAGTGTTCCGGTTTTGTTAGAGCAGGGTCTTGCGCCAGCAGTTCGTCGCGGTCTTCAATGGCTTGGTATAAAATATCCCGGTCCTGAAAAATATCCCCGGCTTTAAATTCCAGTTCCCCGCTTTGGCGCGTGCCCAAAATTTCGCCCGGTCCGCGCAACTGCATATCGCGCTCGCCGATTTTAAAGCCGTCGCGCGTGGCGCAAATAATGTCCACACGTTCCTTGGCAATGCTTCCCGCGTGCTGGGGTACCAAAATACAGAAACTTTCGTGCTCGCCACGCCCCACGCGTCCGCGCAACTGGTGCAAACTGGCCAGCCCAAAGCGCTCTGCGTTTTCAATGACCATTACGGTAGCGTTTTTTACGTCAATGCCTACCTCAATTACCGGGGTAGCCACCAAAATATCGGTTTTGTGCGCGGCAAAATCGGCCATTACGCTTTCCTTTTCCGCTTGGGACATTTGCCCGTGCAAAATAGCCAGGCGGAAATCTGGGAATACCTTTTTTAATTTTTCAAATTCTTCCGTAACGGCCTTGGCAGAAACTTTTTCGCTTTCTTCAATGAGCGGGAAAACGATGTACGCCTGTCTCCCCTTTTCCACTTCCTCTCGCACACGGTCGTAGGCCAGTTTAGAAGTGGCCGATTCCGTTTTAATCGGTTGGCGGCCGGGGGGAAGTTCGTTTAATGTGGAAACATCCAAATCGCCGTAGAACGCAAGCGCCAGGGTGCGCGGAATAGGCGTAGCCGTCATTGTCAAAAGGTCCAACTTGGCGGTTTTTTCTTTTAGTTTACTGCGCTGCTTCACGCCGAAGCGGTGCTGTTCATCAATGACCGCGAGGCGTAAATTGTGGAATTTTACATCGTCTTGTATGACGGAGTGCGTGCCCACCAAAATATCAATTTTTCCTTCGGCCAGTTCCTTTAAAATTTTCTTTTTGGCCGCGGCTTTGGTGCTGGACGAGAGCACCGCCAAGTTTACCTTTAACCCCTTTAAAATGCGTTTAAAGGTTAAAAAATGCTGTTCGGCCAAAATTTCTGTCGGCGCCATCAGCGCGGCTTGATAGCCGTTTTCCACGGCCAGTAACATCGCACACAGCGCGACCACAGTTTTGCCGGAACCCACATCGCCCTGCAACAGGCGGTTCATCGGGCGGGGGGAACATAAGTCTTTAAAAATTTCGTTGATAACCTTTTTTTGGCTGTTTGTAAAATCAAAGCCCAGTTGTTCGCGGAACGGTGTTAAAAGGTTTTTTTTGATTTCGTAAGAATAATCTTTTGCCAAAATTTTGGTTTGCGTGCGCTTAATGCCCCAAGCCGTAGCCAGGAGCAAAAACTCCTCGTACGCCAGCCGCGCGCGGGCACTTTCCAACTCGGCAATAGAGTTTGGAAAGTGGATAGCCTTTAAGGCCTGCGGCGCGCTTAACAGTTTGCGCTTGGCAAGCAGGGTGGGCGGCAGGGCTTCGGGCTCATTGGCCAAGGAGGGCGTTTGCAGGGCTTCATACACAAATTGCCTGAATTGCTTGTTTGTCAGGCCCTCGGTAAGACCGTAAATGGGTGTTAATCGGCCCGCGTGCAACTTGGTTAAAACATCCTCGGCGGGGTAGTGTTCGTCCACGGTAACCTTGTTGCCGAAGAAATTGTTTTTGTCCTCACGTTTGCCGATAATCCACACTTCGCTGTTAATATGAAAATCTTTTTTAAGCGTACCGAACGGGTCAAAGCGGAACGCCTTAAAGGTACGCTTTTTGAACCAAGTGCACTCAATTTGCTGGCCCTTTTCATCCTCTAAAAACGCCTTAAAAATCAGCACGCTGCGGGCCGGGATTTGCTGGGTGCGCAGGACGCGGCCCTTAAAAACCACGAGTGATTCGGAATTGTATTCGTTGGGGGTGGAATTTAAACGGCGGTCCTGATATGTCCGCGGATAATAATGCAGTAAGTCCTCTACGGTTTGGATTTCCAACCGCTCAAACAGTTTTGCTTTGGCTGGGCCGATGCCCTTTAAATATTGGATTTGCGTGCTTGTCGTCATACCTATATACTTATTTTACAAATAATATATGCTACAATTTAAAAAAAGGAGGACATTTTATGGATTTGGAATTAATTTCCGCGCAAGTTAGTGAACATTTATTGCAGGTAGGGCAGAGCAGTTTGAAGGTATTGGGCGCGTTGGTGGGCGCTGTTTTGATTTTGGTGGTGGGGTTGTACATTTCCCGCTTTGTGGGCTCTTACGCCAAAAAGATTTTAAACAAAATTTCGTTTGATGACAAAACCTCTAAACTCGGCATTAACGAGTTGTGCGTGCGCTTTGGGTTGGGCAAATCGCCGACGTACATCATTTCGTTTGTGCTGGCTTGGGCGGTAATTTTTTACGCCATCGTATTGGCGGCGGATGTGCTCCACTTGGCGATTATCCGCAACTTGTTTACGCAATTTTTGGAATTTATCCCCACGCTCTTTGTGTCCGTGCTGATTTTGTTTGCGGGCTTGCTGTTTGGCAAATTGATGGGGAATATTATTGAAAATTCCGCCAAGGCCAATAACTTAAAGGGCGGGTTTTTTATCTCCCGTGCGGTCAATGCGTTTATTGTGTTCTTCTGCGCGCTCGTGGCGGTGGAAAACTTGGGCTTTGCCAACCAGTTGGTAAATAATGTGGTAATTATTGTGCTGGCTTCGTTAGGATTGGCCTTTGGTATCGGCGTAGGGTTGGGCTCCAAAGAATTGGTGGCTGAATTTTTGCGCGACCTCTTTAAAAAAGAAGAAAAATAGTTTGTTAGGATAAAAAAATCCCGGGGCGGTAAATGCGCTCCGGGATTTTTTTGTCTATACAAGTTTAAAACATTGTGGCGAGTAGCAAGATAAGCAAGCCCAAGAACACACAGCACAGCAAGAACTTGGTAAGCCCCAAATGCTTTTTGAGCCACTCGTTAAACGTGGCTGATTCTTTGCCGCACAGCGTAAGCACAAATACGAGCACCAGCGGCAAGATAAACATCAAGTTGTACAGGAGCAAAAACTCCGTGGCGCGCCAGAAATGCTGGTTTACTTCCTTCAAAATAACCACAATCGTCGGCAAATAAACCTGTCCGGTGCATACGGCTTCCACGCCGGAGACCACAAAGCCCACAATAAACGCCGCCAACAGGAGCCGCCACATAGAACTGTGCTTATCCTTTAAGAAGAAGCGCATTACTTTATGGATATAAACCTTGTAATTAGTGGGCAGTTGCAGGAGCATTTTTTCGGACTTTTTGGTGCGCTGGTAAACCACAAAGTCGTAAATGCTCAGCAGTAAAAACACACCGCACAGCCCCACCATCCCCCATTGTACCACCAAGGTTACATAGCGGAAGGCCTTCATTGCGTACAAAATGTGGAACGCGCCGAGCCCCATTAACACATAGGCCAAAAATACGGCCAAGCAATAGGCCGAACCCACGACAATAATTTCTTTTTTGGTGTATTTATAGGCCGCCAAAAAGGACACAAAGAACACGATTACCGCGAACGCACACGGGTTGACCCCATCGGCAAGCCCCGCGCCGATAATGGCCCAGAGCGTGATTTGGCTAAACAGCGTTTCGTGCGTTTGCAGGGTATCTTCCTCTTTTTGCAAACCGGGCACGCGGGTTTCCTCGTTGTTTTCTATCGCCTTTTGTACGGCGGCATCCGCCCCGGGGCCGATTTGGGTGGGGTAGCCTTGCAAAACGGTTTCGCCCACGATGAGCATAGGAATTCCGGCATTATCCAAGTGATAGGCCTCTAACGTCTGCGAAAAAATAACGTTGTTGGCGTCTTGGGTTAGGTCAAACTCGGTCAGGCGGACTTGGCCCTTGTATTTTTCCTTAAACTCCTGCGGGAAGCCGTCTTGCTTTAAGTGGCGGCAATGCGGACAATAAGGCGAGGTGAACAGCACGGCGTCCACCGGTTTGGCCCACGCGCCGAACGAAGCGGCAAAAAACGCGAGCGTAAGTAATAACGGCTTAATGATACGGCTAATCATTTCTCACTCCTAACATTGGGTCTGGCAAGCGGCCAGCCCGGCTGATTGAATTTTTGAATTTTCGTCCAACAAGTCCTTGGGGGCTTGCCGGTAGAAATCGGTTAATTTCAAATGGCAGGTTTTGCTGTGTACGCAGGTGGAATTGGTGCAGGTGCAATCCGTCCACTTTTTTGTGCAAGAGCAATTTTTGCCGTCGCAGGTAATTTCGGCCGAGAGCAAAAATTGCGGGCCGGATTTTTTGCATTGGAGCATTTGCGGCTGTGCGGTGCTGGTCGGAGCGGAGTATTCCCTTGCGCTCCAATGCGCGCCCGTCAGGGCCCCTAATGCAAGCAATACGGCGGCGCACACGCCCCACGCTACGGAGCGTTTCCACGTGCGGATTGGCCGCTCCTGTAAACGGGCCCATACGCGCGCTTGGGCACGGCCCTGCGGGTCAAAATCGGTTTGTGCGGCGCGTTCCTGCCAAGGTTGTTTAGTCATAGTTCTTCATCCATTTGCGCATTTTGGTTACGGCGCGGTTTGCAATCGTTCCCACGTTGGATTCGCTTAATTGGGATAATTGCGCAATTTGCCGGTTGTTTAGGCCGGAATAAAATTTAAGCGCCAAAATATCCCGCTCCCGGGCGGATAACTTGCCGAGGGCCTTAACCAGGTCTTGACGGAAGAAATCCTGTTCCAGTTCTTTTAGCGGGGAGTTGGGCTCCAGTACGGGGTTCTCTTCCTCCTCCGCCAGCGAAAACACGTTTTTTACCCAATACAGCCGCCAATACATATTGGTTTGGTTACGCGCAATCGTAAAAATCCATTGGGTAAATTCGCCTTTTTGTGCGTCATACGAAGCCCAATGCTCATAAGCGTTCTTCCACGAGGCGGCGCATAAGTCTTCGGCTATGGCGTGGTTCCGCACGCGCGAAAAAATATACGCGTACACCCGCTTAAAATAAGTATTGTAAAGGTCTTCAAATGACGTCATCTATATAGAATATGCCTGACTAACAAAAGTATCACACTAAATATTTTATCTTTTATGAAGGCAAAAAAATCCCGGCCTTCTTAAAAAGACCGGGAGTAAAACTATTTTAAACCGTTTAACCAAGAAACCAGTTTGTTGGTTTCGGCTTGGCGGTAATTATCGCTCACGTTATTAAAGGCCGTGCCCTCCAACACTTGGGCATTTTTGGCCTGTTTTTTAAAGTCCTCAAAATAGGAGCCGTAATTGCTGCCTTGGGTGGAGAAGGGGACTACTTTTTTGCCCTTAAAGTCGGCTTCCTGCCAGAACTGCCAAACGGGCGTAGCCGCCGTGTACCACCAAATGGGGGCCCCTACAAAAATTATGTCGTACGCACTCATATCGGGGGCGCTTTCGGCCAGAGCCGGATATTCGTGGGTTTTAAGTTGCTTTTTTACCTGGGCGTAAAAGGCCGGGCCCAACTTAAAGGTTTCCTGCGTTTGGATACGGTACAAATCTCCGCCTGTAAAATGCGCGATTTGTTCGGCGATGTTTTGCGTGTGCCCGGTAAGCGAATAATACACCACCAGCACCTTGCCCAATTTGCCCGTGTAAGGGATTTGCTCCCCCGCAAAGGCGGATAAATCCTTTTGGTTGTAGCGGGCGACGCGGTATTGGTGAAAGCCCGCGATTGCGCCGCCGATGACGGCTAAAATTACCACGATATATAAGATTACTTTTAACATTTTTTCTCCTTTAAATTAATGTTGATGATGTAATGCGTCAGCAGGGCTATGGCGGGCAAAATGACGGCCAGCCGTGCAAATAGCCCCGGCAGGGTCATCTGTTCGGGGACGCTTAAAAAGAACGCTTGAAAGGCTAACCGCTCAAATAACCGAAACGAAATAAATTCGTATATTCCCGCCAGTATGATGCAGGCGGCGGCCCCGTGTATAAGCTCGCGTGCTTTGGCGGAAAATTTTAAGGTAATTGGAGCAAAAAGTTGCTTTAAGTGCAGTCCCAAGTGTACGGCTACCAAGAGGAGCCCCCAGTAAGCAAAAAACGTATGATACTGCTTGGCGCTCCAACTGCCGGATAACCCCAAAAAGGCAAACACGTCGCGCGAGAGCATTATCCCGCTAACACCTAGCCCAATTATATCGGCCAGTAACAATAGATTAACGGCGGCCCAGCCGATGCGTTTCATTGGCCACGCCCCGCGGAAAAGCGTTTTGTACCAGCCCCGGTTTAACAGGTTGTGCCATATAAAAAGGGCAAATAAACCAACGCCCAGAATTTCGTGCACCCGGTTGCCCGTGCGCGGATAGCACAGGCATAACAAAAAGAGAACGGTTATGCTGATGTCCACACTAATGCGAATAATCCGTTGCATAACCGTTCTCCTTGTTTTAGGGTAGTTTATTTTATTACACTATTGACCCATTTTTCAAGCGCTTCTTGGGGTGCGCCCGAAGAACGGCCGGAGAAGGTAATCCCTTTTGCTACGGTAGAGCCCGCCAGTTGGCCGCGCATATCACTTTCGCAATGTTGCATACCGCCGCCCCCGTGCGTAAAGAACGGGGCCACGGTTTTGCCTTTCAGGTCAGTTTGGGCGATAAACGAGCCTACCGCCGGGGCAAAGGTGCCCCACCAGTTGGGCGAGCCGATAAAAACGACGTCGTATTTGGAAATATCGGTTACTTTGTTTTTAAGTTCCGGTTTGTAGCCTGCGTTAATTTCCTTTTTGGCCTGGTCAATCAGGTCGTTGTAGGAAGCGGGATAGGTTTGAACGGTTTGAATTTCAAACAAATCTCCGCCCGTTAATTGGGCAATTTGCTTGGCTATGGCCTGCGTATTGCCCGAATAGGAATAATAGGCCACCAACACTTTATGTTCCTTTTGCGGAGCCGTTTTGGCGGCGGGGGCGGAAGAAGCCCCGGTGTCCGCTGTACCGTTACCGCAGGCGGCAACGGACAAAAACATCATCCCTGAAAATAAGATACTGCTTACTTTGTGCATATTTCCTCCTATTTCTTTAAGCAAGCGGCCGCATCTTTTACGATTAATTCCGGCGTTAAGTGGTAACGCGCATAGAGTTCATCCAAAGATACGCGGTCGGTAAATTCCTTCTTAGAGCCGAAGTTGAGCACCTTCATTTCGCTGTTTCCGTAGAAGGAGGCGATTTTCTCGCCAAAGCCGCCGTTTACTTCGCCGTCTTCCAGCGTGAGCACCAGTTCGTGGCCTTTTTTAAGGTTGTTGAGCACCTCTTCGTCCAGTCCGGTTAAATAGCGCGGGTTGATAAGCGTAGCGTTAATGCCCAGTTTGGCTTTGAGTTCGGCGCAGACTTTTTCGCCCAGTTGGAAGAAGGACCCCGCCGCAATAACGGCTACGCGGGAACCTTTTTCCGCCACTTCGTAGCGGTTCAAGACGGAGTAGTCTTTTTCTACGGGGCGGGTGGCGTGAGAAATCGGCGCAAACGGCACGCGGATAGCCACCGGGTATTGCGTTTGGTTGACGGACCAATCCAACATTGCCAAATACTCTTCCTTGGATGTAGGAGCCAAGTAAACCATATTGGGAATATTGGAAATTAAGGGAATATCAAAGGTGCCCAAGTGCGTGGCGTCCCCGGCGGAAATGCCGCCCCAATAAACCAAAATGGTGGCCGGATTTTTGTTAAGCGCCAAATCTTGCGACAGTTGGTCGTAGGTGCGCTGGATAAAGGAACTCAAAACAGCCAGCACCGGTTTGGCTCCACCCGCGGCCAAGGCGGACGAAGCGGCTACGGCGTGTTCTTCGGCGATGCCCAAATCGGCAAAGCCTTTGCCCAGTTTCGCGCGCACATCGGGCGTTAAGGCGACGGCACCGGGCGTGGCCGGGTTCAGCACGATGAAGGAAGAATCCTCCGCGCGCTTTTTAAGCATATAGTCCACGGTTACGGAATCGTATGTTTCCTGCGGGGCCGGAGCGGGTTTGTGGTCCAAGGTGCCGGGCATAATCCAGTGGAAGGCCTCTTTATTGGCCACGGCTTCGGCGCACCCTTTACCCTTTAACGTGTGCAAGTGTACCACGGTGGGGCGAGTAGTGTCTTTTACTTGTTTAAAAGCGGCAATCAAGGACGCTAAATCGTTGCCGTCGTCCACATATACATAATCAAAGCCCAAGGCTTTAAAATAGTTGCACTCGGCCTTGCCCTTGGTTTGGCGCAAGAGAGCCAAATTGCCGTACAAGCCGCCGTGGTTGGGGGCGATGGACATTTCGTTATCGTTTACCACAATAATAATGTTGCTCTTTAACGCGCCTGCGTTGTCTAACCCTTCAAAGGCTTCGCCGCCGCTTAAAGAACCGTCGCCAATGACGGCCACGATGTTGCTCTTTTCGCCTTTTAAATCACGCGCCATCGCTAAGCCTACCGCCAAACTGGGGGCCGTAGAGGTGTGGCCCACTACAAAGTGGTCGTGGGCGCTTTCCTGCGGGTTGGTGTAGCCGGAGATTTGGCCATAATGGGCCGGGTCCGTAAAGTATTGTTTGCGCCCGGTCAGCATTTTGTGCGGGTAGCATTGGTGCGACACGTCAAACACAAACTTATCTTCGGGCGAATTGAACACATAGTGCATCGCAATCGTGGGTTCAATAAAGCCCAAGTTCGGGCCAAAGTGCCCGCCCGTGGCGTTTACTTTGACGATTAAGGTTTGGCGGATTTCGTCCGCCAAGGAGGTTAATTCCTCCAAAGAGAGATTTTTTAAATCCTTCGGTTCGTTAATTTTGTTTAATACGTTCATTTTTTAAAAATCCTTACTTATATTCTTCATCCGTTACCGGGTCCAACCAAGCGGTGGAACCATTTTGGTGGGCGTTGGTTTCCACAGAAATATGCACAAACCAACTGTCCGGCGCGGCACCGTGCCAATGGATAACGCCGGGTGCAATGCGTACCACGTCGCCTTTCTTTAACACGCGGATTTCGCCGCCCTTTTCCTGGTAGCGGCCTTCGCCGTTTAACACGAGTAGGATTTGTCCGCCGTCGTGTTTGTGCCAGTTGGTGCGGGCGCCGGGCTCAAAGGTTACGTTGCCAATCGGCGCGTTAAAGGTGTTGTCCCGCCCGCTTAACATCGTTAAGTAGGTGGTACCCGTAAAATATTTGCCGTAAGGGTTTACTTCCCCTTGTGCAAATACAGTATCAATCGGTGCTTTCTTCATACTTTCATCCCCCGGTTTGCCCGGCGTGCAAGCGGCCAATACAAGTAGCCCCAAGCACCCGGCAAACCTTAAATGTTTGATTAATTTCTTCATCTGTCTTATAAAGTATATACCTTGGAGTTTGCTCCAAGTCAAGGCCTATTTTCCGGCCCGTGCGGCCAGTACGTCGTTCATCGCCTTTAAACCGTACACCGCAATTTTTTTGCCGACGCTGTCCTTTACCACGGACATAATCCCCGCCATTTCCTTGGGGGTAACGCCCACGTTAAGTGCCAAATTCATATGCGCTTTTAATTGTGGGGTTACGTTGGCCAGCGCAGCCAAGGCGGCTACCGTGCCGACTTCGCGCTCTTGGTAGGTCAGTACGCCGCGGGCAAAAATATCCGCGAACAAATGTTCCTTTAAAAAAGTATCCGTATCTTGGATGAAGGCGGCCGGGTGGCTGGGAAGCGGCCCCGCAACCAATACTTCCAAGTTCTTTTTGCCGAGTTCGTATTTATCGGTCCCCGCGGGGATTTTTTGCGGTTCGGGCCCGGTTAAATCCTCTTTTCCGGCGGCTTGGCGGGCTTTAACTACCTTTTCCAAGGTGGCGGCCGCATTTAAACAGCGCGGGAAACCTGTGTAAGCATACAGTTGCAGGACAAGTTCTTTTAGTTCATTTACGGCTAGGCCGTTATTAAGGGCGTTATCAAAGGCTTTTTCCAGTCCGTTCAAATCGCCCACCGCGCTAAACGCGGCCACAGCGGCCAAACTTTGGCGTTTAACTGTTAAATTTTGGCGGGCTTCGTTCCAGTCATAGCCCTCGGCATTGGCGGCACCTAATAAAGTGGCCGCGGCTACAATTCCAGTAATGTGTTTATTCATTTTATCCTCCTAGCAATTTTTTCCGGCTTCGTAGGCTTCTTTAAAGACGGGCAGGTTTTTCACTTCGCCCTTCTGCCAAGCGCCGGTACCGTAGATAATGCCCTTTTCGCGGGCGCCGTCCAGGCAGCCCTCGGTAAATCCGCGCAGGGCTTCCAAGGTGCGTTGCATATTTTTATGGCTGGTGTCGGCGGCGGCAACAATAAAGTAGAAATCTTTATTGGAAATTTCGGTATAGCGCGGGACGGTGCGGTCAATAAACGTCTTTAACTGGCCGTCCATACTGTAAAAGTAAACAGGCGTAGCCAAAACGATTACGTCCGCTTCCACCATTTTGTTTAAGAGTTCGGCCATATCGTCTTTTTGCACGCATTTGTGCGCGGTGTTGCAAACGCCGCAACCCAAGCAGTAGTTAATTTTATGCTCGCGCAAGGCAATTTTTTCGGCGTGGTGCCCGGCATCCAGGGCCCCCTGTAAAAATTGGTCGCACAACAGGTCGGAATTGCCGCCCTTTCTGGGGCTGGCGGAAATAATTAATACATTTTTAGACATAGTTTCCTCACTTTAAAAGTTTTTTCTCACAGGCGACGATTCTGTCGTCGTAAATCGCAATTTTATGGTTCAAGCGTTCCAGCGTTTTTTGCATTTCTTCAATGTGTTGTTTCAAGCGGTCGCGCTCGGCAATCAGCAGGTTCTTGCGTTTTTGCAAGGTGCGGTTGCCCTTGCGGTAGAGCGCCACATATTGCGTAAGCGTTTCTATGGATAGCCCTGCACCGCGCATACATTTGATAAACTCCACCCAGCCGCAGTCCTTCTCGGTGTAGTCCCGTACGCCGCTTTCCTTGCGGTTGACCGGGGGGATAAGCCCGGCTTTTTCGTAATAGCGCAGGGTATCCACGGGCAGACCGTATTTTTCACTCACTTCCGAAATGGTCATCTTCGCCTCCTTTTACATCTGTACATATATTGTAGTCCTTGGAGTTGGCTCCAAGTCAAGGGGTAATTTGAAAATAAAAAAGGCCCCCGACGAAGGGAGCCTCTTTAAAAGCAGTTGTTTTTAGGCCGGATTCGTAGCGGCAGTTTGCGCAGAACGGTCCTTTTGGGTCCCCAGCAGGCCGCATATTAAGGCACCTAGCGCACAGATAACAAAGGTAATTCCGGCGGCGTGCATCATATTGCCAAGGCCCACCAAGGGGGAAACAATACTGCCGAATAAAAAGCCCGCCGCGCCCAACACGGCCGAGCCTGTGCCCGCCTGCCCGCGCACGGCATCCATTGCAAGCGTAGTTGCCGCCGTAAAGGAAAGCCCCGCCATAAACAACAGTACAAAAAGCAGTCCTTCAAACAGAATAATGGAAGTGTCTGCAAACAAGGCCGCGCTTAATAAAATACTGCAAATTAGCATTCCCAAACAACTGGTTAAAATGCAGTTTTCCTGTCGTTTAAATTTAACCGACAGCCCCGCACCAATGCCGATAGCCACCGCATTGGCCGCAAAAAACAGGCTGAACGCCAGCGGGCTAAATCCGTAATGCTCCTGTATGATAAACGGCGAGGCCGCAATGTACGCAAACAAAATGCCCAGCGCAAAGGCTTGCTCCAATACGCAGAAAATATATTTGCGGTTTTGGAGGACATTTTTAAAAAGCCCGAAGGTTTTGGAAAGTTTTTCCTTGGAGCGTTTGGCGTGGGATAAAGATTCGTTAAAGTGCAAGCACGCCCCGGTGAGCATAATGCCGATAACCAAGAGTACCACAAATACGCCCTGCCACCCGGTTACCTTTAAAATGCCCCCGCCGATAACAGGCGCGGCCACGGGGGCAATACCGTTAATCGCCCCGATGATAGCCAAAGCCTTGGCTAAACTGGCCGATTTGAATTTGTCCGTAGCAATGGAGCGGGAAATGACAATCCCGCCCGCGGCGGCCAAGCCCTGTATCAGGCGCAGGGATACAAAAATTTCTATGGTCGGTGCAAAAATGCAGGCCACCGTGGATAATAAAAACAGCACCATAGAGACTAACAAGGGTTTTCTGCGCCCGTATTTATCGCTTAACGGGCCGAAGATAATTTGCCCGGCGGCCAGCCCCAGCATAGAAAACGTCAGCCCCAACTGCACCATAGAAGCATTGGTGTTAAAGAACGACGTCATCGCCGGAAGGCTGGGTAAGTACATATCGGTTACAAACGGGCCGAAGGCCGTCAGCATACCCAGAAAGACAAATAAAAAAAAGGCCGTATTGCGCCTTTTTGTGGAGTTTCCCTGCCAGGTTTTGTTGTGTTTCATACTTATATTGTAACTTTTTTGAGGCCAAAACAGAGCCTTTCAAACTAATCCTTTTTTTGGCTTGGCGGGGGACCCTTGGGCAAGTATAATAATAATTTGCAACCGGCAACTCGGTTAGGAGGACTTATGCAGAAATCCGGCGAAAAAAAGACAAACGCTATGGAAAAAGAAATTTACCTAGTACAAAGTGCGCTTAGCGCAAAACAAACCGTAGAGCGCGTGCGCTGTATCTTGCAGGAAAAGAATATCCCCATTAGTTTAATTATAGACCACGCCCAAGAGGCCGCCTCCTGCGGCGTGAAACTCCGCCCCACTTACACTATTTTGGCGGGCTCCCCGGCTATGCGCGCCCAACTGCTTTTATTACAGCAGGCCCTGTCGGTGCTTTTGCCCCTGCGCATTAGCGTATGGGAGGACAAAGACGGCAATGTATGGCTTGCCTATCTGCGGGTGGAAAGTGTGATGAAGCGCTACGGCGTTAAAAAAACGGTTCCCTTGGTGTATTTGGAGCATATTATGGAAAATATTTCCCACCGGGCGTGTAAGCCTGCCCCGCGCCAAAAGTAGCCGCCTTGGCTTGCCGGGGATTAACTGAAACAGGTACAATATATATATGAAGCGTACCTGCCAATGGCTGTTGATTTTTACTTTGCTGGCTTTCTGTGCTCCGTTTTCGGCGGCGCAGAAACGCCTGCCGTCCGTGCGCGTGCCGGGCAAAGTGGTTGCGGACATACTGCCTAAACCGTTCCGCGTGCCGGGAGTAAAGATTCCGCCCGTGCCGCCAGTAAAAGTACCCGCGGTGCGGGTTCCGGTCGGTCCGCAAATTTCGTCCTTGTTACTGCGCCCGGTAGCCGTTCCGTCCGTAACGGTACAAACGCCGTTTCGCCCGGTGGTTTTCCCCGGCAAGAAGGACATTGACGCCGTTATTTTTGACTTGGACGGAACGCTCTTGGATTCTTTATGGGCGTGGGAAAATTCCGGCGTAAACTTTTTGCGCACACAAGGGATTAATCCGCCCGAAGGATTTAACGACCAATTAGCGCAACTGTCGCTAATGGACGGGGCCAAACTTGTTAAAGAAAAATATAACCTGCCCCAATCGCCCGAGGAAATTTTGCGCCTGACGCTGGCTCCCATCCGCGAGCGCTATTTCCATACCATTATGCCCAAGCCCGGGGTGCCGGAACTCTTGCGCCGCTTGAAAGCCGAGGGCGTGAAGATGTGCGTGGCGACCGCTTCGGATAAAGAATTAACCGTGGCCGCTTTAAAGCGTACGGGGCTGTTGTCTTATTTTGATTTTATCTTAACGTGCGACGAGGTGGGCGCAGGCAAGAGAACGCCTGTTATTTACGAAGCCGCTCTCAAAAAATTAGGCACGCAAAAAAAGCGTACCTTGGTGGCGGAAGATGCTCTTTACGCCTTAACGACGGCGCATAACGCGGGATTCCCTACGGCGGGTATTTTTGATACGCACTCCGCCAAGGACCAGCCGTCGGTGCAGAAACTTTCCACCTATTATATCCCGTCCTACACTGCCGTGCAGCCGTAACGCTAAAAAAGTATAATAAAGCATAACTTGTATGAAAGGAGCCGCCTGTGCGCGCACAAGCCAAAAAATGGGTCGTTACCGGGGGAGCGGGGTTTATCGGTTCGCATATTATTAAGGAACTGGTCGCCCGCGGGCAACAAGTAGTGGCGGTGGACGATTTTTCAACAGGCTCCCTTTCCAATTTATCTTCCGTTCAGCAAAAAATTAAAATTGTTTCAGCCGATATTTGCAACTTTTCCGCCCTTTTAAACGCCTTTCAAGGGGCCGATTATGTGCTCCACCACGCGGCGCTTGTTTCGGTGCCCCGCTCGGTAGAGGAGCCCCAATTAACTTGGCAAATTAACGTGTCCGGCACGCTTAACGTGTTGGAAGCCGCTCGCCAAGCAGGCGTAAAACGCGTGGTGTTTGCTTCGTCCTGCTGTGTGTATGGTACTTCGTCTAAACCGTGCAAGGAAACCTCTCCCAAGCATCCCGGTTCGCCCTATGCACTTTCCAAACAAATCGGCGAAGAATTATGCCGCTTTTATACGCAAATGTACGGATTAGAAACGGTTTGCTTGTGCTATTTTAACGTCTATGGAGCGGGCCAAAACCCTAACGGCGCGTATGCAGCAGTCATCGCCCAATTTTTACAGCGCGCCCTTAACGGCGAGCCCGTGCGCATAGACGGCACCGGGCGGCAAAGCCGCGACTTTATCGCCGTGGAGGATGTAGCCCGCGCCAATATTTTGGTTGCTAAAAAGGGTGTCCCCGGCGAAACGTATAACGTAGCCTGCGGGAAAAGTTATTCCCTGCTTGCACTTTTGCGCCTGATTGAACAGACCACGCACCAAAAATTAACGCGCACCTTTGCCCCCAGCCGCGCGGGCGATGTGCGCACTTCGTCCGCCGATATTTCCAAAATTTCCCGCTTGGGCTTTACTCCCCGTGTAACGCTAAAAACGGGGATTGCCCGCCTTTGGCACAGCCTTAAAAAATAATCCTTTTGTACGCTTCCGCTCCGCCCCGAATTATGCTATATTATGGGGGAAGAAGTAACCATATTAAGGAGGGGAAAGTATGTGGGAAAAGGACATTAATATCAACGAAGTTCGCGAGATTCGCAGCCGTACGCTCGTGTATTTTGGCGTGGGTGCCATTGCCAAAATTGCCGATATCTGCAAAGATTTAAAAGCGCGCGGCATTAACAAAGTGTTAGTAATGACCGGGCGCGGCGCCTACAAAAAAACAGGCGCGTGGGACCACGTTACCAAAGCGTTTGAAGCCACGGGGATGCAGTATGTGCATTACGACCAGGTAACGCCGAACCCGAATACCCACCACGTCAACGATGCCGTAAAAATGGCGCACGATTTCGGCGCGCAAGCGGTTATCGCTATTGGCGGTGGTTCCGCCATTGACGCGGGTAAGAGCGCGGCTATTTTGCTTAAATATCCGGGCAAAACCGCCGAAGACTTATATACCTTCCAATTTACGCCGACCGAGGCCGCCCCGGTTATTGCAATTAACCTCACGCACGGTACCGGCTCCGAAGCCAACCGCTTTGCCGTGGTCAGCATTGAAGAAAAGAACTTCAAACCGGCCATTGCGTACGATTGCATTTATCCGCTCTATTCTATTGACGATCCGGCCTTGATGACGGGCCTTGCCGAAAACCAGACCCGCTATGTGTCTATTGATGCGGTCAACCACGTGGTAGAAGCCGCCACCACGAAAGTGGCTTCCCCGTATGCGATTGATTTGGCTATTTCCGTAGTCAAGTTGGTGGCCGAATACCTGCCGGTGGCCTTAAAAGACCCCAAAAATTTGGAAGCGCGCTATTTCTTGGCTTATGCGGCGTTGGCGGCCGGTATTGCGTTTGATAACGGGATGTTGCACTATACACACGCGTTGGAACATCCGCTTTCCGGCGTGAACCCGAACCTGACGCACGGCTTGGGCTTGGCGATGTTACTGCCTGCGGTGTTAAAGAACATTTATCCCGCCCGCCCGGCGACCTTGGCCGACGTGCTCGCGCCGATCGTGCCCGGTTTGAAGGGTTGCGGCTGTGAAGCCGAAAAGGTGGCCGAAGGCGTGGAAAAATGGCTCTTCTCCGTCGGTTCTACGCATAAACTGCTGGATGAAGGTTTTAAGGCCGAGGATGTGGATAAACTCGTGGAATTGGCGTTCAACACGCCGTCCTTGGACGGTTTGTTGGGCTTGGCTCCTACCGAAGCCACGAAGGACGCCGTCCGCGCGATTTACACCGAATCGCTTAAACCCTGCCACAAATAAGTTTTACTTGGCACAAAAAAGCCCCCGGTTTCCCGGGGGCTTTTTGATATTTAAATATTACCGCAAAACCTTGTTGCTGCGCATATAGTCAAAAAACTGCTTCACACGGCTGTCGCACAAAACATCTTTTACTGAAATATCCTTTTTTAAATGTACGCCTGCTAAGGTGCGGCAGCGGCTTAACGCCACATAGGTTTGCCCGGGGGCAAAGGCCCCGCGCCCGATGTCCAAATAAATGCTGTCAAACGTCAGGCCTTGGGATTTGTGTATGGTAATCGCCCACGCCAGTTTGAGTGGGTACTGCTTAAAAAAGCCCTTTACCTTGGGTTGCAGTTTTTGTGTGAGGGCGTTAAATTCGTAGCGCACATCTTCCCACACGTGCGGCTCCACTTGATAAATACAGCCTTTTAGTTCTACTTGTATAAAATCAGGTCCCAAATCATACACGGTGCCAATATCCCCGTTTACCCAGTTGTCGTCATTAACCAGCATCATAATTTTGGCGCCTTTTTTTAGGTGGAGCGTTTTGTCCGCGGGGGTGGCTTTGCCAAAGGAATCGTCTGCGGTGGCCTCGTAGGTAAATTCTTTGCCGGGGAGTAAGGATAAATAGTGTACGTTTCGCCAAGCCGCGTCGCGGTTGGTGGGGGCTAAAATAATGCTGTTTTCAAAATTTTCCGGCAGTTCAAAAGTTTTGCGTGTGTTGAGCAGGGAATCTAACTGCGGTTGGGTTACATTGCCCTCGCGGATTAAGTTAAGCAAATTGGCGTAATCCGGGTCCGCCTTTTGGCGGAAAATACGGCGCAGTTCAAACACTTCTGTCGGCAATCGGCGCAAGACTTGCGCTTCAAAAAAGTAGGGGCTTTTGTAAATTTGGCGGAAATAATCAAAGAGTCCGCCCGTGCTGGACTCCTCTACGGGCGGCAACTGGAATAAATCGCCGAATAACACAATTTTTTTACCGCCAAAGGGCTCCTCGGTATGCGTGGAGATTTGCAAAATGTAGTCTATGGCATCCAACAAATCGGCCCGGAGCATAGAGGCTTCGTCAATGATAATGGTATCTACGGCGTCCACGGTTTTGCGCGGCAAGCGTTTGAGGTTGCTTTTGTCTAGCAGGTTGCCGGGTTTTAAATGGAAAAACGAGTGCACCGTCTGCCCGTGTATGTTAATGGCCGCCAGCCCTGTGGTGGCCAAGACGACCGCATTTTGCGCGGTGTGCTGGGCAAAGTAGCGTAGCAGCGTGGTTTTGCCCGTGCCCGCACGGCCCGTGATAAAGATAAGCGGCATAACGGGCGGTTTTGCTTCCAGCAAGGATAAAGCGTCCTTAAATTCGTCGGTTAAAATGATATCTGGGTTTTGTGCGGGCATATTTAAATTATAGCAATTAGATAGTTGGCTTACTTGGGGGGAAAATACAGTATAACGGCAAAATGTAGTTTTTGTTGTTGTTTTTTAGCAGTTGTTCATAAAGGGGTTGTTTCTTTTTTTTTTTTGTTAAAATTTTGATAATTCGCGATGAATATACCCGGATGTATCCACCGTGTAAAAACGCGTATAAAAGGCCGTTTTGCTCAAATATAAAGGCCTAAACAAGGAGAAAAAATGAAAAGGTTTGCCTCTATTTTGTCATCCCCGAAGGTTTCTGTCGGGGATCTGTCGTTTTGTAAGAGAACAGCAACAGCAAGAAACAGATTCCCGACTACAACACTCGGGAATGACAACAAAAACGACAGATCCCGGATAAAGACCTTCCGGGATGACGACACCCTAGCGGATCGCCAATCCCTCGGCACTGACGACATTATGAAAAAAGGAGGTCATCCCGAACTTGTTTCAGGATCTACATCTTGGGTTGTGCGCCGTGGTTTTACCCTTATAGAACTATTAGTAGTCGTTCTCATCATTGGCATTTTGGCGGCGGTGGCAATGCCACAATACAATAAGGCTGTGGAAAAAAGCCGTGCCACTCAGGCGTTAGCCCTTTTGAAATCTTTATACGCCGCGCAGGAAGCCTATTATATGGCAAATGGCTCGTATGCTACTTCATTTGACGACTTAGATGTCAGTGTGCCGTGGACGGGCACAACTAAATGGTTCAATTCAGCCACGGATACGCGTTCCAATGATAAGTGGTCTTTACAAATATATGTGAGTGGGGAAAATATGGCCATTTATTTAGGGCGTATTTCGGGTGAATATAAAGGCGCTGGGTGGACGATGGCCTTAAAGGGGGATATTACTGGTGGTAACGGTATTTTATTTTGTGGCGAGCGAAACAGTCTAGGTATTGCTTATACCAAAACAGCAGACAGTTATTGTACTCAAATTTTTGGCGGAACAAAAGTATATGCAGATGTAGGGCTGCGCCGATACCGTTTGCCATAAATTCTCTTGAAAATTTCAGCAAAAAGATTATAGTATAAGATATATGAAAACATTTTTTATCTTGCTTTTTGCTTTGTTTGTAACCCCGTTGGGGTGGAGTGCCCCATTTGGCTTTTTGCCGGGGGCGGAAAATATAGACAACCCGCACGCCCCGTCTGCTTTGCTCCGTAAGATAGTATCGGGCGCGCCTGTTTGCGTGTCGGTGCAAAATCTTCGCACGGATGAAAACCGCCCGGCGGAAGAATACTTGGAAATGCTGCGCCAAAGTTATCAGGCGTGGTTTGATTTTACGCTGCAAACCGTCCAGCAATCCGGCCGGGTGGAAGAATTTAAAGATTTGTTGCCCGCCTTGCAAACCCAAGTAGCCGTGCGCAAGGATTGTGAACAGCCGGATATGGTTTTATTTGTTATTTCCGCCGACCAAATGGAAAAGGCTTGCAAAAATTCGTCTGCGTTGGCGTGTGTGAATAATGAAACTAGGCCCTACAAAATGTATTTTGCCCCTAAAAAAGGTCTTGCAAACTGGGCCAAAGGGGGGGACGATAAATTACTGTCGCACGAATTAGGGCACACCTTGGGGTTTGCGGACCAATACCCTTATGGGCGCATTAACTCCTCTATGGTGTATCACACGCCGGACAGCAGCCAAGGAATAATGGCTATTGCCAAGGCCGGGGTAAATTTTTCGTGTGATGAAGCGGACGGTTTTATCAACCTGTTGGATGTGGGCGTATATGGTAAAGAACGTGGCGGAAAGGACGGCTGGCGCAGTTTTTGCCCCAAGCGTACATATAGATATGTGCAGGGGCGCCCCACCAGCAACGATAAATACGCGGTAGAGGTGGTGCCCCCCAATGTAGTGGTGATGACTTTTACCAAAGAGGGGCAGTTGCAAAATACGCAGTATTTCCCCGACGCTAAGGATTATGCGTTTGATATTCAAACCGTTTTTACGCCAAAAGATACGGATAAATCGGGCTGGTTGCTCTACGGAAAAAGTGAAAAGGGCGAAGAAATGTATTGCTCTTATATGTACGAGCGCAAGCGGTGTGTAGCAACCAAAGAAGCGGCCAATGTGGCGTTGTTGGAGGATTACTTCCCGCATAAAGAGGTGCACATTGTAAGTTTGGCTTATTCTGCACCCAAAGGCAAAAGCATTTGGTTAAGTTATTTTAACGGCAAGGGCGAAAAGATTTTGGCCTATAAAGGGGCGGACGGATTTTTTGAATATGGTTTTTCCTCAGGGAAGTTGATAATGAGAGGGCGCCGGGTATTTGTAAAAAAATCCGGGACGGAAAAAGAACCCGAGTCCGCACAAGAGGCCGTGTTGCTACGCAAAGCACAGCAAGCCGCCGAACGAGCCCAGCAGGAGCGTGTGGAAAAGTTGTTATTAACCTTTTATAATAAATATGTAGCGGAAAGTACGTCCACTGCCGGCGAATAACAGTCCGCTCCTAGGTTTTATCAGTAAAAAACAGCCCCGCGTTTTTTCTTTACGCGGGGCTGTGCTATGTATTGCAAAAGATTATTCTTGGTAATCCTTTAACATTTTGGTACGGCTGGGGTGGCGCAGTTTGCGGATAGCCTTGGCTTCAATCTGGCGCACGCGTTCGCGCGTAACGTTGAACATTTTACCCACTTCTTCCAAAGTGCGCGGGTAGCCGGAGTCAATCCCAAAGCGCAGGCTGATAATCTTGGCTTCGCGTTCCGAAAGCGTCGCCAACACATCGGCCACTTCTTGTTTGCGCAGGAAGTCCACCGCCGCGCTGGTGGGGTTCGGCCCGGTCTTATCTTCAATAAAGTCTTCCAAGTTGGAATCTTCATCCTCGCCAATCGGCGTAGAAAGGGAAATCGGGTCTTGCATAATTTTGAGCACGCTTTTTACCTTTTCCACGGACAGGCGGAGCGTTTTGGAATAATCTTCCAAGGTGGGCTCGCGGCCGTGTTCTTGGCGGAATTTGTTGGTAACCTTGGTCAGTTTGGAAACCAATTCCTTCATATGCACGGGGATACGAATCGTATTTGCCTGGTCGGCAATGGCGCGGTTGATGCTCTGGCGGATCCACCAAGTAGCGTAGGTGGAGAATTTAAAGCCGCGTTTGTATTCAAATTTTTCCACGGCTTTCATTAAGCCCAAGCCGCCCTCTTGAATTAGGTCAGAGAGTTCCAAGTTGGAATTGACGTGCTTTTTGGCAATGGAAACCACCAAGCGCAAGTTCGCCTTGATGAGTTTTAATTTGTCCTGCAAAATCATATCTTCAAAGAAGACGATACGGTCGTTAAAGGACAAAAATTCCTTTTCCGTCATCGGCAACGTATCCACCATTTGCGCGTGGCGGCGTTGGACGTCCTCAATATTCGCCAAGGCGCGTTCCAATTCCGGCAACGTAAATTTGGTGGCTTTTTTAAATTCTTTTTCCGTCATTTTGCCCGCTTTAAATTTGGTAACCAGTTTTTTGACGTCTTCGTATTTGCCGAAATAATCGTCAAAGCGTTGCATATCGTTGCGGGTTTCGGTCAAGCGGTCGGCCAAGTTTTTAATTTTGTTGGTCAAACGTTTGATTTTGTTTTGGTTCAAATTCAATTTGGTAATGGTCGCCACGACTTCTTTTTGTTTGGCTTCCAATTTTTCAATGGCGTTGTTGCGCTTTTTGTCCGTCAGATTGCCCTCGCGCAGTTCCTTCATTAATTTGGTAATTTCCTGCTCGCGTTTGCCGATGAATTGCGCCGCATCTTTGAGTTTTTTGCGCATATTGTTCAGTTCGCGCGTGGTGCGTTTACCGCGGGGCATAAGTTCCTTGGTGGTCATTTCTTCCTGGTCCACCAATTCTTCCCAGTTGCAAATTTCGCGCATTGTGATAGGGGATTCCAACACCAGTTTGCGCAGTTCTTTTTCGCGTTCGCGGATGTTGCGCGCCAAGGTGATTTCCTCATCGCGCGACAAAAGCGGCACTTTACCCATTTCGGACAAGTACATACGGATAGAGTTGGAAATATCCGGGCTGGCGGAGGACCAATCTTCGCTCAACGCCTCTTTATCGGCGGCGGAGACGGATTTGAATTTCTTTTGGTCCACTACCTGAATACCCAAATCGTCCAGCGTACCCATTACGCCGTCAATGTCTTCCGCGCTCATATCCGACGCGGCGATAGAGCGGTTCAAATCTTCCAAAGATAAGAAGCCGCTTTCTTTGCCTTCTTCTACTAAATCTTTCAGCGCTTTATTTCCCGATGCCATAATTCCCTCAACTGCGATATTTTTTTAATTTGTTTTGCAATTCTATATATTTTTTAAAAACTTCCGGCGGTACATTTCCGGCGCCCAGTTGCTTCATTTGGCGGCGGATTTCTTGTAATTGTTTATGCAGACCGCTTTGCTGCAATTTGGCCGCACAGGCGGCAATGTCGCGCGCCGGGTCAAAATCTTCCGGCGTTTGTAACAGGGCCAACTTTACAAATTCACTCTTTTGCGCGGGGGCCAATTTAGCCGCTTCCTGCGCCAAATCGGCTTCCTGCGGGTGTTCCATATGCGCCCGGACCAAGGTTTCAAACAGGTTCCAGGCGGCGGGGGTGGAAAAATCCTCCCGCGTGAGTTCAGAGCACAACACCAAATGCGCCGGACTCTTTAAAATCCAAGACAGCAAATCTTCTTCCGCCGGGGTGGCAATCGTATTTTCCAACACCGTTTGCTGGCGGCGGAAACGCGGCGCCGGGGAATAAGACACCTCGCGCAAGCGTTCCATTACCAACTCTTCATCTACGCCCAAATGTTCGGCCACATATTTGGCCCACTCGCGCCGGACAATTTCATCCGGCTGTTTGGATATCGTTTCCGCCAATTCGGACACCAGGCGCGTTTTGTCCTGCGCTTGGATAGGCTGCTCGCATTGCGAGAGAAGCAAATTGGTGTGAAACGCAATTAAATCTTGGGCGTTATTTAAAATTTCTTCAAATTTTTCCTTGCCATATTGGGCAATGTATTCGTCCGGGTCCAATCCGTCGGGCAGCGAGGCCACCTTTACAAAGAGCCCGCGCTCAATCAAAATAAGCCCGCCGCGTATGGCGGCTTTAATTCCGGCCGCGTCCGGGTCAAACAGAACGATGACCGTATCCGTGTAGCGTTTTAACAGCCGGGCGTGTTCCTCGGTCAAACTGGTGCCCAACGGGGCCACCGTATAACCCGCGCCCGCTTGGTGGCAGGCGATAACGTCCATATACCCTTCCAAGAGTACCGCGCGGCCCGCTTTGCGGATTTCCGGCCCCGCAAAATTGAGTCCGTACAATACCTGGCTTTTTGTAAACAAAACCGTTTCGGGCGAATTTAAATATTTGGGCTCGCCCTCGCCTAAAATGCGTCCGCCAAAGCCCACCGTGTCGCCCCGTTGGTTGATAATGGGGAACATCAGGCGGTTGCGGTAATAATCCCGCGGACCGTAAGACGTTAAAACACAGAGTCCCGCGTCCTTTAAATCTTGGTCCGTAAACCCTGCGGTGCGCGCTTCCTTGGCTAGGGCGGTTGGGTCGTTTTTGGCAAACCCCAATTCAAACTTTTGGCAGGTTTCCTTGGTTAAATTACGCTCTTTTACGTACGCGCGCGCGAATTCGCCGCCTGCCGACATTAAATTTTTATGATAGAACGCCTTGGCGTGGTCCAATAACCTGCGCAAGGTGGCGCGGCGCATTTCCTCACCCGTTAAGGGGCGCATCGGCTTGTATTCCAGCCCGGCTTGCGCGGCCAATTTTTCAAGCGCTTCGTTAAAGGATAAATTTTCAATCTTCATCAGAAAATCAAAAATATCCCCGCCTGCCTGGCAACCGAAACAATAGAACAACCCCTTTTCGCTGTTACAAGTGAAGGAAGGGGTCTTTTCTTTATGAAACGGACAGCAGGCTTTGTAGGTTTTACCCGAGCGTTTAAGATCCGGGACGTATTGCCGGATAAATTCTACAATGTCCAATCTGTCCTTAATTTGTTCTGTGAGGTTATTATTCACGGTGCCGCCTGTTTTAGATTAAAGTTAAAGGCAAATAAGGCAATAGTCCGATACTTGCGTAAAGGACTATTGCCTGTGGTGTTACTTTAATTAAAAACGTCTGCGTTTGGTGCGGCGGGCGCGGCGTTGGGCTTCCTGCGATTTGATTTTTCTCTTCACGCTCGGAGGCATATACGTTTCGCGTCTTTTGATTTCTTTCAAAATGCCGTTCTTTTCGCATTCTCTTTTGAAGCGTTTCAAGGCTTCTTCAAGATGTTCGGCATCTCTCACTTTTACGAAAACCATTACTTTTTCACCACCTTCTACGGTTAATAGACAAAAATAAAAACGGTATTTTATACCTTATGTATATTATACCTTATTTTTCTTAAATTTTACGTTTTTTAGCCAGCGGGCCATAAAAAACGTCTGCCCGCCATTAAATGGAAGTGCAAATGGTCCACACTTTGCCCGGCGCCTTTGCCGTTATTGGTTACTAGGCGGAAGTCCTTTAAATCAAACTGTTTAGCCAGTTTTTTGGCAACCAGCAAAATCTTGCCCAGCAGCAGCGCGTCCTTCTCGTCCGCTTCCGACAGGCGCGCAATATGCTTGCGCGGAATAATCAAAAGATGGGTCGGCGCCTGGGGGTTTAAATCTTTAAACGCCACGACGTCGTCATCTTCGTAAATCAGTTGGCTTTTAATAGAGCCGTCGGCAATGCCGCAAAAAATACAATTCATATCCTTATTATACATATAAAATACTTTGTGAAACAGGGGCTTTTTTGTTAAAATGAACTATCCCAGCGAGGTGCTTATGAAAACAAACGGCTTTACCTTAATTGAACTTTTGGTGGTGGTACTGATTATCGGAATTTTGGCGGCAGTGGCTATGCCGCAATACGAACGGGCGGTGGAAAAGTCCCGCGTGTCCGAAGCGGTGGCCCGCACGCGCGCTATTTGGACGGCTCAACAGGCTTATTTAATGTCTAACGGCAGTTACGCTACGGACTTGGCGGATTTGGATTTAACTTTTACCGGCACACCCACCACGGCGGGCGGAACCCCGTCGCTTAACACAAAGGATTTTTCCTGCCGCGCGGTGAACGCAGGTGCCACGGCGGATAACGCTTTTGGTATCGGCGTGTGCCGCCGTAACGGCAAGCCCTATGCCATTTATTATGCCCGCAACGAGGAACAATTAACCTGTTATTACGATAACGCAGAGGGCGAAAAGTGGTGCCAAATTTTTACCGGAAAAACCGAAGCCCCGTATTATTTTTAATAGGTGTTTAAAAAATCCCCGGTTTTGGCCGGGGCTTTTTTATGCCCGAAAAATGCGCAGGAACTTAAAAATTGGTATCATATACCTATATTGTATTTTGGAGAAACCCAAATATGGCAAAAAACGACCTGACAACCAGAAACCTGATGTTAGACAGTTTGAAGCAATATGCTAAAAACCGGATTTCCTTTAATTTGATCCGGGAGCATGACGCCAAAAACGAAATTCCGTTAGACATTTTGAAAGAGATGTACGACCACGATGTGCTGGGCGTGCATCTTTTGCTTATTCCCGAAGAATACGGCGGACTCGGCGGACAAACCACCGAAATCTACCGCGTGTGCGAACAGTTAGCCCGCATTGACTTGGGCATCGCCACGGGCGTATTCGCCACCTTCCTGGGCAGCGACCCGATTAACGTCGGCGGTACCCCGGAACAAAAAGCCAAATGGTTCAAAAAAATCGCACAGGAAAATAAACTTGTGGCCTACGGTGCCACCGAAGCCGATGCCGGCTCTGACCTTGTTTCCTTGCGTACCCGCGCCGAACACGTGATTAAAGACGGTAAAGTAGTGGGTTACAAAATTACCGGCAGCAAGATGTGGATTTCCAACGGCGGCGTGGCCGATATTTACACGGTCCTCGCGTTGGCTCCGGGCGGCCCGAGTTGGTTTATCGTAGAAAGAGGCACCCCGGGTTTCACCCAGGACGTGCACGAAGACAAGCACGGTATCCGCTTGTCCAACACGGCGGGCTTGGCGTTTGACGACGTCTATGTGCCGGCTGAAAATTTAATCGGCCTGAAAGAAGGCCAAGGCTTCCTGCAAGCGCAGGCCGTATTCGGCTATACGCGCTTAATGGTAGCGGCGTTTGGTTTGGGCGGCGGCGAAGAAGCCGTAGAAACGGCCTTGCAGTATGCCCAGCAGCGCATCCAGGCGGGCGGCCCGTTGGCCCAAAAGCAGGGTTTTATGTTGAAACTCATCACCCCGCACTATGTCCGCTTTGAAGCCGCGCGCGCTTATATTGACTGGACGGCCAAACAGTTGGAAGTAAACAACCACGGTTTAGCCACCGAGGGCGCTATCGCCAAATTGTATGCCACCGAATCGGGCAACAAGGCGGCCGAAGATTCTATCCAGGCTATGGGCGGCTTCGGCTACACCAAAGAATTTGCGGTAGAAAAAATCAAACGCGACGTAAAAATTACCTGCATTTACGAAGGTACCAGCGAAGTGTTGGAAATGACGATTTTCCGCGGACGCTGGCAGGAACATTTAAAGAGCCGCGGCCAGTATTATTTGAACCAAGCCGCCGAGTTTGACGCTATCCACGCGCAGAACCCCAATGTGGGCGCCGACAGCGTGGCCTTGGGTTTCAGAGCGTTGGCCCGTGTGCTGGACGATTGCCGTATGAACAAACTTACGCGCCACCAGTACGTAACCTTTATGTTGGGCGACCTGATCAGCGAAATGGAAGTAGCCGCCGTGTTTACGCGCCAATGCGCCAACAAGGTAGTAACCGAAGGCAGCCGCTTTGATATCAACACGCTTAGCACTATGGCCCGCGTAAACGCCCGCCAGAGCGCGTTCAAAACCGCTACGGACGGTATGCGCCTTATCTTGGGCACTTGCCCGGCGCACAACGCGGCTGAACTCAGCCAAGCCGTCAACTTGGTGGGCATTGAAGAAAAAATGCTCGGCCTGATTGACGATATGGACGTAGTGTCCGCTAAACTCAGAGAAGTTTTCAAAAAATAGGATACTTATGAATATCATTGTTTGCATTAAACAAGTTCCCGATTCCACCCAAGTAAAGGTGGACCCGAAGACCGGTACGCTCATCCGTGCGGGCGTTCCCAGCATTTTAAATCCGTACGACCACTACGCTTTGGAAAAAGCCTTGGCCATTAAAGCCAAAACGGGCGCCAAAGTAACCGTGCTTTCTATGGGCCCCCAACAGGCCACGGCGGTACTGCGCTTGGCCCTTGCACTGGGCGCGGACGAAGGCGTGTTGCTGTCCAGCCGTGCGTTTGCCGGGTCGGACACTTGGGCGACCTCTTATGCGCTCGCGATGGCGGTGCGCCATATCGGCCAGTACGATTTGATTCTCTGCGGTCAAATGGCTATTGACGGTGATACCGCCCAAACGGGCCCCGGTATTGCCTTCCATTTGGGTATCCCGCAAATTACGTTCTGCGAAAGCATTGATGCCAGCGGTAACCAAATTGTTGTCAAAAAACTCATTGAGGGCGGCCACCAGATTTTGGAAGCCGACCTGCCGGCCTTGGTTACGATGACGATGCCGCACGACTATGTGGCGAAATATCCTTCCTTTATGGCCGCGCACAAAGCGCAGGATAAAGTGATTCACGTTTGGACGGAAAAAGACGTAAACGCCGACCCGCACAAATTGGGCTTGGAAGGCTCTCCGACCCGCGTGGACCGCATCTTCCCGCCGCCTGCCAGACAGAAAGGCGAAATGTTCTCCGGCTCTGCCGTGGAACTTGCCGATAAGTTTGTAGAGATTTTGAAAAAGGAGAGTGTAATCAAATGATTCAAATTTCGGAAAAATGCGTAGGCTGCGGCAAATGCGTAGCCACCTGCCCTTTTGGGGCGCTCTCCTTGGTAAACCGCAAAGCGGTGGCCAATAACGCCTGCACGATGTGCGGCGCGTGCGTAAGCGCCTGCCCGGTGAAGGCTTTATCCTTACCGACGACGGGTGCCGCCAAGAAAGACCTTTCCGCCTATAAGGGCGTATGGGTATTTATTGAAATTTCCGACGACGGACATAACCAAAAGGTCCGCCCCGTGGGCTTTGAACTGTTGTCCAAAGGCCGCGAATTGGCGAACCAGTTGGGCGAAGAACTTTGCGCCGTAGTCATTGGCGACGGCGTGGAAAAATACTTTGCCGAACTTTCCCAGTACGGTACGGATAAAATCTACGCGGTCAGCAGCCCGGCGTATCACAACTACAACACTGCGGCTTATGCCAACGCTATGGTTACGCTGATTAAAAAGTATAACCCCAGCGTGGTGCTCTATCCGTCCACCTATATCGGGCGCGATTTGTCCCCGCGTATTTCGTCTGAACTGTTTGTTGGTTTGACGGCGGACTGCACGGGCCTTTCTATTAAAGAAGGCAACCTGATTCAAACCCGCCCCGCGTTCGGCGGAAACATTATGGCCGACATTAAATGCCCGGACTATCGTCCGCAAATGTCCACCGTTCGCCCCAACGTGTTCAAAAAGGTTGTTACCACCCCCGGCAAAATGGCCCAAGTGGTAAACGAAGCCATTGCCCTGCCCGCCGATGCGGCCAAGGTGCGCATTATCAATACGCATATGGACCCGCCCGCCGCAGGTATGAAACTGGACGAAGCCGAAGTGGTTATCGCCGGTGGCCGCGGTATGAAGAACCAAGCGGGTTTTGACCTCTTGGAAAACTTGGCCAGCGAACTGGGCGGCACGGTAGGTGCTTCCCGCGCGGCGATTGACTTGGGCCTCAAACCCAAAGACCAGCAAATCGGCCAGAGCGGCGTAACGGTTTCCGCCAAATTGTATGTAGCGTGCGGTATTTCCGGCGCGGTACAGCATATTGTGGGTATGGAACACAGCGACGTGATTATTGGTATCAACAAAGATGCCAACGCGCCGATCTTCAACGTCTGCAAATACGGGTTCGTCGGCGATGCGCACCAAATCTTGCCGCGCATTGTGGAAGAACTCAAAAAAACCAAATAAACGGTTTTTAAGGAATATAAAACGCCCCCCCGGTTCTGTATGGAACCGGGGGTGTTTTGCGTATTGGGGAAATTTGTGAACGGCAACGTCCGGCGCGTAACGTATTGTCATCTTCAAGAAATTTTGCGGGCCACAGGGTTCCGGGAGATGTTGTTATTAAATTAGTGGTCATTCTGAACTGGCGGCCCGCAGGGTTTTCAGAATCTACATTTTGGGTTGTTAAAAAACAACTAACTACCCAAGCGGTAGATCCTGAACTAAATTCAGGATGACTTTTATTTTATAACAACCTTATTTATGTGTTGTTGGACCGTCATCCCGGAAGGTCTTTATCCGGGATCTGTTGTTGTCTTTTCGTTTGTTTGCGACATTGCCAAAACAGAGTGGCTCCATTAGTCAAAAGAGGGGAAAAAGGTAAGCCGTCCGCAGGACTTGTTCATAAAGGGGTTGTTTCGTTTTTTTTTTTTGTTAAAATTTTGATAAATTGCGGTGGTCGTACCCGGATGTATCCGCCGTATAAAAACGCGTATAAAAGGCTGTTTTGCTCAAATATAAAGGCCTTAACAAGGAGAAAAAATGAAAGGGTTTACCCTTATTGAACTATTGGTTGTTGTTTTGATTATTGGTATTTTAGCCGCAGTGGCGGTGCCGCAATACGAAAAAGCCGTTTATATGTCCCGTTATACCCAACTGATGATGGCGGGCGACGGTGTACAAAAAGCGGAAGAAATTTATTATATGGCCAACGGGCGTTATGCCCGTAATTTGGACAGTTTACCTGTTACTTTTCCGCACGAGGATTTTGAATTGCGGTTAGATATTCGGGACGACGGGCACGCCGCTATAAATGCGATTTCGCATAAATGGGGATTAGGACATATTGTATATTTTGAAAATCATATGAATAAAATAGGCAAAGCCGAACGCCAATGCCGGGTGTATAATACAAATGATAAGGAAATGTTGCATCAAATCTGCCAAAGTTTAACAAATGATGAAAGACCTAAACAATGGAGTAACAGCGGCGGAACCTTGAAGTATAAAGCCTATATTTTTGAGTAATATATTTTTAAAACACCCCCGGTTCTGTATGGAACCGGGGGTGTTTTATATATAGGAAAATTTAATAATACACGGCGTAGGAAATACTGCCCGGCGTGGGCGGAGGGGGAATCCCTAATTTGCGTTTGCGCTGGGTTTCCTTGCGTTGCTCTTTAAGGAGTTGGCGCGTTTGGATATCCACATAGGCGGCTTCTTCTGCGTTTAAATAGACCACGCTTTCCTGCACGCTTACCGGGGTGGCTACTTCCGGCAGGCGGGTAAGTTCTCTCTTCATAAAAGCGGCCCAAGATAAAAGTTTCTTTGTCATATGTATAGGATAGGTTTTTAACGATTCTTTTGCCAGGGTCAAAGGGCCCGCCGCCCGGGATAAAAAGGGCCTAGGTGCTATTGGGCCTTTTGGCCCCGCCTTTGGCGGTGGTTCGCAAGGCGCGGCCCGCAGGGTGTTGTCATCCCGTAGTGTCTTTATACGGGATCTGTCGTTTGTTGTTTAGCAGTTGTTCATAAAGGGGTTGTTTCGTTTTTTTTTTTTTGTTAAAATTTGG
>SAMEA104315430__coassemble_208_pt1 | contig 30822 bp, 29 predicted proteins | sample SAMEA104315430__metabat2_low_PE_016 | metagenome-assembled genome bin SAMEA104315430 (sample SAMEA104315430) | gut metagenome | biome: Monkey gut; feature: monkey-associated habitat; material: faeces | place: China | collected 2013
AACAAAATCTTGTGGACGGGCAGTACCGACCAGGACGGCTTGGCCCGCGCACCCGGTTGGAAGAATTTGGATGTTGTTGCCGAGTGGGGGCAACCCGTGGTGTATGCGTTTGTGTCCAGCGCGGGCGGCGATGCGGTCGTCAGCAGTGCGTGGAACGACGGCCTTGAACCGTGGCGCTTTAATTTAAATTATGATTACAATCCCCAGCCCGAAGCGGTGCGCTCCGTGCTGTTTACGGACCGCGGCATTTACCGCCCTGGCGAAACCTTGTATATAAAAGGCGTTGTGCGCCAATTAAAGGGCAGCGCGTGGGGACTTTCGCAGGCGGTGCGTGGCAAGGTGCGCATTAACGACGCCCGCGGCGAAGAGGTGTTAAATAAAGATGTTACCATTTCCTCGCAAATGGGCACCTTTGACCTTAAATTTGATATCCCCAAAACAGCCTATACAGGCTCTTGGGATATTTCCTTTACCCCGCAAATAAAAGGGCAGCAAGATGTTCCCAGCGCCTATTACAGTTTCCAGGTGGAGGCCGTCAAACAGGCGGATTTTAAGGTAAATCTCCGCCCGGAACAGGAAGATTATTTCTCCGGCGATACGGCCCAATTTTTAGCCTCTGCCCAGTACAACTTTGGCTCTCCGTTAGCGGGTGCCAAGGCCAACTGGAATTTGCGCCGGATGCGCGCTTGGTTTGAGCCTAAGGGCTTTGAGGGCTACACCTTTACGCCGTATTTCCTGCGCGAGGACGAATACAAAGAGGACGGCAAACTGCTGTTGGATTCTACGGGTAATTTGGACGATAAAGGGGCTTTATCCTTTTCTGCCCGCTTGCCACAAGTGAACTTCCCGGTAACGGTATATGCCGAACTGGGCGTGCAGTCGCCCGCGCGGCAGGATTTGTTTGCCCGCGCCGATGTGCTTGTTCACCCCGCTTCCTTTTACTTGGGGGCCAAACTGGTAACGGACCGCGTGGAACTGGGCGATACGGTTCAGGCGGATTTGTTGGCAGTAACGCCCAAGGGCGTGCGGACCTCAGCCACGGTTACGGCGGATATCCGCAAGGAACAATGGTTCAGCGTGCGCAAGGCCGGATTGGCGGGCCGCTTGGAGTGGGTAAGCGAAAAGAAGGTAACCAATTTGCCCAGCCAAACGGTTCAAGTCGGCACGGACGGCGGCCGCTTGTCCTTTAAACCGACGGAAGCCGGAAACTATTTTGTAACGCTTACGAGCAAGGACTCCTCGGGCCGCACCGTATTAGGCGGATTTAATGTAATGGTGTACGGCAAAGGCCAGGCTTATTGGAAGCAGACGGATGATGACCTGTTGGTGTTAAAGCAGGACAAAAATTCCTATAAGCCGGGCAAAACGGCCCGCATTGCCGTAGAATCTCCGTACGAAAACGCCTTGGCGTTGGTAACGGTGGAACGCGAGGGCATTTTGGACGCGTGGATTACGCCTGTTAAAGGCGGGGCGGACTATGTGGAAGTACCGGTAAAGCCCAATTATCTGCCTAACGTATATGTTGGCGTAACCTTGGTGCGCGGCCGCAGTGCGGACCCGGTGAACGATAAGGGCCTTGATTTGGGTAAACCGCAAGGCAAGGTGGGATATGTTAATTTGACGGTCCAGCCCGATTCCAAAAAAATTATGCCCGTTATCAAACCCAACAAAACCCACTACCAGCCGGGCGAAGAGGTAACGCTCAAACTGACGGCCAAACCGCATTTGAAGAATACCCCGGCGGAAGTAGCCGTTATGGTGGTGGATGAGGGCGTTTTGGCGCTGACAAATTACCAAACGCCGGATTTATTCAGCCAATATTACGGCTCCCGCCCGGTGTCCGTATTTACGATGGATAACCGCGTGTATGTGGTGGGCCAGCGTAACTTTGGCGAAAAAGGTGAAAACCGCGGGGGCGGCGGGGCAAATTATGCCGCCAGCAAATTGGGCGGGGTAGATTTGCGCACGAACTTTGCGTTTACGCCGTATTTTAATGCGGTGGTAACCACCGATAAAAAGGGCCGCGCGGAAGTGAAATTTAAACTGCCTGACAACCTGACAAAATTCCGTATAATGGCGGTAGCCCTGACGGCGGACGAGTTCGGCTCGGCAGAAACATCTATCCAAGTGTCTAAACCCGTTATGGTAACGCCCAACCTGCCGCGTTTTGCGCGCAAGGGGGATAAATTCTCCTGCGGGGCCGTGGTGTATAACTATGAGGATAAAAAAGGCGAACTGGCTGTAACCGCCCGTGCCGAAGGTGCCGTAACCTTATCCGGCCCGGACACCAAAACCGCAACGGTTCCCTTGGGCAAAGCGCAGGAAGTAGCCTGGGCGTGCGAAGCCGTGGAAAACGGCGAAGCGCGCGTAGCGTTTAGCGTAAAAGGGCGCAAGGCGCAGGACGGCGTACTTTCTAAATTTGCGGTTTCCCCGGTGGAAAAGAAGCAGACGCTTTCCGTTTATGCGGCTACGCAGGGCGAGCAAGAGGAACTGCTGGACAAGCCGGGCAACTTAAACGAAGCGGCGGATAACGAAATTACCCTTTCGCTCGCTTCCACGGCCCTTTTAAACTTAAAGGGTTCTATGGTCTATTTGCTCACTTATCCGTATGATTGCTTGGAGCAAAAAATGTCCAAGGCGTTGCCCGTTATTGCGGGTGCCCGGTTGGTGGAAGATTTTAAACTGGGCGATACCGCGCAATATAAAAAGCAGGTGCAGGAAATTTTAGACTTAGTGCCCGAATACCAATATGCTTCCGGCGGGTTCGGCTATTGGAAAAATACTTCCTTGCCTGACCCGTATGTAACGGCTTACGCGCTGGAAGTAAACTATTTAGCCAAAAAGGCGGGCTATCGGGTGCAAACCAAGGCTTTAAATAAAGCAGTTGCTTGGTTGGAAACGGCTTTTTACGCTAAGACTACCCGTGCCTACCGCTATTCCTCTTTGGAAACCGACACCGCGCGCGCTTATGCCGCGTATGTATTGGCCTTGTACGGCAGAAATGTGCAAAGCGCTTTTAATACGCTCTATGCCAAGGCGGACTCTCTGCCGCTCCCGGCGCAGGCGTATTTGTTAAAGGCCGCGCAGGCTTCGGGCCGTTCCCAAGCCATTAAAAATGCCTTGGGCCAACGCTTGTTGAACCGTATCGTCTTTACGCCCGAATCGGCCTATTTTGATGTGCCGCAGGAAATGCCTTGGCTGCATATGGATAACACCAAGGGCACGGCGCTTGCGCTGGATGCGCTGTTATACGCGCAATATCCGTTTGAGCAAGCGTTCCAAACGGCGCATTGGCTGCTTACGCAATTAAATGCCGAAGGCCATTGGAATAACACGAGTGTAAACGCCGCCGTATTTAAGGCGTTAAACACCTATTACCAAGCGCAGGAAAGCGTAACGCCGGACTTTGAAGCGTCCGTAAAACTGGCCGGTAAGACCTTGGTCCAAAATACCTTTAAGGGCCGCAGCGTGGATAGCAAAACCACTTCTGTGCCGTTTGATGAGGTATATGGTAATAAGGGCGAAGCCCGCTTGAAATTTGCCAAAGAAGGGGCCGGAACGCTCTATTATACGTTGGGTCAAGTCTATGAGCCTCGCCGCTATGATAAACCTGTGGACGGCGGCTTTAAGGTTTCCCGTACCATTTCTACCTTGGACGGCAAACCCGTGAGCGAAATTGTGGCGGGTGAACGCTACAAAATTACCTTAACGGTTCAAAACGCTACGGCGCGTAACTTTGTGGTGGTGGAAGATTTTATCCCGGCCGGGTTTGAAATTGTAAACACCTCGCTGGCGACCGAATCCGCCGCACAGGGCGCTGTATTAGCCGAGGACAACGGCGACTATTATAACGGTTTTGAGCGGAGCGAAAAATACGACGACCGCTTGGCCGCCTTTGCCGATTACCTGCCCGCCGGTACGCACACCTATTCTTACTTGGTGTCGGCCTCGGTGCCGGGCACGTTTGCCTATCCGTGCTTGTGGGCCAGCCAAATGTATGAGCCGGCCGTCTTTGGCCGCAACGCCACCGAAACGCTTATTATTAAATAATGAAAAAGCGTTTGGCGGTACTTTTAAGTTTCTTGCTTCTTCCTTGCCTAGTGGGTGGGGGAGAAGCATTTTTGTTGCCGTCCAAACAAATTTACGACCGCTATGGTGCACCCGTACGCGGTTTTTTGTCTAAAAATAACACCTATTATTTGCCCGTTTCGTTAAACGAGGTTTCTCCTTGGCTGATAGCCGCCGCCGTGGCCGCCGAGGACAAACGCTTTTTTACTCACTCCGGGGTGGATGTGGCGGCTATTTTGCGCGCCGCGTGGCAAAACACCACAGCGGGCGAAGTCGTCTCCGGTGCGTCCACCATCACCCAGCAACTGGCCCGCGCGGTGGAGCCCCGGCCTAAAACACTATGGGGCAAAACGCGCGAGGCGTTTAGTGCGCTAAAAATAGAGCGCAAAATGACCAAAGAGGAAATTTTAGAGGAATATTTTAACCTCTTGGAACTGGGCAATTTAACGCAAGGGGTGGAAGCCGCCAGCCGGTTCTATTTTAATACGCAGGCGGCGGATTTGTCCTTGTCGCAGGCCGCATTTTTGGCGGGGCTTGCCAAATCGCCCACTTATTACAATCCGCTTAAACATTTCTCCCGCGCGCTCAAACGGCGTGATTGGGTGCTGAAAAAAATGCTGGATAACGGGTTTATTGATAAGGAAATGTACGCTCTGGCCGTAAGCGAGCAGTTGGAACTGCGTTCTACCGCCCGCCCGTTTGACGCACCGCACTTTACGCGGCTGTTGGAGCCCCTTTTGCCGCCAGATTCGCAGGAAGTTTCCTCTACCCTAGATAAAGATTTGCAATTATATGCCGAGAGCGTGGTAAAAAATTATATTTCGCACTTGTCGGAGCAAAACGTAACCAATGGGGCGGCGGTGGTGCTGGAAAACGCCACCGGGGCGGTGCTTGCCTATGTGGGTTCGGCTGATTTTTACAACGCCCAAAACAGCGGGCAGGTGGACGGCGCGCGCGCCTTGCGCCAGCCGGGTTCGGCCTTAAAACCCTTTGTATATGGGCTGTCTTTTGAGCGGGGAAGCCTTACTCCGGCCAGTTTGATTTTGGATGAGGACACTTTTTTTGAGGGGGGATTCCGGCCCCGGAACTATGATGAAAACTACCACGGTTGGGTATCTGCCCGCCGCGCGTTGGCGTGCTCGTACAATATCCCGGCGGTAAAGGCGGCGGAACTTTCCGGCCTATCCAATTTGTTGGCGCTTTTGCGCCGGGCGGGGTTTGGCTCTTTAACCAAGCCCGCTGATTTTTACGGTTTGGGACTTGCGCTAGGCAATGGCGAGGTGCGCCTGTTGGATTTGACAAACGCGTATGCCGCGCTTGCCCGCGGGGGAGTTTATAAGCCTGTTTTGTTTGCCACAAACCCCATTATCCGCGCCCCGGGCCGAGAAGCACGTTTGCTTACCCCGCAGGCTTCCTATTTGGTTACGGATATTTTGGCGGATAACAACGCCCGCGCGCCTGCATTTGGGCTTAATTCGCCGCTTTCATTGCCTTTCCCATTTGCGGCAAAGACGGGTACGTCCAAAGATTATAAAGATAACTTTGCCATTGGCTATACCGCGCGTTGGACGGTGGGCGTATGGGTGGGAAATTTTGACGCAACCTCTATGCAAAAGGTGTCCGGCATTACGGGGGCGGGGCCGATTTTGCACGATTTAGCCGTTTATTTGCAAGAAAAATATCCCTCCGGGCCGTTTGCCGTGCCCGAGGGTATCGTGCGCGCGCAGACCTGTTTGGATAGCGGCCTGTTGGCCGGGGAAAACTGCCCGCACACGCAGGAAAGCGCCTTTGATCAGGCACACTTGCCCGGTGTTTGTTCGGGGCGGCACAAGGCGGTTTCTACGCGCTTAAAAATTGTTTCGCCAACGGACAAGGATATTTTTAAGATAGACCCGTCCGTGCCGCTTGCTTCCCAAGCCGTTAAGTGGGCGGCGGAGTGCGCCGATGACAAATGCTCTTGGTTTTTGGACGGCACCGCACGCCCGGGTTCGTCCTGCCAAGAGTGGTGGCCGTTGCAAGAGGGCAAGCATACCTTATCGGTTTCGTGCCGCGGCGAAGAGGCCAGCCTTACCTTTGAAGTTCTACCGTAAACTAGGAGTTCTTTTTCTTGCAGAAATATTGTTCTTGACCTGATTTTTTGTTTTTGATAAACTAACCAAGAGTACAAAAAAGGAGATATAAATGAAAGGTTTTACTTTAATTGAATTATTGGTAGTGGTACTTATTATTGGTATTTTATCGGCAGTCGCGTTGCCGCAATATACTCGGAGCGTACAGAAAGCCAGGATGACACAACTGCAGACTATGACTGCTTCTGTGTATCAGGCAGAAGAAATATATTATTTGGCAAATAGTACATATACCAGTAATTTTTCTGACTTGGATTTGACAATTCCCGGAGAAAGTTTTAGTGGAAATATAGGGGGTATTTCGGGAGCATCGTCTGCTTCGCATATCAAAAATGGTAATTATTATTATATTGTTTACTCTTATGAGGCTGGCAATTTTTTTACATATGGGGCTTATATCCCGGCTTCTGGATCTAAGACTAAACCTGATTTTGGTTTTATTCGGTACAGTAAAAATTATAGTATGGGCCTAGCGGGGGTAACCGCCTGCGTGGCATATAGTACAGATGCGGAAAATCTGTGTCGTTCAATGAACGGCAGTTTAATAAGTGGTACGGTTTTAGGTGTAGGTGGAAAGTTATACCGCTTAAATTAAATGCCTAAATATTAGAATTCTTGCCATAGTATTTTGAAAGGCCTTGGCTTTTATATGCCAAGGCCTTTCTGCTACTGCTATTTATTTTTATTTTCTTTGTTTTTTAAACTGGCCTTGATGAGCCCGTCAAACAGCGGATGCGGGCGTAAGGGGCGGGAACCAAATTCCGGGTGGAATTGGCCCGCAATAAAATACGGGTGGTCTTGGCGTTCCACAATTTCGGGCAGCACGCCTTCGTGCCAGCCGGACACGGTTAAACCCGCATCGGCCAACTGCTTTACATACGCCGGGTTAAATTCGTAGCGGTGGCGGTGGCGTTCCACAATGCGGTCCTTGCCGTATAAACGGCGCGCCAACGAGCCTTCCTTCAAGTCCGCGGTGTAGTTGCCCAGGCGCATCGTGCCGCCCTTGTAAACCACATTTTTCTGCTGGGGGGTTAAATCTACCACCGGGTCCTGCGTGGTGGGGTCAAATTCGGTGGAATTGGCGTCGTGCAGACCGCACAGGTTGCGCGCGGCTTCAATCACCACGCATTGCATACCCAGGCAAATGCCCAAGAGCGGAACCTTGTGTTCGCGTGCGTATTTGACGGTGGCGATTTTGCCCTCAATGCCGCGTCCGCCAAAGCCGCCCGGAATCAAAATGCCGTCCACCGTTTTTAATTTTTCTTCCACCTTGTCTTTTTCGGTGTTGATGTAAACCACTTCCACCTTGGCGTCGTTGTTCATCCCGGCGTGCTTTAAGGCCTCGTGTACGGACTTATACGCCTCTTGGAACTCGGCATATTTGCCCGCAATAGCGATTTTAACCGACTTGCTGGGATTAAGTGCCTTATCAAAAAATTCAAACCATTTGGGGTCAATTTCTTTCGTGGGTTTTAAGCCCAAGAGGGAGATAATTTGCTTATCCACGCCCTGTTTGTAGAACATTTCCGGAACGTGGTAAATGGATTTTGCATCGGCGCACTCAATAACCGCCTGCGCGGGCACACTGCAAAAGAGGGATAATTTTTCCTTTAAGTGCTGGCTTAACGGCTTTTCCGTGCGGCAAATGAGCATACTGGGCTCAATGCCCACTTCGCGCAGTTTGTTGACGGAGTGTTGCGTGGGCTTGGTTTTCAGTTCTTGCGCCACGGCAATATAGGGGATGAGCGTAACGTGTACGCAAATGACGTTTTGCGGGCCCTTTTCCAAGCGCAGTTGGCGGGCGGCTTCCAAAAACGGCAGGGATTCAATATCGCCCACGGTACCGCCGATTTCAATAATAGAAACGTCGCACTCGTTTTCAAACGCGGTAAAGCGGCGTTTGATTTCGTTGGTAATGTGCGGGATGACCTGTACGGTAGCGCCTAAATATTCGCCGCGGCGTTCCTTGTCAATAACGGTTTGGTAAATGCTGCCCGCGGTGTTGGTGTTGGCGCGGGTCATATTAACGTCCAAAAAGCGTTCGTAGTGGCCTAAATCAAGGTCCGCTTCCGCCCCGTCCGTGGTTACAAACACTTCGCCGTGCTGGTACGGGCTCATCGTGCCCGGGTCCACGTTGATATACGGGTCGCACTTAATCATATTGACGGTGAGGCCGTTTAACTGCAAGAGTTTGCCGATGCTCGCGCCGGAAATTCCTTTGCCCAGCGAACTAACCACGCCGCCGGTGATGATGATGAATTTAGACATAATAAAACGACTCCTTAAATAAAAATAAAACGGTTTTTACTTACAGAAAAACTCCCGCCGGGAGGCGGGAGTCCTGTTTATTTGTGTTCTTTAAAATACTTTTCGGCGGCTTCCAGGTCTTGCGCCGTGTCAATCGCCGGGCCTGCGGAACTGATGACCGCGCATTTGATGGTCATCCCATCTTCCAAGGCGCGCAGTTGTTCCAATCTTTCCAACTGTTCCAGCGGGCTCATCGGCAGTTCTACAAAGCGTTTTAAGGCTTCGCGGCGGTAGCCGTAAATGCCGCAATGCTGCCAATAGGGGACCTTTTTATTTTCTTCTGTCAGTTCCCGTTTATACGGCACGCGGGAGCGCGAGAAATATAGTGCGCGTCCGTCCTTGGCGATAACGGCCTTTACGCAGTTGGGGTTGTTGATTTTATCTTCGTCCAGGGTGGCCGTAACGGCGGTGGAAATGTCGCAGGTCGGGTCGGTCTTTAACAGTTCGGCCACGGCAAACACCGTTTCCGCCTTGATAAAGGGCTCATCCCCTTGTACGTTAATAATAAATTTTTCGGGGCGGTTTTGGGCGGCCTCGTAAATGCGGTCCGTGCCGCTTTGGCATTGGTCGCTGGTTAAAACGGCCTTGGCGCCAAACTTGGCTACGGCTTCCACCACCAAGGGGGATTCCGTGGCGATAATTACGTCGCCCACGTTGGCCTTTACGCACGCTTCGTATACGTGCTGGATAACCGGCTTTCCGGCTAACAATTTAAGCATTTTGCCCGGCAGACGGGAAGACCCGTAGCGCGCCGGAATAGCGATTAACACATCACTCATTTTAAAACTCCTTCAATTTCTTCACGCGTAGCGGTGGCCGTGCCAGATTTTTCCACCACAATCCCCGCCGCGTAGTTGGCCAGCACAGCCGCTTCGGGCAGTTTGGCCCCGGCGGCTAATGCCAACGTAAAAACGGAAATGACCGTATCGCCCGCACCCGTAACGTCATACACTTCGCGCGCGGTGGCTTTAATGGTAATGGGTTTTTCATTACCCTTTTCAAACAAACTCATACCGTCTGCGCTGCGGGTAATTAAAATAGAATCGGCATCCAACATCTTTAAAATTTTATTGCCCAGTTTTTCAATGGCTTCCTCGCCCGTTTTGGGGGAGTCGCCCGCACCTTCCCAGGCTTCTTTGGTGTTGGGGGTCATACAGGTAATATTTTTGTACTTTTTAAAGTTGTCAATTTTGGGGTCCACGCACACCGGGATTTTGTGCTTGCGGCACATATCCACAATGGTTTTAATGTTGTGGTCCGACAGCATCCCCTTGCCATAGTCGGACAAAATAACGCCCTTGGCCGTTTTGATAGCCAGTTCAAAACTCTTCATACATTGGCTGGAAACGGCGGGGGAAATGGTCTTTTTGCTTTCGCGGTCAAAGCGGACGATTTGCTGTTGCTCGGCCATTACGCGGATTTTTTGCGTGGTCGGGCGGTCCGGGTCTTCGGTTACGCCGTAAATGTTTACTTTTTTATCGCGTAAAAAACCCTTTAACATTTCGCCGCCGAGGTCTTGCCCTACGACGGACACCAACACGGGTTTAGCACCCAAGGCAGCCAAATTGACGGCTACGTTGCCCGCGCCGCCGGCTACGAAAAATTCCTTTTTTACATCTACTACCGGCACCGGCGCTTCCGGCGAAATACGGCTGACGGTGCCCTTAATAAAGTGGTCAAGCATAATATCGCCCACCACGATGATTTCTTGTCCTTCAAAATGATTTAAAATTTCTTTTAAGCGTTTGGTTGGTACAGTTGTCATTAGACGCTCCTTTGTATTTATCCATTATATCTTTAATTGCGTTTGTATTCCAGTAGTTCGGCGGAAACGCTGCCGATAAAAACTTCCGTTTTCATTTTAACGGGCATTTTATAGGCGTCATCCGTCAGCCAGACCTTTAAACTTTTGCCCTTGCTGACGAAGATGCCTTCGCCCCTAAATTGCGGTTCTACTACAATACAGTCAAATTTGCCTGCCGCGGTTTTTACCGTTTCCTTGCCTAATACTTTTACGACAAGGGGGTATTGCTTTTCGCGGTTGATGATATCAAAAATAATGTCCTGCCCTTTGGTTAAGGTTTGCGCGCGCACAAAATAGAGCGAGGAAAGCATATCCAGCACCCGTTGGGACAGCGCGCCGGACAGCACGCGCGGGGCTTCCTTCTTTTGCACCTCGCCGTAATAGACTTTATTGTCATAGTCAAAGGTCAGCCACTCGTCGCGCTTGTAGTTGCCCTCGCGCACGCTTTGCGTGTAGCCAAGCGAATAAAAGTTCTCTGCATCAATCCAAGAATAATTTACGTCGCGCACTTTAAAAAATGCGTCAATAACCGAGGCGGAAAAGGCCGTCGTTTGGATGAGGTAGGCCTTGCGCCCGTTGGCCGTGGTAACACCACGGTTTTTGATATAGGCGGTGCCAGCCTTGATAAACGAGTAGTAAAGGCCGTATTTTAATTCTTCCCCGCTCCAAGCGGCCGAGGTTTTTTCGGGCGAAACAGCATTGTAGGCCAGCGGGCTTAACCGGCGGCCTTCCAAGGAAATTAATTCCTCGCCCTCAAACGATTTTTCATCGGGCGTTGGGGAAGATAAAACTTGTTGTTTGCGCGCTTGTTCCACGCGGTTTTCTGGCGTGATTTCGGGCTCTTTTTCAGGTCGAGGGGTTGTCGTTTGTTCCGGCTGAGCGGCGGCGGATAAAACGGTTTTGGCGGGTGTAGCCGGGGCCGCGGTTTTGGGGGAAGACTTTTCGGGCGAGGCTGGTTTGGCTTCTTCCAGTAGCGGGGCGGAAATGACCTTTTGAGAGGTGGACTCCGCCTGCTTATGCGCGCACGCACCAAGCAGAAAAACAGCCGCAAACAAAGCGCATAAAGACTTATTTGCCATTAGCCGCTCCGTCGTCCGCCACAATAAAGCGGGCGGCGTTTAAAAGGTTAGTGGCTACTTTTTCCGGCTTTAAATCGGGATATTTTTTTAAATGATTTTTGCCGTTTGCCGTTGTAACCAGTACGGACTTTACCCCTATGTTGTGGCCAAATTCCACGTCGGCTTTTTTGTCGCCAATCATATAGGAGTGGGCTGTATCAATGTGATATTTGTTAATCAGGTAAAGGCCTAATTTGGGTTTGGGTTTACGGCAGTCGCACGTTTCGGTGGGGGCGTGCGGGCAGAAGACGATTTCCTCTATTTTGGCGGGTTTTAACAGTTCTAAAAGCCGCGCGTGGACTTTATTTACCTCTTTTTCGGTAAAGTATCCGCGCCCGATGCCCGATTGGTTGGAAACAATAAAAAGTTTAAAGCCGTGCTCCTTTAAAAGGGATAAAGCCGGGGCCGCGCTTTTGTAGGGGCGGACCTTGGCGGGGTCGCTTAAATAGGTGCCGGGCTTTTCGTGGATGATGGTGCCGTCCCTATCCATAAAAACGGCTTTTATTTTCCCGCTCATACGCGTTCCTCCGGGTGAGCCTTCAAATACGCTTCGCCCTCGGCTTCGCGTTTCCAGCGGTTGTGCGCCCACAGCCAGGAAGCCGGGTTGGCCTTCAACCAATCCTCATAATAGCCTACCAAGGTTTTGGTAAACTTGCGGACATTTTCCATACTAAATTCTTTGGGGGGATAAACCGCGTCCATTACTTCGGACATAATGGTTCCGTCTTTTTCTCTCCACACGCGCACCGGGAAAACGGGCACCTGCATTTTAATAGCCAGCAGGGCCGTAATCGGCGAGAACGCCGCTATGCGCCCCATAAAGGGCACCCAAACTTCGCTGGACCCGGCGTTTTGGTCAATCAAAATGCCGAGCATTTTTTTCTTTTTCAGCCAGCGCATACAGGCAAAAAAGGGTTTATCCTCGTTATTGCTGTAAAAGGTGCGGCCCGAAAAAATATTGCGCAGGCGGTTGGTTTCCTCATCTACATAGGGGTTATCCACGCGCTGCGCCAAAACGGCCTTATCCACGCCATAGACGGCCCCGGCCACGCCAAAGGCTTCCCAGTTGGTAAAGTGGCCGATGTGGATAATTCCGCCCGTTACGTTTTGGGCGTTTAGCATTTTTTCTGCGCCGATAATGCGGCAGTGCTTTTTAAATTCTTCCGGCGTCATTTTGGTTAGTTTAATAAACTCGGCCAAGATACCGCCCATATTGCGCCAAGATTCCAGCGCGGTGGCGCGGGCTTCTTCTTCCGTCATTTTGGGGAAAGCCCGGCGGATATCATAAACAGAGCGGTTAAAGCGTTTCTTCATTACAAAGCGCACCGAGCCCGTGGCTTTTCTGCCCAGCCAAACGGCGGTTTTGTACGGTAACAGCCCAAACAGCACACAAAACAGTTTGAGCGCGAGGTATTGGATATAATGCAACGGAGTCTTTTTAAAACGGGTATTTGCCATATATACCCATTATACTAATTTTGGCCCCGTTTCCCGCCCGGTTTTGTAAGCGCTTGATAAATGCTAAAATATCTAAAAGTTTGTTTTTTTAGGGGAGTTTATGAATTTAGAGGAATTAAAAGAGAATTTGCAGGATAACGCCTTGGGGCGCGGGTTGTTGTGGAGTGCGTCCAAATTATACGGCGTGGGCGCGTGGTTCCACCGCGCTATGTACGAAAACGGCTGGAAAACCGCCGAAAGCGTTACGGCGCGTGTAGTGTGCGTTGGCAACATTACGGCGGGGGGAACAGGTAAAACGACGGCTGTTTTGCTGGCGGCTACTACCTTAGCCAAAGAGGGCCTGCGCGTGGCGATTGTTTCGCGCGGCTACAAACGCCAACAAAAAACCGAAGGCCCCGTGGTGCTGTTTGATAACCCGGATGCCGATTGGCGTATGGCGGGCGACGAGCCCTTTATGATGAGCCGCGTATTGGCGCAGTACAAGGTGCCGATAGTGATTTGCTCCGACCGTGCAGAGGCCGCCAAAGAGGCCTTGCGCCGCTTTAAAAGCCAGATTATTTTGTTAGACGACGGCTTGCAGCATCACCGCTTAAACCGCGATGCCAATATTATTTTGGTAGATGCCAAAAATCCCTTTGGCAATAAGCATTTACTGCCGTACGGCATTTTGCGCGAACCTTTAACCGCGCTCAAACGGGCCAATTTGGTGGTGCTTACGCATTGCGATTTGGTTTCTCCGCGCCAGTTGGAGGACGTAAAGGACGAAATCCGCCTGTATAACGATACGGTGGAAATTTTGGAGAGCGTTCACGCGCCCGAATATTACTTTGACATTTGCCAAAGCAAAAAGGTGGATTTAAGCACGATTAAAGGCCCGGCGGCCTGCTTCTGTGCGCTGGGACACCCGGAAAGTTTTGAGAATACCCTTGAAAAGTTGGGTTTGGAACTCAAACAAAAATGGCGCTTCCCGGACCACCAATTCTATACCGAAGAAAACCTGCGCACCTTTGAGGAAACGCGCGGCAATTTGCCGCTCATTACCACCTTTAAGGACTTTGTTAAATTCCCCGATAATTGGCGCGAAATTTTGACAAAGGATGTATATGTGCTGTCGGTGAATTTGAAAATCCGCGGCGGACAAGGCGAAATGGATAAATTTGCCAATACGCTTTATCCCAACTTTGCGCAATTAAAAAACCGCCGTTAATTACGGCCCTATATTTTTACCCCAGACCGGACCTTTTTACAAGGCCCGGTTTTTTATATAAGGGTAACCTGTTTTGGACATCATCCCGGAGGGTTTTTCTCCGGGAGCGTGTTGTTATTATTGCTGTCATTCCCGAGTGTCGTAGTCGGGAATCGGTCGTTTTTCTTTTTTAATAACAACAGATCCCCGACTAAATTCCTCGGGGATGACGACGTTATGAAAAAAAGGGGTCATCCTGAATTTAGTTCAGGATCTACCGATTGAGTTGTTGGTCGTTTATAAAAATAAAGGTTATACAGGAATGTTTGTCGGCACGAAGCGTTCCAGTATCCGTTGTTTCCCTTGTTTTATAACAACAGATCCTGGACTACGACTTTCCAGGATGACAGCAACAACCACGACCCAAGCGGTAGGTCCTGAAACAAGTTCAGTATGACCCCCGTTTTTATAACAGCCCTTGTTTTATTTATTGTTGCCGTTTCGTTCGTTTGGAACATTACAAAAAGAGTGTGGCTCTATTAATCAAAAGAGTGCGGAAAATCTGCGGCCTGCAAGGTGCCGCCCGCAGGGCTAGCGGCGGGTAAAAAGGTTCCAAACGGTTTTCCAGGGGTGTTTTTGGGGGAAAAATACGTTAAATACAGCCTTTTGCGTTAGAGAATTGACGGCGGGATTATCTATAAAAACAGGCAAGTTTTTAGGGGCAATATCCGTAAGGTTTTTTACCTTGTCCCCTGCGGGATAAAAGGCAAAACCTTCCGCCTTTAACCCCAGTTGCGTATGCAGGCGGAAAACGCTTTCCTGCGCCAAATAGGCGGCTTCGCTCTCGGGCACGGCGGATAAATCTTCCCCGTTTAGGCTAATGGCGCCGAAGGAAATAAGCCCGCTTTTGGCAAGCATTTTTAAATCTTTTTCGGTTAGCAAATTTTGCCACGGCTCTTGGTGCGGGTTCTGCCACGCATTGTAGGTACTGGTAAGGTTCACGGGCACAAAGAGCATTGCCGGCACTTGGAACTCCTGCAAGAGGGGGAAAATCTCACTAATAAAGGACTTGTACCCGCCCATAAACGCCAGTAAAACGGGCTTTTCGGGCAAGTTTGATAAGTCGCCGCGCACCGGGGTAAAATGGTGCTTTCGGAGCCATAAAAGCGTTTTTTTAACTTGCTTGGCACTTGTCCACTCGTTTTTTAAGCGGGAATTTTGGGGCGCCTTGCCGATTTTTTCATAAGCCAATATGAATAGTGCATTTGGCTTGCGGTGCAAGGTAATTCCAAGCAAAATTCCTGCTAAAATAATGAGCCCAAGTGCGAAGTAAAGCATATTATAAGCGGCTTTCCCCGCGGGTGATTTGCAAATAGTAGTCAAACATCGTTTCGCCCCCGCGCGGGAACGCACGGCGCAAGGTGGCTTTGCCGCGCCACGGCCAGGGATTTACGCCCTTTTTGGTGCTGAAATCAAATAGATAGCCAGCCTTAAACACCTGCGGGCGGACGCGCTTATCAAAGCCGCCGGCCCCATAGGGATAACACAACGCCGTAACCGGGCGGCCCAGTTTTTCTTCCAAAATTTGCTTGCTTTGCGTGAGTTCCGTCCAAATTTCTTCGTCGGATAAACTGCGCAGGCGGCGGTGTGAACACGTGTGCGAACCAAAGGTTACAAGCCCGCTTTTTTGCATTTCGTCAATTTGCGCCCACGTCAAATAGCCGGGGCGTTTTTCAATGTAATCGGTAATCAAAAAAATGAGCGCGGGCACATTGTATTTTTTTAAGAGGGGGAAGAGCGTGGTATAATTGTCCTCGTAGCCGTCGTCAAATGTGAACATTACGGGCTTTTCAATAAGCGATTTCCCCGCCTGATAAGCCGTTTGCACGTCGTCCAGCGATACTAAGGTATATCCGCGCGATTTTAAAAATAAAATTTGCCGCTCCAACATTTCCGGGCGCATAGTAAAGGGGTATTGCTGTTCAGCCGGGTCGTCCAACACGCCAACGTGATGATACATTAACGCCACAAAGCCCTTTCTGGGCGGCAGATACCACGTTTTGCGCAGCACCGGGAAACGCCAAAATAAAAATACTACCAAAATAAGCAAAGCCAGCAAACACACGGTCATTTTTCTTTTTGCTCCTGTAATTGCCAAAGTTTGGCGTTTTTAACCAGCACATAAAAGGTGGAAAACGCGGCCCAAAATAGCCCGCGCACGCCGTCAAAGATACCTAACTTTAAAATGTAGCGTTTAAAAAATTCAAACGGAAGCGTAAACGCTACTTTAATAAGAGAGAAGCGTTTGCCGTTTTTGTACATTTGTTCCGCCGCCAAGGAGGTGTAGCGGTTAAATTTGCGGAAATAGGTTTCAATGGTGTCGTAGGAATAGTGGTTAATGGCGTTTTTCAAGCGGCCGATTTTGCCCTTTACGTCTAATCCCTCGTGCACAAGTCCGCCCACATATTTGGCACTTCCGGTTTTGACCAAGCGCAAATGCGTTTCTTTGTTAAGGCCGCTAAAACGCATTTTTTTGCCTAAAAAGTAGTTGCAAAAGGGAATATCATAACCCGCAAAGGCCGGGTTTTTGACGGCTTGGGCGATTTCTTCTTTGAGTTCGGGCGATAACGTTTCGTCCGCATCCAGGTTTAGAGCCCAGTCGCCCGTTACCTTGGAAAGAGCATAGTTCTTTTGCGAGGTAAACCCGTCAAAGGCGCGGTCATACACTTGCGCGCCCAGTTCGCGGCAGACGAGAGCGGTTTTGTCCTTGGAAAAAGAATTAACGACGATTACTTCGCTTACCAGTCCGCGCGTGCTTAAAATGCACTTGGCAATTTTTGATTCTTCGTTTTTAGCAATAATAAAAAGGGAAATTCTAGGCGTTTTCATATTACTTATTATACCATTTGCCTTATATAAAAAGGGGAACCGCAGTAGCAGGGTTTGGGACTACTGCGGTTTGGATGAAAAGGAAATCGTCTTCTATACTAATAGATTACTACTTGCGGGGACCTAAAAACAGGGTCTTTGGACCTATTTTTTTTAAAATAAGTACCTAGAAAAAAATGGGCCCAATGTGCTATAATTTTGGCATCTAGGAGGATATTATGAAGAAACTTTTGTTCGTGCTCCCTTTCCTGTTGGCCGCGTGCACCACGTTGCCTACATCTAGCGAATATTTGCTCCGCGGCGACGGTTATTTTAAAGACGGCCACGCGGATAAAGCCATTAAGGCCTATACGCAAGCGTTAAAATTAAACCCGGATAACTTGGAGGGGTACGCTTCGCGCGGGGCGGTGTATTTCTTTTTAGGTGAATACGACTTGGCCGAGAACGATTTTTTGCGTGTCTTGAAGGATAACCCCTATCAGGTGGACGCTTATACCGCCTACGCCAGTACCTTGGCTGCCAAAGGGGATTTTGAAAACGCGTTAAGCGTGCTGAATTTGGCTTCCAGTTTAAAGCCGGATAAGGTGGAAATCTTTTTCAGCCGTGGCGGTGTGAACTTTATGCTGGACCGCTACGAAGACGCTGTAAGAGATTATACGTCTGTGATTAACCTGCGCCCGGCGGCCGAGGTGTACAACGCGCGCGGGGCTGTGTATATGAAAATGGGCAAAACGGACCTGGCGGAAAAAGATTTTAATGCTGCAAAAAGTGCTAAAATTCCCGAAAAACTGAATATTTATTCAATGGTGGATTAAGCATTTCTCCGACGGTAAAATAAAAAAGTTTGCGCAAACGGTGTTTGTTTTGTTATAATAAATATACAAGATTTACGTCACCGTAGCTCAGTTGGTTAGAGCGAGCGTTTCATAAGCGCTAGGTCGGTGGTTCGAGCCCACCCGGTGACATTTTTTTACGCCCTTTGCATTAGCAGAGGGCGTTTTTCGTGGGGTTTGAACGGGCCCTCCCAACGCCTAAGCGTTTATGGGGGAAAAATCGGGCTGATTTTCGTGCAAAACGCCCCAAAATGTACTATCATAAAGGTACGGAGATAAATATGAAAAAAACCTTCGCTTCTTTTTTTGTGCTTTTTAGCGCCGCCTTGCCGGCGTTTTGCGCTTCTACCTGCGAAACCCGCGTGGATGCGCACCAAGACGCTACTACCCGCCAGCGTGTGCAATATTGCTTAACGCCGGAACAGGTTGCCCCTGTTGCCCCGGGGCCGGAAGTGGTGTATTACGGCGTTTCATCTGCCAAGCCCGACGAGGACGCAACCGAAGCCGCCAAACAGCGCAAGCAAGTTTATTTTGATAAAGACGGCGTGGCCGTTTCGCAAAACTATGTGGATACGTCCAAATTCCCTGCTTTTACAAACGATACATTAAGCGAACAGGAAAAAATCGCGCTGGAAGAAGCGCAGAAGAAGCAGGCGCTTTTGCAGGCCGAACAGCAAGCCAAAGCCGCGCAGGAAAAGCCTTCCCGCACAATGTCCGCCGAGCAAAAAGTAACCTTGGCTAACGAAACCAAGGCGGGGCTGTTGGCGCGCCAAACCAAGGCCAAACGCTATATGAAAGAGGTGGTTCAACAGCCGGAGCCGGACGAATTGGCTCAGGCCTATTCTGTAACCCCGCAGGCAAACAACGCCCCGGAAGCGTATAACCCCAACTATACGCCGGAAACCTATTCCACGCAAACGGCTACTTCCGGTAATGATTTTGAAGCGGACTTAAATGCGGCTACTCCCGCGTATAGCGCGGACGGTGCCGCCCCGGCCGGCTTTACGGACCCGACATTAGCCTCGGACCAAGGTTTTGGCTATAACGCCACGGACCCGGCAATGCAACAATAACTTGACAATTTGATAAAGGGAGAATAGAATAGTTTTATGCAAGCGATTATTTCTTATTTAAAAAAACCGTATGCCGAAAAGGGTTTTATTGTCGGCACGTTTGACTCGTTGTTAAAACTCCTCGCGCTGTGCGTGTGGGGGTATTTGGCGGTGATTTTGGGTTCCCTGTTATGGGATTCCCTTATGACGGATTACAACCCGCTTAACAAGTTGTGGTGGTTTTCGTACTGCTTTTTTATCTTTTTCGGGGCCACTTGGCTGGCGTATATTGTGCTCTTTGTGCGCAATTATAACGAAGAAGACGCCGAATAAGATAAGTTGTTTTAGTATAAGGAAAAACCCCGCCAAGTGCGGGGTTTTTTAATGGAGTGAAAAGCCTTGCAGTTTTTGGCGGGCTTCCTCGCGGTCCTGCTTTAATTGGCTGACGAGAGCCTCTAATCCGCTAAACTTGGTTTCCTCGCGCAGTTTGTCCGCAAACCAAATGGTTATTTTGCGTCCGTAAATGCTTTGGCGAAAATCAAAGATATTCACCTCTACCAGCGGCAAAATGGTGTGCAAGGTATTGACGGTCGGGCGAAATCCAATGTTGCAAAATCCGTCGTAGAGTCTGCGCCCTACGCGCACCTTTACGGCAAATACGCCCAGCGGTAAAATCTTGTAAATGCCCGTATCCAAATTAGCCGTAGGAAAGCCCAATTTGCGGCCCAATTTGTGGCCCTTTACCACCACGCCGGAAAGTTCATACGGCCGGCCTAACAGCGTATTAGCCAGCCGGATATCACCCTGCGCCAGTACCTTGCGGATAAGCGAGGAGGAAATTTTCTCTCCGCCCGCACGGTAAAAATCCGCCACAGAAAAGGGGATTTTATATTTGGCGCACTCGGCGCGTAAAAAATCTATCCCGCCTTGGCGGTTTTTCCCAAAGGCAAAGTCCGGCCCGACGAGTAACCCGCCCATTTGGTATTTTTCAAGCAAGGTCTGTTCAAAAAAATCCTGCGCGGGCATATTTTGGCATACTTTAAAATCAAGCGCTTCTGCGGGTAGCCCCGCCGCTTTCAAGAGCCGCTTTTTTTCTTTTGGCAAGGTTAAAACGCTCATTTCCGGGTGTTCGGAAAGCAAGGTTTTGGGGGGGAGCGGAAAATAGAGTGCTAGCGGCTTTAACAAAGCCCCGGCGGCCAAGGTTTCCAAATGGCTGAACAAATGGCGGTGCCCGGTGTGGACGCCGTCAAAAGTGCCGATAGTGATAAAATGTCTGCGTTTCATACGTTTACGGGCTCCACATGCGCGTAGAGCGCGGCGGTTTCACAGCCCTTTAACAAGTTGCCGTCAAAGGCGTTTTGCACGCTGTACGGGCCGATTTCAAGCCTTCTTAAAGCGGTTAAATGCCCTGTCGTGCCCAGTTCCTGCGCCAGCAAAAAGCCCAGCGAGCGTACATAAGTGCCGCACGAGCAATGCACGGTAAATTCAATTTCGTCCGGTTTTGTCAGTTGTACCTTGCGCCACTCCACGGTAACTTCGTTGTAGCGGCGTTCTATTTCTTTGCCTTTGCGGGCGAGTTCGTACATATGTTCGCCGCCGATTTTTTTTGCGCTGAAAAACGGAATCGGCTGGCGGATAAGGCCGGAAAGTTTTTTTGCGGCTTCTTCCACTTGCGCTTGGGTAAGCGGGGGGACGGGGAGTTGGTTTACCTTGTCGCCGTGTGCGTCCCACGTGTCGGTTTCCGTGCCCAGTTTTAATACGGCGCAGTAAGTTTTGGAAAGGGTTAAAAATTCGGTCTGGCGTTTGGTGGCTTCGCGCCCGATAAGCAAAATCAAAAGCCCCGTGGCCATTGGGTCCAGGGTGCCGCTGTGGCCGATTTTTTTGGTTTTTAAAACCCGGCGGCACACGGCAATAATGTCGTGCGAAGAAAAATCCGCCGGTTTATCAATCAGCAAAAGGCCGCTCTTCTGCGGTTCAGGCAAGTTTTTTAACGACATCTAATACCACTTCGGCCAGTTCGTCGGCCACTTGTGCTACGCTTTTGCCCGTAACTTTAAAGCCCGAGGCCCGCGCGTGCCCGCCGCCGCCAAAGGTTTGGGCGCTACGGCTTACGTCCACCCTGCCGCGGGAGCGCAAATTGACGGACACCTTGTCCGGCTCCTCTTTAATAAGGGCGGAAACCTCCACGCCGGGAATCATCGTTGGTTGGCTGACAATCCCCTGCGTTTGGGCGGGAGTAGCGCCAAAGGCTTCAAAATCGTGGTGCGTAAGAATAATTTGGCTGTACTTATTGTCAAAGCGCATTTCCATTTTTTCCAGCGCGCGGCCCAAGAGTTTTAACTCAATGTAAGATTTGGTAAAGTAAATTACTTGGTTGATTTGGTTTACGTCTGCCCCCAAGGCTACCAAGGCGGAGCCCACGCGCAGGGCTTCGGCGGTGGTGTTGGAGTGGACAAAGCGCCCCGTGTCGGTAACCAGGCCGGTATAGAGGCAGGTGGCCTCGTCGGGCGTAGGGAGTAAATTATCCTCGCCGGAGGCTTCAAAAAATTGGAAAATAATTTCAGCGGTGGAGGAGGCCACGGAATCAATGTGATTGAGGTCGCCGTAATCGTCGCTCACCAAGTGGTGGTCAATATTAATCAGCGTTTTGGCTTGGCTGAGTACGCTTTCCAAATCGCCGCCGCGTTTGCGGTCGGAGCATTCCAGCAAAATAACGGTGTCAAAATCGGGTTTTTCCGGCAGAACGCCGACGTGGATTTTAGAGAGCCCCGGCAGAAATTTTAAATCATTGCCGATAGCGGGCGCGCAGTAGGCATAAACTTCTTTGCCCAAGCGTTCCAAAAGCGAGGTCATCGTAAGCGTGCTGCCCAAGGAATCCCCGTCCGGGTTTAAGTGCCCGGCGATAAAAAATTTCTTTCCGGCGCGCACGGCTTGCCAAATTTTTTCCAGGCTCGCTTCTCTATTTTCCATTTTCTTTTTCCTTTTCAATTACTTGAAAAATGGCTTCCACGCGGGAGGCTTTTTCCGGCGTGTCGTCGTATTCAAACGTAAAGGAAGGAATACGTTTTAAGTGTAAGCGGCCGCGCAGGTCGGCGCCGATTTCCTTGCGCAAAAGCGAAAGGGCGTCTTGCGTTTTTCTTCTGTCCTCGGGGCTGCCAAAGACGGAAAAATACACCTTCGCGTTGGCCAAATCTTTGGACAGACGCACCGCCGTAATGGTTACAAAGCCGCCAAAATCGCCATTAGCGGCCATTTTGGTGATGAGAGTGTTAATCTCTTCTAAAAAAAGGGTTTCCAAACGTTTAATTCTGTCTATCATATACTTTATTATAGCATTTTGCTTTTTAAGGCAAAAAAATACTTGAAATTGCTTTCAAATATATTTAAACTATTTAAGTAGCGCGTTTGGACGCGCGAAAAAAAAGACAATAGGAGAATATTATGAATAAAGGTTTCACGTTAATTGAACTCTTAGTAGTAGTATTGATTATCGGGATTCTGTCCGCTGTGGCGTTGCCGCAATACACCAAAGCGGTGGAAAAATCCCGCGCGACGGAAGCCATTACCCTCTTGGGTAACTTGGCTAATGCGGAGCAAATTTACAAAATGAGCACGGGTGGCTATACAAATGATTTAAGCCTTTTGGATATCCAGTTGCCGGGTGTAGGCTCCTCTACCGTTTCTACGGTTAGCACGAAGAACTTTACATTAACGGTTACGTCTGCCAATAATGCAACTACGTTTGCCGCTAATGCGGTTCGTTCCAATAATGGTACTGCTATTACTTCTGGCGACAATCAATATGCTATTTTGCTTACTATTGATGCCAACGGTACGATTACTCGTAAATGTCAGCAATCCACCGCTTCCACTACGGTAACTGCTATGTGCAAATCTATTTCTAACGGTTCTGCGACTGGCGAAATTAAATAGTTCTACAAGCAGTTTAAAAAATCCCCGGTACATTACGTATCGGGGATTTTTTGTGGGCAAAGTGTCGGAAGACTAATGGGTCGTTTGTCGTCATCCCGTAATGTCTTTATACGGGATCTGTTGTTGCTATTTCGTTCGTTGGCAACCTTACAAGAACAGTGTGGCCCCATTAATCAAAAGAGTGCGGACAAGTGGCGGCCTGCAAGGTGCGGCCCGCTAGGGCTATTGAACCTTGGTGCCGTGCTTTTTAAATAAAACCTCAATGTCTTGCGCCAGCATTAAGCACCCCTTGGGCTGGCTGTTTAACACGGGTTCAATGGCCTTTGCAAAGTTGTCAATTTTATTGGGTTCGTCCACCATTTCAATCAGTACCGGGTACTTTTCCACCAGTTCCAAAAAATGCGCCGAGCGCAACTTGGTGCTGGGGCCAAAGCCTAACATCGCGCGGTGCGCGGTAGCGCCTTCCAATCCAAACTCCTGCGCCTTTTTGGCAATGATTTCGTAAAGCGGGACGTGGTTAATCGTGTCCGTACTGCTGACGTAAATTTTGAGTAATTTTGCTTTTTGCATAGTGCACTCCCCCGGGAAAGTATCCCTTTTGGGTATCGTAGCACTTGCGGGGGATAGTTGTAAAGGCTAATTATTTGCCGCGGATACGGCGGATGTGCGCGCGGTGTTCGTCAAACGTGCGGGAAAAAACGTGCCGCCCGCCGTGGTCCGCCACAAAGTAGAGCGCTTCAAAGTTGGGCTGCGGGTTGAGCACGCCGAGCACGGATTCCTTGCTGGGGTTGCAAATCGGCCCCGGGGGCAGCCCCGCGTTGCGGTAGGTGTTGTAGGGGGATTTTGTCCGCAGGTCCGAATACGTCAGGCCCTTTTTCCAGTAGCGGTTTTCCTTTAAATTAAATCCCAGCGCATATTGCACCGTCGGGTCGGCTTCCAAGCGTTTACCAATGCGGAAGCGGTTTAAATAGACGGCCGCAATTTTGGGGCGTTCGTCGTGCACAATGGCTTCGCGCTCCACAATAGAGGCCACCGTCAAAACCTGCTTTTCGGTTAAGTCCGTTTTGTATTGTTTAAAGAGCGGGGAAATGTGGTTGCGGTACTGCTGCAACATTTCGTCCACCACCTTTTGCGCGGGCGTATTTTCGGCAAATAAATACGTGGAGGGGAATAAGTAGCCTTCCAAATCCTTTTGACGGACGATATCCAAAAAGGCGTGCGGGTCCGTAATGCCGTGCTCCGCTAACGCCTCGGCGATTTCCTCGCTTCTCCACCCTTCCAGAACGGTTACTTTTTCGTAGTGGGTGCATTTGCCGCTTTTAATGCAGTTGATAACCTCAAAGGACGAGGTATTCTCCCGCAGGTCAAAGCGTCCGGCCTTTAAGTCGCGCGCGGAAGAGGTTAAACGCAAAATCAGTTTAAAGAAAAATTGGCTTTTGATAATGCCCTTTTCTTTAAGTGTTTTTGCTACCGCGGAACCGCTGGCACCCGGCTCAATGGTTACTACAACTAATTTCCCCTTGCTTAAAAAGCAAGTTTTCACCGCCCAGCAACCACCGATCGCCAGGCAGAAAAACAAGATTAAAAGCAAGAGGAGTTTTTTCATTATTTAACCAGTTTAAAGAAATGGCGTTTGCCTACCTGCAAAACGTCGCCCGCCTCAAAGTGCAGGGGGCCGTCTTGCGGTACTTTTTCGCCTTTTAAGCGCACGGCGCCTTGTTCAATAAGGCCGCGGGCTTTGTTCTTGCTTTGGGCCGCACCCGCCGCAAAAATAATGGCGGAGAGGAGCGCGCCGTCCTCTGCTTTAAATTCGGGCATATCCGTGGGGAGTTCCTTTTTGGAGAAGACCTTTTCAAAGTTTTCCAAAGCGGCCTTGGCGGCATCCGCACCGTGGAAGCGCGTAACCATAATGCCCGCTAATTTCTTTTTGGCGGCCATCGGGTGCATCGCCTTGATTTCGTCCATATTCTCGGACGTTAAAAGTTCGTAGTACATCGGCATTAATTCGTCGGGAATAGACATTAACTTGCCGAACATATCGTTGGGCTCGTCGTTAAGCCCCACATAGTTGCCGTAGGATTTGGACATTTTCTTCACGCCGTCCAAGCCTACCAAGAGCGGTACCGTAATGGCTACCTGCGGTTCCTGCCCGTTGTTCTTTTGCAACTGGCGGCCTACCAACAGGTTAAAAATTTGGTCCGTTCCGCCCAATTCCACATCGGCGTGCAAGGCCACGGAGTCCTGCCCTTGGAACAAACTGTATAACACTTCCAAAAGGCTAATGGGGTTGCCCGAAGCCATACGTTTTTTGAAATCGTCGCGTTCCAACACCTGCGCCACGGTTACTTTTTGCAAGGTTTGGAGCAAATCTTTCCCGGTTACAAAGGGGTCCAGCCACTCGCTGTTAAAGCGAATTTCGGTCTTGGACGGGTCCAATACTTTAAAGGCTTGTTCGGTATAGGTTTTGGCGTTTTCCAAAATCTTTTCGCGCGGCAAGACGGGGCGGGTAGAGTCGCGCCCGGAGGGGTCGCCCACGGCGGCGGTAAAATCGCCGATGACGAGCACGGCCTTATGGCCTAAATCTTGAAATCTGCGCAAGAGCGAAAGGGCCACGCTGTGCCCCAAGTGCAAGTCGGCGGACGTCGGGTCGCAGCCGAGTTTTACCTTTAAGGTTTTGCCGCTTTCTAATTTTTTGGCGAGGTCCGCCTTGGACACTACGTCCACACAGCCACGCGTTAAAAAGTTGATTTGTTCATCCAAAGTCATTGTTTTCTCCATAATATAAAAACGGGTTATCCTCTATATTTTACCATATACAAACTAAAACCGCCCGGTAATATGCCGGGCGGAAAAAGTTAATACCAAGGCGAACCGAAGCGGTTATATCCGCGCGTGCCCGGCCACAAACACAGCACCAGCGTAACAATGGGCGGAAAAAGCAGGGCCAAAATAAACCACCAGCCGGATAAATCCATATCGTGGAACCGCCGCACGGTGGCAAACCACCACATCAAAAACGCCAAGAGTATAAAACCACTTCCAAAGAACATACAAAGTAGGCCAAAGAGCGAGGTGCCTTCACCCGGCAACCCCACGTGAACAAGCAGTCCGCCCAGCGCGTAAAACACGCCAATAATGCACAAGCGGAGCAAATAACCAAGTCTAGGTAATCTTCCAAAAAATCCCATAATTTCCTCCTTAATAGAAATCGTACGGGTCCGCCGCTACCTTTATTGTAACTTTTTTGGCGGGCGCGTAGGAATCCAGCACCGCCAGCAAATCCAGCCAGCGGGCTTCGTCCGTTTTAAACAGCAAATACTGTTTTTTTAATACATCCGTCTTTTTAGCACACCACACAGGCCCCAAGACCTCTATGGCACGGTTGTAGCCCAAACGCTTGATTTGGGCGGTTTCGGCGTTTAACAGGGCCGTATCCTTGGCCTTAATCAGCACCTTAATTAGGCGCGTATAGGGCGGATAGGAAAAACTCTCGCGCAGTAATAGTTCTGTTTCGGCGGCGCTGGTATAATCGCCCGATAAGAGGGGGGAATAATCGTAGGCTTCTTTGTCGGCGGCTTGCACGATGAGCCGTCCGTCCGCCACGCCCGATAAATGCCCGCGCAGCCCAAAGAGCATTTGTCCGTACTTTTCAGAGGCGCGGAAATCCGGCCCGTCCAGTTCCAATTCCGCATCCAATATGGCGGCTAGTGTTACTTTGGCCCCGCGCAACGCCCCGGAGGCCAGCCGCGTGCCGACAATAATGTCCGCCGAGCCGCTTTTTAGGGCGTTTAAGGCTTCAAACCCTTGGCCCGCCTTGGTTTTTAAGGTGTCGGAATCCAAGCGCAGGAGTTTTGCTTTGGGGAAGAGTTTTTGCACTTCGGTAACGATTTTTTGCGTACCACCGCCGCGGGATTTAAAAATCAGGTTGTGGCATTGGGGGCACTCCTGCTGTAAGGTCTCCGTATGCCCGCACTTTTTGCAAACTAGGCGGTCGCCGTGCTCGGGCGTATTTTCGCGCGATAAAATAGCCCCGCATTTTTTACACTTGGCGTATGCTCCGCAGTTTAAACAATAGTAAGCGGTGGAGTAGCCGCGGCGGTTTAAAATTAAAAGAGAGGTTTCCTTTTTTTGCAGGTTTTCGGCCAGTTGGCTAACCAAAAAATCGGATAAAAAGCGGCTTTTTTCGCCCTTTTTATCGGTAATTTTGATTTGCGGCGTGAAATTGTGCCCGGGTACGGCTTCCGTAAACGGGAGTTGCAAAACCTGCTTGTCCTGCACCATTTTAAGCATTTCCACGCTGGGCGTGGCGGAAGCAAAAACCAGCACCGCCCCGTGTGCCTGTGCGCGGAACATTAATAAATCGCGCAGGTGGTAATAGGGCTTGTTTTCCTCTTGCTTATAGTTGTCGTCGCCCTCGTCCAATACGGCGGCCAGGCGCAGGTTTTTAAAGGGCAGTAAAGCCCCGGAGCGGGTGGAAATTACCACGCAGGGCAGGCCGTTGGAAATGGCGGAAAAGTATTTCTTCTTTTTGGATAACAGCATCCGGCTGTGCCAGCAAAATACATTATTCGCCCCAAAGCGGGCTTCGGCCTCGGCAATGAACTGCCGCGCCGCCGCAATATCAGGCACGGTGATTAAGGTTTGCCCGTATCCGGCCAGTACGTCGCCAGCCAGGCGCAAAACGGTTTCCGTCTTACCTGTATAGGACGGTCCGTTAAAGAGCACCGGGTGAAATTCGTAGGCCGGGAACGCGCGGACGGTGTTTAAGGCGTTTTGCTGTGATTTTGTCAGCGTAAAAGCGGGCGTTTTGATGTCAATATGCACGGTGGCCGGGGCATTATCCACCTTAAAGTAGGGCTGCGGGGGAACGAGTGCAAAAAGGATTTGCCCCACGGGGCAGCCCCAATGGGTCTTCATAAAACGGGTCAGCGGAAATAAGTCGGAGCCGAACAGCGGGCGTTCGTCCACTACCGAGGCGATTTCCTTTAACTTCATATCCTCGGGCGCGGTGCGGACTTCGCTCACGGACACAACCATCCCGCCCGTCAGCACGCGGCCAAACGGAGCCGTTACACGCACGCCGGGCGCAACCTTGGCGGCCAGTTCGTCGGGCACCAAGTAGTCAAAATCGCGGTCCAGCGGTACGTCAAACACAACTTTGCAGTACATAAAGGATTATTTTGCGGCGCCCTTTAAGCCCAGTTCCGCCATTACCATTTGCAGGTCAATCCAAGCGTCTTTTTTCCAGCCTGGGTTGCGCAGGAGCGCGGCGGGGTGGAAGGTGGCCAAGATTTTAACGGGGCGTGGGCGTTGGACGCTGTCCAAACGCAAATCGTAAAATTTACCGCGCAATGCGCCCAAGGATTTGGCGTCCGAAATAAGCGCCTTGGCCGATACGCCTCCCAGCGCCACGACGTATTTAGGGCAGATAATGGAAATTTGTTTTTCAATATATTTGCGGCAGCAGGCGATTTCCGCGGCGTTCGGCGCGCGGTCGTTGCCGTGTTTTTCGGGGTGGAGCGGGTCCGTCATCGGGTGGCATTTGGCAATATTGGCGATAAAAACCTGCTCGCGTTTTAAACCCATAGCGGCAATCATTTTGTCTAATAACTGCCCGGCGCGGCCCACAAACGGGCGGCCTTGGCGGTCTTCGTCAAACCCCGGGCCTTCGCCCACAAACATCAGGTCCGCATCTACGTTACCTTCCCCGGGCACCGCGTTTAAGCGCGAGGAACCCAGCGGACAGCGGGTGCAGGATTTAATGGTTTCGGCAAGTTCTGCCAGTGCGGCGGTTTTTTCGGCGGTGGTCATAAGGCTCCCGGGCAAAGTTTCTTGTGTGTCGGCCGGCTGTGCGGCTTCGGCGGACGGTTGGACAGCAACCTCCGGCGGGGGGATAATGCTTTTCGGCTTGCGGGTAAATTCTACGGTCAGGGTTTCGCCTTCCGGCATTTTGGGCAAGGGTTCAGCCTGCGGGGCAGGATTAGACGGTAAAACAGCGGCCGCGCGCTGGGGCGCGGCCGTTAAGATAAATTCGTCTTCTTCCTGGTTGGCAATAAAGCGTTTTAATTCTCCTGCCAAGCGGCGCAGCGAATCCTGGGCCATATTACAGTTTCATCGGTTCTTTGGCTTTGCGTTCCGCTTCTTTGCGGGCTTCTTCCTGGGCTTTGAGTTCGGCTTCCAGGTTCTTCTTGCTCACGGTTAAAACTTCTTCTTTGGAAACGCGGTTGGACAAAATGTCGTCCAGCGCCACTTTGATAACGACGGCGTTGGGCTGGTTTTTGTATTCGTCTTTCTTTTTGAGTTCTTTGGCCCACATAGATGCCAAGACGACTACGTCGTAGCGGTCGCCGTCAAAGTTCATAAGTTTGGCATCAAATTCTTTGTCGTTTTTAAAAGACATATTATCCCTCGCAAGTTTTATTTTAGATTTTTAATTTTTAAATCTTGTCTGCATACGCGGCATTGTTCCGCGGCTACAATCCCGGCCATTTTATCTACGGCCTCGGCCAGTTCGTCATTGAGCAAGGCGTAGTCGTAGCGGTCCAATTCCTGCATTTCTTTTTTAGCCGTTTCCAAGCGGATTTCAATATCCTGCGTATTGTCGTTGCGGCGCAAAATGCGGTTTTTGAGTTCCTTTAAACTCGGCGGCACGATAAACACGGTGGCCGCATCCGGGTATTGGGCTTTTACGGTGCGTGCGCCCTGTACGTCAATTACCAAAATGGGGCAAATGCCCTTCTTCATCAGGTCATCCACCGATTTTTTGGGAATCCCGTAATAGTGCGTGTGCACTTGGGCCCACTCCAACATTTGGCCTTTTTTAATGGCCTGCTCAAATTGTTTAATCGTCCAAAAGTGGTAGTCCACGCCGTCTTTTTCGCCGATTCTGGGCGCACGGGTGGTGGCGGTAATCACGCGCGAGACGGATTTGTCGCGCTTTAAAACCGCATCTACAATCGTAGTTTTACCTGCCCCGGAGGGCGAAGAAACAATAATAGGAAAAGGCTTCATTGATATATTTTAGTAAATATTTAGCCCCGGGTAAAGTTCCCGGGCGGGGGCTTTTACATTAAATAAGCCCGTTTGTCCATTTCCACGGACAGTACGCCCGGCACCTTTTTGTAATATTTTATGGCCTTGGCGGGCGTTTTGGTATCGGGCACGCGCAGGGCGGCGCCGTTCAGATTTTTATAGTCGTAAATAATTTCAGAGCCGTATTTTTGCGCGGCCTTAAAAAGGGGCTCTTTGCCTACTTGGGCATCATAAAAAATAATTAAGGTGCGGTTTTGGGGTTCTTGGCTACTTGCCGTTTTGGGGGCCGATTGGCAGGCCGCCAGCGAAAACAAAGCCGTAAAAATAACGAGTAATTTTTTCATACTTACATTATAGCAGAGTTTGGGCGAAAATTTAGAGATAAGAAAACCCCTCGGCTTACGCGTTGGGGTTTTCAATTAGGTCTATAAGATTTACATCTTAATTCTGCGCGTTACATTATCTTTCCGGAAGCATTCAATCACGTCGCCTTCGGCTACGCCCTTGAAGCCCTCAATCAAGATACCGCACTCATATCCTTTTTCAACTTCCTTCACGTCGTCCTTGAAGCGTTTTAAGCCGCCGATTTTACCGTGGCCTACTTCTTCGCCGTTGCGTTTCACGCGCACTTCGTAGCCGCGGACGACTTTACCGCTATCTACGAGCGAGCCGGAAATTAAGCCGGAACTGAGTTTCATTACCTTTTTAATGGTGGCCGTGCCTACAACCGTTTCCACCACGTCGGGTTCCAACAAGCCTTCCATAGCGGCCTTGATATCTTCCAACAGTTCAAAGATAATGGTGTAAAGGCGGATTTCAATGCCTTCGCGTTCGGCTTCGGCGTGGGCCTTGTTTTCTACGTCCACGTGGAAACCGATTACCACCGCGTTGCTGGCCTTAGCAAGCAAAATATCGGACTCGTTAATATTGCCCGGGGCAGAAAGGATAATATCCAATTCCACCTCGTCGGACGGAATACGCAACAGCGCGTCTTTAATGGCTTCAATGGAGCC
>SAMEA104315430__coassemble_213_pt1 | contig 30495 bp, 26 predicted proteins | sample SAMEA104315430__metabat2_low_PE_016 | metagenome-assembled genome bin SAMEA104315430 (sample SAMEA104315430) | gut metagenome | biome: Monkey gut; feature: monkey-associated habitat; material: faeces | place: China | collected 2013
ATAAGGTAGATTCTGAAACAAGTTCAGAATGACCGCTTTTTTCATAAAGTCGTCATCCCGGAGTGTTTGGCGGCCCGCAGGGTTCCGGGCTCTCATCTTATTTGGTAGCGTATAGGCGGGGGAAACTTTGCAGAGGAAGTTGGATTTACCCAATAAAAAGCCCCCGGTTACCCGGGGGTTGTAAAGTTTCCGGACTAGGACTCGAACCTAGAATGACTGGACCAAAACCAGTAGTGATACCATTTCACCATCCGGAAGTAAATTGTTTCATCACAGCTTAAGCGAGATGAATAACGGAAAATCTGTGCTGAACCCTATTGTACGTCTTTGCCACTTTCTTGGGTGGCTTTATTGTAGTCCGAACTTTCGGTTTGCGCTTTTCCTACGGATTGGTTTTTTAATTCTTCCTCGTAGGCTTTCAATATATTTTCTTCCAAGTATTCCCGAAACTCTTGGTTAATGGGGTGAACCATATCCTTGTGGGTTCCATCGGGTAATTTCCGGGAAGGCATACAAAGAAACACGCCTTTTGTCCCTTCTACAATTTTCATATTACGAACTACGAAAGAATCGTCAAACGTTACACTTGCAAACGCCTTTAAGCGATCCTCTCCCATCAGATGTATTCTGACTTCCGTTATTTTCATCTTTTAAACTCCTATGAAATGTCGTAAAGAAAACTATCCGTTCCTTATTTTGTATTTTGCTAACCAAATTTTTTGCATCCTTTTCAGTTTCAACTAAAGCAAAAACCGTGGAGCCGGAACCGGACATCAAAACTGCATCTGTATTTGTTTTTCTCAAATCAAGCAGCACATTTCGTACAGAGTTTGTAAAAGGAACAACGCATTCCTCTAACCGATTAAATAAACAATCTTTCCAAAGGGTCAAAGGACTTGCACATCTAATGTATGTTATTAATTTATCTAATTTTGAGATATTTGTCAAGACTTCTTCTTTTTTTGGCAGTTTCAGCCGTGCAAAAACGCCTTTCGTGGGCACGATAGTATTGGGGTATGCCAGCACCAAAAAGGGCAACTTGCCCGTGGCGGGGACAGGGGTTAATTTCTCGCCGATGCCCTCTCCTTTTAAAAAGGTATCCTCGTACATAAAAAGCGGTACGTCCGCCCCCAGTTTGGTGGCAACGTCCAAAAGTTCATTTTTATCCTTTTTAAAAATGTCGCACAAGGCAAGCAGTACGCCCGCCGCATCGGACGAGCCCCCGCCAAGCCCCGCCCCAGTAGGAGTGTGTTTATCAAGCACCATTTTGATTTTGGCGTTTAATTGGTAATGCGTTAAAAAGGCTTGCGCGGCGCGCCACACAAGGTTGCTTTCGTCCGCGCGCAACAGCGAGCCTACCGGGCCCGTCAGCGTGAGCGAGATATCCGTTTTTTCGGCGGGTTCGGCATCTATTGTTAAGGTGTCGCCGAGGTTGATTTTAGCAAACAGCGTGGCCAATTCGTGGTAGCCGTTGGGGCGTTTGCCGGTAACCTCCAAAAATAAATTTACTTTGGCCGGGCAAAAGCGGGTGATTTTCATTTTAGTTTACGCTCCGTATTGTGAACTAAGGAACCCCAGTGGTATTCCTCGGTGGTTAAAAGTTCGCCGTTTTCGGCGTAAATATTGCGGCGGCCTTCCAAAAGTCCGTCGGTGTAAAATTCCTCTAATCTTACTTTGCCGTCGGCAAAATAGCCCAAGCGGTCGCCGTCTAGGCGGTTGTTGGTGTAATGCTCGCGGTACCAAAGCGCGCCAGAGGGGAAAAAGAGCAAGCGTTCGCCGTTTAATTTCCCGTCGGTGTAATTTTCCACGCTTTCTTTGTTACCGTTTGCATAGAAGGTTTCTTTTACGCCCTCAATATGCCCACGCACAAAGGCTTCCCGTTCGCGCACGGTGCCGTCATTTTGCGTAACGGTACGCTCGCCTTCCAGTTGGGAATTTTTGTACGAACAGCGCGTGTGAAGCATATCATTTTTGATGGGGGTGAAATATTCGGCCGGGCCCTGTAAAATTCCGTTAATATATTCTTCGCGCGAACTCAGGCGCCCGTCGTCCTCGTAGCGGGTCAAAAGGCCGTGGAGTTTATTATTTTTATAATGCGCTTCGGTTTTTACTTGGCCGTTTTCGTTAAATTCTTTTACTTCTCCGTCGGGGATAGTGCCCAAAATTTCCAAGGTTGCACCGTTGGAGGACAGGGTTTCCTCGGCCACTTCTTTGCCATTAATATAAAAGGAGTTTGCGCCTTTGCTCGTTTTCAGCACCGTGCCGGGGTAGTGGTGGTGTGGTTTTTCTTCCTTGGGTTTTCCGGCGGCCAGCGCGTGCGTGCGCTCCGTGATGCTGACAAGTTGTCCGTCCTTATATTCTTCGGTAAACGTAACGGAGTTATCGGACAGGTTGATGACCTCAAACTTTCCATTTAATTTGCCCTCGGCTAAATGTTTTACGGTGGCGGATGAAACGGCTAATTCGGTTATCTCGCCGTCGGGCAAGGTGCCGGTGGTGTTGATGATGTTTTGTTCTTTATCCAAAAATTCTTTTGCCAGCGGAGTGGCTTTGTAATAAGTACGCGCGGTTGGCGTGGATACGCAAATAATTTTTTCTTTCATATCAAGGTTCCCCCAAGGGATTTGCCCTTATTTTACAAATTTATGCGGCGGTGTTACTTTTTTAATAAAGGGAAAGAGGGCATTGGTGTTTGTTCATTGCGTCATCCCGGCGGCGTGGGCGGCCCGCAGGGTTCGGGGATGTTTTGTTTGCTGTTGTCATTCCGGGGCCCGCATACGAGCGGGAACCCGGAATCTAGAAATAAAATAAGGTCTTTCCTAATAAACAGACTGGATCCCAGGTCCACGCCTGGGATGACAGCAATAACGACAGATTCCCGAGCGCTCCGCGCCGGCTAACTTCGGGAATGACGACTATTCCTCCTTACTTGTCATCCCCGAGTGTTTCTGTCGGGGATCTGTTGTTATTCAAATAAGAAGGTCATTCTGAACTTGTTTCAGAATCTACATTTTGGGTTGTTAAAAACAACAGAAAAAACTAACAACACAATCGGTAGATCCTGAAAACTATTAACAGACCCCGTACAGAAACCTTACGGGGTGTCGCCTAGCGGTATGGGCGGCAATTCAGGATGACCCCCAATTTTTATAACGGCCTGATTGTTGCTGTTTCGTTTGTTTGCAATACTGCCAAAACAGTGTGGCTCCATTAATCAAAAGAGCGCGGACAAGTGGCGGCCCGCAGGGTGTTGTCATCCCGTAGTGTCTTTATACGGGATCTGTTGTTATCAAAAAAAAGGCAACGACAGATTCCCGACTACAACACTCGGGAATGACAACAACTACTACAACGGCAACAATAGATCCCCGAACCCTGCGGGCCGCCCACTCCTCGTGGATGACGACTTAAAAGGGTTCTTTGTTTTTTTTGATTGGTTGTTAAAGGGCCTTAAAAGGCCCTAAAAGGGCCGTATAAAAGAGTTTTTCTGTTTGGGTTCAAAAAAGGCTTGACTCGTTTTTTTTTTTTGATACAGTACCATTACGGCCTGGGGAGGGTTATATAAAAACTCCTACAGTCACCCAAACCGGGCCGTACACAAGAGAAAAGAGAAAAGGAGAAGAAAAATGATTAAGAATAATAACAAAGGGTTCACGCTCATTGAGTTATTGGTCGTGGTCCTTATCATCGGCATTTTAGCCGCAATGGCAATGCCGCAATACTTCAAAGCAATGGAACGCTCTCGTATGACGGAAGCCGTAACGTTGCTCGCCAATATTGCGCAGGCGCAACAACGCAAATATATGCAGATTAACGCCTATGCTAAAAATTATAGCGGCTTGGACGTTGCTCCAAAAGGTGCTACGGCTGGTAATTATTGTACCAAAGGGACCTTGGGGACGGATGGAAAATGTGGTAAAGGTAATGGTTTCTTAGTTTCCTTGGAACAAATCAATACTGGCTTAAATGATGGCAATGCCGTAGCCACGCGTGTTGGTCCGGGGAACTTGCAATATGAATACAGTTTGGTCCGCTTTTACAATGGTGAAGGTACCCAATGTAATGCTGCAAATAAAAATGGTGCAGAACTTTGTATGGATTTCTGTGGCTTGGATGAAACTCCGACTGCTAATTATCAATGCTGCAGCGACGGTACCACGGGAGACAAGGCGGGTTCTTGTGCCAAACCGACTATGGACCTTGGCAAATAATATCATTTAGCAAATGGCTAACACCGCTCTTTCCGTTGTTTGGAAAGGGCGGTTTTTAATGCCAGAGGGAAAATAGCCCTTATTTAACCTTTTATATAACTTGACAGAGGGGCCTTTGTCTGGTACTCTCTAATTATGTACACTATAAGTAGATTTGAATTTAGTAAGGGGGAAGTATGAGCGAAGTAATTTTGACGGATGCCAATTTTGAAGAAGAAGTATTAAAAAGCAAAGAACCTGTAATGGTGGACTTTTGGGCCACTTGGTGCGGGCCGTGCCGTATGTTGGGCCCGGTGGTGGAAGAATTAGCCGCCGAGTATGCAGGCAAAGTAAAAGTCTGCAAGTTAAATACCGACGAAGGCATTGCCACCAGCACCAAATACCGCATTTCTTCTATCCCTGCCTTGCTCTTCTTTAAAAACGGAGAATTAGTCGGGCAGACTGTGGGATTGCAGTCCAAAGCCGCTTTGCAGGAAAAATTAAACTCCTTGCTGTAAGGAGGCTGTATGAAGAAGTTGTTCGGGGCCTTGTGCGTAGTGGTATTGTTTGCTGTTACGCTCGCGGCCCAGCAGAGTGCTACTATTCCCGCAATGACTAGCCGGGAATATGACGGTCTTAGAAAAGACCAAGTGTTTGTTGTGATGTTTACGGCGCCTTATTGCGGGCCTTGCCACGCGGCCGAGCGGACGATGATGATCGCTCTTACCAAAGAATACGCGCAGGACAAGAACGTAATTATCCGCAAAGTAGATGTACAAAACGACGTGAAACCGACAAACGGAATGCTGTTAAAAGATGCGTGGGGCATTACGGCGTTGCCTACCTTTGTGGTGGCATATAACGATACGGTAATGTATTCCCATATTGGATATTCTGCCCTTTCCGGTGCTGCTATTCAGCAGGAACTGGAAGCAAAAATTAATAACCTTAAATAGTATAGCGCCCGCCCTACCCCGGGGCGGGCAACTATACCCGCCTATGACCCAACTACAACCGCAATTTTATTTAATTGATGCCCATAACTTTTTGCACCGCAACTATCACGCGCTGCCGAAATTATCCACCTCGTCCGGGCAAGAGGTCGGCGCGCTGTATGGTTTTTTGCGCTGGTTAATCAAAATGTTGCGCGAGCATAACCCGGCGTATGTGGCCGTATGCTTTGACTCGCCCGGCGGTTGTGCGCGGCGCAAGGCGTTATTGCCTTCCTATAAAGCAAACCGCAAAAAGCCGGACGATGCGCTTGTCAGCCAGTTGAACTTGGCGCGCGGCTTGGTGGATACCTTGGGCTTAACGGTAGTTGCCAAGCAGGGGATAGAAGCCGACGATTTAATGGCCTTTTTGGCCCGCCACGCCGCGGCACAAAAGGTTCCCAGCGTGTTTGTTACGTCGGATAAAGACGTTTACCAATTTTTAAATGAATATATTTCCATTTGGCCCTTTGGCGGAAAGGACGGCTTTAAAGGGCCGGAAGCTGCCAAGGAAAAATTCGGCGTAGATACGGCTTTCCTGCCCGATTATTTTTCTATCGTGGGCGACGCGTCGGACAATGTGCCCGGCGTAATGGGGGTGGGGCCTAAAAGCGCGGTGGACCTGATTAATAAGTTTGGCCACTTGGAGGATATTCTCCGCGCCGCGCATAGTGATAACCCCGATTTTAAACCGGCCCTTGCCAAAAAGATTTTAACGCACGAGGGCGAAGCCTTACTATCCAAACAGTTAGTGGTGTTTGATTCAAATTTGGATATGCCCTTTAACTTGGACGATTACCGCGTGCGCACGCCGGATAAAGCACAGTTGGAAGCGTTATTTAAGGAATACGAATTTAAAAATTTATTGGACTTTTTTGAAGCCCCGCGCCCGGCCGTTGCGGCCCCTGTGCCCGAGCAAAAGGAATTGTTGCTGGGCGACGCATTAAAAAAAGCAGAGAGCGCGCCGCGTATTTTTCTGCACGCGCAAGATGAATTTTTGGTGTTGGGGCTTAACGAAGCGGAAGCCTCTTACACACCTATCAGCGATATCCAGCCGTGGGAATTGGCGGCCCTTAAAAAATTGGTGGAAAATGATTCCATTGAAAAAATAGGGTACGATTTAAAACTGACTCTGCGGGAACTGGATATCAATGTACACGGGCAATTTATCAAATGTTTTGACGGACGTTTGGCGCGTTATCTGCTAAATCCGTCGGGCGATTTGAGTTTTGCGGGGGCGTGTGCGGATTATTTTTCCGCCACCGTGCGCGAGGATGACGCCTTTGAATTGTTAAAGGAATACAACCGCTACATTTGGAAATTGCAGGAAGTTTTAACCGCAAAATTAAAGGAAGCCAACCAATGGGACCTTTTTAATAATTTGGAACTCCCGTTAATGATGGTGCTGTCTGCTATGGAATTTGCGGGCCTGCGCATTGACCCGGGCTGGCTGGAAAGTTTTAAAGTATTGTTGGAGCAGGAAATTGCGCGCTTTCAAAAGGATATTGACGCCCGCGCCGGTTACCCGGTGAACATCAATTCCACCAAACAGTTGGGTGTGTTGCTTTTTGAACAAATGAAAATCCCGCCTGTGCGCAAAACCAAAACGGGCTACTCCACCGACGAATCGGTGCTGGAAGAAATTGCGCAAACCTACCCGGTGGCGCGGGCCATTTTGGAGTACCGGGCCAGCAGTAAATTAAAGGCGACTTATGTGGATAATTTGCTGTTACTGGCGGATGATGAAAACAAGGTACACTCCTATTTGGACCAAACCGGCACGGTAACGGGGCGCTTGTCCAGTTCCAGCCCCAACCTGCAAAATATTCCCGTCCGCACGGAAAAGGGCCGTCTGTTGCGCAAGGCCTTTTGCGCGGCGGAAGGCAACGTCTTGTTAAGCGTGGACTATTCCCAAATTGATTTGCGCGTACTGGCGCACGAAAGCCAGGACCCCGTGCTTATCCAGTCCTTTTTGGACGGTGGCGATATCCACACGCAGACGGCGGCGCAAGTGTTTGGCGTAATGCCGCTAATGGTTACGGAGCAAATGCGGTCTAGTGCCAAAGCAATTAATTTTGGTATCATTTATGGACAGGGCCCTATGGGCCTTTCCCAAGCACTTGGCATTACACTGCGCGAAGCCAAAGAATATATAGACAATTATTTCCGCAATTACCGTGTCGTGCGCGAGTGGATAGACGCTAATGTCGCCCTCGCCCGCCAAAACGGATATGTAAAAACAATGCTGGGGCATATCCGCTACCTGCCGGAGTTTAATATGGGGGTTGGAAGTATGACCTCTTTTGCCCAGCGCGCGGCCATTAATACGATTGTGCAGGGCGGGTCGGCGGACATTATTAAAAAGGCGATGGTGGATGTGTTTTCTGCCTTCCGCAATACGCCCGTGCAAATGGTAATGCAGGTGCACGACGAACTGATTTTTGAAGTGCCACAGGAAGGCCTGACCGAAACGGCGGCCCGCATTAAAGGGTTAATGCAAAACGCCGTTAAATTGCGTGTTCCCCTGTTGGCGGCGGCCAAGGCCGGGAAGAACTGGTACGAATTAGAAAAACTGTCTTTATGAATTTACGCGTGAAAGACAAACTGGTGTTGGGCCTGACGGGCAGTATGTTAAGCGGCAAAAGTACCGCCTTAAACTTTTTTGCACAGAACGGTGCGGAAGTGTTATCGTGCGATGAAATTGTGCGCGAACTTTATAAAAAAACCGCTGTTCGGCAAAAACTGTCCGCTTGGTTCGGTTCGTTTCAGCCCGCGCAAGTAGCAAAGGCCGTTTTTAATAATCAGGCGGCCCGCTTAAAGTTGGAAGGTTTTTTGCACCCTTTGGTGTTACAGTCGGCCGCGCAAAAAATAAAACAAAGTGCCCACACTTGTTTTGTGTTTGAAGTTCCGCTTTTATTTGAAGCGGGGTGGGATAAATTAACCGATTTAAATATTTTAGTATTGGGCGACAAGCGCACCTTGCCCGCACGCTTAAAAGAGCGGGGAGTAAGCCTGGCGGAATACAACCGCCGGATAGCCGCGCAGTTGCCCGAAGACGAAAAAGCCCGCAGGGCCGATATTGTGCTGGCCAACTGTGGCAGTAAAGCAGATTTGGGCTTGAAAATAAAACGCCTCATCCGTGCGATTACATTTATTTACGGAGTAAAGTAAGGAGTTACAATGGAAGAACATACCACGCAGGAAAAGACCTCTAAACCCGCCAAGGAAACCAAAACGGTCAAAACGGCCGCTTCCGCGGCGCCCGCCGAAGAAACCAGAACGCAACGGCGCGGCCCGGACTGGACGCACTATGTCCCGCCCGATGATGCAGCAGGCTCCGCGCCAACCCAACGGGGCTAAACCGATGGACGCGCGCGCGCTTAATAAACTTAGTATGCCGGAACTGACGAAACTGGCTGTCAATTATAATATTGAAGATATCTCCGGCCTGCGCAAGCAGGAACTTATCGGCCGCATTGTAGCCGTACAGGCTAAGCAAAACGGCTCCGTGTATGGCGGCGGCGTTTTGGAAATTTTGCCGGACGGCTTTGGCTTTTTACGCTCGGAAGAGAACAACTATTTGGCCGGGGCCGAAGATATTTACGTTTCTCCGTCCCAAATCAAACGCTTTGGCCTGCGCAAGGGCGACACCATTGAAGGCCTTATCCGCCCGCCCAAAGACAACGAACGCTTTTTTGCTATGTTGCAGGTGCAAAAAGTAAACGGCGTGGATTCCGATAAAATCTACAACCGCCCGCTGTTTGAAAACTTGACTCCGCTCCACCCTAACGAACGCTTTACGCTGGAAATTGATAAATCGTCGCTTACCCAGCGCGTAATTGATTTGATTGCGCCTATCGGTAAGGGCCAGCGCGCACTAATCGTCGCTCCGCCCAAAAGCGGTAAAACAATGATTTTGCAGGCGATTGCGCACTCCATCGCCCAAAACTATAAGGACGCGGTGTTAATGGTGCTGTTAATTGACGAACGTCCCGAAGAAGTTACCGATATGAGCCGCAGTGTAAAGGGCGAGGTGGTAGCCTCTACGTTTGACGAACCCGCCGACCGCCACGTCCAAGTGGCCGAAATGGTGCTTGAAAAAGCCAAACGTTTGGCCGAACAGGGTAAAGATGTGGTCATTTTGCTGGACTCCATTACCCGCTTGGCCCGCGCCTATAACACGGTGGCCCCGTCCTCTGGCCGCGTGCTGACGGGCGGTTTGGAAGCCACATCCTTGCAAAAGCCCAAACGCTTTTTGGGCGCCGCGCGCAACATTGAAGAAGGCGGTTCCTTAACCATTATCGCTACCGCAATGATTGAAACCGGCAGCCGTATGGATGAAGTAATTTTTGAAGAGTTTAAAGGAACGGGCAACAGCGAACTGTGCTTGGACCGCAAACTTTCCGAACGCCGTATTTTCCCGGCGGTGGATATCAACCGCAGTTCTACGCGTAAGGAAAATTTGCTCTTGTCGGAAGACGAACTGAACAAGGTTTGGATTATGCGCAAGGTATTGGCTCCGCTCAGTTCCGTGGACGCGATGACGCTGCTTTTGGAAAAGTTGTCCTCCACCAAATCCAACAAGGATTTCTTTAAACAAATGGAAGTAAACGCTTTTTAGCGTGGGCGGGGGGAAAGAAAACCTTTCCTAAACCCGCAATTTATGGTAAAATAAACTATAAGATTTTGAAAGGAAGACTATAAAATGAAAGAAAAAATACACCCGAACTATGAATTCGTAGAAGCCGTTTGCGCCTGCGGCAACAAATTTATGACCCGCTCCACGGCCAAAACTTTGAAATTGGACATCTGCGCCGCTTGCCACCCGTTCTTTACCGGCAAACAGAAATTGCTGGATACCGAAGGTATGGTAGAAAAATTCAACAAACGCTTTGCGAAAACCGAAGGCAAAACCTTGGTCCGCAAACCGAAAACGGAAGTGAAAGCGAAAGCCAAATTGGCGAGAAAACCGGTAGTGGCCAAGAAAGCCGCCGCCAAAAAGCCCGCCAAAAAAGCGGAAGCCAAGGCCGAAGAAGCCAAATAGCCGTTTTTTTACAAAAGAGCAGACTGTCCGAAAGGGGGTCTGCTCTTTTTCTTTGCAGTTAATTTGCCGTAAGGATTTTGTATGGATACCTCCAAATACGTAGCCGAATTTAAACAGTTGGAAGACGAATTGTCCTCGGGCAATTTGTCCAGCCAAGATTTAGCCGTCAAGGCCAAACGCCACGCGTTTTTAAAACCCATTATTGAAAAGGAACAGGAAATCAACGCCGCCGAAAAAGCCATTGCCGATGACCGCGCGATGATTGAAGCGGGCGAAGACAAAGAACTTGTCAAAATGGCCGCCGATGAACTGGCGGAACTGGAAGCCAAACTGCCCGAACTGCAAAAGGAACTGCGCATTTTGGTTATCCCGCCGGACCCGAACGATTCCAAAAATATCTATTTGGAAATCCGCCCCGGCGCAGGGGGGGACGAAGCCGCCCTGTTCGCGGCCGAACTGTTGCGCGTGTATCAGCACTTTGCCCAAACCAAGGGGTGGAGCACCGAAATTTTGGAATTTACGCCCACCGGTTTAAAAGGTTGCAAATATGTCAGTATGTTTATCAAGGGCGACGGGGCCTATTCGTGGCTCCGCAATGAATCGGGCACGCACCGTGTACAGCGTGTGCCGGATACCGAAACGGCCGGACGCGTGCACACCTCTACGGTTACGGTAGCCATTATGCCGGAAGCCGAGGAAATTGATATTGAAATCCGTCCCGAAGATTTGGAAATGGAAACCTGCCGCTCCGGTGGGGCTGGTGGCCAGAACGTAAACAAAGTGGAAACCGCCGTGCGTATTATCCACAAACCTACGGGCATTGTGGTGTCCTGCCGCGAGGAACGCCACCAAGGCAAAAACCGCGAAAAAGCAATGGCTATGCTCCGCGCGAAACTCTACCAAATTGAAGAAGAAAAGCGCAATAAGGAAATTTACGACGAGCGCAAGGCCCAGGTGGGTACGGGTGACCGCAGCGAAAAAATCCGCACTTATAACTTCCCGCAGAGCCGCGTTACCGACCACCGCACCGACAAATCCTACCACAACCTAATGGAAATTATGGAAGGCAATATTGAGCCTATTTTAGAGGATTTGCGCGCGTACCGTGTGGAGCAGAAACTTAAAAATCTGCAAATCTGATAAGTGGCAATTTGCTTGCCGGGCGGGCTGTTTTCCGCCCGGCTTTTTTTTAAGGAGATTTATGACTACCGTTTCCCAACTTTTATCCGATGCCGTTTCCCGTTTAAAAGCGGCAGGCTCCGACGAGCCCGAAGCCAACGCCGAGTGGCTGCTTGCCTATGCGCTGGGCGTCAGCCGGACGTGGGTGCTTGCCAACGGTTTGGAAGAAGTTTCCGCCGAACAGCAAGCCCAATTTGAACGGTTTTTAGCGCGCAAGGCAGACGGCGAGCCCCTTTCGCACATTGTGGGTTTTCAGCCCTTTTGCGGGTTGGATATCCGCGTTACGCCCGATGTTTTAACGCCCCGCCCGGAAACCGAGGATTTGGTGGAACAGGTGTCGGCACTTTTTGACAAAAAGGGCCGTTATACCTTTTTGGATATGTGCACGGGCAGTGGGTGCATTGCTTTGGCGTTGGCTTGCAAATTCCCCAATGCGCAGGTATTGGCGGTGGATAAAAGCGAGGCCGCGCTAAAAGTAGCACAGGAAAACGCGCGCGAACACCGCTTAACCGAGTGCGTACACTTTTTGCAAAGCGATTTGTGGGAAAATGTAATGGGAACCTTTGATTTAATTATTTCCAATCCGCCCTATATCCCGACGGCTGATTTGGCCACCCTCACGCGCGAAGTACAGCACGAGCCGCGCCTAGCGTTAGACGGCGGGGAAGACGGCTTTGAAGTTACCCGCCCTCTGTGTGAGGCCGCCGACGGCTATTTGAACCCCGGCGGATTACTGGCCTTGGAACTGTGCAAAGGCCAGCCGTGGCCGTTGGCGCGGGGGCTAATGGAAATTGGCTGGAAGGCGGAAGTAAAAAAAGATATATTTAACATAGAGCGGTTTGTCTTCGCCCGCAAAATTTAATCTTTTTATCAGGAGTTTTATTTTATGGACAGATTTATTATTCACGGCGGTAAAAAATTAAACGGCACCGTACACATCAGCGGCAGTAAAAACGCCGCCCTGCCTATTTTGGTGGCTACCTTACTGACGGACGAGCCGTGCGTTTTGCACCGCGTGCCCAATTTGCGCGACGTGCGCACCACGCTTAAAATTTTGGAATATTTAGGCAAAAAGGTGGAATATAAAAATAACACCGTTACCATTACGGCAGACGGCGTCTTAAAAAACACCTTGCCCTATGAACTGGTAAAGCAAATGCGCGCGAGTTTCTGGGTGGCGGGGCCACTTTTGGCGCGTTTTAAAACGGCTGAAATTCCGCTCCCCGGCGGGTGCGCGATTGGCGTGCGCCCGGTGGATATCCATTTAAAGGGGTTTGAAAAATTGGGCGCCGAGTGCGATATTAAATCCGGCAACGTGATTATCCACGCCCAAGAATTAACTCCGGCCAAAATCGTTTTGCGCTTTCCCAGCGTAGGGGCCACGCAAAACCTGCTGATGTGCGCCTGCCTAATCCCGGGCGAAACCATTTTGGAAAATGTCGCCAAGGAGCCGGAAGTGGACGACGTCATTGCGTTTTTAAATAAAATGGGGGCGGACATCCGCGTAGGCGATAAAGGGCAACTTATCGTGCAGGGTAAAACCTCCCTGCACGGTGCGGAGCATACCGTTGTGGCGGACCGCATTGAAACGGGTTCCTATATCTTGGCCGCTTGCGCCACCCGCGGCGATGTAACCGTTACGGGGTGTGTGCCGGAACATAACTCCATTTTATTGGAAGATTTGCAGGAAGCGGGCTTTACCCTGGACGTTACCGACGACTCTGTGCGCGTCCACGCCTATGACGGCGATATTAAGCCCGTGCGCGTGCGCACCGCGCCGTATCCCGGCTTTGCTACTGACTTGCAGGCCCCGTGGATGACGTTAATGACCTTGTGTAACGGTACGGCCGAAGTGGATGAGGATATTTTTGAGAACCGCTTTATGCACGCGCCGGAACTCGTGCGTATGGGGGCCAATATTTCCACCGAAAAGAGCGTCGCGCGCGTAACAGGGGTAAAAGAACTCTCCGCGGCGCACGTCCAAGCGTCCGATTTGCGCGGCGGTATGGCCTTAGTTATTGCGGGCTTGTGCGCGGCGGGCGAAACGGAAGTGGAGCGCGTGTATCACATTGACCGCGGCTACGAAAAATTGGAAGAGAAATTAACCGCTTTGGGCGCGGATATCCGCCGTTATAATCCCAATAAAAATGAGTTTTGATGTTGTTTTTAACTATATTTTAAAGCGTACCGGCGCAGGCGTTGGCGCGGGGTTGGAGGGTTTTCGCGCTCTTTTGGCGCGTTTGGAAAACCCACAGGAGCATTATAAAATCGTCCACGTTGCGGGCACGAACGGCAAGGGCTCCGTCAGTACCCTAATGTCCGCCGCGCTTACCGCTGCCGGATATAAGACCGGGCTTTTTGTGTCGCCGCATTTGGTTTCGCCCGTGGAACGCATACAAATAGACGGGGAAAACATTTCCCGCCAAGCCTTTTCCAAGGCCGTTTTGGACGTATTCCAAGAAGAAGAGGAAGAACTAAACTTTTTTGAAATTTTAACGGCCGCCGCGCTTTTGTATTTTGCTCGCCAAAAGGTGCAGTATGTTGTGTTGGAAACGGGCCTGGGCGGACGGAAAGACCCCACCAATGTATGTGCGCCCGTGGCGTGCCTGATTACGTCTATCGGGTTGGACCATACGCAATATTTGGGTTCCAGTTTGGCGCAAATCGCTTTTGAAAAGGCGGGCATTATTAAACCCAGTGTCCCTGTGTTTGCGGGCGAAATGGCCCTTTCCGCGCGCGAAGTATTGCGCAAAACCGCCAAGGAACGCAACGCCCCTTTGCACTTTGTAAAAGAGGGGGAGCCGTTTTCCGTTTCTTCTTACGATTTTTATCACAATCAAACCTTGCTCCTCACGCCGGATAACCAAGTGTGGCCCTTGCATACCTTGGGGGCGCGGCAGGCGGTCAACGCGTGCCTGGTGTATCAGGCGGCCAAGGCCTTGAACCTGCCGGATAAAGTCCTTAAAAAGGCCTTTCAAACGGTTAATTTGCCGGGCCGCTTTGAGGTCATTTCTACCGAAAAAAATACTTGGGTGTTAGACGGGGCCCACAACCCGCAAGCCATAGAGGGGCTGATGAAGTTTTGGCAACAGGCTCCATTTGGGGAAAATTCCGCCTTGCTGTGCGGGTTTATGAAGGATAAAGACTACAAAAAAATGCTCTCGCTTCTCTGTCCGCATTTTAAGCATATTTTTATCACGGTGCCGCCGTCTGCCCGCGGTGCCGCCGAAGCCGATATCCGCGCCGCCCTGCCCAAGGGTGTAAAGGTTACCTTTGAGCCCGATTGGCAGCAGGCTATGCGCCTTGTGAAGGGGGTTGGCTGTGTGTTGTGCACGGGGTCTTTTTACTTGGCCGGAGCCGTGCGCGGACGGATAGCCAAATAGGGCGTTTTCCCGTCATAAAACAGGGTTGACATCGGCGGGGGTATTGTGGTTAAATTTAGTGTAAGGTATTTTTTAGACGGGGAGCAAAAATGGCGTTAGACAATAACCAATTTGACGGACACGGCGACATCGCCCAGTTTTTGGAAAAATTTAAAGAGCAGACTTTTTCCGCTCCCGTTACGCCGCCCGTAAATACCTATTCTTCGCGGGAAGATTCTATCCCCGCAAAACCTGCCCAATACGAACGCTCGTTTGAAAAATTGGAGCAGAAAATCCGCGAACTGGAAGAGCGCTTTGAAGCCTCGGCCAGCCAAAACCAGTTGATTTTGTCGGAATTGGCCCGCACGCGCGAAGCCTTGGACCGCCAAAAAGATAAAGACGCTTTTTTTGAACATATTTCCCGTACGATTGCCAATTTAAAGGCCAGCGTGGAAAACCTTTCCCGTGCCCAGCAGGAGCAACGCTCGTTCCGCGAGCCCGACGTACAGCGCAGTTTTGACCCGGTTCCGTCCGCCTTTGGCGCATCCGAGCCGGCCCGCGCCGTCTATCATTTTGAGCCCGCCCAGCAAAATTCCCGCTTGGAACGCGAGGAAAAGGAACGCATTATTTCCAGTTTAAAGCAAAAAGCCTCGCAATTAAAGGCCGTCAACAGCGCATTGGACCGCGAAATTAAAAAGGTCCAGCAGGAAAAAATGGAAGCGCTTAAAAAATCGGCCGAGCAAGCCAAGGAGATTTTATCCTTGCGCGACCGTTTGACCGCCGCTGAGGAACGCTTTAAATCGTTTGATTTTGAAGGGCGCATTATTTCCATTAAACAGCAGTACCAGCAGAAGGTATCCAGTTTGGAAAACCAACTGCAAGAAATTTCCGATACTTGTATGAAACAGGTAGAAGAAATTGAATCGTTAAAGGCCGAAAACTTAAAACTCCACAAGGCCGCCGCCGAAAAGGACGAAGCCTTGGCCCGCTTGGAAGCCAAAGAGCGGGAACTCACGGCCCTCAAAGCCGAAATTTCCGCCTTGCAAACCAGCCATAGCGAAGCCTCTAAAAAGCAGTTGGCCTCGTTTACGGAAAAATTGCAGGCGTTGGAATCCCAGCGCGACGGCTTGCAGGCTGAACTGACCCGCGCGCAAGAGTCGCTGGATGCGGTCCGCCAAGAAAAAGAAACCTTGGAAAAGAATTTCAAGGAGTTACTGGCTAAAATTAACGATAATGACGCCGTTATCGCGCAACTTAAAGCCAAAATTGAGGTGTTGGGCCAGCAAAACGAGGAACTTGCTCACCATAACGAAGAGTTATCGCACCAAAACGCGGAACTCAAAGAGCATAACGAATCTTTAACCAATTACAATGCCGCCTTGACGAGCGCCAACCAAACCTTGACGCACGAAAAAGAGGCGTGGGCGGAAAAGGCCGAAATTTCGGGCCGCGAACGCGCCGCGCTTGCCGAACAGGCGGAAACCTTGGGCCGCGAAAAAGATGAACTGGCCGAAAATGTGGCCGCCCTCACGCAGGAAAAGGCTTCCTTGGCCGCTCATACGGAAAATTTAAATAAAGAAAAAGAATCCTTATCCGCGCGTGCTGAAACTTTAACGCGCGAGAAAGAGGAATTAACCGCCCGCGCCGCCGAACTGGAACGGGAGAAGGAACGCCTTACCCAGCAGGCCGCGCACTTGGCGCAGGAAAAAGAAGAGTTGGAACGCCGCTCGCACGAAATGGGCAACGCCAAGGACGCGCTGTCCGGCGATTTGGCCGCTATCCACCAAGAAAAAGATATTTTGGCCGGAAACTTGGAACAAGCCAACCGCGAAAAGGAAACCTTGGCCGCGCGTGCCGAAACTTTAACGCGCGAAAAAGAAGCATTGGCGGACAGTTTGGCGCAACTCAACCGCGAAAAGCAAAATTTGGCTGACAATTTAGAACAGGTAGAACGCAAAAAGGAAGCCTTGGCCGGAAGTTTGGCCCAGGTAAATAAAGAAAAGCAGGACCTTTCCTTGCAATCTGCCGCCCTTAAACAGCGCGCCGAGCGTTTGGAAGGGGAAACCAAGGAACTGGCCAAAGAAAACCAGCAACTGCGCAACCAAAGCGCCGCGCTGTTGGCCGCCCGCCTCGTGCAGGAAAAGGAACGCGCCAAAGAGGAAACCTTGCAAAAGGCGGCCCAGGCGCATAAGCCGCAGGCTCCCGTTTTTCCGCAGCCGCCCGCTCCGCAAAAGGCGAAAGAAGCCGCTGTGGCCGTGCCCGCTAAAAAGCCTTTGAAGGAAGCGGACTTGCCCGAAATTAAGGTGCCCGAACCAATCGCCCAGCCGGAAGCAATGTACGACGGCGAGGACTTTTTGACCAAGACCGATAGTTTTATCGGCCGGATGAAATGGTCTATATTTAGAGAAGACAAATAACCGATATTTAGGGCCTGGCCGAGCGTCAGGCCCCTTTACAATAAGGAAGAAAAAATGCCAATTTTAAAAGTAGCAGTATTGTACGGCGGAAAATCCACCGAACACGAAGTTTCCGTGCACAGCGCGCAGACGGTTTGCCGTGTGCTGGCGGAAAAGAAGGACAAATACCAAGTTTATCCTATATTTATCAGCAAGCAGGGCCGCTGGTTCTTGCAAGACGCTTGCGGACCCCAACAGCCTACCGATAAACCCATTACCCCGGTGCTTAAAGACGATGCCAATTTAGCCGCCTTGGATGGCTCTTTTGCTATCAAGGCCGATGTGGTGTTCCCGGTTTTGCACGGCACCAACTGCGAGGACGGCACAATGCAGGGCTTTTTGGAAACCCTGGATGTTCCGTATGTAGGGTGCGGTGTGTTGGCCTCGGCAATGGGGATGGATAAGGAAATTGCCAAACTGATTGCGCGCGAAGCAGGCGTGCCGATTTTGCCTTGGAAAACCGTCAGCAAGGATGCCGGGTACGATTTGCCCGCCTTGCAAGCCTGGGTAAAGGAACAGGGCTTGCCGGTGTTTGTAAAGCCTGTCCGGTTGGGCTCTTCCGTCGGCGTGCGAAAAGTAAAAACCGTGGACGAATTGCAGAGCGCTGTGGATTTTGCCTTGCAGTTTGATACGGACGTTTTGATAGAAAAAGGCGTGGACCACGCCCGCGAAATCTTCTGCGCCATTTACGGCGAGGGTGCCCATATCAAATCCTCCGCTTGCGGGGAACTGCGCACCGTGGCCGGGGAATTTTTTGACTATAACGCCAAATACATTGTAGCCGGCGGATGCGAAACCAAGGTCCCGGCGGATATCCCGGCGGACCTTGCGCAAAAAATGCGCCAAGACAGCGAAAATATTTTCCGTGCCCTGCGCGGAAGCGGGCTGGCGCGTGTGGACTTTTTAATGGATAAAGACGGGGCGTATTACTTCTCCGAAATTAACACAATGCCGGGGATGAGCGAAACGAGCCTGTTTCCGCAACTGTTTAGCGCGTGCGGGGAAGATTATGGGCAGATTTTGGAAGGCTTAATTGCGCTTGCGTTACAGGTGCACGCGAGAAAGGCCGCGCTCTCTTTAAACCGCTAATTATGGAAAAACTGATTGCACGCTTTACGGGGCTTAACATTTGGGTAAAAGTGATTATTTGCTTTTGCCTGTTTGGTGCGTTTGTAAATGTGTTTTTGGTGGCGCGGGATATTTCCTCGGGCGGGATTTTGTTGCGGCTTCACGCCGGGTTTTTGGTGTTATACTTGGCGCAGGTGGTGTTTGTCCTTTTGCACGAGCGGGCCGTGTGGATTTTAACGGCTTTGCAAGGGGTGCTTGCCCTGCTCACCAATGCGGACTTTATCTTTGTGCCGCTTTTGCGCGTAGCAAGCGGGTGGATGTACGCCCTGCTGGGTCAGCCGTCCGTAGAAATGATGGCGGTTTATAAGTATGTGTTTATTTCCTTAGCGTTTACAATGCAGATGTTAAGCGCGTATGCGTTGTGTTCGCTCTTGCCAAAACCCGCCAAAAAAGCACCCGCCGCTGAACCGGCCCAAGCCGTTTTAGAAGAGTAAAAACAATAGTGAAACCCTTAATCCCCGTGAACCTGTATAGGCGCGGGGATTTTTTTAAATATGTTATAATAAAGAAGTAAAAAGCAGTGTTGCAAGATGTTTATTTGCAAGACAATTTGTTCTGTTTTTGGAACCGTATGTGGAATACGGTGCGCTGTTGGGATACCAACAGCATAATCACCCTCCAAAAACAGTCGTTTTAAGCACGGAATAAGCGGACTAATTACCCGGTTGTTCCGTGCTGAGTGCATTTTATATGGCAGAAGGCCGCGGCTGTTTATATTTGGGTTAGGGTGATTAACTCGGATATAACAGCCGTTTTTTATTTATTTGGCTTCTTGTTAAAGTGATTGATAGTGGGGCGAGTAAGGAGAATTTTGTGGTAGATAGAATTAAAATCCGCGGTGCGCGGGTGCATAACCTAAAAAATATTGATGTAGAGGTTCCCCTTAATAAAATTGTGGGTATTGCCGGGGTATCCGGTTCGGGCAAGTCCTCGCTGGCGTTGGGCGTTTTGTATGCCGAGGGGTCTCGCCGCTATTTGGAAGCCCTTTCCACCTACACCCGCCGCCGGATGACGCAGGCTGCCCGTCCGCAGGTGGACGAAGTGTTGTATGTGCCCGCCGCGCTTGCCCTGCACCAACGCCCCGGCGTGCCCGGCATCCGCAGTACCTTTGGTACGGGTACGGAACTGCTAAACAGTTTGCGCCTGATGTTTTCCCGCTTGGCGCACCACCGTTGCCCCAACGGGCATTATGTTCAACCGTCCTTGGCGGTAGCCGCCGGAAAGGAACTCGTTTGCCCGGAGTGTGGGGCGCACTTTTTTGCACCGTCTGCCGAGGAGTTGGCCTTTAACAGCCAGGGCGCCTGCCCCACTTGCGACGGCACGGGAACGGTTTGGACGGTGGATAAAGCAACCTTGGTGCCCGATGAAAACCTGACGATTGACCAAGGGGCGGTAGCGCCGTGGAACTCGCTGATGTGGTCGCTGATGACCGATGTTTGCCGGGAAATGGGCGTGCGGACGGATGTACCGTTTAAGGATTTGACGGACAAAGAAAAAGACATCGTTTACAACGGGCCTGCCGAAAAAAAGCATATTTTCTACAAGGCTAAAAAAACAAACCAAGCCGGAGAGTTGGACTTTACCTATTATAATGCCGTTTACACCGTCAAAAATGCCCTTGCCAAGGTGAAGGACGAGCAGGGGATGAAACGGGTAGAAAAGTTTTTAAAGCGCGAAATTTGCCCCGATTGCGGCGGTTCCCGTCTGTCTGCGGCGGCGCGTGCACCCCGCTTGTGCGGAATATCTTTAAATGAAGCCTGCCAAAAAACCTTGGCCGATTTGCGCGCGTGGGTGGAAGCGGTGCCCGGGCAGTTGCCAACCGAAATGCGCCCAATGGCCAAGGATATTTGCGATTCATTTTTATCTGCCGCCAAGCGGTTAATGGATTTGGGGCTGGGTTATTTGACCTTGGACCGCGCGGCTGCTACCTTGTCCACCGGGGAGCGTCAGCGTATGCAACTGGCCCGTGCCGTGCGCAACCGTACGACGGGCGTTTTGTATGTGTTGGATGAACCGTCCATCGGTTTGCACCCGTCCAACATTGTGGGGTTAAACGGCGTAATGCACGATTTAATTGCGGACGGAAACTCCGTTATTTTGGTGGACCACGACACGCAAATTTTGTCGCAGGCGGATTGGTTTATTGAAATGGGTCCGCAAGCCGGGGCTGGCGGCGGGCGCGTGATTGCCGAGGGCCCCTTGTCGGATATTGAAAAAAATCCCGCTTCGCAAATCGGGCCGTTTTTGTCCGGTCGTGCGGAAGTACAGGTCCGCCCGCGCGCTAAAAAAGAAGATTTGTTTTCCGCCGGAAAAATCCACTTGGCTACCAATTCCTTGCACACCGTCCGCCCGTTAGAGGTAGATATCCCAAAGGGCAAATTGACGGTTGTTACCGGGGTGTCCGGCTCGGGCAAAACGACGCTTATTTTGGAAAGTCTCGTGCCCGCCTTACAGGCTTATACCCAGCACAAACCCTTGCCCGCGCATATCCGGGCCGTACAGGCGCCGGGCATTACGCAGGTGAAACTGATTGACGCTACGCCGATAGGCATTAACGTGCGGTCCACGGTGGCTACTTACGCCAATGTGCACGACGAACTGCGCAAAATTTTTGCCAAAACGCCCGCGGCCAAGGCGGCGGGATACAAGGCGGGGGATTTTTCCTACAATACGGGCAAATTGCGTTGCCCCACGTGCGACGGAACGGGCGTGATAAGTTTGGACGTACAGTTTTTGCCCGATGTAGAAGTGCCTTGCCCCTCTTGCCGCGGTTCGCGCTACGGTGCGGCGGCGGGGAGTGTTTTTTATACCGATAAAGCAGGGCAGACTTTTTCGCTCCCGCAATTAATGGATATGGATGTAAACTCTGCCTTGGCCGCTTGTGGCGGGTTAAAGGTGGTTAAGCAGCGATTAGCGGTGCTTAGGCAGTTGGGACTTGGATATTTGACGCTCGGGGAAGAAACACCCAGCCTGTCAGGCGGAGAAGCCCAGCGGCTGAAACTGGCCAGCGAAATGGGCAAAACGCAGACGGATTCCGTCTTTGTATTTGACGAACCCACGATCGGCCTGCACCCGCTTGATGTGCGGACGCTTTTGGGCGTGTTCCAAACGCTGATTGAAAGCGGGGCCACGGTGGTGGTAATTGAACACGACTTGGATGTTATCCACAACGCCGATTACCTGATTGATATGGGCCCCGGCGGGGGAGAATTAGGCGGGCAAATTGTAGCCGCCGGAACGGTGGAGGACATCAAAAATACCCCGCAGAGCGTAACAGGCAAATATCTGTAAAGAAAACCGCCCCGGGTGGTAAATTTTAGGAATATGCTATAATAAATTTATTAAAAGGAGCCTTGAAAATAAGTCCTTTTTAAAATAAATTTTCTGTTTTTGGAACCGTATGTGGAATACGGTGCGCTGTTGGGATACCAACGGCATAATCACACTCCAAAAACAGTCGTTTTAGGCACAACGTGCGCGAGCCGATCCCTTGCGTGCGCTGTGCCGAGTGCTTTCTGCCATATTTTTATATGGCAGAGGGCCGCGGCTGTTATGATTTGGGTTAGTGTGATTAGCTCAAACATAACGGCCGTTTTTATTTGGCTCCTTGTTATGTTTGGGCTCGGTAAAACAAGGAGAAAAAAGTGAAGAAAGGCTTTACGCTTATTGAGTTGTTAGTGGTTGTACTGATTATCGGCATTTTGTCCGCGGTGGCTTTGCCGCAGTACCAAAAGGCGGTTACCAAGGCGCGGTTTGCCGAGGCAATGACGAACCTTAAAACGATTGCCCAAGCCGATAAGGTGTGCCGGTTAGCGGGGGGTAATTCTAATTTTGGGGGCGAGTGTGGAATGAGTGATTTGGATATTTCTGTTGGCACCAACTAAGGGAGTGGCCTTTGTTCTCGGGATGAAACACAGACAGAAGATTTTTTTTATTGTGCTAGCGCAAGCGTGGCAGGGACGCCTTCTGCCCAATATAAGAAAGAAGATGTTTGTTTATGTTTGCTGGATTCTGGGGAAATGGTGGTTGACCAAAGTAGAAACTGGTGTGCCGATAATCCCCCGTCATTTGATTATGCCAAGTTACTGAATATAAGGGACGATTCTGAGAATTGTAGTTGTTGCTAATATCAAAAAAAGAGCGGCTGTTGTTTAGCCGCTCTTTCGTTTTTAAAGGCACAAATTAGTTGCCTTGGTACTTGCGGATTACTTCCTCTTTTAGTTGCATAAATGTACCGTTTTTAATGGCTTCGCGGGCCCGTTCGGCCAGGCGGATTAAAAAGCGGATGTTGTGTATGCTAAGCAAGCGGTGGCTCGTCAGTTCCGCCGAGCGGTACAGGTGGCACAAGTACGCGCGGGAATAGCGGCGGCAGGTGTAGCAGTCGCACTCGGCGTCCAGCGGGATATCCTGCGTGCGGTATTCGGCGTTTTTGATGTTCACGCGCCCGGTGCTGGTCATTACCATACCGTTGCGTGCCACGCGGGTGGGCCATACGCAGTCAAACATATCTACGCCGCGTTCAATGGAGTTCAAAATTTCCACCGGCGTTCCCAGTCCCATAAAATAGCGCGGTTTGCCTTCGGGCAGATTGTCGGTTACCGCCAAAACGGATTCGTTCATTTGCTCTAAGGTTTCGCCTAGCGACAGCCCGCCAATGCAGTATCCGTGCGTGGGTAAAGAAGCCATATGCAGGGCGGCTTCCTTGCGCAAATCGGGGAAAATGGCCCCTTGGATAATGCCGAACAGAAGCGAATTACCGACGGTAAAAGAGCCGTCCTCGTTTTGTGTGATATGCTGCTCGGGCACGGTTTGTTGATAGGCTTTTGCGGCGCGTTCCGCCCAGCGTTTTGTGATGTTTAGGGCTTCGCGCGCTTCGTGTTTGGACGGATTTTTGGCGTGGATACAAACGTCTAACATTGTCCAAATATCGGAGCCGATTTCACTTTCAAATTGAATTACGTTTTCGGGTGTAAAAAGGTGTTTGCTTCCGTCGTGGTGGGACTGGAAGGTTACTCCTTCTTCTTTGATTTTGCGGAATTTGGGCAAACTATACACTTGAAATCCGCCCGAGTCAGTCAAAATGCTTCCGCCCCAATGCATAAATTTATGCAGGCCGCCCATTTGCTTTAAAATTTTTGTCGTCGGGCGCAGATACAAATGATAGGTGTTGGAAAGCAAACACTCGGCCCCGGCGTTTTTCAAATCTTCGTCGGTCAGGGCCTTTACGCAGGCTTGCGTGGCCACCGGCATAAAAACCGGGGTATGCACCGCACCGTGCTTGGTGTACAATACACCGGTGCGGGCTTTACAATGTGGGTCTTTGGCAAGAATTTTAAAAGGAGAAATCATATATATATTTTACCATATCCGGCTAATCGGCTTGGGGGGAGAAAAAAAGGGGGGCATTCTGAACTGGCGGCCCGCTAGGGTGCGGCCCGCAAGGTGTCGTTTATAAAAATAAAAGTCATACTGGAAGGTTTCTGTCCAGTATCTACTCCTTATTTAATAACAACAGATCCTGGACTACAACTTTCCAGGATGACGGCAACGACTAGCGACCCAAGCGGTAGATTCTGAACTAAATTCAGGATGACTTTTATTTTATAACGGCTTTGTTGTATTGCTTTTTGTCGTCATCCCGGAGTGTTTTTATCCGGGATCTGTCGTTTGCCTTTGTCGTCATTCCCGAGTGTCGTAGTCGGGAATCTGTTTTTGCCGTGGTTGTTTTCTTCCGAAACGACAGATCCCCGACTAAATTCCTCGGGGATGACGGGGAAAAAGACCACTTATTAAACAAGAGGTCATCCTGAACTTGTTTCAGGATCTACTTTTTGGGTTTTTTGTCGTTGCTGTTTAGCAGTAGTTCATAAAGGGGTTGTTTTTATTTTTTTTTTGTTAAAATTTTGAAAATTAAGGCCGGATATACCCGGATGTATCCGGCATATAAAAACGCATATAAAAGGCCGTTTTGCCCCAATAAAAAGGCCTTAAAAGGAGAAAAAAATGAAGAAACTATTAATAGGGTTGTGCTTCTTATGTGCTTCCACACCCTCTATGGCGGCGGGTGCCAATAAAATGACAATGGTAACGTATTTCCCGGTGAAATATGTGGCATATAGCCAGGTAGATGTAATGAAACAAATGGACGTCGGCTTAACCTCTGCCTGCCAAATGAACTTGGGTTGTTCAGCAGACGAGGGATTTAATACAGGGAAATCGTTGCGCGTAAATAACTTATTAAAGATTGCAGGGGGAAAACTGGAACTAAATGATGCGCCTGCAATAGAGGGCAGCACCGCGCACATTGGTAGCGGTAATGGTGTGAGTGATTTTGATTTTGAAACCAGTTTGCGCGTAGGCAACTACAAGCAAGGTTACACGCTGCAAGCGGATAATATGTATTTGAACGAATTAAATCTGTTCGGCTATAAATTCCCTAAATGTGAGGGGGAAACAATGAGTTGGCAGAAGTTAAAACTGAAAAACACGGAAGAAGTGTATTTAGCCTGCGGCGAGCCGGAAAAAATTCCGTTTAACGGATGTTCCACTTGCTCTTCTTATGATGAAAATTCAGCAGAATACGAGAGTTGCGTGCTGAACAATGTATCTTCTTGTTGTCAGTATGCGTACGACATTTACACCAAGCGCGGGCAAAATGCCGAGGAATTAATGAAAAACACTTCTTGCTATACCTGCAACAAAGAACACCAAAACGGGGTGGAACATGACAGTTATTCGTTTGTTACAACTCCTTCCACATTCCAGTATTATACTGGGAGTGATTATACCAATGTTCCAACGGCTAATTCCAATAGCGTGAATTGTTTAACTTATATTCCGCTGGGGCAAACCCAGCATTTCTATCCCATAAGCGATGATAGTTCTTATGACGGCCGTTGGGAACCATTTGATGTTTGCCCAGATGACGGGACGTGCGGCGGAAAAGGATTTTGTATATTTGAATGTACAATTAGCGCATGTTCTGTTTTTAATACAATTAATGGCAAAGTACATACAATACAATGTCGTTTTCGTAATACAAGGCGGTTATGTAATCCAGGTACTGGCTGTGTAAAAAATTGGTAAATAAAAAAACACCCCGGGATGAATAATACCCGGGGTGGTTCCATTTTGGTTTTTTTACAAAATCATCATACTGTCGCCAAACGAGTAGAAACGGTATTTCTTTTCTACGGCTTGCAAATATGCTTCGTAAATAAAGTCTTCCCCGGCGAAGGCGGACGTCATACACAGGGGCGTAGAATCCGGGAAGTGAAAATTCGTAATCAGGCAGTCAATGGCTTTAAACTTATAACCCGGATAAATAAACAAATCTGTCCATTTTTTGCCCGGGTGAGTAATATGGTTTTCGTCCGTAAAACTTTCCAAAGTGCGCGTACTGGTGGTGCCGCAGGAAAATACACGTTTGCCCGCTTGGCGCACCGCATTTAATGTGTCGGCGGTTTCCTGGGATACTTCGCCCAGTTCGGCCAGCATATGGTGCTGTTGGGGTTCCCCGCGTAGGGGTTTAAACGTACCCCAACCGACGTGCAGCGTGATATAGCAAATGTGTACGCCTTTGTCCTTTAATTTTTGCAAAAGTTCCGGTGTAAAGTGAAAACCCGCCGTGGGCGCGGCGATAGAACCGTCGTACTTAGCGTAAACGGTTTGATAGCGTTCTTTGTCGGTGCTTATGCTGGGGGTAAGTCCGCTATGCTTGCGGGCCTTTTCTATATATTGCGGCAAAGGCATTAGGCCGTGTTCGTTGCAGAAAGGTAAAATATCTTCTTCGTTAAACTCCAAAAGGGCTTCGTTGTTGTCCGTTTTGCCCAACACCTTGGCGGTTAGGCCGGAACCGAAATCAAGCATAATGCCTTCTTTGTAATCGCGCGTTAAAACGGCCCAAATGTTGGGTTTTTGCATAGGGCGCACGAGTAAAACTTCCACCTTGCCGCCCGTGGGTTTGTGTGCAAATAACTTGGCGGGGAAAACCTTGGTATTGTTGATAACCAGGGCATCTCCGGGGTTGAAATATTCGTGGATATCGTGAAAGATACGGTGTTCAATGGTGTGCGTATCGCGGTGGAGCACCATTTGGCGCGAGGAGTCGCGCGGCGTGGCGGGTTGCTTGGCGATAAGCGGGTCTAAATCCAGTTTTTTAAAGCGTTCAAACATAAGAGTCCTCTTATTGGAGCGTTGTTATTTCGGCTCCGGGATAATAATTTTTTAAAATTTTGCGGTAGTTTTTGCCGTTTTTCGCCATACCGTTGGCGCCGTCTTGGCACATACCTATTCCGTGCCCGTAGCCTTTTCCTTCAAAGTGCACGTCTTTTTTGCGCACGTCTAACTTGGTTATTTTGCAACTGCGTATGCCTGTGGCTAGGCGGAAGCGTCCGCACGGTACGGTTTTAGTCCCTTTGGCGGTTTTTATGGTTAAATTCGTGGCGCGGCCGGTGTCGGTTTTGCGGACAATTTTGATGTTTTTTAAAGCACCCGTCAAGCCGACGCTTTTGGCATAATTTTCTACTTTACCGCGTGCAATATTCATTGTCCACTTATAACTTTTGGAGTGGCTGTCGTATTTACAGGAGGCTCCCGAGAGCGGTTTAATAGATGTTGCGCCGAAATTCCAACTGCGCACATCGTCCGTTGCGCCGCCGCAGTTAGCGTGGTAATAGGTAAAAAAGAGTTTATCCTCGTAGGTTAATACTTGCCCGCGGGTTTGGTCCACGGCTTTTTTGACGGAGTCGTACTGCTTGCCTCCGCCTTTATACATTTGGCTGCGGACGTCGGAATACACGTCAAAATTCTGGTTTTTCACGCCCTCCAATGTTTTTAATGTGTAGGTGCGCGCGGCCACCGCCTGAGCCTTTAAGGCTTCCAGCGGCCACGAGTAACTCATTTCATAAGGTAATACACCATAAAGATATGTTTCCAGCGGAGCATGTTCCACCAGGTGAAACGTATTTTGCGCTGGGATAATGTAAATTTTGCCCGAATAACTGTTGTTATTCCAACCCAGCAAAGTGCCGGAGGCCGGCTCTAAAATAATAGGCTGTGCGGCCTGCAAGGTTCCTATTTGAATTTTTCCGTTGCCCAAAGTTTTTACAGCCAAAGTTCCGGCGGTGGAGATTTTATATTTTTTATCTAAGTTTTGCGTATAAATATATACTTTCCCGGAGTGTTTTATATAGGCCGATTTGGCCTTTTCGGCTAAAAGCACGCGCACGGTGGTTTCGGTAAATTGCTTTTGGTTTTGCGGATCCTGTGCGGGTGGTTCAGGCGCACGGACAGATAAAGCGGATAAGTCTATTGTCCCTTGCGCCGCGCGCTTGGACGGCGCCGCACACGCACTTAAAAGTGCGGCCGTTAAAAGAAATAAACAGAAGCGGGCGAGATGTTTCATACTAAAAAAGCAAATCCGCGTGCTGTTTGCGGCCCAAGTGTTCGTATGCCTTGCGCGTGGCAACACGTCCGCGCGGGGTGCGCGCAATAAAGCCCGCTTTGATGAGAAAAGGCTCTATTACGTCCGTTAAAGTATCTACGGCTTCGGAAACGGCAATCGCCAAGTTGTCCACGCCCACCGGGCCGCCCGAAAAGCGGTCTATCAGTGCTTCCAAAATGCGCTTATCCACACTGTCTAACCCCTCGCTGTCAATGTCTAGGGAGTCCATTGCCGTGGTGGCAATTTCGTGCGTGATAATGCCGTTGCCCTTTACTTGGGCAAAGTCGCGCGCGCGGCGCAATAAACGGTTTGCGATACGCGGGGTACCGCGGGAGCGTTTGGCCAGTTCGGTGAGACCTGCACGGTCGGCCTCAATGTTTAAAAGCCGCGCCGAGCGTTCCAAAATATCGGTAATTTCCGAGATTTCGTAAAAGCCTAAGTTAAATACAATGCCGAAGCGGTCGCGCAGGGGGCCGGTTAGCAGGCCGGAACGCGTCGTTGCGCCCACCAAGGTAAAGTGTGGCACGGCCAGTTTTAAGGTCGTAGAGCCTGCTCCTTTGCCCGTATTGATAAAAAAGGTAAAGTCTTCCATTGCCGGGTAGAGGGCTTCCTCCACGGCGGGGTTTAGGCGGTGTATTTCGTCAATAAACAAAATATCGCCCTCGGCCAGTTCAGTGGTCAGCATTGCGGCCAAGTCGCCCGGGCGAGCCAAAACGGGGCCGGACGTAACCTTGATGTTTACGCCCATTTCGCGCGCCAAAATGTTGGCAAGCGTGGTTTTACCCAAGCCGGGCGGCGCGTAAAAAAGACAATGGTCCAAGGCTTCCTTGCGGGATTTGGCGGCCGCAATAAAAATGCGTAAATTTTCTTTTAGTTTTTCCTGCCCGACAAACTCGTCCAAGGTGGCGGGGCGCAGGGCGGCTTCCAGCCCGGCGGATTCGTCGGAAAGTTGGTTTACGTCTAAAATTTCGTTTTGGTTGCTCATTTTTTCAGTACCCGCAGGGCCTCTTTAATGATATCTTCAATCTTGCCGTTTAGGTTTACACCCTCGGTATAGAGTTTTTCAATCGCGCGGCGCGATTCCGCCGCAGAATAGCCCAAGGCGGACAAGGCTTCCAGCACGCCGCTCATATACGGGGCTTCGTCCATTACTTTGATTTTGCTTTCACCCTGTACGGTGATAGCGTCCATTTTGTCCTTTAAGGAGTTGATTAACTTTTCCGCCGTTTTGGCCGTAAAGCCGAAGATACCCGTCAAAATTTTGGGGTCGCGTTTTAAAATAGCGTTATGGAAATCAGCCACCGAGCGGAGGGCTTTGTTTAAAAATTCCAAGGCTTTTTTGGGGCCTGTACTGGGGATAGCGGTTTTGAAGAGATACCAAAGTGCTTTGTCTTCTTTATTCAAAAAACCGTATAAAACCGTGCCGTCGTAGGGGGAAATGGATTCCGCCACATACAGGGCCACTTCGGTTCCTTCCGTCAGTTCCAGTGCGGAACTGTGCGCGAGGTTGACCTCGTAGCCGATTCCGCCGCACAAGATGACGGCGCCGTCTTCCTTTACTTCCAATACTTCGCCTTTTAAATACGCTATCATATCTTCATTTTACCATATTGGGCGGCAGGGCCGTTTGGTTGGCAAAATGAAGGATTTGCGCGGCGAGTGCTTGGGGGCAAAAATCTTGTTTGGCGGTTAGTTCCAGGCGCAGGGCGTTAGTGTAGCGGTTGAACCAAGTGCGCTGGCGTTTGGCGTATTGGCGGGTGAGCGTGGCCACTTGCTCCACGGCTTGCACGCGGGAGATTTGCCCTTGCAAGAAAGAGACAGCCTGCGGATAGCCCAGACTTTTTAAAGCGGGCGTATCGGGCGTATATCCCTCGTTTAACAGGGTTTCGGCTTCCTGTGCCATCCCGTCAAAAATCTGCTCCGTACGGGCCGAAATGCGCGCGTTTAACGCTTCTCTATCCCACGCTAAATACACCCAGGCGGAGTCTTGCGGGGGGGGAAGTTTAAAGAAATTGCCGCTTTTTAGCGCGCTTGCGGGCTTGCCTGTCAGCCAGCACAGTTCCAAGGCGCGCATCGTGCGCTGGACGTTGCCCACCGGGATATTTTGCGCGGAAGCGGGGTCCAAGGCCATAAGTGCCTGATGTAGGCCCTCCTTGCCCGATTTTGCCAACAGAGCGGAAAGTTTTTCGCGCGTTTGGGGCGTGGAAGCGGGCAGATCGTCCATACCCACAAAATAGGCGTGCAGCCACATACCTGTACCGCCCGCAAAAATAAGTGGACGGGCGGGATTTTCAGCGGCGATTTGGCGCGCTTTTTTTACAAAGTTTCCGGCGTTACAGGTTTCGGTAACGTCTAAAAAATCCACCAGATAATAGGGAACCCCGTCCACCGTGTAGGCCCCGTTTTGGTACGAGCCCTGCGGCTTGGCAGTGCCGATAGTCAGGCGTTTATAAACTTGGCGGGAATCAGCCGAGAGGATAATCCCGTTTGATTGGCGGGCGAGTTCCAGGGCGAGTTCCGTTTTGCCGGAAGCGGTCGGGCCGCATAGGACGATAGGTTTCATAAATACATTGTATAAAATAAGCGGAGTTTATTTTTTGAAAGGCGTTTGGAGCCGTTTGTTTTAAAGGGGTTGTTTCGTTTTTTTTTTTTTTGTTAAAATTTTGATAAATTGCGGTTTGTGTACCCGAATGTATCTGCCG
>SAMEA104315430__coassemble_236_pt1 | contig 28371 bp, 25 predicted proteins | sample SAMEA104315430__metabat2_low_PE_016 | metagenome-assembled genome bin SAMEA104315430 (sample SAMEA104315430) | gut metagenome | biome: Monkey gut; feature: monkey-associated habitat; material: faeces | place: China | collected 2013
CGACAGCCCCGATACTCAACTTTTGTAATACCCGTTCCAATGTGGGGAATATCGTCATCAAAGGTGCTAATGCGTACTTAAAGCAAGTAAATGTGCAAAATGGAACCACGTTAGGCAGTACGAACACGCCGGAATACCGATTGAGTGAAAAGTTGACGGTAGAAAACGGGGGCGCGGTAACGGCAGGGCGCGTAATGGCGAGTAATGTAACCTTTAACGATACAAATTTCCATAAAAGTAATGTAACAGGTACAGTTTACGGCAATGAAGTAGCGGTAATGGGCGGCAAGACGGACAATATGGATATTTCCGGCACCGCCAAGATTAACAAAAGTGCGCAGAGCTCGGCGAACCTTGGGGAAGAACTTTGGTGGGATAACCAATACGCGAGTGATTATGACGCTTCCGGGAATAAAAAAACAAACGGCAAGACCTATACCTCGTTTTTGTTAAAGAGCAAAAATACTTTATGTCAGCCCCCAGACGGAGAAAGTTCTACCCAAAATTGTCCTGATGGGCAAAGTGGCACGCAAACCAGAACCTGGGATACAAATACTTGTGCTTGGAGCGATTGGTCTGATACCTGCACGAAAACGTGGAAGCCCGTATTAAAAACTTGCAATGGTGTCTTTGGTTTCGGGCCGGGACATTTGACGATTCCCTCGGCAAAATTTCTATGTTTTGAAAAAGGTTATTTAGTCAATCAACAATGTCCAGTATGGCGAGATGGCGGAGATATTCTTTTATCTATGACGGATACCTCTACCCAGGGGATGTTTGCTTGTGGGGCATATGGTACCACGGAACAGAAAATGTGTGCGCAATGTAAGGGGTCAAAAACTTGTAGATCCCGTTGTTTTACAAATTCATATGAATTAGTTTCCAAAGTAACTAATGTTGATGGTGCTGTGGGAAAGGGGGCTTATACTAATGCAAAAGGATGTTGTACTTCAAATCCTCCTGGTTTTCAGACAGGAGATACTTTGTTGATTGACAGCACTGGATGTATTAAACCCAATCCCATTGTGGAATATAGCGTAAAGTATTATGCTTGTGAATAAATATCCCCCTCCGCTAAAAACGGAGGGGTTTTTCTCTCTTGCACAAAATCCCTGTATTTTTTACACTACAAGTATGATTTATTTTGCTCATCGCGGCGCGTCTCAAGAACGCGTCCAAAATACATTGCCTGCTTTTGCCCGTGCGCGGAAACTCGGCGCTACCCGCTACGAGTTGGACGTGCATTTGTCCAAAGACGGTGCCCTGCTCGTCCACCACGATTATTCTTTGTTATCCACGTCTGGCGCGGACGCACAGTTGGGCGCATTGACCGTGGCGGACCTAAAAAAATATCCGCTGATAAACAAATTCACCCAAGCACCCGTTTTTGTGCCGCAGTTGCAAGAGGTTTTGCCTGTGCTGCGCCCGCAACTAGCGTGCCTGAATATTGAACTGAAAAACGATGACAACCGCTACCCCGGGTTGGAAGCAGCCCTCCTGGCTTGCCTGTGCCAAACGGCCCCCGATATTTTGCCAAAAACGCTGTTTTCCAGTTTTGATTACGATACCCTAGTACGGCTGCACAAATTGGATAAAAACGCGCGTATTGGCCTTTTAACACGTTCTTTTGACGTTTCCAAGGCTCTTGCGCTGGGCGCGGAGAGTGTACATCTGAATTATACGCGCTTTACCCCGCAAATTGCGCGGATCTGCCACGAAAACGGCCTTAAAATTTACTTATATACGGTAAATGAACGCGCACTTGCCTTTTCTTTGGCGGAGCAAGGCGCGGACGGCATTTTTACCGATTGTATCGGGCTGTTTGTAAAGTAAAAGTTAGAAGTTGCCTTTTTTGCTAGTAAAAAACCGCCCCGCTTTTTTCGCGGGGCGGTAACATTTAATCTGCTTTTTAATAATCGTAACCGTACGAGTTGGAGGATTCTTCGGAGGACGATTCCGCCGAGCCCTGCATACCGTAATACTCTTCGGGCGTGTAGCGTTTGGGTTTGCTCCACAAGCGTTTTTCCTTTTTGTAGTCCGCGTCGCTGGGCTGGCCGGGGACCTTGGGTTGTTGGCGGTCGTCAAAGAAATAAATGGTTTTATCCTGTTCCGGCCCGACATTGAAGATATATTCGGACTCAATATTGGGGGCCGTTTCGCGACGTTCTTTGGCGGCCTCTTTGGATAAATCTTCCATATAATCTTCTTCCGTCAAATAAATTTTGCGGTTATATTTTTCTTTTTTCTTTTGGTTGGTGTTGCACGCCGCCATAAGGCCCGCGCACAAGACGAAAATCAGACAAATAGAAAGTTTTTTCATACGGTCTCCTTAAAGTTTCCTTTCCCCAGATAGTACAATGTTTTCCAGCAGCACTGCAAGCGTTACCGGTCCGACCCCGCCGGGAACAGGCGAGTAGGACACGCCGCGCGCTTCCAACTGCGCGGGAGTGGCGTCGCCGCACAAGCGGCCGTCCGCCCAGTTGGTGGAAATGTCAATCACCGACGAGCCGGGCTTTAACCAGTCTGCCTGTAACAAGCCGGGTTTACCCGCGGCGGAGCATATTAAATCAGCGTCCTTTAACGCGCGCGGTAAATCTGTTTTGGTGTGGCAAATTTTAACGGTCGCATTTTTGCAGGTGAGCAAATGCGCCAGCGGGCGCCCCACGGTGCTGGACCTGCCGATAACGGCGGCTTCGGCGCCGGACAAGGGAATTTGATGATATTCCAGCAAGCGGATAACGGCCATAGCCGTACACGGGGCGAAACCTTTTAAGGCCAATATTTCCGGCCACGTTTTGCACAGAAACAAATTGCCCGCGTTGATGTTGGACATCCCGTCAATATCTTTTTGCGGAGCGAGCAAATCAGCGTACGGGGTGGCGGCCAAATGTTCGGGTAGCGGCCGCGGAATTAAAATAGCATCCACATTTTTATCAGCAGATAAATTTTTGACTAATTCTAAAAATTCTGCCGCCGGGGTTTGGTTATCCACCTCAAAAACTTTTGTATCCACCCCCAACTGCTGGGCGGCGGCGACCTCTTTTTTGAGGTACACATACGCCCCGTAATCCTCGGTGGAGCCGATGGCCCGCAGACATATCGGGCGGCCTAATTTTTGACGCACGGCTTCGGCCCTTTGGGGTAAGGGCTGGCGGATTTGAGCGGCTAGGGTGCGTCCTTCTAAAATCATATTTATTATTTTAGCAAATTAGGCGGTGTTATTCGTGTGAAGCCCGGCTGGTCCCGTATAAAAAGAGCAACACTGCACAAATAGTGTTGCTCCATTAATCAAATGAGTGCAGAAAATCCGCCGCCCGCTAGGGCAAAAACAGTGTCGCTCAACCAATCAGAATAGCGCGGTTAATCTCCGCGGCCTGGAAGGCCTATTCTTCGTCAATTTTGAGCATCGCCACAAAGGCTTCTTGCGGGATGTTCAAACTGCCGATAGATTTCATACGCTTTTTACCTTCCTTCTGTTTTTCCAGCAATTTGCGTTTGCGGGTGATATCGCCGCCGTAGCACTTGGCGATAACGTCCTTGCGGAAGGCGGGAATCGTCTCGCGGGCAATCACTTTGCCGTTGATAGCGGCCTGCACGGCCACCTCAAACTGTTGGCGTCCGATAAGTTCCTTTAACTTGGCGCATAAGGCGCGGCCCATTGTTTGGGCTTTGTCCTTGTGTACCACTACGGAAAGCGCATCTACCGCCGTACCGTGGAGCAGAATTTCCATTAATACCACGTCGGAACTGCGGAAGCCGGCAACCTCGTAGTCAAACGAGGCGTAGCCCTTTGAAACGGATTTTAACTTGTTGTAAAAGTCTATTACCATTTCGCCCATCGGCATTTCGTACTTGATAATCACGCGCTGGTTGGACAAATGGTCCATACTCATAAAGGTCCCGCGTTTTTCTTTAAGCAGCGTCATCACGCCGTCCATAAATTCCACCGGGGTAACAATGGTAATGTGGATGACGGGCTCCTTGATATCAATGATATCGCCGTATGGGGGAAAGTTGGCCGGGTTATCAATGATTTTATAGCCCGGATCGTCCGGCGCATCGGGCAGGGCGGAAAGTTCCTGCGGGTGCGATTTGCGCGGCGTAAATTTAACGTGATAAACCACGTTGGGGCTGGTGGCAATCAGCGATAAATTAAACTCGCGCTCCAAGCGTTCTTTTACAATTTCAATGTGTAAAATACCCATAAACCCCAAGCGGAACCCAAAGCCCAAGGCCTTAGAGGTTTCACTCTGGTAGTGGAACGAAGAGTCGGAGAGGTTTAATTTTTCAAGCGCCTTGCGCAGGAGCGGGAAATCTGTCGTTTCCACCGGGAAGATACTGGCAAACACCACGGGTTTAGCGTCGGCATAGCCGGGGAGCGCTTTTTCGGCGGGGCGTTCGGCCAAGGTAACGGTATCGCCCACCTTTACTTGGTGGATGTCTTTAATACCGGCAACCAAATAGCCTACTTCCCCGGCGGAAAGTTCGGTGTCCTTGTGGAGTTGCTTGGGCGTCATATAGCCCAGTTCCTCAATTTTATAAGTCGCTCCGGAGGACATAAACTTAATGATTTGCCCCGGTTTGACGGCACCGTCCACAATGCGTACGTACATAATTACGCCGCGGAACGGGTCATAATACGAGTCAAAAATAAGCGCGCGCAAGGGGGCGTTCGGGTCGCCCTGCGGGGCGGGAATATCGGTAATGATACGGTCCAGCAAGTGTTCAATGCCCATACCCGTCTTGGCGCTGACGCGTTCGGCTTCAATGGGCTCTTTTAAAATGTCCCACAGTTGCTCTTCGGACGTGTCCGCATCGGCCTGGGAAAGGTCCACCTTGTTCATTACGGGGATGATTTTTAGGCCTAAACTTTGCGCCAAATGCGCGTGCGCCACGGTCTGCGCTTCCACCCCTTGCGAAGCGTCCACCAAAAGCAGAACGCCCTCGCAGGCGCGCAGGGAGCGGGCCACCTCGTAGGAAAAGTCCACGTGGCCGGGGGTGTCAATAAGATTTAAAATGTAATCTTTGTATAAAATGCGTACCGCTTTGGCTTTAATGGTAATGCCGCGCTCGCGTTCCAAGTCCATACCGTCTAGCAGTTGGGCTTGCATTTTGCGCTTGGGCACGGTGCCGGTATCTTCCAAAATGCGGTCGGATAGGGTTGTCTTGCCGTGGTCAATATGGGCCACGATAGAAAAGTTACGAATCTTCATTTTTGTTGTTATCAATTAATTGCCGGATTTCGGCCGAACTGCCCATTAACAGGGCTGCTTGGGCCAAATCGGAACAGTTTTCAAAATTCAAATTGCGTATGTTGTTTTTTACGCGCAGATACATACGCGGCGTTACGGAAAGCGCATCCACGCCCAGCCCCAAAAGTAACGGCAGCATACGGGAATCGGCGGCTATTTCCCCGCAGATACAAACCCGTTTGTTGCGTTTGTGGGCGGTTTGGATAATTTGGTTTATCGTACGCGCCACGGCGGGGTGGCAGGGGTCGTACATATGGGCGACTTCCTGGTTCACGCGGTCCACCGCTATTAGATATTGTATCAAGTCATTAGTGCCAATGGAAATAAAATCCAGTTCGCCAATCATCCCGTCCAAGGCAATGGCGGCGGCAGGCACTTCAATCATCGCGCCCAACGCTACGCGGTTTAAGGGCTTTTTGCCCTTGGCTTCAAACTCCTTTAACACCTCGTTAAAGGCGGTGCGGACGTGGCGGACTTCCTCTACCGCGGACACCATAGGAATCATTATCTTCACTTGTGCCGGAACCTCGCAGGCGGTGCGCACAATGGCGCGCAACTGCGTGTAGAGCAGGTCCGGGTTTTTTAAAAATAAGCGGATTCCGCGGCAACCCATAAAGGGGTTGGCGTCCTTGTCAAATTCGTCCAGCGGAAAATCGGGCATTTTGTCCGCGCCCAAGTCCGCTAGGCGGATAGCCGTAGGGCGCATATCAAAACGCTTTAAAACGGCCAAATACATACGGTATTGGTCGTCCTCGGTGGGCGGCGTAGGCGTATCCATATACAAAAATTCGGTGCGCAGCAGGCCCAAGCCGTCGGTAATTAAGCGTTTGTTATCTTTGTTGTCGGTTCGCGGGTCGTAATTTACATACAGTTTTACGCCGCGGCCGTCCTGTGTGATAACAGGCAGGTGGTTAATGGTTTTTAAAAGGGCGTCCGTCTTTTTAATTTCGCGTTGGATTTTGCGGTAATTGGCCAAGGTATAGCGGTCCGGGTTGATTACCAAGAGGCCGTTTTCGCCGTCAATAATCAGCGTGTCGCCGCTTTTAACATCTTTGGACGCGGTGGATAAGCCAACGACGGCAGGCAGATTTAAACTCTGCGCCAAGAGCGCGGTGTGGCTCGTTTTGCCGCCGACGTCTGTGCAGAAACCGATGACTTGGTTTTCCTGTAAGTTGATGGTGTCGGACGGGTACAAATTGTGTGCCACGAGCAAGGAAGGCTTATTGATAGAAGCCAAAAATTCGCGCTTGCCACCTTCCAAATTGTTTACTAAACGCTTGCCCACGTCAAAAATATCGTTGCGGCGTTCCTTAAAAAACGGGTCCTCAATTTTGTCAAAGGCGGAGGCTAATTCCTGCAAGGTAAGAAACAGCGCGGCCTGCGCGGAGAGGTGCTCCGTGCGGATTTTTTTGGCGACGGAATCCTTTAAGGCCGGGTCCTGCAAAATCAATTTGTGGGTGGACATTAAATTGGCATATTCCGCCCCCAAGGTGGAGAGAACTTTCTTTTCGCACGCATCCAACTCATCCAGCGTTTTTTGCATAGCGTGGTGCATTTTTTGCAGTTCCGCTTTTACTTCGGCAGGTTCAATATACTGCCGCGACACCGCAAAATTATCTCCGGGCAACAACACCGCAGGACCAATGGCTACGCCAGGGCTCGCGGCAATGCCTTTTAGCACCAACATACTGTTTTCTCCTTAAAATTCTTCGTTAAATTTATTATCAAACAAATTTTTAATCGTATCAAAGGCTTCTTTTTCATCCGAGCCGTTTGTCGTAAGCGTTACAAAGGAGCCGCACTCCGCCGCCAACATCATTAACCCCATAATGCTCTTGGCGTTGACGTTTACCCCGTCCTTAGACAGTTGGATATCACACGCAAAATTTGCCGCCGTCTGCGCCAGCAGCGCGGCCGGGCGCGTGTGCAAGCCCAACTGGTTAATGATTTTTATGTCCTGTTGTATCACAAATCCCCCATATTACAAATAACAAACAAGGTTAAACACGGCTACCGCCGCCAAATACAAATACATATTCGGGATGCGCAGTTTGCGCGTAATAAAACTGACCATAATAAAAAACAGCACAATTACGGCCCGCGTAACAAAATGCACATCTATTTCGGCGAAGTCTTTTAAATAATAATATACGCCGAACAAAATCATCCCCACCGCCAACACAATGCCGATGCGTTTGGCGTTGTAGATGGTTTTGTTCCAGTCAAACCGCGTAAGGCCGAAGCAGGAGTTCTCCTTGGCGGTGTAACTGATTTTTAAACCTTGCCATTTTACAAACAGCGCCACGGCGTTAAAGGCCAAAAAAGCGGCCACGCCGGCGCCAAAGACATAAAAAAGCGGAACTTTTACACTTTCGTCCAACTCAAAAAAGTTTACGCCTAACGACAGCCAAATAAAAATAGCCAGTAACAGCGTAAGCGGTTTTAAGGTGCCCCAAAATAAACGGTCGCCGATAGAGGCTGTGGTAATGGATAAACTGCGGCGAATACCGTTCCACTCGTTTATTTTATTTTTAAAGTCGGATAAGGACTGCGCGTGCGCAATGCCTTCCTCTTGCTTGGCAAGCGCCCCTAAGCAAAAAGAAGCCATTACGGGGTGCGTATTAAAACTTTCCAAATAGCGTTGCAAAACCGAGGGCAGGGCGTCTTTGTCGTCCTTGTATTCGTTCTTCAAAAACGGCAACATTGTAAAAGTGAGCCCCAAGTTTTGGTATTTCATATAGTTCCAGCCCGCTTGCAGGAAGAAGGAACGCAGAAACAAACTAAGTTGCAGAGAAAATTTCATACGCTACCTCGTCTTTAAGCGGAACGCGGGTACCAATGTGGCAAGCCCGATCCACGGAACGGCCATATAGGCAAACCGGCACGCAAAATGCGCTTGGGCCGGGATAAACGGCACGAGCCACACAAGGCCCTTACCGCACAGCCAAGTAAACAGAAAAATCAGCAGGAACGTGCTTAAAAACGCGTTGGCGAGAGCCGATAAAATGGCGTGGTTAATTTGCCCGGGCTTTTGCATTACTTTCCGTTCCCAAAAAATCAGCCATTTAAAGCGGTTCTTACGCATAAACTTTTCAGCAAGCGCAAATAAAATCGCCCCCACCACGCCAAAGAAGAACGCAAAATACAGTTCAATGCCCATTGCGTGTAACGCAAGCGTAACCGCCGAGCACACCACCGCGCTGGGGGGTAAAATACCGCCCAAGGGGTTTACGTCCGAAAAGAGCAGTTCCGTAAATACTCCCACCTGTATCCCGGCCATTAAATCGCCCGTCCATAGGGAGAGTAGCGGCCCCGCGATAATCCCGCGCGAAAGCGTCAACTGGAACGCATATGTTGTGTCCAGTTCCAGCAAAGCCGCGCTTACGCACAGGGCAAAAATTTCCGGGGTCATTGTAAGGCCTCGCTTACCGATACGGAAGCGGACGAGGGGACGGCGCGCGTTTCAATTTGGATGCCCAGGTCCCGTATCAGTTTTAAAAATTGTTTGTCGTCTGCATCCAAAAATACGTTATCGTCCAACTTTTGGGCGCCGTCTTTAAAGTGCATCCCGCCGATGTTTAGGGATTTAATTTGCAAACCGTCTTTAATCAGGTCTGTAAATTCCTTTAAGGAACCCATTAACAGAAAAATGCGCCGCTTGGATTCAGCCGCGTAGCGCGCGCAGGCGTGCGGGTCTAAAATCGTCAGTTCATATTCGTAGGGCAGACTCAAACGCAGGAGCCCGCGGTTGAGGCAGGATTCCTTGTAACAAGGAATCAAAATCTCATCCACGTTTAACTCCGGCAGCCAGGCCTGTACAATTTGGCCGTGAATCAGGCGGTCGTCCACCCGTGCGAATATAATCGGCATTAGAGCCCCTTAATCAAAAGTTCCGTTGCGTTGATAACCGCGCGTTTGCCGTCGGCTTCAATTTTTTCCGCCAGTTCCTTGGAGGATAATTTTTTGCGGTTGTTCATTGCGGTTAGGAGCATACTTAAATTAAGCCCCGTAATCACATAGCATTTGGGCAAATCCTTGCTGGCGGTAAGGGAAATATTGGTCGCGCTGCCGCCAAAGATATCGGTCAAAATAAGCGCGCCGTCTTCGCACGATTTTAACAGTTCGTGCAGTTTGGCGGCTTCCTTTTCCACCGAGGCGGCCGTGGTAACGGCAAAGGTAGCAAAGCCGTCGTCCGACGGTTTGCCGATGATTTGTCCGGCAGTTTCCAACATTTGTTGGGCCAAGTGCCCGTGCGTTACTAAAACAATTTTTACCATAATTAAAGTCCTATGTCCCTATGAAATTCCGAAGCGTTTAACCCTGCTTTGGTCAGGCGTTGGGCCAGTTCGTGCGCCATAAAGACGCTTCTGTGTCGTCCGCCCGTGCAACCCATTGCAATAGTTAAATAACTTTTTCCTTCCTTAATATACTTAGGTATCAAATATTTAATTAAATCTGCAAATTTTTCGGCAAATTCCTTGGTTTCTTTAAAGGACATAATGTATTGCTGCACTTCTTTATCCAAGCCCGTTTTTTCGCGCAGTTCGGGAATATAGAACGGGTTTGGCAAAAAGCGTACGTCCATTACAATATCGCAATCCTTTAAAATGCCGTTTTTAAAACCAAACGACGCCACAGTAATTTGCATATCGCCCTCACGCGTAAGGCCCAGAAGCGCAGACAGTTTTTCTTTCAGTTCCCCCAGTTTTAAGTCGGAGGTGTCTATTACTTTATCGGCCATTGTGCGGATAGGGCTCATCACCTTGCGTTCGTGGGCAAGGGCGGTGGCCAGTTTTTTGTGAATCGGATGGCGGTGCTTGGTCTCCGAGAATCGGCGAATCAAACACTCCTCCGACGCGTCCAAAAAGATGACCTTTACAACGAAATCGTCCTGCACCATTGAGTTCAAAATCTTGGGCATATCGCGCAGGCGGTCGCCCTCGCGCACGTCAATACCAAGGGCCACATCGCGGCGTTCGCCGCTTTGTTTTAAATAATCGGTAAAGTTTTTAAACAGGGCAAGCGGCAGGTTGTCCACGCAATAGAACCCAAAGTCGCCAAAGATTTTCAGCGCCTGGGATTTGCCGGCCCCGCTCATACCCGTAATGATAAAAATCCGTCTTTTATTGCTTGCCATTGGTCCCCTTCTTCATTTTGTCCAAGATTTTTTGGCTAAATTCCTTGGCGGAAAAAATGCCTTGGCTTTTGAGTTGCTGGTTTAGCGCGGCCACTTCAATCAGTACGGCCAAGTTGCGCCCCGGTGTAACGGGCAATCCCAGCGAAGGCACCTCTACCCCCAAAATATTAGTCGTTTTCTGCTCCACTCCCAGGCGGTCAATGGGTTGCTTGCTGGGGGACGTAAGCACCACTTCCATATCAATATTGGTTTCGTCCAACGTAGAGCCTACGCCAAACAAAAGGGGTACGTCCAAAATTCCCAGCCCCCTAACTTCCATATAATGCTTTAACATTGTCGGGCAGGAGCCGACCAGAAAACGGCCAAACCGTTTTTGCACTTCTACGACGTCATCGGCGACTAAAATATGTCCGCGCTTAATCAGTTCCAGCGCGCACTCGCTTTTGCCAATGCCCGCATCGCCGCGAATCAGTACGCCGATGCCGCTCACATCCACCAGTACGCCGTGCATATGCGTAACGGGCGATAATTTTTCGTCCAAAAAGCGGGAGAACTCCGCAATAAACGCGGTGGACTCCATATCTGTTTTAAGCACCGGCACGTCCGAGCCCAAACAGGCCTTCCGTACGGCAGGTAACGGGTCTAATCCGGCGGTGGTAATCACGCAGGGCACTTGGCCCTCGCTTAACATTTTGGAAATGTTGGCACGCAGGCGCGTTTTGTTTTCCTTTTGGCAGAACGCGTGTTCCCCACGGCCGAACACTTGCACGGAATTGGGGCGGAAACTTTCCAAATGGCCGCAAAGCGCCAAGCCCGGGCGGTTGACGTGCCCGAGCGTGATTTCGCGGTGGATATACCGTTTCCCGCAGACCAACTCCAAGTGGAGTCTTTCCACTTGGAGCAGTTCTGCTACGGTGATAGATTTGGTAAATTCCAAAGCCGCCCCCGTGTGGGTTATTTCTTCTTAATCGGTTTAATCAGCCCGTAGGTACCGTCCAGGCGTTTAAAGATTAAGTTGATTTGTTTGGAATCTTCGTCCAAGAACATCCAGAAGGAATATCCCAGGCGTTCCATTTCGTAGGCGGCGTCTTCCGGGTTCATCGGAGAAACTTCCACCTGCTTGATGACGGAGAATTTCACATCCGTCTGCGGCAAAATAAGGTGTTCGGCGAACGGATTTACATCCGCTTCCTTTACAGCCTTTTTGGTTACCTTGCGGGCCTTGGCTTTGTTTTTGATTTTCTTGGCCTGCGCTTCGGCTTTTACAGCCGCGGCGTCAATGGCTTTGTAGAGGTTGTCTTCCACGGCGCTGGCGCTGATGGTGGTTTTAGCCCCCGTGTGCAGCACAATGTCGGCGCGCTGGTTGATTTTCTTTTCCACCGAAATAAGCACTTGGGCGGAAACAATATTGTCAAAAAAGTTTTCAATCTTGCTTACGCGCGTGTTGATAAATTCTTTGATGGCCGGAGTCAATTTAATGTTTTTGGCCGTAATTTTAATATCCATATTCCCTCCGTTATTGTTTTACGAGTGTATCCCCGTAGAGTTATTAAACCATTAATCAGCCCCGCTGTCAATTACGCGTACGGGGAACGGACGCAACTGCACTAAAACCTGTGGGGCGGTTGGGCCGCAAACGCGTGCGGCCGGAGAAAACTATCAGTCGGATGGGGCGTTGGAGCCCGAGAACGGAAGAATTATTTGATGCGCCTCCGGGAACGTCGGTTAATATTAGTAGTGTAGGCGTTTTGGGCGGAATTTCAAGCCCTGCCTTGCGTTTGGGGAGAAATTTGTTTAAGATATATGTAAGCAAGTACCCTTGCCCGCCGGACGCTTCGGCACAATTTGATGCTGTTTTTGGAAGCCTGTGTGGAACAGGTTGAGCCGCGTAATACGGCGCACATCACTCCAAAAACAGCCGTATTTTAAACGCAATACGAGCGGCCTAATTACCCGCTTGTATTGCGTTGAATGCTCTTTGCCATATTTTTATATATGGCAAGGGCTACGGCTGTTTGCTTCGGGTTAGTGATGTGGCTCTGGCAACCGGCCGTTTTTGTTTCCTCACGGGCTTAAAAAGAAGCCCGCTTCCTTATCTCACTTACTTTGATTGCTTCTTTCTCCATATTATAAGGCGTTTATTTTAACGCGTGGGAAAACCTCCGCCAAGAGTCTCCCGCGCGCATCCCCGCGCGTTTTTGCGCGCGGGGTATTTTACAAAGGAGCAATTATGAAACCCCAAATCTCTGTATTAATTCCCGTGCGCAACGCGGAAAAATATTTACCCCTGTGCTTATCTTGTTTAGCCAAGCAGACCTTTACGGACTTTGAAATTATCTGTATAGATTCTGCCTCTACCGATAACACCCTTTCCATTTTGGAACAAGGCGCCAAAGAGGACCCGCGCCTGCGTTTTACGACGCAGGAAAATAAAGGCATTGCCGCCACGCGCAATGCGCTCGTGCAACAGGCGCAAGGAAAATATTTGGCGTTTGTGGATGCGGACGATTTTATTTTCCCGATGTATTTGGAAAAATTGTATCAGGCGGCCGAAGCGGAGCAAGCGGAAATTAGCAAGTGCTTTTTCCACGAGGTGGAGGAAAACGGCTTTCCGCGCGTGCAGGAACATTGCCACAGCAGTTTTTACCGTTTGTGCGCGGAGGGGGACGGCGCGCGCTTTCGCGGTGGGTACGAGGATTCCGTGCTGTGGGGAAAATTATTTTTGCGCGAGTGGTTTGTAAAGCATCAATTTGAATTTTGGACGGGGCGCGTAGCCGAGGATTTCTGCGTGGTTATTTTGGCCTATATGTACGCCAAAAAAATTGCGATTGTGCCGGAAAAATTATATTGCTACCGCAAGGGCAACGCGGCGGCGATTACGGCCAATTCTTATAATATGGCCGTCGGGGCACTACTTAATTTAGTGGATTTGAAAACAGATTTAATCCGCCGCCAAAAATGGAACCGCCAAACGGCGCAGGAGTGGATGCGTGCCACGGTGTGGGGCATTTGCCGCTTCCGCAAATTTTCGGCGGAAAAACGCCAAGAACAGCAAGAATTATTATCGCGTGCGTTTGCATCGGCGCGTGAAAGCGTGCGCCTGTGCGGCGGAATATCTTACCTGCGGTGGCGTTTCTTCTTTTTGCTTGTAAAATTGTGTGGCAAGCGGAGCGTTTACTTTTGGAGCAAACTTTTTAGATGACGGCAGATTTTCCGGTTGATTTAATTCTACCGTGGGTGGACGGAAACGACCCCGCCTTTGTGCGCGAGCGCAATAGGTGGAGCCACGGGGGTGTGCCCGCCGCGCGGTTTGTGCAAACAGATGAACTGCGCTATGTGCTACGCAGTGTGGAAAAATTTATGCCGTGGGTAACGCGCGTAGTGCTGGTAACCAACGGGCAATTACCGCCTTGGTTAAACCTAAAACATCCGCGTTTAAAAATTTTAACGCACGCGGAATTTATGCCGGCTTCTGCTTTGCCCACCTTTAATTCGTGCGCAATAGTAATGGGAATAACCAAGTGGCCGGATTTGTCCGAACACTTTTTGTTGGCTAACGATGATACCTTTGTGTTTCGCCCGGTGGAACGAAAATATTTCTTTCCTCATCCAAACCGCGTAAATAATTATTACGCCTTTTATCCGCGCAAGGATTATACAGCCACCGCTTACGGCAGGCAACTGCTGGGTATCCGCGAGCGGATAAAAGAGATTTTTCCGGGAGTGGATTTTCCGTTAGAGCCCACACATAATATTGCGCCGTATTTAAAAAGTTCTTTTTCTTTGGGGTGGAAATTATTTGCAAAAGAGTTATCTGACACTATTCACAGCCGTTTTCGGGCCGTCGGCAATATGAACTTTTATTTATTTGCCTGTATGGCCGCTGTGCAAGGTTTGGCGTGCTGGAAGAAACGGAGATTGTCGCGTTGGTTCGTTCGGACGGGTGCGTATGGGAGTTGTGGCAGCGCTATGAGCGGGAAATAAACAAATACCGCCCGCGGTTGGTGTGTTTAAACGATTCGGAAAATTGCAGCCCGCAGGACCGGGCTAAATTAACGGCGTATTTGCAAAAGGTATTTCCTTTGGCAAGCCGTTTTGAAGAAACATAAAGGGGCACAAAACGCTGGAGCAATGCGTGATGTCGTACAATGCGAGTTGCGCCCCTTCGCGTCTGGCAGAGCCTCGCGCGAAAAAGAGAGTGATGTGCGCGAGTGCCTGTGTCTGTAAAACACCCCGCAAGAGTGCGGGGTGTTTTAAATTAGTTTATTTTGCGTTTACCATTTTGGCTCTGGAAATATCGCCTTTCTTATCCAAGAAATAGAGATATCCTTTTTCTTTTTTGATACCGCATTTTTCAACTTTTTTCGGTTTACCGCCTTTTTTGCCGCCTCTGGCCATTTGCACGCGGGCAATATCGCCGTCTTTGTCAATGTAATAGAGGAAGCCGTCTTCGCGGTCCATACCAACTTTGAGTACTTTTTCTGCCATAGTGGATAATCCTCCTTTTAAGGAAAAACAGTCTTACGAGAAAAGTCTAATAAAAAAATATACACTTTGCAAGAGGTTTTTTTCGTCGGCACTCTCTCGGCGGGGCCAAAAGGCCGTACGCGTAGGAATAAAATTTTGCCAAAAACGCCTATATTGTATAGGGAAATGGTATAATCAAATTATATCTGCCAATAGGGGACGTTATGTATTTAAAAGCGATTGAAATCCAAGGTTTTAAATCTTTTGCCGACAAATCCCGCCTGGACTTTGAGCCCGGCATTACCTGCGTAGTAGGCCCGAACGGGTGCGGAAAATCCAACGTGATTGATTCCGTGCGCTGGGCCATCGGCGAGATGAGTTGGAAGTCCCTCCGCTCCGCTTCTATGGTGGATATTATCTTTAACGGTACGGCCAAGCGCGCGCCTTTAAATATGGCGCAGGTCAGTATGGTATTTGATAACGCTTCGCGCCAGTTACCGCTGGATTTTAACGAAATTACCGTTACGCGCAAAATCTTCCGCTCCGGCGAAAGCGAATACTATTTAAATAAAGTCCAATGCCGCCTGCGCGATATCCGCGATTTGTTTTTGGATACGGGTATCGGCGGCGAGGGCTACGCCATTATTGACCAGGGAGGCGTAGAGAGCGTTTTGTCCGCTTCGGCCGAACAGCGCCGCGAAATGTTTGAAGAAGTGGCGGGCGTATCCAAATATAAAGCCAAGCGCGAGGAGTGTATTAAACGTTTGGAGCGCGTAGATTTGGACCTGGCCCGTCTGGCCGATACGGTGGCGTTAATTGCCGAGCAAATTAAAAAGTTGGACAGCGAAGCCAAAAAAGCCCGCCTGTATCAAAAGTACCGCGAGGAATTAAAAGAAAGCGAAATCGCCATTTCCGTTTGCTCCATTAAAGAGTCGGACGGCCTGATTGCCAAGCACTCCGGCGAATTGGCTCCCGTGGTAAAAAAATTAGAAGATTTAGAGGCCCGTATCTCCGCGCAGGAGGGGGCCGCCGCCGCGCTGGATTTAAATTTAACGCATAAACAAAAAGAAGCCGCCGAATTTAACGAAAAAATTTCCGCCAGCAAATATCAAGTAGGTTTGCTGGAAGGCGCCATTAAAAACTGCGATAACCTGACCAACGAACTAACCACGCAGGTAGCCACTTCGGGCGCGGAAGCGCAACGCGGGCAAAGTCGCTTGCAGGAATTGGCCCCGGCGCTGGCACAATTAAAAGAGCAGTTGGCGGCGGTATCGGCAGAACTTACGCCGTTGCAGGCTAATTACAACCAGCAAACCGCCCAGGCGCAAAAGTTGGAAAACGATTTGCGCGCGGCGGAGTCGCAACTGCAACGCTCGTCGGGCGAATTGATGTCGCTCGTGCAAAAACAAATGGAAGCCGAGAACCGCATTTCGCTGGAAGAGTCCTCTATGCAGCGCGAAAACGAGGATTTGATTGCGGCCGAAAAAACGAGCCAAGCCCAACAAGCGGGACTGGCCGGAATCCAAAAAAGTTTGCAGGAAATTTCCGCCCGCGTGCAGGCCAAACAAACCGAGGCCAACCAAGCGCGCGAAGCCATTACAAGCGGCGAAGAAAATGTGCGCAAATTGCAGGGCATCCGTTCCGCGTTAAACGAAAAACTTTCCTCTGTAAAATCGGCCCGCGCCGCGCTTTCTGCCAAGTTGGAGATTATTCAAACCCAAGGCAAAAACGACCCGTACTGGGTGGGGGCTAAAACGGTGGCCGAAAGCGGCCTTCCCGGGGTAAAGGGCACATTAAGAAAAGCCCTCAAATACCCCGCCGCGTTAGGGGTAGCGGTAGAGGAAGCCTTCGGCAAATATTTGGACGCTGTTTTGTGCACGGACGCACAAACGGTGGAACAAGCCTTATCCCTTTTAAAACAGCACGGCAAGGCCCGCGCCAAGTTTATTGTTTTAAACCAAGTCCCTGCGACTCCCGAAAAACCGGCTGAAAATGCGCTTAAAAACCAGTTAAAGTATCAGCCGGAACTGGAAAATTTAATTAACTTTATCATCGGCGGCTACTCGTACCAAGACGGCGCCGTAAAAGGCGAATTCTTTATTGGCGGCGGCGCAGAAGGCGTCCGCGCGCCGGAAGCCTATTGGGGCGAGGAAGAAACCGTCCGCGGGGAAATGGCGGCCAAGGCGGCGGAAGAAAACGCTGTATCAAAAGACATTATCGCCAATTACGAAGCCTTATCCAAGGCGGAAGAAAATTTGAAAAATCTGCGCGCCAAATCGCAGGAGGCCGTTTTGTCGTTAAACTCCGTGCAAAACGAGCGCGCCAACAAAGAGCGCGAACTGCGCTCCACGCAAGACGCGCTAAACCGCGCCGCCCAACGCAAGCAGGAAATCACCTTGCGCGTGGATAACCGCAAGCGTAATGTTGAAACGCTCAAACAAAACTTGCAGGATTTAAAACGCCGCCACCAGGAAGCCGTAATGCGCGGGGAAGAATTAAAAAAATCCCAAGTAACGCTGCGCGAAAACGCCGAAAAATTAAAGGGCGAAATTAACGCGTTAAGCGCAAAACTCTACGAAGTAAAAATCAAAAAAAATAACGTGGAATTGGATTTAAAATCCACGGAATACGAATTTAACAGTTTAACCGCCAGCGAGGGGCAGCGGAACCAAAAAATCGCGTCGGCTAATTTGCGCCTAAAAAGTTTAGCCGAGGAAAAACTTTCCACCCAAGCCAAACTCTCCACCGAGCGCGATACGTTAGCCAAGTTGGAAATTGACGAGCACAAAATGCGCTCCGATTTGGAAACACTCAAAAAAGATTACAGCGATAAACTGGCCGCCTTAAACGCGTGCAAAAAGGAATCGTCCGACCTAACGATTAAAAAGAACGATTTGGAAAATGCCCTTTCCAACGCGCGCCGCCAGCGCACCACGGTTGTAAACAATCTGTTTGAAAGTTGGAATATTACGCCCGAGGAAGCGCAAATGAATTACGGCGATAAAACGGTGGATTACGAGCGCGTAAAAATGATGAGAAAGCGCATTGAAAATATGGGCGCCGTGAATATGACCGCGCCGGAAGAGTACGACGCGCTGACGGAAAGAAACACCTTCTTGCGCACGCAAATTGCGGACTTGGAAAGCGCTAAAAAAGATTTAAAGTCCGCCATTAACAAAATCAACCAAACCACGCGCGAAAACTTTAAATATACCTTTGAACAAGTGCGTATGCACTTTAAAAATATTTACCAAACGCTCTTCCGCGGCGGCGAGTGCGACCTTGTGCTCACCCAGCCGGATAACCTGTTGGAAACGGGTATTGAAATTTACGCCCAGCCCCCGGGCAAGAAATTGCTGAACATTACTTCTATGTCCGGCGGCGAAAAAACGCTGACCGCAATGTCCTTGCTGTTTGCGTTCTTTACGCACAATCCGTCCCCGTTCTGCATTATGGACGAAGCCGACGCCGCGTTGGACGAAGCCAACGTGGAGCGCTATGTGAACCTGATTAAAGAGTTCTCCAAAACCACGCAGTTTATCGTGGTAACGCACAACAAGCGCACAATGGAATCGGCCCGTATGCTCTATGGTATTACAATGGAAGAGAGCGGCGTTTCCAAGGTGATGTCTGTCAACTTGGCCGAACGCAACCCCGAAGCCACGCAAAAAAAGGAAGCCATTGAGGCATTGGCGGAGGCATAATGAAGATAGGGGTATTTTCGGACGTACACAGTAATTTGGAAGCGTTAAACGCCTGCCTGGCCCGTTACGAGCAAGAGGGCGTGGAGCACTTTATTTACTGTGGGGATATTATCGGCTATGGTCCGGACCCCGAGGAGTGCGTCAAGAAAATTTCCTCTTTAAATTTACTGGCCTGCGTACTGGGCAACCACGACGCTGTATTTGTCCAGCCCGAGTTGGAAACCTTGTTTAATTACGATGCCAAAATTGCGCTGGATGAAAACAAAAAGCATTTAAGCGAAAAATCTATCCGCTATCTAACCGCTTTGCCCACCGTGGCGCGCGGGGATAATTTTACCGTGGTGCACGGTACTCCCAACGACCCCATAAAAGAGTATTTTTCCAGTTGCGCCCAGTTCCGCGCGGCGTACGATAAATGGCAGGGTAAAATTTGCTTTGTGGGGCATTCCCATTTGCCCTTTTACATCCGCGGTACGCAAAACTCGTGCGTGATTTATTTGTGCAAGCGCGAGGACGCCACCGTCCACCTCTCCGACAAAATGCGCTATGTGCTGAACCCGGGCTCCGTGGGCAAACCGCGCGACTTAAATCCGCACGCTTCCTTTGGCATTTGGGATACCGAAAAAAGCACCTTCCGCTTTATCCGCCAGCCGTACGATTTCACTCCTACGCAGAAAAAAATGCAGGAAAGAAAGTTCCCCGCATTTTTAATAAACAGTTTGGCGCACGGCCTGTAATCAGCGTTTTATTTTTTGCTTGGCATAGTGCAAAAGCGCACTTGCCGCCGCGCCCGCCGGGATGCATAGCACAAATTCAAACGGCGCGCGGAAACGCGCATACGCGCCAAAAAACACCGAGCCAATCCCCCAGAAATACAAGCAATACACCAGCAGGAAGAAGGTTTCTGCTTTGCGGCTTTTCCACAGCAGTACAAACCCGCCTATGCTAAAAAGCACCAGTAAAAATACTTCCCCGCCGGCGGCAACAAAAAGCAGTTTATTGGTGGCTGTTTTGAGCCAATTTTCGTGCAGGGCGGTGGTATGGTTTAGCATTTGCCCGTCTAATTCTTCCTCGGGTATGGCCCCGCCCGTTAGCAAGCGCGAAAGGTGAATGAAATTGGCCCCAAAGAGCGTTTTCATTGCCCATAAGGGGGTGCGGGAGAGTTTATATAAAAAGGCTTCTTTGATAAGCGGTTTTGCCATTGCCTTATATAGGCGCGCTTGATCCGCCGGGGGGAGCGCGTTAAAACCGGGCGGGAGCGAATTTTCCAGCGCGATGTGCGCCTGCGGAACGGACAAATTATATTTGTAGGCCAAATAATCCTCGTTCCACATATACAGGTTGTACGCGCCCACGGACGTAAACTCGGCGAAGCCTGTTTGAGTGTAATTTCTCACTTGCCACGCGCCGACGAATACCAATAAGGGGATAAAGAAAAAGGCGGCAATCTTCCGGGCCGAAAAGCGCACCAATTTGGCGGCGGAAAAGCACACCAGGATAATTGCGCTTGCAAACATAAAGTAATACGCGGCCGGACGCGCATAAACGGCCCCCGCCAAAAAAAGCGCGGACAAAAGGAGTTTCCACCCGTTTGGACGAGCCAAAAAATCCACCGTAAAATAAACAAACCAAGCAAGTAAAAACGCGCACAAAACTTCCGTCAGCACGGCAAACGAAAGCGAAAAATACAGCACACTCGCCGCACAGAAGAACGTCCCCCAACGCGCCGCATTTTTGCTGTTTATTTTTTCAGCCGTCATATACACAGGGATAAGTAGGGTAAGTGAAAGCAAGTTTTGCACGAGCGCCACGGCCCACGTCATATTGCCGAAAACCGTTTGCACCAGGGCCAAAAAGAACGGATAGCCCGGCGTGCGCAACAGCATTGGCGCGGCGGTTACGGCTTCCCACATTTGGCCGTATTCCAGCCACGTTTGCGCCGGGTAAACATAGGTAAGCGAATCAGGGAACGCCAAAATCTTTTCTCCCATCGGGTGCCAATAAAACAGCCCGAGGAGCGCCGCCCCTTTCACCAGGGCCAGCGCGGCAAAAATATACCAAAACACTTTATCTTTATAAAAACGCATATGTTTATTGTATGAAAAAGAGGCTTCTCCCGCAAAAAAGATAAAATATAAATATGCATACCAGTATTTTTGAAGCGCTTATGATGTTGGGTTTCGGCGTGGCGTGGCCGTTTAATATTTTGCGTTCCGTACGCAGTAAAACCGCGGCGGGCAAAAGTTTTGCCTTTGCTTTTACGCTGGAATTTGCCTATATTTGTGGGGTAATCCATAAAATTTTATACTCGTTTGATATCGTCTTTTGGCTGTATTTGCTGGATGCGGTCTTGGTGCTGATTGATATTATTTTAATGTTCCGCAACCAGCGGCTGGATAAATTCCGCGCCCTGCGCGCCCAAGCCCGCAAGCGCCGCCAGGCTTCTCCCAAAATGGTAAAATATAAATAGCAATACAGCACGCCCCGCAAAAATATAGCCCGCTCCGCGCTGTGGGAGGTAATATGAGTATTTTTGAAGCGTTAATGATGTTAGGTTTCGGTCTTGCCTGGCCGTTTAATATTTCGCGCTCCTTGCGCACAAAAACCGCCGCCGGCAAAAGTTTCCTGTTTATGGGAACGATTGAATTTGCTTATGTGTGCGGGATGATTCATAAAATTTTGCACAACTTTGACTGGGTCTTTTGGCTCTATGTGCTTAACTTTGTAATGGTATTGGTGGATTGCCTCTTAATGGTGCGCTATACCAAGTTGGACGTCTTCCGCAAACGCCACGCGGACTTGAAGGCCAAACGCCACCGCGAACGGATGCAAAAAGCCAAACAAAACTAATTTAAAGCCCCGCAACCAGCGGGGCTTTTTCATATCTTCCTTGTTGGCGGGCGGCCTTATTAACCCTTTTCCGCGGGCTTTTTATTGGGCGAAAAATTGCCTAAAAAGATATAATAAAAGAAATTCAACCCTCTACGCAGCAGAGCGAGGTTCTTATGATTAGATTTAATTGCGATTACAGCGAAGGCGCCCACCCGCGTATTTTGGAAAAGTTGGCGCAAACCAATTTGGAACAAACACCCGGCTACGGGCAAGACACCTATTGCCGCCAAGCGGCCGATTTGATTAAATCCCTGTGCCAAACGCCGGATGCCGAGGTACACTTTTTGGCGGGCGGTACGCAAACCAATCTAACGGTGATTGCGGCCTGCCTGCGCCCGTACCAAACGGTCATTTCCGCCGATTCCGGGCATATTAACGTGCACGAAGCGGGTGCGATTGAAGCCACGGGCCACCGCATTTTAACGGTGCCGGAGCAAAACGGCAAATTGACGGCGGAGCAAATTTCCCGCTGCTGCAAGGAGCATTGGCTGGACGACAACCCGGAATTTGCCCCCCAGCCCAAACTGGTGTATATTTCTTTCCCCACGGAATACGGCACGCTGTATTCCAAGGAGGAACTTTCCGCCATCCGCCGCGTGTGCGACGAGAATAACCTCTTTTTATTTGCGGACGGCGCGCGCTTGGGCTACGGTTTAGAGGCCCCCGGCAACGACGTTACGCTGGCGGATTTGGCCGCCTGCTGTGATGTTTTTTACATTGGCGGTACGAAGATTGGTGCCCTCTTGGGCGAAGCGGTGGTAATCGTAAACCCCAAACTCCAAAAGGATTTCCGCTATTTTATGAAGCAACGCGGCGCAATGCTGGCCAAGGGACGCATTTTAGGGCTTCAATTTTTGGCCTTGTTTGAAGACGGCCTCTATTTTAAACTTTCCAAACACGCCGACGATATGGCGCAAATCGTCCGCCAAGCGTGCAAGGACAGCGGCTTTGAATTTTTGTATGATTCTCCCACCAACCAGCAATTCCCCATTATGCCGGATGAGTTGGTAAAACAGTTGGAAGAATTATACGCTTTTTCGCACACCAAACGCTTGGACCACCACCGAAGCGCCATCCGCATTTGCACCAGTTGGGCTACCCGCCCGGAGGATGTGGAGCAACTGGTGGCTGATATCCACAAATACGCGGGGAAATAATATGCTACACATCGGGTGCCATTTATCATCTTCCAAGGGTTTTAAGGCAATGGGCGAAACCGCTCTTTCTATCGGGGCGGATACGTTCCAGTTCTTTACGCGCAACCCGCGCGGCAGCCAAGCCAAACCCATTGACCCGCAGGACGCCGAAGCCTTGCGCGAACTGCTTGCCCAAAAGCATTTTGCACCCATTATTGCGCACGCACCCTATACGCTTAATCCCGCTTCCGCCGACCCCAAAACGCGCGAATTTGCCCGCCAGACCTTTGCGGACGATTTACAGCGTATGGAATATGTGCCGGGGAACCTGTACAACTTTCACCCGGGCAGCCACGTCGGCCAAGGAGTGGAAAAAGGCATTGAACTGATTGTGGAAACGCTAAACGAGATTTTAACGCCTAACCTGCATACCACGGTACTCTTGGAAACAATGGCCGGCAAGGGAAGCGAAATCGGGCGGACCTTTGACGAGTTAAAACGGATTATGGACGGCGTGAAACTAAATAACCTGCTGGGCGTGTGTATGGATACCTGCCACATCAGCGATGCGGGTTATTCGCTCGTGCATTTGGACGATACCTTGGCGGAATTTGATAAGCAAATCGGCCTGCCCCTTTTAAAGGCCGTCCACCTAAACGACAGTTTGAACCCGCAGGGGGCGCATAAGGACCGCCACGCCTGTATCGGCCAGGGCACCATTGGCCTAAATACCTTGGTAGGCGTGATTAATCACCCGGCCTTAAAGCATTTGCCGTTTTGTTTGGAAACCCCCAACGATTTGGCGGGTTACGAAAAAGAAATCAAACTCCTGCGCGGATTATATAAGGAATAACTACCGCTTGGGCTTTACCGCCAACATCAGGCTGTATCCGCCCACCCAAAACGCGGCCCAACTCTTGGGCAGTAAATAGTGCGCCAGCAAGCGTATGCACATACCGATACGGCTTTTGAGCCCCGTCAGTTGCGGCGGGCGTTCTACATATTTATTGGTGTAATGCGCGTGCAAAATCTGCCAGCCACGCTTTTTTAAAAGTCTTTTTAAATACCTTGCCGTAAAAAAGTGGATATGCCCTACCGTTTGGTATTCTTCCTCTAAAATTTCGGGTTTTATAAGCGTGCGGAACGATAAATCCAGCGGAACGTGCAAAATAAGTACAGGGGCCTTTTGGGCGAGTTCGCTTAAAAACCGTTCCATATCCGGAACATGCTCCACTACATCTATGGCTAGGGCTACGTCAAAGGTTCCGTCCGCCCACGCTTCACACAAAAAATTTACGTTTTCGGGCGCGTGCTGTTTGGCCAGACTAATCGCCTGCGGGGAAATATCGCACCCGGTAAAGCGTATTTCCGGGTTGTGGCGGGCCCAATGGTTAATGAGAGCCCCCGCTCCGCACCCGGCGTCCAATACCGAGTGGGGGGACAAACGGGCCGCCTTTACGGCGCGCAAAACGTGCGCCAGTTTCCAGCGCGCGTCTTGTGCGTGCCAGCCGGGATTTTGCAAAAGATAGTTACCGTCTGTATAGCGGGACATACCTTTATTATACCTTTTACCTATTATATAAGGGGCTTTTGCGCAAAAAAACCTTTCCTTTTGGCCTAAATTCTGTATAATAGGAATATATTGTTTTTTATATACAAACCGGAGGATAAATGAGAAAGTTTCTCGTTGCAGTTTTCTTTGTGCTGTCTGCTCCCTTACTTACGCAGGCGGCCCAAAATGTCCAAATAAACTGGGACGGCCAAAATCACTACCGTGAAATTACCGATAATACGAACGATAACAAATCGTTGGCTATCGTCGGGGCCGGCTCTTTAAATGCAGGGGCTATTGATGGGGCTTCCCTTACCGTAAACGGCAAAAACATCAATATCAATGATGATGCGGTTGCCAATACGGTTTATAAATCGGTTACGCACAGTTCCGACAACAAATTTGAAACCCCGACTTCGGGCAATGCTACCAACGGCGCGTATGTCGCCGGCGGTGCAGCCTATAACAACAATGTTACGAACAGTTCCGTTAGTATGACGGGTACGAACCTGACGGGCAGAAACGTAATGGGCGGTGCGGCCTTAATGCGCGAAGCGGGCGACCGCTTTGGCGACGCGTCTGCCAATAACAACGCTGTTTCCATTAGCGGCGGTACGGTAGATTTTTACCAATTTACCCCTACCGGGGCTTCTTCTACTGAAAAGTTGGGCGGCAATGTGTACGGCGGTTATACCAAATTTTCCAAGGGTTCGGCCAATAACAACACCGTTTCTATCACGGACGGCGCAACCGTAAAGGGCGACGTCATCGGCGGTTATACCGACGAACGCTTGACCGAAGAAGATGTGGAAACTACGGGTGTAATTGACACCAAGGCCAATGGTAACTATGTGCTCGTAAAAGATTCTACCGTGGAAGGCACGGTGGCGGGCGCCAAGGGCGCGGCTACGGCCGAAAACAATACGGTTATTATTGATAATTCCACCGTGGCTACCGTAGTGGGTGCCGCCAAAGGCCGCGGCGTGGCGGACAGTTCCGCTTCCGTCGTAAATGTGGACAATAACACCGTTATTATCAGAAACAACAGTACCGTAACGGATTTGGCGGCGGCTGTAAACGGCACGTCCGTAAACGCCAAGGGTAACTCCTTGACGTTGGATAGTTCCAACGTTAATATGGCTTCCATTTATGCGGTAAAAATGGGTTTAAACAAGGACGCGGAAGGCAATTCCGTAGGCGCGACTGTTGGCGAGAACACCTTGAACCTGAACAATATGAGCGGAACCTTTAACGAATTGGGCGGCTCCGTCAACTTGGCCGGCACCTCCAACGGCAACGTAGTAAACGTAACCAATTCCGCCTTAACGTTAAGCAACTCCGGTAAATTCTTTGGCGATACATTGGACTTAACCACCTTGTCCGCTAACGAACTGCTGCCTGCGGCTATGCCGGCGGACCAGGGCGCTATTTTCGGTGGCGCGAGTATGACTTATACCCGCACCGTAAACTCTACCCCCAGCGCGGAAGCACCGGAAGCGGAAGAAATTTCTATCGGCGGTACCAACAGCGACAATAACGTTGTTTCTATTGCGGGTGGCGATTCTGTAAAAGATGTAAAAGCCAATGTGTTTGGCGGTTTCTCCGCGTACATTAACGAAGTGGATTACCAAACCAAAGAAGACTCTGAATCGGGCTCCGTTATTACCACGGTTAAAAAAGTGGGTTTGACTACTACCACTACCTCTTCCGACCCGGCCGCTGACCCGGTGGAACCGGAAGTGGCGGATAAAATTGATGATGTGTATTCCGCGTCCAACAATACGGTAATTTTGGATAATGTAAAATTCAGCGGTAAAGTATATGGCGGTTATGTATATGGTGCCGAACTGAAAGACCAAAATATGCTTACCCAAAATAACACCGTTATTTTGCGCAATAAAGTAGAGTTGGATCCGACCGCAGTTATCTACGGCGGTAGTAATGGCGATTATGGGTTTTCCTCCAACAAGTTGGTTTTTGACCGCACGATTGGTACGTTTACCAACAAAAACCAGTTCCAAAACTTTAACGATTGGTGGACCATCAACGCGGACTTTAATACCGACCTGCACTTTGACTTCGGCGTTTATGCCAATATGACGCTGGATAAATCTACGATGCAGGAAGGTTCCAAAACCGTCGTAACCACCGTTACCAATACGGACTTAACGGGCGTTCGCGAAGGCGATACCGTGTACGACTTGGTGGACAGCGGCGTGGTGTTGACCCAGCGCAAAGTGGGTGTTTACTCCTATGATTTGTCCGCTACCAGAGGTTCCGGCAACGAAATTAACTGGACCCTTACCGCTACGAAAGATAAAGCCAATGCCGAAGTGTACGGCCAGTTGCCGCTCGTTGGTTTGGCCTTAATCAGCGAAGGGCCCGAAATGCTCACCCAAACTTTAAACGATTTGTGGAAGAGCGACACCGAACAGAATACCTTTATTAACGGCGGTTACCACCACACCCGCTATAAAACGGGCAGCGGCTTTGACTTGGATTCCGGCCTTGCGCAAGCGGGCGCCTGGAAGAAATTTACGAACGATTGGGCCCTGGGTATCTACGCCAAATATGCGGGCGGTTCTTATAAAACCTTCCCCATTAAAGTTACCGGCGATGCCAATGTGTTCGGCGGCGGTTTGATGACCTCTTACCGTTACAGCGATACGGGCCGCTTGGAAGCCACCGTGGAAGCCGGCTATGTGGACGCCAAGTTTGAATCCTCCGAACTCTTATCTACCTTTAAGAGCAAAGGAATGTACTACGGCGCCAGCGCGGGCTTTGTGGAAAACCCGCTGGAAGATTTGAGCCTGTACGCTAACTTCAACTGGAAGCGCAAAGCCTCCGACGATATCACCGACGACTTGGACCAGAAAATCAAGTTTGATACCTTGCAGAGTATGGCCCTGCGCTTCGGCGGCGATTATGCCTTTAACTCCGTGGACTGGAAGGGTGTAATTCCTTCCGTCGGCGCGAGCGCTATCTACGAAATGGACGGAAAATCTACCGTTACGGTGGAAGACGTCAAAAACAGCGAAGCCTCTATGAAAGGGATGAGCGGCCGCGGCCAAGTGTCTTTGGCTTACCACAACCAAGATACGTTCCTGCCCTTGCACACCGTGCTGACCGTTTACGGCCAGTTGGGCAAGCGCGAAGGCTTCGGCGGCGAAGTGAATATTTCGTTTGAGTTCTAACATAAATTCAAATGCAAATTTTGGTAAAGGCCCTTCGGGGCCTTTACTATTTTAAAAAAAAGTTGCACAAAAAAATAAAAACTGTTATAATAAATATGTAGTCATTAAGGGCCTGTAGCTCAGCTGGGAGAGCGCCTGCATGGCATGCAGGAGGTCGCAAGTTCGATCCTTGTCAGGTCCACCATTTACCCTTAATAGAACCCGCCTCTCGGCGGGTTTTTTGTTTTATATAGTTGCCTAAAAATATGCGCCGCGTAAGTAAATCACTGCTTTTTTAGGCGGAAACTTAATTATTTGCCGGGCAAAATCTTGTTCTCTATCTTTAACGGAAAACCAGGGGCGTTTTGGGAGAAATTTTCCCACGGGCCCGTACCCGTGGGGTTTTACGGAAGTTGGATTTTGTTTTAAGTTGTTGTGCCTTGGCTGTGTGCCGGGAAAAGTAATTCTATTTTTTATTATTTCGCGTAGTTCCGTTAAACCTTGCTAAAATGCGTTTATTTCGTTAGTTGTAGAGGTGCAAGAGAAGTTTATCAGTATGTGCCTAAAAATGCGTATATGCGGGGTTTTTATGGCGTTTATTATGGTTGGCGCGTTGGCTGAGTGGGGGAAAATATCGTTCTTGTGTGCGGTTTGCGGCCCGGTGCGCCTTTTACTGCGCTTAAATCTTGCGCGGCCCCGCCCGTCCTGCTCGCCTTTCGGCCTATGGCCTCAAACTCGTAAGGCTCCGGCTTTCAATTCCTAACGCAGGCAAAGCAGTTTGCCTGCTTACTGGCACAAAAAACCACCCTTTCGGGTGGTTTGTGTAAATATATATAAGAAAAGGGGGGAATTTTTCAAACAAAAAACCGTTTATTCTAGGCGCCAGCGAGGAAGGAATACTGTGGGCACACGCGCGGAAGCGCGGAGGTATCCGACTGAGCGGGCAACAACGAATAAACGGTTTTTAGAAAGAAAAATGGTGCCCAGTATAGGGATTGAACCTATGACCTTTCCCATGTCAAGGGAACGCGCTACCGCTGCGCCAACTGGGCTTAAAT
>SAMEA104315430__coassemble_265_pt1 | contig 25919 bp, 25 predicted proteins | sample SAMEA104315430__metabat2_low_PE_016 | metagenome-assembled genome bin SAMEA104315430 (sample SAMEA104315430) | gut metagenome | biome: Monkey gut; feature: monkey-associated habitat; material: faeces | place: China | collected 2013
AATTGATTACGCCTGTGGCGATGGAAGAAGGCTTGCGCTTCGCAATCCGCGAAGGTGGCCATACGGTAGGCGCCGGCGTTGTAACCAAAATTATTGAGTAGTAAAATTGTTTAGTTCACTGTGGCGGGGGCATTTAACTATGCCCCCGCAGATAGTGTGAACAGCAATATTTTTAGAGATTTGTTCTCTCTTTTAAGGATAATAAGATGGCTAACGAAAGAATTACGATCGCGCTGGTTTGCACCGAATGCAAAAACAAAAACTATTACCAAGTGCGCGGCAAAAAGAAAGAATACAAGTTGGAAGTCAACAAGTTCTGCAAAAAATGCGGAAAGAGCACCAAGCATAAAGAAGGCAAAGCCTAAGATTTTTTGTGGGAGCGTCGGTTAACTGGTAAACCACCGGTCTCCAAAACCGGGACTGAAGGTTCGAGTCCTTCCGCTCCTGCCAGGTTTTATATCAAGGAAACGGATATTTATGAATAAAGCAATCAATTTTCTCAAACAATCTGTTGGCGAATTGAGAAAATCCACCTGGCTTTCCAGACAGGAAGTGGTCCAATCCACTATCCTCGTTATGATTGTAGTGGCGTTGGTGTCTGCGTATGTCGGCGTCATTGACTTTGGCCTGACAAAAGTGTTGGGCGCAGTAGTCGGGGGTCGCTAATGGAAGAAAAAGCGTGGTACGTCGTGCACACCCAAACGGGGCACGAGGACAAAGTAAGAGAAAAAATCCTGCTTAATATTGACATCCAGGGCTTTGGGGACCGCGTTTTTCAGGTCCTGGTTCCCACCGAAGAAGTTGTTGAAGTCAAACAAAACAAGAAAATTTTACGCAAACGGAAATTTTTCCCTGGTTATGTGCTGGTACAGATGTTAATGACCAGCGAAGCATATTGGTTTATTAAGAATATTACGGGCGTAACCGGTTTCTTGGGTGATCCGAACCCCGTTCCTCTGCCGGAAGAAGAAATTGCCGGTATTGTGGAACTGACGGACAACCCCTCCGGTAAACCCAAACACGTGGTGGAATTTGAACGCGGCGAAAGCGTCCGCATTACGGAAGGTCCGTTCAAGCATTTCATCGGTGAAGTGGAAGAAGTCAACGAGCAGAAGAACAAACTTAAAGTTATGGTTACGGTCTTTGACCGCAAAACCCCTGTGGAAGTGGACTTCTTGCAAGTAGAAAAGAACTAGATTTTACCGCAGTAAAGCAGTAAAAAATACGGAGTAACAACAAAATGGCAAAAGAGAAAAAAATTAAAGGTTACATCAAATTGCAGATTCCTGCTGGTGCCGCTAACCCGGCTCCGCCCGTGGGTCCGGCTTTGGGCCAGCACGGTGTAAACATTATGGAATTTTGCAAACAATTCAACGCCAAGACGGCTAAAATGGAAAAAGGTATTAAGATCCCGGTCATCATCACCGTTTACGAAGACCGCTCCTTCACCTTTATTACCAAGATGCCGCCTATGGCTGTGCTGATTATCAAAGAATTGGGCCTCGCCAAAGGTTCCGGCGCTCCCCATAAAGATAAAGTCGGCAAGATTACCCAAGCCCAGTGCGAAAAAATCGCCGCGCAGAAACTGCCCGATTTGAACACGAAAGACATCAAACAGGCCGCCGAAATGGTAAAAGGCACCTGCCGCAGTATGGGTGTGGACGTAGTAAAATAAATTTAAACTGAGGGAGGGCGAAAACGCCCGTTAAAACCTAAGGAGTATTTAAGATGGGAAAAAGATTGGAAGCCGCACAAAAGACGTACGACAAATCCAAAGTTTACACGATGGCGGAAGGCGCTCAAATCGTAAAAGATAACGCCAAAGCCAAATTTGACGAAACCGTTGAAATTCACGTGAAACTTGGTATTGATACCAAAAAAGCCGACCAGCAGGTCCGCACCACCGTCGCTTTGCCGCACGGTACGGGCAAGACCAAACGCATTGCCGTTATCGCCAAAGGCGAACACGCGCAAGAAGCCCAACAGGCCGGCGCCGACAGAGTCGGTTGCGAAGACATTGTGGAAGAAGTGCTCAAAGGCAAAATTGACTTTGACGTACTCGTTGCCACCCCGGACACGATGAGAGACTTGGCCAAAGCCGCCAAAATCTTGGGTCCGCGCGGTCTTATGCCGAACCCGAAGAGTGGCACCGTAACCTTTGACTTGGCTAACACCATCAAAGCGTTGAAAGCGGGCCGCATTGAGTTCAAGGCTGATGCGTACGGTATTGTGCACGCCATCATTGGCAAAGCGTCCTTTGACGCCGCCAAACTGGCCGAAAACGCCAAAGCGGTAATGGATACCATCCTCCGCGTGAAACCCAGCACCTCCAAAGGTGTGTATGTGCAGAGCGTATCGCTCAGTTCTACTATGGGACCTGGCGTATTTGTCAGTTACAAATAAGTTCTCTTTTGCACACGAAAACCCCGCAACTTTTTCGGTTGCGGGGTTTTTTGTGCCCTATTTAGCAGACAATTTGCTATTATCTTTTTATAATATAAGAAAGCCAAATTTGGGAGAATTTTATGACGCCTCTTTTAACACGCACGCTTTGCACATTAACGATTTGTTTGGCGGCCCCAGCGCTGTTTGCCCAGGGCAAACCTGTCCGCAAGGCTCCTAGTGTGCTGACCAAAGCGGCTAAGGCGGCGCGCCCCAAAGTGCCCAACCGGACTTTTTCGTTCCCCAATTTGGAAAAATTACTCATCCAGCGGGAATTGCGCACGCGCCAAGTGCTGGAAAAATTGCCGTTGTCGCAATCCCTGCTTTTGCCGGATGAAATGCCCGCGCTGGCCGTAAATGGCTGGCCGTGGAAACGCGACCCGTTGGGGCCGTATGTGGAACTCCCGTTTTTTAAGCGTTTATCGCCCGAAGCCCAGCGCAATTATTTCTTGGCGGCCAACAACCGCGCTATTGCCACGCTGTGGAAGCAACGCTCGGCCTTGTTTGAGGCCTTAAAAGCCCGGGAAAACGATTTTTTAACGCAAAAGGTATCCGAACCTACTGCAAACCCTTTTATTCAAATGGCGGCCCAAATCGGTCCGGAAATCAAGCAGGTAATGTTGGGTGAATTTCACAATTATGTTTGGTTACAGCCGGGCATAAGTGCCTTTTTGGAGGCCTTACGGGCCAAATATCCCAACCGCAAAATGGTGTTGGTAACGGAGTTTTTGCCGCGCGGTAAAAAGAATATGCTTCCCGCGCGTGAGTGGATGAGCAAGGCCAACCCGGAATATGAAGCCGTGTTCAAAACCGCCACCCGCTTGGGTATCCGCATTAAAGGGTTAGAAAGCAGTTATGTTTTTTATCATACGCCGCCGCAAATGGAAATCCCCGGCGTAACCCCACAAGAGGAAGTGAATATGTGGAGTACGCCCGAGGGGCTGCGCGTGCGCAACGCGGATTGGGCCAAGGCCATAGCCGAATACCGCCAAGAAGAGCCGGACGCGCTGTTTATTATCTATGCCGGGTCCGACCACGTGGATTATTCCAATCTTTCTTCGCTTGCCCGCCGTTTTCCGCGGGAGGAAACCTTTATCGGTATGGTTTCCCCGTATGTGTTAGACGAGGGGCAAATAATGACGTGCGACCTGGTGGATGAGGCTGTGCCCGCTTTAAATACGGTGAAATATCTTTCGTGGCCGTCCAAGGAGTTGCGGAACTTGGCCGGGTTTGACGTGCGTATCAAATTGCCCAAGCCGGAGAAACAGGAAGCAAAATGAAGCGGCTATTCGTATTTCTTTTCTTGTTCTGTTGCGCGGCGCTTGGTTGGGCGCAGGTGAGCGTGCTGACGGTTACCGACGAGGACAAACACAAGACAAAGGAAGATTTTTACCATACTTTTGAGTATTTTATCAAGCCCGCAGGCGGCGGACAGCAAGCCAAGTGCCAGGCTACACGCATTGGGCGGCGGTGGTTCGCCACGGCGGCGCATTGTGTGGCGCAAAATTGCCAGAACGGCTGTACGATTCAAATGGATTTATTGGAGCGCCCTGTGTCCGCCTTGGCGAGCGTGTCGCACACGGCCAAAAAGCCTGCGGTGTTTATCCACCCGGGGTATTCGCCCAAGGCCTTTGTCAAAAACGATTTTGCCCTCATCCGCTTGGATTTGGACCGAACCCCCTTTACCTATTATCGGCACGCCACCAAAAAACAGCCATATAACCGGGTACTGACACCCCAGCAATTTGAGGCCTATTTGGAACAAAACCGCAAGGCAAAAAGCCAGTTTGCCCATATAAAGAGCCCGGAATTGCCCCCGCTTGCGCTGTTTGCTGATTACAACGCCATTATCCAGCGCAAAATTTCTGTTATTTCTATTTTTGACGGCGTGCGCAAAATAGAGCCTGACCCGTATTCTGTGCACTATGTAAAGGCGTTGGGGTTTGCTTACACCAAGAACTTTGGAATCCGCAAAGGGATGAGCGGCTCCGGCGTGATGACCAATACGGGGGAACTTATTGGCATTGTGTCTGGCAATATGACGTCTGCCCATTGGGCCAAACAGCAGGACGGTTCAAAAATGGCCGCGGTGGAGGAGTTGTTTGTCTTCCCCGTGTTCAATGCGGATATTGCTTCTTTTATGGCTGATGCGATGGGGAGTGATTATTATAAACTCAGTTGGAAGGATGCCACGTCGCCTTTTGTGCGCAAGTCCCGGCGCAATTATGCTTCTGTGATAGATTCCGTCAATTATATTAACCGCACGCTGCGCGCCGCCCCCTAGCAGGCGGCAACTCAATGCGCTGAGTACCGATTAATTGGGCGACACTCTTTTTGCGAGGACGCGCGCTTCTAAAACAGCCCTGCGGGCGGCAACTCAATGCGCTAGGCTAGTGATTAGTGGAGCCACACTGTTTCTGCAATGTCGCGCACCCTGCGGGCCGCCACTCAATACGCTAGGTAGCGATTAATTAAGCGACACTCCTTATAATATTGCACGCTAACGCAACCACCTTTGGCAAAGTAAAAAGTTTTTCTGCCCAATAAAAAACCCCCGTCAAAAACGGGGGCTTTTAAAACTAATTGTTTTTGGCTTCGCGCTTAGCCTTGCGGCGGGCATTGCGTTTATCCAAGCGTTCCTGTTTGGTGGTGCGGCGCTTGTAGCCGACGTGTTCAGGTGTGGTCGGGGCTTCGTTGGCAAAGTCTCCGTTCCACTCAAATTCCCGTCCGCCCACTACCAAGGAATCGCCGTCCTGCACCCCGTATTTAAGGAGTGCTTTTTCCAGACCGATTTTTTTGAAGATGCCGCGCAAACGCGCAATGGCTTCGGGCTGGTTGAAGTTCGTCATAGCGATAAACTCTTCCACTTTTTTGCCCGTAATGTGGATGACATCTTCCTCATCGCGGGAAATGGAGAAAATCGGCTCCACCCGGTGCGTAGCCGCGGCTTTTTTCACCTCTACCGGGGTTTCCACAGGCGTAGCGGCCAAAATTTTGACCACCTCGTCCAACACCTTGTTTACGCCCTCGCCCGTAGCGGCGGACATCAGCATTACTTTGTGCTTTTTAAATTTCTTTTTAATCGTTTCGTACGCTTTTTGCGCTTCGGGCAAATCCATTTTGTTCACCACGATAATGCGCGGTTTGGCAAACAGATTTTTATCAAAGGTTTTCAGTTCGTTTTCAATTACTTTTACCGATTTTTCCGCGTTCATCCCGTTAAAACCTTCCGGGTCCACCAAGTGCAAAAGTACGCGGGTGCGTTCAATATGCTTTAAAAATTGCGTGCCGAGGCCCTTGCCCTCGCTCGCACCCTCAATAATACCCGGGATGTCGGCGGTAGCAAAACTGAGCCCCTTGTGAAGCGTAATACCCAAGTTGGGGTTTAAGGTGGTAAACGGATAATCCGCAATGCGCGGGCGCGCGGCGGAAATGCGGCTTAAAAAGGTGCTTTTGCCCGCATTGGGGAATCCGACTAATCCCAAATCCGCCAGCACTTTTAGTTCCAAAAACAGCGTAACTTCTTCGCCCGGCTGGCCGTTTTCGGCAATGTGCGGGGCGGTGTTGTTGCGGGTTTTAAAGGATTGGTTGCCGCGGCCGCCCATACCGCCCTTGGCGACGGTAAATTGCTGTCCGGCTTCGGTCAAATCCACCAATACCTGCCCGTCTTTTTTAACAATCGTGCCACACGGCACGCGGACGATTTTGTCTTCCCCGGCGCGGCCTGTTTTGTTGTACGTGCCGCCCTTTTCGCCGTTTTGGGCTTCAATATGCGGGTTATACGCCAGTTCCAGAAGCGTGGTTAAGTTGGGGTCGGCCTGCAAAATGATGTCGCCCCCTTTGCCACCGCAACCGCCGTTCGGGCCGCCGAATTCAATGAATTTTTCGCGGCGGAAAGACAAGCAGCCATCCCCGCCTTTGCCGGCGGTGAGGTAAATTTTAACACGGTCTAAAAAACTTCCGGATTGCATAAATTCGTCCTTTCTACTCTAAATCGGTTTTGGCCGGAAACCAAATTAATATTCGGTTTGGGCCAGCAATTTTTTGGACAAACGGCGCTTCGCCTTGGTGCGTGCCCTTTTTACCTTGGCCCGCGCAGGCGACTTGGTGCAGGTGTAAACCCACTCGTCTTGCGAAACGTGCAGTTCGTCCTTCTTCATATCTTTATTGTATCATACAGGGGATATTTTTGCCCCCGCTTAAATGTACTACAAAAAAAGCGGCAGGAGTTATCCTGCCGCTTTTTAAACTGTGAAGCGCTTATTTAGCCGCGGCTTTTTTGGCCTTGGCGGGAGCCTTTTTCGCAGCCGGTTTCTTGGCGGCGGGCTTTTTGGCGGCTTTTACAGCCGGTTTTTTAGCGGGCTCTTTGGCTTCTTTGGTTTCCGCAACTTTCGGGTACACGGAAATTTGCTTTTTGCCTCTCGTTACCCATTCAAAAGTAACAATGCCGGCGACGCGGGCAAAAAGGCTGTCATCGCTGCTTCTAGAAACGTTGGTACCGGGCAAGAATTTGGTACCGCGTTGGCGGACGATGATTTCCCCAGCGTTTACAAACTGGGAGCCGTAGCGTTTAATACCTAAACGCTGGCCGTGGCTGTCTCTTCCGTTGGAGGAAGAACCTTGTGCTTTTGTATGTGCCATAGTTTAGTCTCCCAAGTTATGCTAACTGGATATCCGTAATTTTGATTTGCGTTAAATCCTGTCTGTGGCCGATGGTTCTTTCGTAACCTTTTTTCGGTCTCTTTTTGAAAACGAGGATTTTCGGACCTCTCAAATGTTTGACCACTTGAGCGGTGACCTTGGCCGTGTTACCGGCTTTGGCATCTGCCGAGGTACCTTCTTCGTTAGCGGCCCAGAGGACTTTCAAGTCCACATTGGCGCCTACTTCCGCGTCCAGTTTTTCAACCTGCAGATTTTGACCGGGCTTAACCCAGTACTGTTTTCCACCAGTTTCAATAATTGCGTACATAAGTTTATTATACCAAATAAAGAGACACCTCTCCCGTCCCCTTTGCCTTGCGGCGCGGGGCCAAAAGGGCGTTCTCCCTTAATTTGTATATATATTATAGCATAAACGCGGCGCTTTTTACTGGCGGACGTGCAGGCAGAGTGCAAATTTAATAAAATATAAAAAAGAGATTTAAGGACTATGCCTACTAAAATGAAAGAAGATTATTATCAAATCCTCGGTATTGAGCGTACCGCCACCGAGGTAGAAATCAAGTCTGCGTTCCGGCGCCAGGCGATGAAGTACCACCCGGACAGAAACCCGGGCAATAAAGAAGCCGAGGAACAATTTAAAAAAGTAAACGAAGCGTTTTCCGTCTTGTCCGACCCGCAAAAAAAGCAAATGTACGACCAATACGGCCACGAGGGCGTATCGGGCGCGGGCGGCTTTGGCGGGTTCAATGCCGGGGGCTTTGGGGATATCAACGATATCTTCGGCTCTGTTTTCGGCGATATGTTCGGCGGGGCTTTTGGCGGCGGACGCCGCGGGGCGCCGCGTGCCCAACGGGGGGAAGATTTAAAATTAGACGTTACCCTGACCTTGGAGGAAGCCTTTGCGGGTAAAGAAGTGCCCGTGGATTATACCCGCCTGGATAACTGTGCCGAGTGCGACGGTTCCGGCGCGGCCCCGGGTTCTGCACGCAAGACTTGCCGCTCCTGCAACGGGACGGGTACGGTAACGTATTCGCAAGGCTTTTTCAGTATGCGCCAAGTGTGCCCCGATTGCGGCGGCAAAGGCACGGTGGTGGAAAAACCGTGTTCCGCCTGCAAAGGTAGCGGCACCAAACGCGTAAAAGAACATATTACAGTGAAAATCCCTTCGGGCGTACGCACGGGTGTAACGTTGCGTGTATCCAACGGGGGTGATATCGGCACCAACGGCGGCGGCTTTGGTGATTTGTATGTAGAAGTACACGTGAAAGAGCATAAAATCTTTAAGCGCGCGGGCGACGATTTGCTGATTGACGCGCCGATTACTTATCCGCAGGCCGTGTTGGGCGGAAGCATTAAAGTGCCGACGATTGAGGGCAAGGAAATTGAAGTTACGATTCCCAAGGGTACGCAGTTCGGTTCTGTGATTAAAGTGCAGGGCAACGGGATGCCGCACTTGGGGAAAAAGGGCTTCGGGGATTTGCTCGTCAATGTGAAAATTGAGGTAATCAAAAAGCCGACGGCCCGCCAAAAGGAACTCTTGGAGGAACTGGCCAAGGAAACGGGCGGCAAAAAGAGTTTCCTGAAAGAGTTGTTTTCGTAAGGTTTTATAAAAACAAAACAAGCGGTCTGCCTATACGGGCGGGCCGCTTTTTTGTGATAACAACGGACAAAAGGTCCCAAAGTTGTTATAATAATTTTGTTGCAAAGCGGGTTTAAAAGCCCGGTACAATTTAATTCTGTTTTTGGAACCGTATGTGGAATACGGTGCGCTGCTTGGATACAAGCGGCATAGTTAGGATCCAAAAACAGTCGTTTTAGGCACAACGTGCGCGAGCCGATCCCTCGCGTGCGCTGTGCCGAGTGCTTTCTGCCATATTTTATATGGCAGAAGGCCACGGCTGTTATTATTTGGGTTATCCTAACTAGCCCGGTAGTAACGGCCGTTTTTTTATGGGCATTTTCTCCAAAGGCAGAACAAGGAGAAAATAATGAAAGGATTTAGGAATACTTTATTGTCATTCCAGGGCCCGCATACAAGCGGGAACCTGGAATCCAGAGATAAAATGAGGAGTTTTTCTAATCAACAGACTGGATCCCGGATCCACGTCCGGGATGACAACGACAACAGATCCCGTATAAAGACTCTACGGGATGACGGCTTAACGACACGTGGCCGCACGGCAAACGCGGGGTTTACCCTCATTGAACTTTTAGTCGTTGTTCTTATCATTGGTATTTTGGCGGCTGTGGCCGTTCCGCAATACCAAAAAGCCGTTACCAAGGCGCGGTTCGCCACAATTCGTACCGTAGTGGAAAATTTATACCGGGCGGAAGAAGTGTTTTATTTGGCGAATGGTTATTATCAGGCAAATACAGATTTATTGGATTTTGATTACAAAGGACGTTGCACCGGGACGGATGTGCTGACTTGTGATAAATGGTTTGTTGTGGATATTTTGGGTGGCGCTGGCGTGGTTACCAACCCGGATTCCTTATTCATTAATGCATATTATTGCCCAAAAGCGCAAGCGGCGGCAAATTGCGGGGATAACGCGGAATTTGTGTACACGCATTATTTGGCACACTCTTCCAAACCCGGGCAAATGACTTGCGTAGGTTATACCACAGAAGGAAAGGCCTTTTGTAAAAGTTTCCAATAAAAAACCCCCGCTACCAAAGCGGGGGTTTTGCAAAAAATGTTTTGCTTACTCAATTATGCCGCCGCCGAGGACAATGTCCCCGTCGTACATTACGGCGGACTGGCCCGCGGTAATGGACATTTGAGGTTCCGCAAATTCGGCTTCTATGCGCCCGTTTTCCAATACGCGCACGGTGGCTTTGGCCGGATTGTGCAGGTTGCGGATTTTAATTTCGCAGGTAAATTCCTGTGCCGGGGCTTCTCCGGCTACCCAACTCACGCGCTGTGCCGTCAGTTTTTGGGAGTATAACGCTTCCTTGGGGCCGATAACCACTTGGTTTTTGGCCGCGTCCAGACGGACGACATACATCGGCGTTTTAAAGCCGCTAATGCCAAGCCCCTTGCGTTTGCCAATGGTGTAGTGCCACAAGCCTTCGTGGCGGGCGACTACTTGGCCGTCCAGCGTAACGATATCGCCCGGTTTGCTGGGGAAGTTTAACAAATCGTTATAATCCCCGCAGTAAAAGTCTTGGCTGTCCTCTTTGTCGGCTACTTCCAGCCCGGCCTTGCGCGCAATTTCGCGGATGGCGGGTTTGGTCATTTCGCCCAACGGGAACAGCACGCGGGAAAGTTGCCGCTGGGTTAAGCGGTGCAAAAAATAACTTTGGTCGCGCGATAAATCTTTGGCTTTTTTAAGCAGGTATTTGCCCGATTTTTCGTCAAACTCCACGCGGGCATAGTGCCCGGTGGCAAATTTATCAAATTTAATGCCTTGCTTTTCGGCTGCGCTGGGCAGGACGCCGAATTTAATCAAACTGTTGCACAGTACGCACGGGTTGGGCGTGCGGCCGCAGGAATATTCCAGACGGAAGTTATCCAGCACGGCGCGACGGTACGGGTCCCGGCAGTCCACTTTTACAAAGTCAATGCCCAAATGCTTGGCGATTTTTTCTACTTCTTCCAGGTCTTCTTTTTCCGGCGCCAAGCAGGCGTTTTTGTGATATGGCCCCTCGGGGACCGGGAGCGACGGGTCCCATACAATCATCGTAGCGCCGATGACGTGGTAACCCTTGTCTTTTAAAATAACGGCCGAAGCGGCGGAATCTACCCCGCCGGAGAGGCCGATTAGGATTGTCTCTTTTTCCATCAATTCCCTCTTTATGTTAAATTGTACTTTAGGTTGAAAGCCAAAAGGACACTATATTATAGTATTTCCCCTTGTGCAAGCGCCACCTTCCATAAAAAATACCCGGCGGACGGCCGGGTATTAAATCAGTTGGTTTGGTTTTGCTCCGCCGCGGGAACGGGGGCTGAAACCTCGTGGTTGGCGGGATTGTTGTTATACAATTTGCGTACGGAGGGGTAAATCTTTTTGAACGCCGCCACAATGTGCGGGTCAAACGATTTGCCGGATTCCTCCAAAATATATGCGTAGGCGTCGTCCGTCTTCCACGCTTTTTTATACACGCGGAACATACACAGCGCGTCAAACACGTCGGCCACCGTTACAATGCGTGCCTCTATCGGTATTTCCTCGCCCTTTAAGCCCTTGGGGTAGCCCGAGCCGTTCCATTTTTCGTGGTGGTAAAGGCTCATCTTGTGCGCGATTTTAAGCACCTGGGAGTGTGCCCCTTCCAAAATGCGCCCGCCGTAAATGGTGTGCGATTTCATAATTTCAAACTCTTCGGGGGTCAGTTTTCCGGGTTTTAGCAAAATGTTGTCCGCCAAGGCCACCTTGCCGATATCGTGCAAGGGGCTGGCGTTTTTGATAAGTTCGGCATCGTGCTTATTAAGTCCCAGCGCCAAGGCCAGCAAGTAGGAAATAATGCTGATGTTTTTTAAGTGGGCGCGGGTGTCCTGCTGGTCGCGGTATTCGGCGGTAACGGCCAGGCGGTAAATGGTTTCCAACTGGGCCACGTGGACATCTTGGTACAGTTTGGCGATTTCAATCGCGCTGCCCGCCAAGGTGGCAAGCAGAAGCAAAATGCCCTCGTCCTTTTTGTCAAAGGGGGTTCCGTCGGATTTATTAGCTACCTGAAAAACGCCCAGCACCTTGCCGGAGTTGTTTTTAAGCGGAATAGCCAGCATAGAGTGGGTGCGGAAATCGGTTACCATATCCACATCCATAGAAAACCGCGGGTCTTCGTAAGCGTTGGGCAGGTTGACGGTTTCGCCCGTGCGGGCCACCAAGGAAATGACACCGTTGCCGTTAAGCGGTACGCGGATTTCGGTATGTTCCAGGCCACGCCCTTGGGCGATTTTGGACCAAAGTTCGTTCTTTTCTACGTCTTTTATGTAAATGGTGCACCGCCCGACATCCAACATCTTGGTAATTTGTTGTGCGATGATGTCCAGCAGTTTATCCAGGCGGAGTTCGCAGGAAATGCGCGCTCCGAATTCCACCAGTAAGTTTAACTTTTCCTCGGCGGAAAGTTTGCCGTTTTCCGGTCTAAATGATTCCATATGCTTCTCACCCGTTCAAACGTACGAAGTGGTCTGCCTTGGCTGATGGATAAAATTTCTTCAAATAAAAATTTAATTCCAAGGCGGACAGCCCTGACAATGTAAACACAGTCCCTGTCTGTGTCCGGGCGGCGCTTTGCACGGCGCGGAGCCAAATTTCGGGGGCGCGGTTAAACCGTACAAAACTGTAACCGAACGCGGGAGCATCCGCATCCTTATACAAACACTCTACAAAATTTTTTTTAAAAAGTGTCTTTAAAATTGCCTGCGCTTTATCAAACGCTTTGCCCTCGCGCAGAAAGAGGGCCCCTTTGTCTAACCGGACGGGGGCGTTTTTAAAGGCTTCCGCGTTTGCCGGGTTGCGGGGCAGAATATCCGTAACAAATTTAAGTTGTTTAGCAAATTCCTGCGCTTGGCGGCGGTGCTTGGGCCACGCATCAAAGAGTTGCGGCGCGCGCAAGAGGAATAAATATACATCTATGCTGTCGGTTAAAAGGGGGAGTTGCCCGGCCTTTTGCCAGCGGGTAATTAACCGTTTTACGGCGCGGCGGCTTTGGCGTACGTCCCCATACACATAATCAAACAGGCCGCTTGGCATATTGGGCCACAGCGTGGTGCGGTACTTTTGGTTGGCGGCTTTTAAAACGCTTGCGGCCAAATCCGGCGTGCAAAATTCCGCTTCCAAGGACGGCAAATAAATAAGCGTAGGTTTTTCGGGCGAAGTAGAAAGGTTTTGTTCTTTAAGCACTTTTTGTAAGGCCGGGGTGCGGCGCGGGAGCAGTTGGCTAATATAATTTACCCAGCCAAACCCAACTAAACGGGCGAGACCCGTCTTGCGGGCCAAAAAGAGAAGTCCGCCCGCGCGCAGAAACGCCCCCAACCGTACCGCGCGGCTAAATAAGCGTGGGTGCGTGGTACGCCAAGAAAGGAGCGTAAACAGCGTTTTGGGCAGCGTACTTAATTGCAGGGTTCGGCGCAGTTCCAGCATATGTTCGGCGGTTGGAATTTTGCCCGCGCAGGCTTGCGTGCACCGCCCGCAAAGCAAACAGGAATTAACGGCTTTTGCAAGCAACGCGCGGTTCTTTTTTGCGTCCAGTTTTTTTTCGGCAATCAGGCGCGCCAGTTGGTTACGCCCACGGGGGGAAAAGGTTTCCTCACCCGTCAGCCAATAGGTCGGGCAGGCTTGCTGGCAACTGCCGCAACGGTTACAAAAGCAAATGGAATCGTACACGCTCCGCTCGCCAAACGGGGTGTCTAACAGCGTTAAGTGGCGTTTGGGGTGCAAGGGGTCTAACTGCGGGGGAATAAAATCAAACATTTTTTTCTCCTGCCAAAATGGGGAACAAATTTTCGGGGTCTAACTGCTTTTTAATAGCCGCCCAAGGCAAATTGCCACTTGCGCGCACGAACGGTTTTTCCGGCGCGGCAGGGACGGGCTTGGCGTAAATTTTAAAGGTCAGTTGGGTTACTAGGCCTAGGGTGCCCTGTGAGCCCGCAAACAGGCGGGTTAGGTGGTAGCCGGCGGCGTTCTTCATTAATTTGCCGCCATAGCGGACATACGACCCGTCCGGCAAGAGGGCTTCCACGCCCAAAACTTGCGTGTAAAAGGACGGCAAACAACCCGAGCAAAACGCCCCGCCCAAGGTACCTTTCCCCACAGGCAGTACGCTGTAAACGCCCGCTTGCTTTAAGGCGCGGTCCAAGGTTTTTAGGGTAACGCCCGCCTCGGCGGTTACGGTGTAGTTGGTTTTATCAATTTCCAAAATGCGGTTTAGCGTTTGGGTGGATAATACATTGGCGGCCTTTGTTTTTAAGCGGGAATTTTCCCCGGTAATTAAACAAGGCTCGTGTGCATTTTTGCGCGCTAAAATTTTGTCCGCCAGTTGCTTTGTGGCGGGGGATAAGGGCGCTTGTGCGCGGGCTTTTTCGGCATAATTCACCGGGATTAATTTAAGCGGGTTGGCTAAATTTTCCGGGTCTAGGGCATTTTTAATTTGCGTGAAAAGGTCCAAGGTTGGCTTGTCGTACTGGTAAGCCATTACGGCGCGTTTTTCCACGCCCACACCGTGCTCGCCCGATACAGTTCCGCCGCAATCCACGCACGCCTGCAAAATTTCTTTCAGCGCGCGGGTTACGCGGACGGTGTCGGGGCGGTTGCGCTCGTCAAAAATAATCTGCGGGTGAAAATTGCCGTCCCCCGCGTGGAAGAGCAAACTTGCGTAAATATGCTGTTCGTCCAAAATGCGCCGCACCTTTTCAAGCGCGCGGGGCAGTTCGCTCCTGGGCACGGTGCCGTCGCCCACCATTACGTTGGGGGCCAGCCGCGCCATTGCCGCATAAGCCGCACGGCGGCCGAACCATAAGCGTTGGCGTTCGGCTTCCGTCTTGGCGGGCAAAAATTTAAGCGAGTGGTTTTTTAGGCAAATTTCCTCTAACTGCTTTTCCTGCTCGGCAATTTCGGCGGGTGTGCCGTCCAACTCCAAAATAAGCAGGGCCTTGGCGTCCAGCGGGTAGCCCGCGTGGGCAAATTCCTCCACGGCGCGGGTGGTGATGTCGTCCATTGCTTCCACGCACCGCGGGATAATGCCCTCAGCGGCTAAATCGCTGACGGTTTGCACGCTGTCCGCCAAAGAAGGAAATGTTACCAAAAAGGTTTTTATGTGCTTGGCCGCGGGCAGAATTTTTACCTTTAACTGTTTAATTACGCCAAGCGTGCCCTCGCTTCCCGCAAGGAGCCCGATAAAATCAGGGCCGCTGTCTTGGCGGGATAAGTGGACTTCTGTGCCGTTAGGCATAACAAAGTCCACTTCCAAAACGTGGTCAATCGTGCCGCCGTATTTCATACAGCGCGCACCGCTTGCGTTTTGGGCCAGGTTGCCGCTTAACGAGCAAACGCGCTCGCTGGCCGGGTCCGGCGCGTAAAAAAAGCCGAGCGGCGCAAGGGCGTCCTGTAAATCTCCCCCGGTAACGCCGGGCTCCACCAAAGCAAAACCCGCTTGGGTGTTTATTTGCAAAATTTTGTTTAGCGGGGGCACATTTAAAATAACGCCCCCGTTTAAGGCGGCACAACTGCCCGCGTGGTTGGTGGCACTGGCGCGCGGTACAAAAGGGATATGATAACGGTACAACACCTTTAATACCGGGGCGATGACGTCTGCCCGGCGCAAATGGATAAGCGCGTCCGGCCGCGTGCGCGATAAGGAACAATCATACGCGTAAACGGAAAGGGAAACATCATCAGTGAGTAGGTTTTCTTTACCCACCAGTTGGGTTAGTTCAGCAAAAGCGGCGGACGGTATTTTCATAAAGTAATGCAAATTTTACACGGACAAGCGTAAACTTTTTGTATATTATTATTATATTATTTGTGTAAGGGACAAAACCAATGCAAACCCAAAAGAACCCCAAGCGCGTAGTGGTAGTGGGCGACGTACACGGCCAGTTTGACCCGTTTGTCAAAATTTTGCGCCACGCAAAACTGATAGACGGCAAAAACAACTGGTGCGGCGGACACGACCGTTTGGTGCAAATGGGGGATATTTTTGACAGAGGGCCCTTTTCCCGTAAGGTGGATGACTTGTTGGATACTATCCAACAACAGGCCAAAGCGGCGGGCGGGGAAGTGATAAGGCTGGTGGGCAACCACGAGTTGGAGCCGCTGTTGTCTAACTTTGTCATTTCCGGGTTTAGCAAAGAGGAAGCCCAGTTTATGCGCGAGAAAATGACCCGCCAAGTGCTCTGTGGCGATTTGCGCGCGGCGTATGCCTACAAGGGGTATCTGTTCACGCACGCGGGTGTAACGCGTAAACTGTACCGCATTTTTCAAATGCAGTTGGACGAACCCAGTTCCAACAATTTGGCGGTGCTGATTAACCTGATTTTTAAAGAATCCATTAAGCACGAATTTTTTAAGCACCCTATTTTTAACATCAGCATCCACCGCAAAGGGGTGGACCGCTTCGGCGGAATTTTTTGGGAGGATTTGGATGATTTGGTGTCCTCTTATCCTGTCAGCCCGGTGTGGCAGATTGTGGGCCATACGCAGGTGGTGCATATCGTGGTGGATAAGACGGCGCGGATTATCCCGGTGGATGTGGGACTGCACCGCAAACTGCAATATTTAACGCTGGACGAAAAGGGCGTACCCCAAATAGTGGACGTGCCCGATGACCGCCCGGCAGAAGATTGAATAAAAAAACAGCGGACGTTTTAAAGCGTCCGCTGTTTTTTGTGTGCTAAAAGTTTATTTAGTTAGGACGGCGGAGATAATTTTTTCGGCTTGGCGGTCCATTTCCGCGCGGTCATCGGGGGCGTGGTCGTCCATACCCGACAAGTGTAGGGCCCCGTGCGTAACGTACATCATCATTTCCTGCAAATAGGTATGCCCAAAGGTCTTGGCGTTTTTGCGTGCCACTTGGTAACACACAAAAATATCGCCGAACTCCCACGGCTCGCCTGTATCAAACGGGGGCCGCTCGTTATTAAATGAAATTACGTCCGTTACATAGTGGTGGTCTAAAAATTCCTCGTTTACGCGCAGAATTTCCTTCTCGTCCACAAAAATCACGTTTACCTCAATGTTTTGTTTGGCGAATTGTTTGAGCCCGCGCTCCAAACAGGCTTTAAAAAGCCCTGTTTTGCGCAGGTATTTGGGAATATCGGTATTGTAAAAAATATGCGAAATCATTTCGTTTTTCCTGTATGTTTTTTGTCCCACTTGTCGTAAGCGGAAACAATGTCTTTTACCAGCGGGTGGCGCACGACGTCCTCGCCTGTAAATTCCACAAACGCAACGCCCTTTACCTTGGACAATACTTCGGCCGCCTGCAAGAGCCCGCTTTCCTTTTTGTTGGGCAGGTCAATTTGCGAAAGGTCGCCGTTTACAATCATTTTGGAACCAATGCCCATACGCGTTAAAAACATCTTCATCTGGGCGGGCAAGGTGTTTTGCGCTTCGTCCAAGATGATAAAGGCCCGCTCCAAGGTGCGCCCGCGCATATAGGCCAGCGGGACGATTTCCAAAATATTGTTGTATTTAAGCGAGTTAAATTTTTCCATACCCAGCATAGAATAGAACGAATCGTAAATAGGCCGCAAATACGGGTCCACCTTTTCTTCTATGTCGCCCGGCAAAAAGCCCAGTTTTTCGCCCGCTTCCACAATCGGGCGCGTAACCACAATGCGCTCCGTCATCCCCAGTTCCAGCGCGCGCAACGCACACGCACAGGCCAGAAAGGTTTTGCCCGTGCCGGCAGGGCCGGAGGAAATGACGAGGTCGTTGGCAAAGACGGCTTCAATGTATTTCTTTTGGTTTTCGCTGCGGGCTTCCACGGGTTTGGCGTGTTCGGGGCGGAAGACAATGTTATCCACAAACGGGCGGTTGTCCTTCACTAAATCAAGCGGCTTCTTTTCGGCGTTTAACGCAAGGTCCTTTTGCAGTTTGGCTAAGGCCTTATCCACGCGGGAATTGGTGCCCTTTACGGACAGTTCCGCCCCAGAGCCGTCCTCGTCGTACTTTACAAAAACGGTTACTTTGAAGTTTTTTTCAAGCGCGCGGAGTTTGCGGTCTTGGATACCGAGCGCAATTAAAATTTCTTCTTGGTTTTTTAGTTTTAGGGTTTTAATCATATACAAAAAAGCGCGGCCTGTAAGCCGCGCTTTCGGTTAGAATTTGCTCTTGCCGCGCGGGATAACCACAATGCCCGAAGGGTCAATGTAGTATTTTTGCGAGTCGGCTTCCGTATCGTGCCCAATGGTTTGCTTGGGGGCGATGGTGTTAAAGCGGTCCATAATTACCTTTTTGAGTTTTGCTCCCGCCTTAATTTCGCAGTTATCCATAATCACACAGCCTTCCAGTTCGGCCCCTTCGCCAATGGTTACGCTGTCGCTGATTACGCAGTTTTTAATTTTGGCCTTGGGGTGGATAATACAACCCGCCCCAATCATAGAGTTTACCACGGTCCCGCCCAAATATTTGGTGGCCGGCACGCGGTTAAGCGTAGTGCTGATGGGCCATTGGGGGTTGTTTAAGTCCAGTTTGGGCTTGGGGCCCAACAGGTCCATATTGGTCTGCCAAAACGATTCAATCGTGCCCACATCGCGCCAGTAGCCTTGCTCTTCATACGGCTTGGCGCCGGGGAGCGTTTGGCTCTGGAAATTGTAGGCAAAGGTGCGGTGGTCCGCCAAGATTTTGGGCAAAATGTGTTTACCAAAGTCCAGGGCGGGTACGTCGCAGAAGCGTTTTTGCAATACCTGCAACAATACGTCCGTGTTAAAAATGTAGTTGCCCATAGAGGCATAGGCCGCTTTGGGGTTACCCGGAATACACTTGGGGTGGGCGGGCTTTTCGTCAAACTGCACAATGCGGCCCGTTTCGTCCGTACCCAATACGCCAAAGGCCGAGGCCTGTTCCAGCGGCACGGTATTGGCGGCTACGGTTACGTCCGCCTTGTTTTTTAAGTGGTAATCCACCATTTGCCGTACGTCCATACGGTAAATGTGATCCGCGCCGAAGATGGCTACCAAGTCGGGCGCGAAGTCCTTCACCAAGTTGATGTTCTGGCGCACGGAGTCCGCCGTACCGCGGTACCAAATTTCGCCCAAGCGCATTTGCGGCGGCACGCAGGTTAAAAAATGGTCCGGGATGATACCTTCGCTCCGCCAAGTGGTGCGCAGGTATTCAATTAAACTTTGCGATAAATACTGCACCAACACATAGGAGGAAAAAATCCCCGAGTTGACGAAGTTGGACAATACAAAATCCACGATTCTGTATTTGCCCCCGAACGGGACGGACGGTTTGGAGCGGTCCTTTGTCAGCGGATAAAGGCGCTCGCCCTTGCCCCCGGCCATAATCATACCGAGTATTCTCATAAATGTTTCCCTTTTTAGTTAGACTTAATTATTCGGAGCCTAACGGCAGTTGTTTGTTTAACGATTCAAACGCTTCCCACGACCACGGCATTTTTTCCGCCACGATTTTGGCGATTTCATCCGCATACACGCGGATTTCCTTCTGGGCGTGTTTGTCGGTACGCAAGCATAAGAAGTTAAACAAACTGCGGGCGTTTACGCTCCAATAAAACTGGGTATATTGGCACACGGGCAATACGCCGCGGGCCATTTCGCGCGCGACGCCGGCTTCCAACAGTTTGTGGTAAGCGGCGTACGAGGCTTCTACGCTGGCCTCGTAAATTTTGCGCAGGGCTTCGTTGTCTAATTGGGAATCGGCCACGGAGCCTTGTTTGTTTTTGGTGTCCTGGCCGCGGAATTTAGACGGAATATAAAATTCATCCTTTACTTCGGTATAGCGGGCGCTGACTTCGTTGTAAGAGCCCCAGCGGTGGCGCATCCATTGGCGCGCGACATAAATCGGGCAGCAGATATGAAATTGGAAATAGCAATGTTCAAATGGCGTGTGGTGGGCGTGTTCCATTAAATATTTAATGAGGCGTTTGTCCTGCTCCGGCCCCTTGGATACGGCCCCGAAAGATACGCGGGCCGCCTGTACGGCGCGGTCGTCTCCCCCCATAAAATCTACCAAGCGCACAAAGCCCTTGTCCAACACGTTGATTTTTTCACTAGATTGTGGCACGAGTATTTCTCCTGATTATTTAAAAATTTCCACGACGGAACTGTTCCCGTCCGGCAGCACTTCGGCGGCCAAAACGGCGCTGTCCGTGCAGGCGGTGTCATATACCACGCCGTCCAATTCTACCGTGTCGGTAACGGACAGGCGGCCCTTTTCAAAGGTCAAAAAATGTATTTTGCTGTTTTGGTATTGGCCAAAAGTGTCAGACAAAATGCCTAATTTGGATACGCTTTCCACCGCTGCAAAGGCGGCGTTCCCCTCCGGCCCAAAGACTTGGACGGACGGATAAAATTTCAAAATCTCTTGCTTATATTTTACACGATTTGGAGCCCCGGCGAACAAATCTTTGCTTTCGGCCCGTTTTCCGTTAGCCATTACCAGGCGCAAACGCCCGTTGGACGAGGTGTAAACCGTGTTTTGGGCGGTGGCGGATTCCACCGCGTAATGGTTGAGCCCCGTCAGCCAGTTGCGGTAGGTGCTTACGGTTTCTTTGGCGGGGGTAAATTTGCCGTCCGTGTAGGCAAGCAAGCGGGCGTTGCCCGGATAAATGCCCGATACAAACGGCTTTTGGAGCCAAATTTGCTTGTCTCTTCCACAGCCCAGTTCCTTGGCAAAATAGGATAAGTTGGCAATTTCCTTTAAGGCTCCGTCTTGGTTTTCCAGTACGGCGGTGGAAATGGTTTGGCGTTTTTCGTCAAAGTACGAAACAAAAATTTGGGCTTTGTTATCCTTTACCGGGGCGGCCGATACGGCTAAGGCGCGCTTGCCCGTGGGCAAAGTAAAAGCCATTTCTTCTTTTAAGGTGCCTTTGTCGCCGCGGGTCCATACGGTTACTTGGCCTTTGTTGGAAAGGGTAACAAAATTGTCCGCGCCCGTTACGTTGGCTTCGGTTACGCCGATAACTTCCTGCTCCACGGGTTCATATACGGTTTTGCGGTGCGTGGAGGTTTTGGCGGCTTCTTGCACCGTGGCGGTAGGCACTTGCCGGACGGGAGCGGTTGCGGTTAAAACAACTTCCTGCCCGACGGCAATGCGTTTGTCCGCTTCTGTTTCGCCAACGGCATAGAGCGGCTGGACTTCCACGATTTTGCCCTCTTGGGAATAGTTATAAAGAAGGCCCAAATCTTTCCCGGTTTTGGGGTTGGTTAATTTTTCGGACGAGAGGATAACCTTAAACAGGTCGCCTTTTTGCACATTACGGTTTAAAGAGGAAGTGTCCAAATACACTTTATTACCGTCCACGCGGACGACCATTACTTGCGCCTGTAAAAAGGCGGGAACCAAAAGAAAAGCGGTGAGCATAAATAAAAATTTATTTTTCATATAATAATGGTATAGCATTTTTGCCCGGAGTGAACAATGAAAAAAAATAATTTTGCCGATTTAGTAGAAACCTTTGCCATTTTGCGCGGCCCCAACGGCTGCCCGTGGGATAAAAAGCAAACGCACGAAAGCCTGATAAAATGCCTGCAAAACGAATCGCAGGAACTGATTGACGCCATTAATAAGAAAGACGACGAAAATATGAAAGAGGAGTTGGGCGATGTGCTTTTGCAGGTGCTAATGCACAGCCAAATTGCGGCGGAAGAGGGGAAGTTCACGATTGATGATGTGATTCAAGGCTTGTACGATAAACTCCACCGCCGCCACCCGCACGTGTTTGGCGACCACGCCCACGCCACGAGCGCGGAGGAAGCCCTTGCCCTGTGGAAGGAAGCCAAGCGCAAAGAGCGCGAGGGAAAATAAGGGACTTGGTTGGCAACCTTGCAGAAAGAGTGTTGCCCAAGTAATCAGCGGAGCGCGCATAGAGTCGCGGCGCGCTCGGAGGTCTGTCGTTTTGCACCAGAACGACAACGGCAAACAACGGATTCCCGACTACGACCTTCGGGAATGACTATGGAAAAGAGACCCTTATTAATAGAACTAGCAGTAGGGTAAGGTTGAGCCTGCTTTTTATTGGCGACCTTGCAGAAAGAGTGTCGCCCAAGGAATCAGTAGAGCGCGTATAGAGTCGCGGCGCGCAGCGTACGGCCCGGAGGACCTTTTACTAACTAAATTGTATGCAGGACTAGGCGCGAGCGAGGAAGGAATACCGGCGGAAACGCGCGCTAAACAAAACTGTGCAACCTTGCAGAAAGAGTGTAGCCCAAGTAATCAGCGGAGCGCGCATAGAGTCGCGGCGCGCAGCGTGCGGCCCGGAAGGCCTTTTACTAACTAAATTATATGCAGGACTAGGCGCGAGCGAGGGAGGAATACTGGCGGAAAAGCGCGCTAAACAAAACTGTGCAACCTTGCAGAAAGAGTGTCGCCCAACTAATCATTGGAGCGCGTATAGAATTCCCCGGCCTGGAAGGCCTAAAAAAACCCCCGCATATTATTTCGGGGGTTTAGCTCATTAGTGTCATTACTATGTTCCTCTTTCCTAGGGAGTCTCCGTCTCCGGGTCTTAAGCAATAGGAAAACACACTGTGCTCTCACAACTGCAACCAAGGATATCGGGCTGTTCCCAAGTACTTTGTACTATTACTATAAGCGTATTCCCGCATTTTTCAAGGCCTATTTTTATATGGGCCCTTTTTATTAAAAAACCGGAGCCTTTTTAAAGCCCCGGTTTAAATTATTTTTCCCACGCTTCGGCGTGCCCGATAGACGGGATTTCCGCCGGGTGGAAGCGCGGGTCCAGCCCTTTTCCTTTTTGTTTGCGGTAGTCGGCAAGCGCGTCAATCACTTGCTTGCGTAAGCGCAAAATAGCGTAAATGTTCATCAGCGCCATAGCCGCCATAAACAAATCCGCCAAGTTCCACACCAGTTTTAATTGTAACACCGCACCGGAAAGCACCATCAGCGTTACGCCCGTGCGGAAAATAAGCATTACGCTTTTTTTGCGGGAGATAAATTCCACATTGGCTTGCCCGTAGTAATAGTTACCGATAATGGACGTAAAGGCAAACAACAGTACGCTGGCCGATAAAAAGTAGTTGCCGAAATTGCCCAGTTGGGAGGATAACGCCTTTTGCGTGAGCGCAATACCTTCCAAGCCCGGGAATTGGGTATAGTCGGAGAGCAGAACGATAAAGGCCGTGCAACTGCAAATTACCAGCGTATCAATAAATACGCTAAACGCTTGTACATAGCCCTGTTTGACGGGGTGTGAGGTGTGCGCGGTGGCGGCGGCGTTAGGCGCACTGCCCATACCGGCCTCGTTGGAAAATAGCCCGCGGCGGGCACCCGTCATAATGGTAGCGCCCAAGGTTCCGCCTGCGATGTTGTGCCAACTAAACGCATCGGAAAAGATAAGGCCGAAAATGTGGGGTAGTTTATCCAAGTTTAACACCATTACCACAAGCGTTAGGATAATGTACGCCCCCGCAAAGATAGGCACAATGACAGCCGAAAAGCGCGCAATGCGTTTGAGCCCGCCGAAGATAATAACGGCGGTCAGCGCGGCCAGCACAAGGCCGCAAACGGACGTATCCAAATGGAAGGTAGCGTTGAGCGATTGGGCAATGGTGTTGGACTGCACGGAGTTAAACACAAAGGCAAACGTCAACGTGATGATGACGGAAAACGCCAAACCCAGTTTCGGACTTTGCAGGGCGTTCTTCATATAATAGGCAGGCCCGCCGCGGAAATGCGTGCCTGTTTTTACCTTGTGGATTTGGGCAAGGGTGCTTTCGGCAAACGCAGAAGCGGAGCCGATGACGGCGATGAGCCACATCCAAAAGATAGCGCCCGGCCCTCCCACTGTAATGGCAATGGCTACTCCGGCGATGTTGCCGGTTCCCACGCGCGCGGCGGTGCTGATGGCAAAGGCCTGAAAGGGGGAAATGTGCCCCGTACCGCGGGTTTCTTCGCCGCCGCTTATCATCAGTTTAAGCATTTCTTTGGGGCGGACGAACTGTACGAAGCGGGTGGCAATCGTAAAGTAGAGGCCGGAAAAAATAAGCGCGGCCATAAGCACATATCCCAAAAAACAATCGTTGATAAGGGATATGGCGTGCGTCAACAATTCAGTCATTAAAACTCCTTATTTATGGGTATTGCGGGTACAATAACAAAACGGGAGTCCTTCAAAAAACACATTTTATAGTATAGCGCATTTTGACGGAAAGAGAAACAATTTTTTAATTGAATTTGCGCAACTTGGCGGTAAGCCACTTGTTAAAGAGCCCGTTGCTAACCAGTATTGGCGGGGTGAGGAGCATTGTGGAGTAGATAACCGAGCGCGGAATTTTTACACGCTTTTGCGGATTTAATAAATCGGGCGTTTGCCACACTTTTAGCAACGTGTCCGCCGTCCATAATACGGGCCACGCTACGGCGGCGCGTCCACCCGGCTGTGTTTTGGGCAGTTGGGCAAAGTAGCGCACGGCGCTTTTTAGGTTGTTCACGCCCCATAAAATCCATTTGCGTTTGATAGGTTCAAAGCGGGTGGACTTTGCGGGGTCTAATAAATCGGCGGCTGTAAGGCCTGCTTTTTCTAGGTCTTGTATCGGAAAATAGCACCGCCCAATGCGCAAATCCTTTGGCAGGTCGCGCAGAATATTGACGATTTGCAACGCATCCCCGATGTGCTGGCCCAGTTCATAGAACTCCGCTTCCGGCATTTTAATTTTAGAAGTAGCGCAGATAAGGCGGCTCCAAAATAGCCCCGGCTTTCCGCCCATTAAACGGCAATAGTGTTGCAAGTCCGCGGGCGTTTGAAAAGCGCGCAGTTGGGCGGAGTGTTCCTCAGGAAAAGTGCTTAAATCAATCTTCATCCCGTCGCAAACCGCTTGCACCACATCCATAATAATAGGCAGTTGCTCGGCGGGTACCTGGTTCAAAACTTGCAAACAGGGCGGCAGATTTTTGATGAGTTCCTTTTCGTAAGGGTTTTCGCTCCCGCCGCAAATTTCGCTTGCCAGTTGCGCGGCCTCTTGCAAATTCTGCTCTTGCAACAGGTGCGGAAAACGCTCTATCCAATATAGGCGCCGCTGGGCGGGCAGGATAGATGTATCGGCGATGGTGTCAGCGTAGCGGCAAAGCAAATAGGCAATGCCAAACGCCGGGCGCATACTGCCGGGGAGCGCCTGGACGCTTAAATACAAACTGCGGGAAGTGTTTTTTAAAAGCGTCTCAATATCCATATATATAAGGATAGCAAATTTAGGGCGCAAAAAATTATTGACACCCGACAGTAAAAAAAGCATAATATATTTATGCAAATGTTAAACGTAAATTACTGCATTAACCACTATTCCTTTAACCCGATTAATTGGCTAAAGGAAGAAGTTGTTTATGCGGGCGTTTAATGTAATTTGATTTTTTATTTTTAATAGAACCCCGCTTATTAATGAAATAGGCGGGGTTTTTATTTTAACGGATTTCCGGCTTCGGCCGGGAAAAAAATAAAACGGGTACAACAAAATAAAGAAGGCTTGCGTTTATAAGCGCGGCCTTCTTTTTTGTGGGTTGCGGGGGAGCGGGCTTTTTGGTATCCTATATATAAGGATAGCGAATCCGGCGCAAAGAAAAGACTGCTTGACAAGGCGCTTTGGATTAGTTATACTTAATACATAAGGAAACAAAAACGGATTTGTTTCCAGAGAAGTTTTCAAGAACCCTTTTTCAAGTTTTTGAAAAATTAGAAAAATGGGTCTTGACTTTTCTGTCTTTTTTTGTTAGACTATATAAGTAGTCAGAATTGATCTTTTAAATTAGCAAACTTCTTTAAAAGTTTTTACCAACCAATTATAAACAGAAAACTTTTTGACAGCGAAACACCTCCTTATATTAGAAAAGGCGACCGGTGGACTGAGCCGAGTCAATCAAGTTAGTTTTATAATAAATAAAGTAAAAACATTGTAGTTAGGTCTTATCCCTTCGGTCCTTAGCGGCCACGACTTCCTTGAATATTCCAAGAAGTACAAAAAGACTTGACAATTTGATTTAAATATGTTTTAATATAAATGTAGTCAGTAAGCATGCTACAAGTTTTCAAGAGTTTTTAAAAAGCGCTTGACAAACTGATAAAAAAATGCTTAAATAAAAGAGTAGTAAGGGTTGAGCGATTTAAACGATAGTTTAAAAAGGCTTGACAGATTGAAACAGATTTGCTAGAATATCTTTGTAGCCAAAGAG
>SAMEA104315430__coassemble_267_pt1 | contig 25538 bp, 21 predicted proteins | sample SAMEA104315430__metabat2_low_PE_016 | metagenome-assembled genome bin SAMEA104315430 (sample SAMEA104315430) | gut metagenome | biome: Monkey gut; feature: monkey-associated habitat; material: faeces | place: China | collected 2013
CGAGATTCCGTACAGAAACCTTACGGAATGACGTCTGTTTGGGGTGGCCGCACGGTAAATACTTCTATTTTGTCATTCCCGAGTGTCGTAGTCGGGAATCTGTTTTTATTCAACAAGGCAACGGCAACAACGGATCCCCGAACCCTGCGGGCCGCCAATTCCTCTGGGATGACAGCAACGGCAAACGACAGATCCCGGATAAAGACACTACGGGATGACGGCTTAACAGCACCCAGCCATATGGCCACAACAGCAGGCTTTACCCTTATTGAACTCCTAGTTGTTGTCCTCATTATCGGCATATTGGCGGCGGTGGCAGTGCCACAGTACGAAAAAGCCGTAGAAAAAAGCCGCACCGCCGAAGCCATCACAGGCCTAACGGCGATTGGCCACGCACAACAAGTATATCATTTGGCTACGGGTTCGTATGCGGACGATTGGAGCGACTTGGATGTTTCTGTCCAAGCCGGGAAAAATTTTACTTTTGGGGGCAAGACATTAAGCGAGGCCCTATATCCCGGGTCTGTGGCCGAGGCAAGCCGTGTCCCCCGTTACACGCGCTATACGTTATTATATATGCCCGAGGAGCAAAAAATTGTTTGTTTTGCCCACGCAACCAACCAGCGACAATATTGCATATCCGCAGGATTAGAAATTGCCGCTAATTCTTATTAAAAGCAGTTTGCCTGCTTTCCTACCATGCCAATAAAAACCACCCTTGTAGGTGGTTTTTATAAATAGCGAAACAGAATAGGATTCGGCCACAAGTCCGCTTGCTGACGCGCGCGGCTCGCGGCCCCGCCTCACCATACTCGCCTTTCGGCCTATGGCCTCAAACTCGTATAAGGCTCCGGCTTTCTCATCCTACTGAAACACCAAGCAGTTGGTGTTTCTTTCCTACCACCCAATAAAAAACCCCGCTTGCGCGGGGTTTAAATGGTGGTAGGAATAGGATTCGAACCTATGTAGGGCGTAGCCCGACGGTTTTACAGACCGTTGCTTTTGACCGCTCAGCCATCCTACCAAACTAAAACATTAAAAACGCCGGAACTTAAAAGCCCCGGACCGTAGTTATTACTTAAACAACTAGGTACAAATATTATAACAAAAATTTACGTTTCTGTCATTTCTTTGTCTGGCGGCGTTATCCTGTGCCTGGCCGCTCTCTGCCGTCGGGCCATAAACGGGCAAAAATTGCTAGAATATCACTATGCAAAAGACTGGTCTTACCCCTTTAATGAAGCAATATTTTGACACCCGGGCCAAATATCCCGACATCGTGTTGTTCTTCCGCCTGGGCGACTTTTACGAAATGTTTGACGACCAAGCACGCGAAATCAGCGCGCTCTTGGGCCTTACGCTTACCGCGCGTAACGGTATGCCGATGTGCGGCATCCCCTATCACGCGGCCAATAACTACATTGTCCGCCTGTTAAACGCAGGCAAAAAAATCGGCATTTGCGAACAAACCAGCGCGGTAATGGACAAAAACACCAAACTGTTTGAGCGCAAAGTCATCCGCGTAATTACCCCCGGTACACTAATGGAAGATACCTTGCTGGATGCAAACCAATCCAACTATTTGGTGTCCGTCATCACGTCGCCAGCGGGGTGGGCAATGGCGTGCGTGGAAGTTTCCACGGGCGAATTTTGGGTAAACCAGAACGATAAAGACGCTTCTTTAACCAACTTGGCCGCCGCCTTGGCCGCTGTAAACCCGTCCGAAATCATAGCGGACAAAAATACTCTTTTGCAACTTAAAACCAAAATCGTTTTACCCGCTAATTTAACGCTAACCGAGCAGCCCACCTTTGACGGGGATTATACCCTGCCCGAAAACTGGCCGGCCTTGGGCGCGTGGGGCAATAAACGCAACGCCTTGGCGTGCGCGCTCCTGATTATGCGGTATCTAAATGTTACCGAGCCCAGTTTCAAGCGTGTGCTGATTCCGTCCTACCGCGAACTGAAAGACTGCTTGCAAATTGACGAAAACGCCGTGGCCTCGTTGGAACTGGTAAAAAGCCAAGAGGGGGGCAGAAAGGGCAGTTTGTGGGCGTTATTAGACAAAACCAAAACCGCCGTGGGCAGCCGTAAATTAAAGGAGTGGATTTTGCACCCGTTAATGGACCCGGCGGACATTGGCGAACGCCAAAACGCGGTAGAGGGATTTGTAAATAACCAATCCGCACTGGCCGATTTGTCTGCACTTTTGGAAAATATTTCCGATATTGAGCGCATTATGACGCGCACCGCCACGGGCACCGCTTCCCCGCGGGATATGTCCGGCCTGCGCAATTCCCTTTTAAATGTGGACCCGATTGCCCGCTGGTTTGAAGAGTACGGACAAATTGTGCCACGCTTGGATGCTTCCTTAAAAGAACATTTGCCTGTTCTGCGCGATATGGCGCGCGTGCTGTACGACGCTATCAGCGAGAACCCGCCCTTAAAAATTTCGGACGGCCACGTCATCCGCCAAGGCTACAACGCCGAATTGGACGAACTGCGCTCGCTCAAAGCCAACAGCAATAAATGTATGGAGGAAATCTGCGCGCGCGAACGCGAAAAAACGGGCATTACCACCTTAAAGGTGGGATATACCTCCGTTTTCGGTTATTATTTTGAAGTTACCAAAAGCCACATTTCCAAGGTCCCTTATAATTATGTGCGCAAGCAGACCTTGGTAAACGCCGAGCGTTTTATTACCGAGGAACTCAAACAACTGGAAGATAAAATTTTAAACGCCGAGCAAAAAATTATTCGTTTGGAAAGCAGTTTGTTTGACGAGGTCCGCAAAACCTTGGCGGCGCAGATTAACCATTTAAAGGCGTTTGCGCATATCGTGTCGGAACTGGACGTATATATGTCCCTTGCGCTGGACGCAATGAAGGGCAACTGGACAAAACCAGAGGTAAATAACGGTACCGAACTGTATTACGAAAACGGGCGGCACCCGCTGGTGGAAGACACTTTGCCCGCGGGCAGTTTTGTGCCGAACAATTTGGATATTGGTACCCCGCAGACACAAATTATGCTGATTACCGGCCCCAATATGGGCGGTAAGAGCGTATTTTTAAAGCAGACGGCTATTATTACGATTTTGGCGCAAATGGGCAGTTTTGTGCCCGCAACAGTGGCGCGTTTGGGTGTGGTAGATAAGATTATGACGCGTATCGGCGCGCACGACGCGCTGGGGCGCGGAAATTCTACCTTTATGGTGGAAATGAACGAAACCGCCCACATTTTGGCCTCTATGACTCCGCGCAGTTTGATTTTGCTGGACGAAGTCGGCCGCGGTACTTCTACCTTTGACGGTATTTCTATTGCGTGGGCCATTGTGGAATATTTGTATAAGCCGCACGGCGGCCCCAAGGTGCTGTTTGCCACGCACTATTTTGAACTGGTGGATTTGGAAAATAAATACGCCAGCGTGCGCAACTATCACGTGGAAGCCAAGGAATACCAAGACGCTTCCGGTGAGAGCAAATTGGCGTTTCTGTACCAGATTTTGCCCGGCGCGGCGGACCGCTCGTACGGGATTCACGTGGCCGAGATTGCGGGCTTGCCCGCAGCCTGCACCTTGCGCGCTAAAAAGGTGCTAAAAGATTTGGAAGCCAAGAAAGGCTCCAAAATTTCCGCCAAGGAACACGATATGGTGAAGGATTTGTTTTCCTCGCCCATTGTGGAGGAAATAAAACTGGCCGATACCGACCAGTTGACCCCTATGGCGGCGTTGCAGTTAATTTGCGAGTGGAAGAAACGGATTAATGAGTAATATTCACGTTCTGGACGAAAAAACTGCCGGGAAAATCGCCGCGGGCGAAGTAATTGAACGCCCGGCGGGCGTGCTAAAAGAACTGCTGGAAAACGCGGTGGATGCGGGCGCGACGGCTATCAATATTGATATTGAGGGAGCCGGACGCACCTTAATCCGCATTAACGATAACGGCTGCGGGATGAGCGAGGAAGACCTGTTGTTAAGTATTCAGCGCCACGCCACCAGCAAAATTAATTCGTTTAGTGATCTGGAAACCTTGCAAACCTTTGGCTTCCGCGGGGAAGCCTTGTACTCGGTGGCGGCGGTATCGCGGATGACGATTACCAGTTGCCAAGCGGGCGGACAGGGCCACCGGGTGGAAATCCACGCCGGAAAAGTGTTTGCACAAAGTCCAGCGCCGTCTATCAAGGGTACAACGGTGGAAATACGCGATTTGTTTTATAATGTGCCCGCGCGACTTAAATTTTTAAAAAGCGATTCGTACGAACGCGCTTGTTTGTTAAAAGTAATTGAAGAAAGTGCGCTTGCCAATTTAACGGTGGGCTACCGCGTGATGATTAACGGACGATCCGTATATGACTTGCCCGCACAAAAAGGAGATTTGCCGCAAAGCGCCCTTAACCGCGCCAAGCATATTTTAGGGGATGAGGTGGCGCAGACGCTTTTATTTAAAGAATTTGACGAACTGGGCCTGAAACTCTTTTTAACGCCTGCGGATAAATTGGTTTCCGTGCGGGATATGCAGTACATTTTTGTAAACCGCCGCCCGATTGATTCCAAAACCGTCCAGCAGGCTATTTACAAGGCCTATCAAAACGTCCGCCCCAAAGACCGCCACCCGGCGTTTTTGGTGTATATGACGCTAAACCCCTCCGATTTTGATGTAAATATTCACCCGCAAAAGCGCGATATCCGCTTTGTAAACGAAAGTAAGGTGTTTGGCTTGGTGATGAACGCGGCGGGCGAAACCATCTTCAAAAATGCGCGCCCGGTGGAAGTAACGCTTGCGCCTAAAATAGATTTGCCTGCCCCCGCGCAAGCGGCGGCGGAAAAATTATTTACGCCCTCGCCAATGGAAACCTTTGCCAAAGCGGTGGCGGAGCCTTTAAAATTGGGCGACTTTAAACCTAAAAATACCTTTACCCTGCGGGAAACCGAGGAACCCGCCGAATATGTGGCCCGGCCAGAGGAACTTAAACCGTCGGTAGCCCCCGTTCAGGCGGCCCCGGCAGAGCCTGTGGACACGCCGCAACAAACGGATTTTGTTTCCGCCGGAGCGCCGGAGTGGTATCACGGCCCGTACCGTTATTTGGGCCAGTTGCAACGCAGTTATTTACTGTTTGAAAACCCGCTCGGGCTGGTGGTAATTGACCAACACGCCGCACAGGAACGCGTACTTTTTGAACATTATTTGGAAGCGTTTGAAGCCCGTTCTGTAAAAGTGCAAAAACTCTTGTTCCCGGTGCACGTGGATTTGCCGCCGTCCAATGCCGAAACGCTTTTGTCTTGGGCCGAGTGGCTCAAAACGGCTGGTTTTGAGTTGGAACCTTTTTCTGCCCGCACCGTGCTGGTGCGCACAATGCCGCATATGATTCGCTTTAAAGAGGACGATATGAAGGAGTTTATTATTTCCCTTTCGCAGGTGGTGGGCGATCCGTCCAAATCCACCGAAACATTAAAGCGTAAAATGGTAGCAATGCTGGCTTGCAAGAAAGCCATTAAGGCGCACGACCAAATATCGCCCGCAGAGGCCGAAGGCCTTTTGGAGAATATGAAGAAGTGTAAGGACGGTATGCACTGCCCGCACGGGCGCCCGTGCGTAGCGCAACTGGATATGAAGCAGTTGGATAAACTTTTTGGCCGATAATTTGCTAAACGCCTAATAAAAAAGCCCCGCTTACTGCGGGGCTTTTAAATTTAGCGGTTCTTACTTTGTTGAAGGATTTTTAATTGTTTTAGGTGCAGGGCAAACTTCCGGTTGTGGCTCTTGCTCTACGCGGGGTTCTGCTAAAATTACTGCATAGGAACAATGGGCCTCTATATCATTTTTTAAAGCAGCAGGTGTTTTGTAGTTAGGGTTCATGCGGTCAAAGTCCTCTTGTGTTAGAACAGTCCAAAGCGGTAGTTTTTTATTCTTCCAATTTTCATAGGCTTTTTGATTTTCTTCGCCTATTTGTTTGAGTGATTTGTCGTATTTAGTATCACGGATTACTTGTCCTTGTAAAAGAGTTTCCTCTTGGTATTGTTGTGCATTGTTGGTAATGCCGGACTGTTCTCCTTTTAGAAAGCGGGTATCATAGTATTTCTCATCGGATTGGTCTATTGGGTCCGTAGGCACTAACATAATATTGGCAAAATCCTTGTATTTAAGCAACGTTTGCAGATCATTGGAATAGGTTCTATTTAAATGGCCATCCCCAGCATACACCAAAATCAGGTCGTAATTTTTTTCTACTGCTTTTATGCGTCTAGCCCATTGGCGGTTGCGTTCCAATACGCCAAATGGAGATATAGCAATAAATTGTTCTGCGGATGCCCAACGGGTATATAAGGCATCGCACCCTTTATACTTTAAAAGGGGCAGTTTGTCCTGTGGCGTTACCCAAACGACATATTTCCCCATTTTTACAGCGACATCTTTTTCATCAGCCATATAGAGATCATCATCCAAGGCTAGTTGGTCTATCCCCAATTTGTCGGCCGCTTGGGTTACTTCCGGATAACCGGATTCTAATTTGGATTCTTTGCCTGCTTTTTTGAGTAAAGAGGTGCATTCATCCCCATTCCACATTAAAAATTCTTGGGCGAGCAAAATTTTATCATTGGGGCGTGCCTGGCGGGCCGCCTTTAAAATATTAATTACTTCTTGCGAGGCGGATTTTGTGCCGTGTGAAATGCTTTCGGAGATAAAAATATATTTGTGCGTAAAGGCGTGGGAGTAGTCCGGCGCGGAATTTCTGTAATCTATCTTGGGTATAACCATATTGGGGTTTTCTTTGAGGTGCAATTCCAGGGCTTTGGCATCCAACCGGGTGGAGACTAATAAGCGCCCTTTTGCTCCTTCATTTAAGCGCAAAAATTCCTTCCAAGAAACAGGTTCCAAACGGGACAAATCCCTTTCTTTTAACAAAGCAAATAAAGGGTCGTCCTCCACATCAAAAGGAGAACTTAATAAATATGTTTCCCTGGCTTGGTTGGCTTTTTGGGTTATACTTGTATTTAAATCCGCATTTTTTCCGCGCTGGCCCCACACAGGGGCGAGAATAAATAAAAAAGCAAATAAAAGGGTAATTAATTTTTTCATATTTATATTATAAGGTTTTTACCTGCAAAACGCGAGGGCCAAAAGGCCTAAATTTCCCTAGGTCCGCTCCCCTTTCTTTTCGGGCGAAAAAAAGGTATCCTGTATTATATATCTCTATTGGAGGGTTTATGTCTGATATTCCCGTTTTGGAACGTGTTTTATTTTCGCAGGAGCAACTCGCGGCGCGCTGTGCTGAACTCGGCCGCCAAATCTCTGCCGATTACCGCGGCAAACAGCCGCTGTTTGTAGGTATTTTGCGCGGGTGCATCTTGTTCTATGCCGATTTGATGAAGAACATCAGCGTAGATTGCAATATGGACTTTATGTGCTTGTCCTCTTATGCGGGCGGCACGGCCAGCACGGGCCAAGTGCGCACGATGTTGGATTTGCGCGAAAGCATTAAGGGCCGCCACGTTGTGATTGTGGAAGACATTGTAGATACCGGGCTCACCTTGGATTATCTGCTTGGCAATTTAAAAAACCGCGGCGCAGCCAGCATTGAAATTTGCTGTCTGTTGGATAAACCCTGTAACCGCAAGGCCGATGTCCACCCCAAATACATCGGTTTTACCGTTGGTAACGAATTTGTGATTGGGTACGGGTTGGATTACAACGAACTGTACCGCAACTTGCCGTATATTGGAGTATTTAGAAAATAATGAAGAATAATAAACGTCCGAACAGCCGCCGGATTGTATCCGTCGGGCAAATTGTAGGCTGGTTGGCTATTTTTGCGCTGGCCGTGTTGCTTTTTAATAAACAAGGCCCCAAACAAGCGGAATTAGACTATTCCGACTTTAAAACCAAAGTAGCCGCGGCCGAAGTGTCGGACTTGACGGTGGCCCCGGGTGTTATTTCCGGGATGTACAAAAACCAGGACGGCCAATTTGCGCCCTTCAAAACCGTGCGTATGGAAGACCCGGACTTGGTAAACCAATTATCCGCCGCCAAAATTAAATACAAAGCCGAAAAGGACAACAGTTGGCTGGGCAATATTCTGTTCAACGTGTTGTGGATTGTGCTGTTAATCGGCTTGTGGTGGTTTATTTTTCTCCGTCCGCAAAGAAGCGATGGCAAAAGCGCGCTTAACTTTGCGCGCTCCAAAGCCAAAATGCAGGACCCTTCCCAGCAGACCGTAACCTTTAAAGATGTGGCCGGTTGCGACGAAGCCAAGGAAGAATTGGAAGACGTTATCAAATTCTTAAAGAACCCCAAAAAGTTCCAGCGCTTGGGTGGCAAACTGCCCAAGGGCGTGCTTTTATACGGGGCGCCCGGTACGGGCAAAACCCTGCTGGCCAAGGCCGTAGCGGGCGAAGCGGGCGTGGCGTTCTTTTCCGCTTCCGCTTCGGAATTTGTGGAAATGTTCGTCGGCGTGGGCGCGGCGCGTGTGCGTGATTTGTTTGACCAAGCCAAAAAGAACTCCCCCGCCATTATTTTTATTGACGAATTGGACGCCGTTGGTCGCCGCCGCTTTGCCGGTATTGGGGGCGGACACGACGAACGCGAACAGACCTTAAACCAACTGTTAATTGAACTGGACGGTTTTGAAAGCAAGCAAGGCATTATTTTAATGGCCTCCACCAACCGCCCGGACGTGCTGGACCCGGCGTTAATCCGCCCCGGCCGTTTTGACAGACATATTTCCGTTCCCGCGCCGGATTTAAAGGGTCGCGAGGAAATTTTAAAGGTCCACGCCAAAAAAGTAAAATTGGGCGCGGATGTGGATTTGAAGGTAGTTGCCAAGGGTACGCCCGGCTTTGTGGGGGCGGATTTGGCTAACGTTATTAACGAGGCTGCCATTTTGGCCGCACGCGCGGACGAAGAAGCCGTAACCGCCGCCGATATGGACGAAGCCATTGAACGCGTGATTGCGGGCCCGCAAAAAAAGAGCCGCATTATCTCCAAGCACGAACAGCGCGTTATTGCCGCGCACGAGTGCGGGCACACCATTGTGGCGCGCCTAACGAACCACTCGGACCCTGTGCATAAGGTTACCATTATTCCCCGCGGCCAGGCCTTGGGTTATACCTTGCAACTGCCGCTGGAAGATAAATTTTTAACCAGTAAGTCCGAACTGTTGGACAAACTGTGCATCTTGCTGGCCGGACGCGCCGCCGAAGAAATTGTATTCGGCGAAATCACCTCCGGCGCCAGCGATGACCTCAACAAAACAATGGCTTATGCCCGCAAAATGGTGGTGGAATTGGGTATGAGCGAAAAACTGGGGCCGATTGCCCTGCCTAACGGCGATGACGGCGAAGTGTTCTTGGGCCGCGACCTTTCGCGCCACAAAACCTACTCCGAAGAACTCGCCCGCACCATTGATGAGGAAATACTGACTTTGATTAAATCGTCCTATGCGCGCGCGAAAGAGATAATCTCTTCCCACCGCGTGGCATTTGATAAATTGGTGGAAACCCTGCTTGCCAAAGAAGTGGTGGACGCCAAGGAAATTGACGAAATTTTGGGTTTGAAACCCGTCGCGAAGGAGGATGCTTCGCCCAAGCCCGCAGAGCAAGAACCCGTAAAAGAGGAACCGAAGGCGCCGAAAGCCGAAAAGCCGGAGGCTAAACAGGCGGAACTCTTTTAACGCGTTTAAACTTTGGGACGGGACTAACCGCGCCGGGGCCGCTTTGCGCCCGCCGGTGCAAAAGGAAGTGTGTATGGGAAAGTATTTTGGAACCGACGGGGTCCGCGCCGTAGCAGGCCAGTTCCCGTTGGTGGATGATTTCATCCAAAAATTGGGCTATGCCGCTTTGCGTGAATTGCAAGAATACGCCAAGGCCGAGCATTTAAAACCCCAAGTAATTATCGCGCAGGACTCCCGCGCCAGCGGCCCGGCCATTTTAGCCTCGCTGGAAAAGGGTATCCGCGCCAGCGGGGCGGACGTCATCAGCGTAGGCATTGCCCCGACGCCTTGTGTGGCGTACCTCGTTAAACAGACGGGTAGTTTGTGTGGCGTGGTCATTTCCGCTAGCCACAACCCGGCTGAATTTAACGGCATTAAATTTTTTACCAACCACGGCACAAAACTCCCCGAAGAGTTGGAAAACTCCATTGAAGCCGAAATTGAATCTTTAAAGGAAATTCCTGCCCCCAAGGGTTCCCTCAAAGAAGATTTATCCTTAGTTAAAGAATACGAAAAATTTTTGATGTCCACGGTGGACGGCTCTTTATTAAAGGGCACCAAAGTTGTCTTGGACTGCGCCAACGGCGCAAGTTCCAAAGTGGCCGTAAATGTGTTCGCGGGGCTCGGTATGGAGGTGGTAGTAACCGCCGCCAAGCCGGACGGTACCAACATTAACAAAAATGTCGGGGCGCTCCACACGCAGTTTATGCAGGATCTTACCAAAAAGGAAGGCGCGTTTGTCGGGTTTAGTTTTGACGGAGACGCCGACCGCGTGATTGCGTCTGACGAAAAGGGCCGCCAGTTGGACGGGGATAATATTATCGCCGCTTCCGCGCTGTGCCTGAAAAAGGAAGGCCGCTTAAATAACAATAAAGCCGTTTTAACCATTATGGCCAATTTGGGCTGTATTAATTATTTAAAGGAAAACGGCGTAGAGGTGGAACTTACCACGGTGGGGGATAAATACGTCTCCGAAGCGTTGGAAAAGGGCAACTTGTCCGTGGGGGGCGAAACCTCCGGGCATATCATCTTCCGCCACTTTGCCAACACGGGCGACGGCATTTTGTCCGCCTTGCAATTTTTACAATTTGTCAAAAAATCAGGCAAACCCGTCAGTTGGTTTGCCGACCAATGGTCCAAATACCCCAGCCAATTAACGGCCGTGCCGGTAACGTCTAAACCGCCGCTTGCTTCTCTGCCCGGCTTTTTGCCCGGCGTGGCCGAAATTGAAAAAACGATGAACGGCCAAGGCCGCGTAATCGTGCGGTACAGCGGAACGGAACCCAAACTGCGCATTTTGGTAGAGGGGAAGGATATGTCCGCCGTCAGCCGCGTAATGAAAGAGGTGGAAGCCCTTTATAAGCAAAAAACGGAGGCGTGCAAATGAGTTTAAAATTAGGTGTAAATATTGACCATATCGCCACCTTGCGCCAGGCCCGCCGCGCCGCGTGGCCGGACCCGGTGGACGCCGCCGCTGTATGTTTGGAAACGGGGGCCGATTTTATCGTGGTGCATTTGCGCAAAGACGAGCGCCACATTAACGAGAAAGACATTGCCCGTCTGTGCAAAACCTTTCCGGGCAAAATCCATTTGGAGTGCTCCTATACGCCGGAACTGGAAAAGGCGGCGTTAAAATACAAACCGTATTCCGTGTGTATCGTGCCGGAAGAACCGGGCGAAGTAACCACCACGGGCGGCTTGAAATTTACTCCGCAGGTAGAAAAGCGCTTGCTGGAAATGATTGAACGGCTGCATAAAAAAGGCATTTTGGTGAGCCTTTTTGTCAGCCCGGATGCCGCTTCTATCCGCACCGCGGCCAAACTGGGCGCGGACATTGTGGAACTGTGCACCCGCGATTACAGCGAAGCCACTACTGCCAAACAAACGCAAAAATTATTGCAAGATTTAGCCCTTTCCACCTTGCTTGCCAAGGAATTAGGGCTGGAAGTCCACGCTGGGCACGGATTGGATTACCACAACGTGCTGGCGGTAGCCGATATTGGTGGGATGTCTTGTATGAACATTGGGTTTTCCATTGTTACGCGCTCCGTGTTTGCGGGTTTGCCCGCCGCGGTGAGCGAGATGAAGGAACTTTTATAGGAGCGTATTATGTGCGGAATTATCGGCTATGTAGGGAATAACAACTGCGTCCCCTACATTATTGACGGTTTGAAAAAATTGGAATACCGCGGATACGACTCCGCTGGGTTGGCCGTATTGCAAAACGGCAATTTGGTTACGGTCCGCGCCGTAGGCAAAGTGGCGGAACTGGAAAAAGCCACCCTGCTTGCCAACCCCAAGGGAACCACAGGTATCGGCCACACGCGTTGGGCCACCCACGGAAAACCTAGCGAGGAAAACTCCCACCCGCATACTGACTGCACGGGCGATATCGTCGTAGTGCATAACGGTATTATTGAAAACTATTTAACCTTGCGCGCTAAACTAATTGAGCGCGGGCACCGCTTTAAAAGCGAAACAGATACCGAAGTAATTGCCCATTTAATTGAAGAAAACCTGCTTCACGTCCGGGCGTCTAACGACCAGGACCGTTTATTAAAGGCTGTCCAAAAAACCAATAAAGAAATTTCCGGCGCATACGCTTACGGCGTTTTGTGGGCGCGCACGCCGGGGCTTTTGATTGGCGTTAAAAAGCAAAGCCCGATGGTGGTGGGCGTAGGCAAGAACGAAAACTTTTTAGCCTCCGACGTCCCCGCTTTCTTAAAGCACACCAATAAAGTGCTGTTCTTGGAAGAGGGCGACGTGGCCGTCTTGCACGTGGACGGCGTAACGGTGCTGGATAAAGACGGTAAAGAAAAAAAGGTTAAACCCGTTAAAATTTCGTGGGACCAAAAGACCGCTGAAAAGGGTGGCTATGCCCACTTTATGTTAAAGGAAATTTACGATCAGCCCCAAGCCATTGAAGACACCCTGCGCACCGCGCGCACGGACTTCGGCAAGATTTTAGGCTTGGATACCGAGGGCATCCGCCAACTGCGCAATATCCATATTATTGCGTGCGGGACGGCGTACCACGCAGGCTTGGTCGGCAAATACTATATTGAACAGTTGGCCGGAATCCCGGTAAGCGTGGACCTGGCCAGCGAATACAAATACCGCACCGTGCCGCAACTGCCGCATACGCTGGCGATTGCTATCAGCCAATCGGGCGAAACGGCCGACACCATTGGCGCCATTAAAAAAGCCAAGGAGTTGGGCTTCCGCACATTGGCAATTTGCAATGTGCTGGGCTCGTCTCTCACGCGCACTTGCGACAGCACCTTCTTTACCCATTGCGGGCCGGAAATCAGCGTGGCCTCCACCAAAGCCTTTACCAGCCAAATTACGTCTATGTATGCACTGGCGGCGTTCTTGGGGCAGGCCAACGGCAATTTAAGCCCGGCCACCTTTGAAAAATTGTATAAGGAACTTTTAGCGCTTTCCAAAGCGATGAGCGAAGCCGTTAAATTGGAGTACGAAGTTCGCCATTTAACGCGCAAAATTTACAAGGCGGACCGCTTTATCTTTTTGGGCCGCAACGTAAACTTTCCGATTGCGCTGGAAGGGGCACTTAAATTAAAAGAAGTTTCTTACCGCAGCGCGGAAGGTTTTGCGGCGGGCGAAATTAAACACGGGCCGATATCTATTATTGATAAAGGCACGCCCGTAATTGTGATAATGCCGCACGATGCGCTGTTTGAAAAAATGCTTTCCGCCTGCCAAGAGTGCCGCGCACGCGGGGCTTTTGTGGTGGCGGTAACTACCAAGACCGGGGCCAAATTGGCCGCGGACGTGGCGGATAAGGTGTTTATCGTGCCGCAAACAAACGAATTTTTACAGCCGGTGGTAGACGTGGTCCCGCTCCAATTTTTGGCGTATTGGATTGCCAAACGCTTGGGGTGCGATATTGACCAGCCGCGCAACTTGGCTAAAAGCGTAACGGTGGAATAATGCAGGTAATCGGCCTGGGCACGGATATCGTGGAAGTAAAACGGATAGAAGCCTTGGCCCAAAAGCCGGGAGCCTTATCCCGCCTGTTTACACAGAAAGAAATTGATTATTCTTTGGCGCGCAAAAATAAGTACGAGCATTTAGCCGTGCGTTTTGCCGCCAAAGAAGCCGTTTTTAAGGCGTTGCCGTTTGCGGAAATTGCGTTTAAAAATATCCAAGTAACCAATTTGGAAAACGGCCGCCCGCAGGTAACAGTGGCGGACGAACGCGCCAAAGATTTGGTTATTTTAGTTTCGCTCTCGCATACCAAGGAGTATGCCCTAGCAACGGCGGTGGTGCAAAAATGAATTTACTTACGCCCGAAATAGTCCGTTCCTGGCTGCCCGTCCGGCCCCAAAATGCTAACAAAGGCACCTTTGGCCGGGTGTTGGTGGTGGCAGGTTCCCGCACAATGTGCGGCGCGGGCTATTTGTGCGCCAAAAGTGCGCTTTTGGCGGGGGCGGGGCTTGTGTTTTGGGCGCTTCCCGAAAGTATGCAACCCGCTTTTGCGGCCGCTCTGCCGGAAGTAATTACGCTCCCTATGCCGGAAACGGAAGAGGGAGAATTGTCCGGCGATGCTCTTTATGAACTGACGGATTGTATGGCCGATAAAAAGCCGTCCTTGGCGGTAGTGGGGCCGGGGATGGGCAAAAGCCCGCTGTTGATTCCATTTTTGCAGGCTTGTAATTTGCCTTTGGTAGCCGATGCTGATGCGCTAAACGCCCTATCTAAGGAGCCAAACTGGACTGTTTGGTGGCCCAAAAACCGCCCTTGTATTTTTACACCGCACCCCGGTGAAATGGCGCGCCTGTTACACACGCAAATAGCCACTACCGCGCAGGAGCGCGTTAAACAGGTGGAAGCGTTACAGCAAAAAACGGGCAATGTGTGCTTGTTAAAAGGAGCAAACACCTTAGTAAGCGGACCCGGGGAAACCTGTCAAAACACCACGGGCGGCCCGGCACTCGCCAAGGCGGGCTCGGGCGATGTGTTATCCGGCGTGATAGCCGGGCTGTGGGCCCAGTTGGGAACGCAAGCAGATTTTTCTGATAGCGCCTTTCGCGCCGCCTGCTGTGGCGTATATTTGCACGGGCTGGCCGGGGATTTGGCCGCGCGCAAGCGGTCGGACTATGGCGTTTTGGCAAGTGATACGGCTTCGTGCGTGCCGGAAGCAATTTGTGAACTTTTAAAATAAGGAGGACGTATGAGTCCCGTCTTAACTGTTATTGTAAGTATTGTCGGTGTGTTGGCGCTCTTGGCGTTGTTTACCGTTTGGTTCTGCGTGCATTGCGCCAAAAAAGTCTTGCACCCCACGTCCAAGCGCAAACCGCTGGATGCGTGGCCGGACCAGTTTGGCCTGCCGTATGAAAATGTTTATTTCAAAACCGAGGACAAGGTGCAACTGCGCGGGTGGTTTATCCCGAGTGCGGAATATTCCAACAAAACCATTATTTTAATGCACGGTTGGGGGATGAACCGCGCCGATATTTTAAAGAATACCTATTTCCTGCGCGATTTAGGCTTTAACTTATTTTATTTTGATTTCCGCGCGCTGGGCGAAAGCGGCGGCAAGACGAGTTCTATCGGCTATTTGGAAATTAAAGACGCCGCGGCGGCTATCCGCTTTTTAAAGGAAACGCGCCCGCAATTTAGCGAAAAAATCGGCCTCTATGGCCTTTCTATGGGCGGTATGGTGGCCATTTGCGAGGCCGCCCGCAACCCCGAAGTAGCGTGCGTGGTGGCGGAAGCGTCTTATTATTCGTTCCGCCGGGTGGTGTCCCGCTGGGCGTGGGTGCACAACAAGGTGCCCTATTTCCCGCTTATTCCCATTATCTTGCACTACATCCGCAAAAATTTGGGCGTAAACCCGGAGCGGTACAGCCCCAAGTATAACATCCCCAAAATTGCGCCGCGCCCCGTGTTTATCATCCACGGGCGGTATGACAATTTGGTCCCGGCCGCGCAGGCTAAAATGCTGTTTAAAAAGGCAGGCGACCCCAAGGAAATTTGGCTCGTGCCCGGGGCGCGCCACAACAAATGCGCCGAGGTCGGCGGGTTTGAATACAAACAACGCTTGGCCGATTTCTTCCGCCAGCATTTATAATTTTACACCCGCCTTTTGGCGGGTAATTTTTGTAAGGAGCAGATATGAAGCAGTTGGTAATTTTTGATTTGGACGGTACCCTTTTGGATACGATTACAGACCTTGCGGCGGCGGCCAATCACGCCTTGGAAGCGTTGGGCCTCCCCGTGCGCTCGCAGGCGGAGTGCCAAAGTTTTGTGGGCAACGGCGTGGGCAAATTGTTGGAGCGTGCGTTGCCGGATGGGAAAAAAACGCCGGAGTATATGATTAAAATCCGCCCAGCCTTTTTTGAATATTACGATAAGCACTTGGCTGAGGCTACTTTGCCTTATACGGGTATGGCGGAGTTGCTAACGGAGTTACAAAAGCGCGGTATTAAACTGGCGGTAGCGTCCAACAAATACCAAAGCGCCACGGAACGCTTGGTAAAACATTTCTTCCCTGATATTCATTTTACGGCGGTGCTGGGCCAGCGTGAGGGGATTCCCGTCAAGCCGGACCCGACGATTGTAAACGATATTTTGTTTGCGGCGGGGTGCTCGCGCGAAGATGTGCTGTACGTGGGCGATTCGGACGTGGATATGCAGACCGCAAAAAACGCGGGCGTGCGCGTTTGCGGGGTGCTGTGGGGCTTCCGCACGCGCGAGGTATTGGCGGGATATCAGCCGGACTATCTGACTGAAAATCCCCAAGAAATTTTGGATATGGTGCTGTAAAAAAGGTTGCTAATTTTGCCTAACATAAAAAACTCCGCAGACTTTTGGTCGGCGGAGTTTTTTGTGGTCTATTTTTGGGGTGCTACTTAATAGATAACAGGTTTTTGTATCGCTTTTTGCCGTCATCCCGGAAGGTTTGCCAGCGCGGAGCGTTCCAGTATCTGTCGTTTTTCACTTTTTTAATAACAACAGATCCTGGACTACGACTTTCCAGGATGACGGCAACGACAAACGACCCATAAGGTAGATTCTGAAACAAGTTCAGAATGACCCCCTAATTTTTATAACGCCATTGTTTTATTTATTGTTATTTCGTTTGTTTGCGTTATTACAAAAAGATTGTTGCCCAATAAATCAAATGAGCGCGGACAATCTGCCGCCTGCTAGGGTGTCGTCATCCCGTAGTGTCTTTATACGGGATCTCGTTGTTTGTGTTGTTTGTCATTCCCGAGTGTTGTAGTCGGGAATCTGTTTTTGCCGTGGTTGTTCTCTTCCGGAACGACGGATCCACGACTAAATTCCTCGGGGATGACGACTTTATGAAAAAAGGAGGTCATACTGAATTGGCGGCCCGCAGGGTTTCAGGATCTACCTATTGGGTTGTTAGCCGTGGTTTTACCCTCATTGAACTCCTTGTCGTCGTTCTCATTATCGGTATTTTGGCGGGGGCGGCGTTGCCGCAATACCAGCGGGCCGTGCAAAAAACGCGCCTGACCAATGCTTTGCAAATTGCTTTTAATATCCGCAAAGCGCAGGAAATCTACTATTTGGCCAATGGAACATATACTGGGGATTGGTATTCGTTGGATATTGATTATTCCAAAAGCGGTTGTAATATAAATATTTATGATACCAGTTTACTGTCGTGCAAAAACACGGTTTTTGATAATATTGTAGGAACTGTCGGTTCTGCTTCCGGCCATCAAGTCAAAATATATTATGATGTTTTTGAGGCTGGTTGGCCACCGAAAGGGATTGCCGAAGTATCTGTTTATTTTGAACACTCTTCCAAGCCCAACCAAGTTGAGTGCACGGGGAAAACAGACGAGGGTATTGCACTATGCAAGAGCCTTAATTTATAAGGTGTTGGCAATTTGTTTTAAATATTTTTCTGCGTATTGTTGGGCGCAGGTTTCGTCCTGCGCGAAGTCGGTCAGTACCGCTACTTGTTGGGGGGCGAATTTTTGGTGGACGAGCGCTTTTTCGTCCAGTTTCCCGCAAATAAATAAAACAGGCTTTTTATATTTATGTGCCAGTTGCAAAACCGCCAAGGGGGCCTTGCCGTAAAAGGTCTGCTTGTCCAATTTTCCTTCGCTTGTAATTACCAAGTCCGCCCACGGAAAATATTTTTCTAGTCCCGCTTTTTGAAAGAGAAAATCCGAGCCTAAAATCAGTTGCGCGCCAAAGCACGAGAACAACCCCGTGGCTATCGCGCCCGCCGCCGCGGTGCTGGTGGCGTGAGCGGGATTTTTTGCCCCCGCCGCGGTAAGTGCCTTGGCCCAAGCGGCCATTGCTTTATCCAGCAGATTGACCTGTTCGGGCGTGGCTCCCTTTTGCGGGCCGAAAACCTTGGCCGAACTTTTGGGGCCCAACAGCGGGTTGGTTACGTCGGCCACGCCGTATATTTTTACGCCCGCAAAATTTTTCCGTAGCGCGGATAAATCCACCCGCTTTACGCGCAAAAGCGGTTCGGCTCCCAGCGGGAGTTCCTCTCCGTTTTTGTCGTATAGTTTGGCTCCGCACGCCACGGCCATCCCGGCGCCGCCGTCGTTGCAGGCCACGCCGCCAAGCCCTACATAAATGGTTTTGGCGCCGCTTTTTACCGCCTTTAACAACGCTTGCCCCACGCCAAAGGAGGAGGCATTTAACGGGTCCAAATCCTCTTTTTTGGCACTTCCCAACCCGCAGACGCGCGCGGTTTCCACCACGGCGGTTTTGCCGTCGGACAGAAGCAAAAAGGAAGTTTTTTTATTTTTTAAGAAGGCGTTTTTGGCGGTTAGTGAAACGGTTTTTGCTTGCGGGTCCAAGGTTTTAAAAAAATCTATAAACCCGTCCCCGCCGTCCGATATGGGAAAAGCGCGCACCTCGTGCTTTTTTTGCAAGGTACGCGCCAAAACTTGCGCCGCCTTTACTGCGCTTAAAGAGCCTTTAAACGCATTGGGCAGGATAAGAATTTTCATTAGAATTTCCAACTGAACTGTGCTTGAATTACCGTGTTGGACGAGGCGGAATTTTTGAGTTCGCCGCTGCGCTGGGCAAACACTTGGCGTGCTTCCAGGCCGAGCATAATGTCGTCCACCCACGTTTCCACGCCTAAACCCACGCCGCCCGCAAAACCGTTGGATTTAATGGAGTGACTTTGCATTTCGCCGCGGTAGTTTAAGGTCAGCATTTCATAAGCGGCGGTAGCCGTTAAATAAAAGGCAAAGCGGCTGTTGGGGTTTAAGTAATAGTTGGCGGCCGCGCCCAGCGTGAGGATTTGCCCGCTCGTTCTCACCTTCGGGTCGGGGTAAGAGGGTTCACGGCTGGCGGCAATGTCTGCATCGTTGGCGGCTTTTACAGCCGGGTCTTTGTCTTCAAAAGAGGCGTTGGCAATGTTGGCAATGCCCAACACCGGGCCTGCCCAAAAGTTGCTCTCTTTTACGCGCCACAAAAACTTGCTGGATATGGCCGCGCTCGTGCCGCTCACGTCAAGGGAATTGTCCTGCGCGTCGTACCCCTCGCGGGACGAGTTATCCAATTTTAAATCAAGCGGCATTGCGCCCGCTTGGATAGCAAAATATTTAGAGAAATCTTTTTCGCGCGGTTTGTCCGTTGGCTTTTTTACCGGCTGAACCGTTTTCTTTTTGGTTAATTCTTCCTTGGCCGCTTTGGCGTAATCCTGCTGGCTGACTGCTCCCGTTTTAACACCCTTTACAAAGGCTTCCTCGTCCGTCAGCGGCTTGGGAGCGGCTTGGGTAACGGTGGCGGAAGGCGTAACAACCGTGCCGTTTACCACGGTGGCCTTTTGCGCGGCAAATACTTGGTCAATGTCGGAGTCAAACGTCAGGCCTCCGGCGGCTTCCACCACCGGGGCGGCGCCTTTGGCGGCGGCTGCTTGTTTGGCTTCTTCCTTGGCCTGCTGGGCTTCCTGCGTTTTTTCCACAAATTCTTTTTGCGCGTTTTGCCCGCGGTCGTAATCGTAGGCTTCAATAGATACGATTTGCGGCATATCCACATTTACGGTGGCGCCGTCATCGGTTTGCAATTTTAAGTTAAATTCGTCCAAATCCAAAATTACGCCCACTAACTGCGTGCCGCCCTTTAAAATAATGCGGTGCTTGTCGGGCAGGATTTGTTCAATTTCGCGTTGGTTTAAGGTAATGGTGCCGAACGAAGTGGCCAAGTTGAGCGTATATTCGGTTTGGGATAAAATGGACCCGCTGATAAATTCCCCGGACTTCATTTTAATCGTTTCGGCTTGCCCCAGGCAGGCCAGACAAAATAAACATAAAACGGCAAATACGCTTTTCTTCATACAACCTCGCTCAAAATAAAAAAGGCGGTACGCCTGGGCGCACCGCCGGATAAGTTATTTGGATTCTTCTTCCGCTACTTCTACGGCGTGTTCTTCCTCGGCGGCCGGCTCTTCGTGAGCGCAGCAACAGGGCGCCACGGCGTTTTTGATTTTGCGCAGGGCTTTTAACACTTTGGCTACGGTCAAAAAGCCTACGGCGGCGGCTAAATCGCTGGCGACATAGAACGCGGCGGCCAGCCACATTTCGCTACCGGAAAGTTGCGGATGCGTAAAAATAGCATACGCTTGGAAAACAGCATAAACAAGCGCCAAATAAAAGAGTACCAGGAACAACACGGACAAGCCTTTTAAGCACAGCCAGTTGTGCGGAAACCATTTGGCACATTTGCAGCAATTAGACATAATGTATCTCCTTTTATGCGGGGAACATTTACCCCCAACACATATATTGTATCAAAAGAATACGCCCCCGGCGATATTCCTTCTACCCGTTATTTATCTTTTTGGGCCGTGTGGCGCAAGGGGGAAAATCGGGCTATTTGATAAGGGCCTTTTGGCAAGCGTCCAGCACCTGTAAGCCCAAGATAAAAAAGCGCATACCCGCACACGCGAGCGCGGCTTGCAACGCGGCCAGCCCATACAGGCGGCGCAACGGAGCGGACGCGGCGGCTAATTCATTGGCGGACATAAAAAATGTACCCGCCCAACATACAGCCGCATACACACCAATCGCCAAGGTTAAATAGAAAAGAACGGTAAAAAACCGTCGCAGGCCGTTTAGTTCCAGCCAGTTATGCGGCAAATACGGGGTAATTTTTTTAAAGGCGTTTTGCATTTTTAAGTAACTCCTCCGCGTGCGAGAACGCGGCAGAATTTTTATCCGCGTTTCCGCCCAGCATACGGGCGATTTCCGTGGTAAGTGTTTCGCCTTGTAAGGGGGAAATGGTTACCTCGGTAGAATTTTTGTCCGCTTTTTTAGTAACGTGGAAATTGTGGTCCGCCTGCGCGGCCACTTGCGCCAGGTGCGTTACGCAGAGCACTTGGCGGCCTTGGGCGGCTTGGTGCAACTTTTCGCCCACCAGCCAGCCCGTCTCCCCGCCGATACCCGCATCTACTTCGTCAAACACCATTACGGGCACGGTAGGAGCCAAAACGGTTTTAAGCCCCAACATCACGCGGGAAATTTCCCCGCCGGAAGCAATATTTTTTAGCGGGCGCAAGGCTTGGCCGGGGTTGGGAGAGAATAAAAATTCCACCTTGTCTGCTCCTGTCGGGCCGACGTTTTCCTCATCCATTTCCACGGCGGCAGAAAAGCGCACCGCGTTAAACCCAAGCGGGCGGATTTGTTCGGTCAGCAGGGCGGATAATTTTTGCGCCGCCGCAAAGCGTTTTTCGTGCAAGGCGGAGGCCAATTTGAGTAAGGCTTTTTTGCCCCTTTCCAGTTCCGCCAAAAGGTCCTGCTCGTGTTCGGCGGAGTTTTGCAAATTGTTAATGCGCTCACGCAGTTCGTCCGCGGTTTTTAATACGTCGCCGATTTCCGGGCCGTATTTGGCCTTTAAGCGTTTGATTTTTTCGTGGCGGTCCAGCATTTTGTCTAAGGCGTCCGGCTCCAAATTAATGTCATCTTTATACGAGCCTAAGGTGTCGGCCACATCTTCTAACGTTACGAGTGCGCTGTTTAAATCTTTGGCCAGCGCGGCTAAATTTTCGTCCAACTCCGCCATACTTTCCAGTTCGCGTGCGGCCTTACCCGCGCGGGCGGTGGCGGAATCCTCCGCCGCGTAAAGTTCGTTGTAGGCTTCGCTTGCCATTTCTAAAAGGCGCCCGGCGTGCTTCATTTTTGGTAGGGTTTGCTCTAATTGGTAATCTTCTTCCGCCGAGGGGTTTACGTCCTCAATTTCCTTTAATTGGTAGCGGCTCATATCCAAGAGTTGTTCCTTTTCCTGCGCGCTTAAACGGGCGGAGTCCAACTTGGCCTGTACAGCCTGTACTTGGCGGTAGGCTTCTTCCACTTGTTTGACGAGCGTATCGTGTTTGGCAAATTTATCTAACAGCAGTAAATGTACGGACGGATGAAGCAAACTTTGGTGCTCGTGCTGGCCATGGAAGTCCACGAGTGCGCGTCCCAGTTTGGCAAGTGCGGAAACCGTTACCGCGCGGCCGTCTGCCCAGGCTTTATTTTTGCCCTTTTTGTCCAGTTCGCGCTTTAAGGTAAACACGTCGCCCGCGATTTGAAATTCCTTGCGTAAATCGTCCGGTAGCATATCGCTTGAAAAGGTGGCGGTAACGCACATTTTGTCAGCCCCGTCTTTAATGACGGACACGTCTCCGCGCGCCCCTAATGTAAAACCCAAGGCTTCAATAACGATAGACTTACCCGCCCCGGTTTCGCCGGAAAAGACATTTAGGCCGGGTGCAAAGTCCAGCGTTAAATCGGAAATGATAGCAAAATTTTGTACGCGCAGGCGCGAGAGCATTAGCGGTTCCCCCAGTTGAGTTTACGGTTTAAAATAGAAAAAAATCCACGTTCCTTTGGACACAGCAGTTTAGCCCGCACCGGCCCGCGGGTAATTTCCAACTTGGCGCCGGGCGGCAAGGATAAATTGATTTGGCCGTCAATGCTGGCCAAGGCGCGGCCCGTTTCCTGTTTAAAGGTGGGCGTAAGCGTGAGCGTGGCGTTGCCGGGCAGAATAAGCGGCCGCTGGTTAAGGGTATGCGGGCAAATGGGCGTAACCAAAAGAACATCTACCTCGGGTTCAATAATGGGTCCGCCCGCCGCCAGCGAATACGCCGTAGAGCCCGTAGGCGTGGAAACGATAACCCCGTCGCCAAAATAAGAGGGAATTGAAGTCCCGTTGAAGGCGGCTTCGGTCAAAAAAGAGCGCGGCTCGGCGGCGCGCAAAACGCAGTCGTTAAACGCCAAAAAATCCTGTGTTTTTTCGTCCGAGGTTAGCAGACGGACTTGCAGCATAAAGCGTTCGTTTAAGGCACAGTTGCCGTCCAATACTTGTTGCAGAGAAGTTTTAAAATCAGTTTTTTCGCACGCGGCCAAAAAGCCCAAGGTTCCGCAGTTAATGCCAAAAATCGGGATATTCAGCGGTGCGGCGGCGCGGGCACAGCAAAGCATTGTTCCGTCTCCACCCATACTGACGAGTAAATCCGTGGGCGCATTTGCCAGTTCATCAAGCGACGTAATCACGCGCACGGTGAGGCCGTTTTGGGCCAAATAATTCCGCACCTCCTGCGCTAGTGGCGCGACGGCGGTTTTGCGGGTATTGTAAAAAACGGCTGCGCAGTGGAAATTCATTACTCTTATTTTAGCAAAAAACAAATAACCCTTTTTAGGCCCGCCGCACACAGGCCCCACTAGACCAAAATGATATAATATACATATAAGGTAAAAGAAAGGGGGCCTACTATGTGGGACTATACGGAAAAAGTAATGGATCATTTTAAAAATCCGCGCAACGTGGGAGCCATTCCCAACGCCGACGGCACGGGCCAAGTCGGCAGCCTGGTGTGCGGGGACGCCCTCAAATTGACGATTAAAGTCAATAAAGATACGGATGTAATTGAAGACGCCAAGTTTGAAACCTTCGGCTGCGCCAGCGCGATTGCGTCCTCTTCTATTTTGACGGAAATGGTCAAGGGCAAAACGATTGCCGAAGCGTCCAAAATCACCAACCAAGATATTGCCGACGCCTTGGGCACCTTGCCGGCCGAAAAAATGCACTGCTCTGTAATGGGTATGGAAGCCTTGGAAGCCGCAGTAAAGAGTTACCGCGAAGGCGGCAAAGCCGTGGTGTTTGAGCAGCAGGCGGAAAAGATTGTCTGCCATTGTTTTAACGTATCGGAAGAAACGATTATCAAGGCTATCCGCGCCAACCACTTAAAAACGGTGGAAGACGTAACCCACTTTACCAAAGCGGGTGGCGGCTGCGGACGCTGCAAGGGCGAAATCCAAAAGATTTTGGATAAAGTAAACGGGGCCGAAGCCGCGGCTAACGCGCCTAAGACCTTTGCGCAAATGACGCTTGTGGAAAAAATCAGAAAAATTGAACAAGTGTTAGAAAGCGACGTCCGCCCGATGCTGAATATGGACGGCGGTTCCGCGGAACTGGTGGACTTAAACGGTACTGTGGTAAAGGTCCGCTTGGTGGGTATGTGCAGCGGCTGCGCCGGAGCGGCTGGCACGCTTAAACACGTAATTGAAAAAGCCCTCCAAGAAAAAGTGGACCCGTCCTTGACGGTGGAGCAGGCCTAATATGAAAGTGATTTATTTGGATAACAACGCCACCACCCAATGCGCGCCCGAAGTGGTGGAAGCAATGCTTCCGTATTTCAGCGAGAAGTACGGCAACGCGTCCAGTATGCACACCTTTGGCGGCAACAACCGCCACGTGATTGATGCGGCCCGCAAACAAATGGCCGATTTTTTGGGCGCCGCGTATGCGGACGAAATTATTTTTACGTCCTGCGCTACGGAAAGCGACAACACCGCTATTTTTTCCGCGGTGCGTACCCAGCCGGAAAAGAAGCATATTATCACCTCTGCGGTGGAACACCCGGCCATTATGGAGCCGTGCCGCTATTTGGAAGCCCAGGGCTACCGCGTGGATTACATCGGCGTAGATGAATTTGGCCGCTTTAATATGGACCAATTTAAAAAGGCCATTGATGCGGATACCGCTATCGTTTCCGTAATGTTCGCCAACAGCGAAACGGGAACCATTTTTCCGATTAAGGAAATCGTCCAAATCGCGCACGCGCACGGGGCTCTTATGCACACGGACGCCGTGCAGGCGGTGGGTAAAATCCCGGTCAATGTGCAGGAATTGGGCGTAGATATGCTGTCCTTGTCCGGGCACAAATTCCACGGGCCCAAGGGTATTGGCGTACTGTATGTGCGCCGTGGTACCCGTTTCCTGCCCTATTTAATGGGCGGACATCAGGAAAAACAACGCCGCGCCGGTACGGAAAACGTGCCGTATATTGTGGGCATTGCCAAGGCCGCTGAGTTGGCGCAAAAACGCTTCGCGGACGGCGTCCCTGCTAAAATTGCCGCCTTGCGCGACAAATTGGAAAAAGGTATTTTAGCCACTATCCCGGACGTAAAGGTAAACGGCGACCCGGAACACCGCGTGCCGAATACTACGAACGTCAGTTTTGGCTACATTGAAGGCGAATCTATTTTGATGTACCTCAATGATTTTGGCGTTTGCGCCTCTTCGGGTTCGGCCTGTACGTCGGGCTCGTTGGAGCCGTCGCACGTGTTGCGCGCGATGGGCGTGCCGTTCCAGTTTGCGCACGGTTCTATCCGTTTTTCGCTCTCGGACCAAACGACCGAGGACGATATCAACCTGGTGCTTAAAGAGTTGCCGCCGATTATTGAACGGTTGCGTAAAATTTCGCCGTTTTCGCGCTTTGCCGCTTAACTAAACTGCGCCCTTTCCGGGCGCAGTTCTTTTATGGTACAAAAAACCCACCGGCTATGCCGGTGGTAGAAAAAAAGGTTTACCGGTGA
>SAMEA104315430__coassemble_295_pt1 | contig 23709 bp, 21 predicted proteins | sample SAMEA104315430__metabat2_low_PE_016 | metagenome-assembled genome bin SAMEA104315430 (sample SAMEA104315430) | gut metagenome | biome: Monkey gut; feature: monkey-associated habitat; material: faeces | place: China | collected 2013
TTTTAACAAAAAAAAAAAAACGATAACAACCCCTTTAAAATAAACGACACAACAGCGCCCTGCGGGCGGCAACTTGTCCGCACCCTTTTGATTAATGGAGCCACACTGCTTTTGCAATGCCGCAAACAAACGGAACGGCAACAATAAATAAAACAAACCCGTCGTCCTGAACTCGTTTCAGAACCTACCGATTGGGGCGTGGTCGTTGCCGTCATCCTGGAAAGTTGTAGTCCAGGATCTGTTGTTATAAAATAAGGAATAGATACGGGAACGCTCCGCGCCGGCAAACCTTCCAGTATGACTTTGTTAGATAACAACACAGCAAACGAACCAAGCAGTAGATTCTGAAAACCCTGCGGGCCGCCTGTTCAGGATGACCTCTTATATAATAACGACAAAAGACACTACGGGATAACGGCACGCTGTGCTCCGCACCCTGTGGAGCACACCTTGCAGGCCACACTTTGCGATCGGCTTGCCTTTTCCCCAGTAACGCAAAAGCCCCCGGATAAAATTTTATCCGGGGGGAATCCACTCAAATAAACCTATTTTTTAATGCGCGCGCAAAAAGGCTTGCGCTTCCTCGCGCGTTTTCACTTCGCCCGCCCATTGCGCTTGGCGCACACGGTCCAGCGCGCCCGAAATGCGCCGCCCCGCCAGGCCCAAATCTTTCAGTTCGCGCCCGCGCACAAAGCACGGCTCCAACGCCATCGGCGGCAAGCCGGGCAATACAGCGTTTAAAATTTCCTTTTGCAAGGGCGACAGCGAACCCAACGGGCTCATTTTTTCGCGCGTTACTTTCCACGCGCCTAAAATCTCTTGCGAAAATTCCTTCGGCAAGTGTAGCGAGCGCAAAAAATCCTCGCCACTTGCCCCCAACGTACATACCAAAATACCCATACGCTCTTGAATGTCCTGCGTGCGGAGCAAGGCATCGTGCCATTGGAGCCCCGGCCAAGCAAATTTGAGCATATCGTACTTTTCCATTAACAGGAAAATATTTTTGATTTTCTCTTCTTTCAGCACCTTTAAAAATTCACGGCTGAAACGCTCCCGGGTAAGCAATAGTAAATATTCCCCTTTCACGGCTTCTCGCAATAAACGCTCCGTTTTAGGGGCCAATTTCCACCCGAACCGCCCCGCAAAACGCGTCGCGCGCAACATACGCGTAGGGTCGTCCAAAAAACTTTTATCGTGCAATATGCGGATAATGCCGTTATCAATGTCCTTTTGGGAGCCAAACGCATCGTACGTCTGCCCAAAGGTATCGGGCGAAATGGAAAAGCACCAGGCGTTTACGGTAAAATCGCGGCGGAAGAGGTCGTCCTTTACCTTGGGCGAGAACTCCACCTCCGGCAACGCCCCGGGATACGGGTATTTCTCCTTACGCATACGGACCATATCAAATTTTAGTCCGTCTGCCATATTCACGCGGAACGTGCCGAATTGCGAAAATTTCCGTTTTCCTCCCCCCCATTGTTTTACGCAGAACCCGGCTACGGATTCCTGGTTGCCGCTAAAAGCAAGGTCAATATCCAGCGTGGGACGCTTTAAGTAAAAATCGCGCACTGCACCGCCAGCCACCCAGGCCGAAAGGCCCAGTTTTTTGGCGTAGGCTCCCACAGAGTATAACTGTTCCCGGTATTTTTTAGGTATATCGGAGGAGAGGTTTATATTCATAGCACCATTGGCGGCTTCGCGCCGTCCTCGCTCATCCGGTCAGCGAAGTTGCGAAGCAGGGTGCTGTTCAGGCCGCTCTTTAACACCTTGGCGGCGGCCACGGCGTATTCGTTGGCCGACTGGTTTTTGGTTGGCGTGGGCACATAAAACGGAAAATGATGTTCCCGCGCATAAGACGGCTTCAAACGCGTTACCGCAAACCCCTGCGCGGCGGATGCGGCCGCCACGGCTTCGGATTCGTAGGACGCTTCTTCGTCCGCCTGCAAAAGCAGTTTCAATTCTTCCAGCCCAAAAACGGACACGGGCGGATAGTCCATATTTAATTGCTTTAACAAAACGTGTTTGATAGTTTCGTAATCGTCCCGCATACGCTTGGCCAGTTCGGGCTCGCGCTGGCGGTCTTTTTCGGAAAATACGAACACCAAAATTTCGGCCGGGGCGTCAAAATAAATCAAATCGCCGTCGTGGTGAAAGAACTCGCCGCACTCGGGGCAACGTACCAAATTTAATTCTCCGCCCATAACGGCGGTTTTCAAATCGGGGTCTTGGTCCGCCCGGATGAGCGACCAGTATTCTACATCAAAAGGTTCACACTTGTGGGGACAATGCGCTGTCCCTTCGTTTTTAATAGATTTCATATGTATAATTTAGCATAAATTGGCGCGGGCGGTCATTTTTGTAGGGCAAAAAATTTAATTAGTTTAGCAATTTGGTAAAATAGAAGAAACGCCCCGTTAGCTCAACTGGATAGAGTACCGGTCTTCGGAACCGGTGATACGAGTTCAAATCTCGTGCGGGGCAGTTTTCTTTCTAAAATGGTTTGCTTCGTTGTTGCTCGTCCGGTCGGACACCTCCGCGCTACCGCGCGGCCCTGCACAGTGTACCTCTATCCGCGCTACCCCTTATTTATTGTTCCCACGTTCAAAATATGCTACATTTTACGGGAAATAACCCCTTTTTAATAATGCACTTGCTATGAAGAAAAGAATTTTAATTTTGGGCGCAGGCCCTGCCGGGCTGACCGCCGCTTTAAAACTATCCCAAAACCCCAATTTTGAGGTTCACATTTTTGAAGAACTGGACCGAATCGGCGGCCTATCCAGGACCTTGCAACTAAAAGGATTCTCCTATGAACTGGGACCGCACCGCATTTTTACCAAAAACCAAGCGGTCAAGAATTTTTTAGAGGACTTACTGCCTACCCAAGGCAAACCCGCCAAGGACGACATTATGTTAAACCGTCCCTTACACCTGCCTTCCGGCGGGCCCGACCCGGAACAAACCGACAGGGTAATGCTGGTTAGGCGGCGGTTTTCCCGCATTTACTATAAAGAACACTTTTTTGATTATCCCATTTCGCTCAGCCTCAAAACCATTATGAACCTAGGCTTGTGGGAAACCTTTTGTTGCGGGATAAGTTACCTCAAATCCTTGTTTATCCGACTGCCGGAAGATAATTTGGAAAACTTTATTATTAACCGCTTTGGCAAACGGTTATATTCCACCTTCTTTGAACATTACACCCAAAAGGTATGGGGCAAACACCCCAAGGATATTCCGTCCTCTTGGGGCTACCAGCGCATTAAGGGCGTTTCCATAAAAAAGGTACTGGCAAACGCTGTCAGCCGGTTGTTGCACCTCAAAAGCAAATCGCAAGAAGTTTCCCTGATTGACAGTTATATGTACCCCAAATACGCCTGCGGGCAATTATGGGAAGAAATGAAAACCCGCGCCGAACAAAATAACTGTATCTTCCACCTAAACACCAAGGTTACCGGGCTAACGCTGGACGGAAACCGCATTACCCGCATACAGGCCGAATCAAACGGCGTTTTGCAGGAATATACGGGCGACCTGATTATTTCCTCGCTTCCCATAAAGCACTTAATTAACGGTTTATCCGGGGCGCCCAAAAAGATTAAACAAACCGCCAGCCAATTAGAATACCGGGATTACATCCACGTTGCCTTTGTGGTAAAAAAATTCAACCTAAAAAATAATACCGCTTGGCCGACCCTGCATAACATTGCGCCGGACAGTTGGATTTACATCCAAGATAAAAATATCACAATGGGGCGCATCCAAATCGTCAACAACTGGTCGCCTTATGTATTGGGCAACGCGCAGGATGTGGCTATTTGTACGGAATATTTTGCGACCGAAGGCGATGCGTTATGGTCCTTGCCGGAAGCGGAAATGATAGCCTTGGCCACGCGGGAACTGGTTAAATTAAACGCCTGTTTGGCGCAAGATATTACCGCGGCGCACGTCCAAAAGGTGAAAAAAGCCTACCCGGCCTATTTCGGCGGGTATAAGGATTTTGACCAAATTAAAGAATACCTCAACGGACTAAATAATTTGTATTGTATCGGGCGCAACGGCCAGCATAAATACAACAATATGGACCACTCGGTCTTCTGCGGGTTGCAATGTGCCCAAATTATTGAACACAACCTGGATAAAAACTCCCTTTGGGAATTAAATACCGAAAAGGAATACCAAGAGAGCGCAAAGCGTTAGGAGAAATTTTTATGAAGATTTTAGTAACGGGCGGTACGGGCTTTTTGGGCTCCAACCTGTGCAAATACTTAATTAAGCACGGGGCGGACGTGATTTGTCTGGACAACAACTATACGGGCCGTTTAAAAAATGTGGAAGAATTACTAAATAACCCGCATTTTACCTTTGTGGAGCACGACGTCATAAACCCCATAGATTTCAGCACCCCACTAGACCAAATTTACAACTTGGCCTGCCCGGCCTCCCCGGTGCATTATCAGGGGAAGGCCGCCATCAAAACCACCAAAACCTGCGTACTGGGCATTTTGAATATGCTGGACCTGGCCACCAAGCACAACGCTTCTATTTTGCAAACATCCACCTCGGAGGTGTACGGCGAACCGCTGGTTCACCCGCAGGTGGAAACCTACCGGGGCAACGTAAACCCGATAGGCATCCGCGCTTGCTACGACGAGGGCAAACGCTGTGCGGAAAGTTTGTGCTTTGACTATTACCGGGAGTACGGCACGCGTATTAAGGTAGTGCGCATTTTTAACACCTATGGGCCGCATATGCGCGAGGATGACGGACGCGTAATCAGCAGTTTTATTGTACAAGCCCTGCAAGGTAAGGACATTACCGTCTATGGGGACGGTTCGCAAACGCGCTCCTTTTGCTACGTGGACGATTTAATAGAAGGGTTGGTGCGGATGATGAACACCCCCGCAGCCCTTACGGGGCCCGTTAATTTGGGCAACCCGCAGGAATTTTCTATGAACGAACTGGCAGGGTTGGTGCTCTCCAAAATACAGACTAACAGCAAACTTGTTTATCAGCCCCTGCCCAAGGACGACCCGTCCCGCCGCCGGCCCGATATTTCTTTGGCGCGGCACTATTTAAACTGGTCGCCCAACATCCCTTTAACCGAGGGGTTAGAGAAAACCATTGGTTATTTTAAAAAACAACTGGGCTTATAAAAGAGTCCCCGGCGCAACCGGGGATTTTTCATATTTTCTGTACGGGACAAATTAACAGCATACTGGGCGTATAGAGCGTTAAATTGGTAGTAAAACCTTTACACGCCTCATTATCGCCTTTCAAGCCGTACGGGGCCAGCAAATTGGGGTGTAATAAGAGCCCCGGTACCATAGGCACAATGGCATAAATTGGCCCTTGGTGTTTTTTTATCACTTCTTTTTGCTTGTCCTCAAAGTGGAAACGGTAAAAGTCGTCCGGCAAATTTTTAAACAGCCGCACATCCTCCTGCACTTCCGGCGGGAAATCGGCCGGATTGTATTTAAACCCGCTCATATACATAGCCTTCGGGTTCAAAAACGGCGCCAAATACGCTAACGGCTGAACCAAAAGCAATACCAAACTGTCATCTTCTATGTGGGGTTTATTCGTAAACACGATGGCTTTTTTATAGAACGGATTATGACCGTAATCCGCATAAGTCATAAAGGTTTGGGTTACGGCAAAGACACTTAAAAAACCCACCAACCAGTATTTCTTTTTAAACAGCCCCTTGCAAGCCTTCACCACCAGCAGCCCGCACACAATTTCCAGCACAATGCCGTATCTTAATAGGGAAAATTTAGTCAGCCACAAAACATATGCCACCAAGGCATATACGGCCAGCAGAAAAAAGGGCTCCGCCTGTTTATCCCCCCGTTTGGCATACGGAAAAAACTTTTTAAGCCCGTAAATAGCGGCCAGCAACAGGAGCGTAAAGCGCAAATCACGCACCGGCATTTCAGCCGCATATTCGCTGGGAGAAAACGCCCAGTAAAGCGGGTAAAAAAGATAATGCAGCCAAGTTTTGGGCAAGAAACGGGAATCCGTCAAATAGAAATTATCAAAAAACGGAGATTTAAATATATCGTTATAAAACGGGAAAATCGGGTTTTGGTATAACGACCACCATTTCCACAAAAAGTACCCGTCCGCAAGCAAAAATCCCAACAGCCCGGCGAGTCCAAACAGCACCACAAACGAAAGTTTATTTTTTACCTTCGGCAAACTAAAAAAGGCAATCACCGTCATTGCCGCGCAAAACGGCGTAGTGGTTAATTTTAGCCCCATTACCGCCCCACCGATAAGCGCCGCCCAATAGGCAAGCCCCGTCCGGGCCGGATTCTTACTAAACTTAATAACCAGCCAAAGCGAGCCGATACTGCCTATCGCCAGCGGAATATCATTGGTAGTGGTACCGACTTGCGAAAGCATCCCCGCGCCCGCACACCCCAAAAAGGTGGCCCAGAAGGCCATTATTTTAGGGGAATCTTCCCCTTGGAATAAGTCCTTGGCAAACAGATACACCACCCAAACCAGCAGGCCGTAAGGCACGCCCATAAAAAAGGCCACCCAGTGCGGAAAATCCATAAAAGTTTGGAAGAAAAAGTAAAAGTACAAATCCGGGAACGAATTGTAAAAGGAGTGCATCCCCGCGGGAATAACGTCCACCCCCAAATGTCCGTTTAACAGGGCAAAGGGGTTATACAGGTGGTAACTCATCATATCGTAATTGATATCTTGTTCAAGAAAAACGCTGTATAACCCTGCGGCGGTGGCTAACACAACAGGCAATAAAATGGGTAAAATTTTTTTCATTAAGGTTAGTATTTTTAACTTTATGATATACGGCTACTATTCAAATAATATCATATTATATTCCTATACATAAAAATTTGGTAAAATAAAAGTATCTAAATTTGCAGTAAGGAGCGCACCTATGGGTGGACATTCGCATTGGGCCGGCATTAAACACAAAAAGGCCCTCGTTGATGCCAAAAAAGGCAAAGTATTTACTAAAATTTTAAGAGAAATCACCATCGCCGCTAAAATGAGCGGCGGTAACCCGGACCAGAACCCCCGCTTGCGTAAAGCCGTGGACGACGCCCGCGCCGCCAATATGCCGTTTGATAACGTCAAACGTGCCATTATGAAAGGTACCGGCCAGTTGCCCGGTGTTTCGTACGAAGAAATCACTTACGAAGGTTACGGTCCCGGTTCCGTGGCGGTCATCGTGGAATGCACCACGGACAACAAAAACCGCACTTTCTCGGAAATCCGCAAAATCTTCACCAGCCACGGCGGCAACACCGGCACCGCGGGCTGCGTGTCTTATATGTTCAAAAGCAAAGGGATGATTGTCGTTAAGAAGGAAGACATTTCCGAAGACGATTTGATGAACTTAGCCTTGGAAGCCGGAGCCGAAGACGTCCGCACCGTGGGCGACGTGTACGAAGTTATCACCAACCCGGATATGAACGAATTGGAAGCCGTCAAAAAAGCCATTGAAGCCAAAGGCATTACGCCCGAATCGGCCGACCTGACGATGATTCCGGATACCGAAGTCAGCATTACCGACGAACACACCGCCGAAACGCTGATGAATATGCTTGAAGCGTTGGACGATCACGACGATACCAAAAACGTCTATGATAACTCCAACATTGACGAAGCCATTATGGCTAAGTTAGAAGCCAAATAAGAGGCCTCTTGCAAGAGCATACGACCACAGTTTTAGGTATAGACCCTGGTTTAGACAGAACGGGATGGGCAATCCTCACACGGAACGCCCGTTCCGTTTTGTCTTTACGGGCCTGCGGGCTCATCCACACCGGGGCCGACCAAGAACTCCCCAAACGCCTTTCCTATATTTTTGACGAACTGACCAAAATTTTGCAAACCTACGCCCCCGACCAAGTGGCTATGGAGCAAAACTTCTTTTTAAAGCGCGCGACCACTATGGCCAATACGGTTATGACGCGCGGCGTGATTATTTTGGCGTGCGAGCAGGCAAAAAAACAAATTACCTTTTATCCGCCCAAGCGCGTCAAACTGATGATTTGCGGCACAGGCACCGCCGACAAAAAGCAAGTGCAGCGTATGGTGCAACTTACGCTCAATTTGGACAAAGCCCCCTCGCCGGACGATACCGCCGATGCGGTGGCTATTGGCATTTGCCATTTAAAAACGGCCCCGCTGAACAATATGATTAACGTAAAGGCCGCCTTTTTAGCCAAATTAAAAGCCGCCAAAGAAGCCCAAATCAGTAAAAAGCGTTAGTTTATGGAAAACGTCATTTTGGCAGGCGTAACCCTAAAAACCGCCCCATACGATACCTCTTCGCTGGAAGAATTAAAACGCCTGGCCCACACGGCGGGCGGAACAGTCGTCCACACCTTTCAAATCCGCGTACAGGCCTTTAACCCGGCCACGCTTATCGGCAGCGGCAAAATGGAAGAAATCGCCGAAACGGCCCGCCTGACAAACGCGCAAACGGTCATTTTTGACGACGAAATTTCTCCCGCCCAGCAAAAAAATTTGGAAGAAGTTATCCCCGCCAAGGTAATTGACCGCACACGGTTAATTTTGGATATTTTCGCCCAGCGCGCCCGCACGCAAGAGGGCAAATTGCAGGTGGAACTGGCGCAGTTAAAATATTTACTCCCGCGCCTGGGCGGACAGGGAACCGCGTTAATGCAGCAGAAGGGTGGCATCGGCCTGCGCGGCCCGGGCGAAACAAAACTGGAATACGATAAACGCCGTCTGCGCCTGCGCATCAGCAAACTGGAAAAGGAAATTGAACAGGTAAAAAAGGAACGCGGTCTGCGCCGCGAACGCCGCACGCAAATTCCCCTGCCGCAGATTGCCATTGTGGGCTACACGAACGCAGGCAAAAGCACCCTTTTAAATGTGCTCACGCGCCAAAATGCCGTGTATGCGGACGATAAACTCTTTGCCACCTTGGACCCGACCACCCGCCGCGTGCATATGCCGGCCGGTGGGGAAATGCTGTTTACAGACACGGTGGGCTTTATCCAAAAGTTGCCGCACAGTTTGGTAAGTTCCTTCCGCGCCACCTTGGAGGAAACCTCGTTTGCGGACGTGATTTTGCACGTCCACGACGCTTCGTCCCCCCACCGCAACACGCAAGCAAGCACCGTCCGCCAAATCATTACCGACTTGGGCGCGCAGACTATCCCGGTTATTGACGTGTTTAATAAGATTGACCTGCTTCCACCCGCCCGGTTGGCCCTGCTCCAAGCGCAAAATCCGCAAGGCGTATTTATCAGCGCGGAAAACAAACTGGGGCTTACCGAACTGTTGGAAAAGGTAGAGGAAAATGTAGCGCGCCGCTGGAAATTGCGCCGCCTGACCTTGGAGCCCAAAACGCGCGGACTCATCGGATTTATCTACGGCAAAGCCTTGGTTACCGGGCAAAAAGAATTGCCGTCCGGCGCCTTGGAATTAACCCTTATGGCCACAGACGGCAACTATCACAGTATCCTAAAAAAACTTACTTCTTTTTAGCGGTTTTGTGGGCCGCCTTTTTGACGACCTCTTTTAACTTACCATAACTTTCCAACGGCTGCACATTCGGCGTGTCGCGGTATTCGGTTAATACCCGCCGGATAAATCCCAAGGTCGTGCTTTCGCTAAACCCGTTAAACAAAAAGATTTCACTCCTGTACAGCGCGTAGCGTTTGCGGGCGGCTTCGGGCAGTTGGTTCAAAGATTTGGCAGACACAATGCCCACCAGGCCGGACGCGCGTTTTTTGCCGCCGTTATATACGGGCAAAAATACCCCGCCGCCGGAGTTGCCTCTTTCTACGCCAAACCCGGCCGAAAGCCACGGCGCGGCGTTATCGCCAAAATACAAAATCTGCCTGGGCGAGGAAAGCATTTCAAACGCACCGCGGGTCCAGCGCGGCACCAAAATATTACTCATCAAAAAATGTTCGTCTTTATCGCTGTAAGCAAGTAGCGGGGCCAAACGCGGAGTCATCGCGCCGTCCCATTGTTTTTTGAGTAAGGGCGCGGCTTCGGCGGCGGCGCGGTATTCGTCCGCATCCTCTTCCAACGCCTGCGCCTGATCAGTCAGTTGCCGGGCAATTTGCGCCTGTCCGTCCGCCGCGTATTGGCGGCTCTGTTCATACAGCCTAGCCGACTCTTTTAGTGCTTCGTCCGTCTTTTTATCCCAAAACGCCTTATCCAAAGAAAGCAGAAAGTCCTTTTCCTTTACTTTGCCGTATGCATCGTAGTAGGCGTATTGCGCCTGCCGGGTGTTAAAATAAATAAGCGCCATATCCCACGCCGGCAGTTCCCCGCGCTTGGGCTGAACGCCGGGCGGAAGAGTGTATTCGTCCTGGTATTCCTCCGGGATAAAAACATTTTTCTGGGAGAGCAACGCCGCCGCACGCGCCGGACCAACCGCCAGCCACATACGCATTTGGCACGAATAATTTTTGCACGGGCTTACGCAATGCGCCGCCGTCAAAAACCAATTTTTATGGAAGCGCACCGCCTGGCAAGACACGGTTTGCGTTTTGCCCCGCACGGTAAACGTGAGTTCGTATTCCTTTTGGGCATAGTCAAACGCATCCTGCGCGCAAACATAAGTTCCCCCCAAAAGGAGCATCATCAAAAGATAAAAACGGAGTTTTTTCATATTGTTAGTATATATAAAAAACCTTTAAAATACCAACGAAACCGCAAACAAGGCCCCTAAATTTAATATAATGAGATATATGATTACTACAATTACTATTCTCGTTTTGTTTAGTTACTTACTCGGGTCCGTCCCGACCGGCTATATGATTGCCAAACACGTTATGGGTATTGATATCCGCCAGCACGGCTCCGGCAACCCCGGCGCGGCCAATGTGTACCGCATTGTAGGCAAATGGGCGGGCATCAGCACATTTTTGATTGACGGCTTGAAGGGTTTTATCCCGGTGTGCTTGGCGCGCCATTTCTGCCCGGATAACTATTGGGTAGCCATTGCGTGCGGCGTAATTGCCATTTTGGGCCATATGTGGACGATTTATTTAAAATTCCGCGGCGGGAAAGGCGTAGCCACCTCGGCGGGTGTATTTGCCGCCTTATTGCCTATCCCTACGGCGATTGCGTTTGCCTCGTTTGTGGTGTGCGTAGCCTTGTGGGGCCGCATTTCCATCGGCTCTATTTGCGCGTGCGTGGTGTTGCCCGTGTGCAGTTTCCTTATCGGCAATCATCCGCTGTCCGTTAATTTAATGGTTACCGCCGTCAGCGCGCTGGTCATCTACAAGCACGTCCCCAACATCAAACGCCTGCTCCAACAAAAGGAATTAAAATTTGAAGACGGCGCCAAAAAGAGAAAAGAAAATGAAAATAAATAAAATCACCGTTTTCGGCGCGGGTATTTGGGGCAGTGTAATTGCCCAGCACCTCGCGCGCAAAGGGTACAACGTCAGCCTGTGGGAATACAACGAACAGTTGTTAAATGTTCTTAAAACAATGGGCAGACACCCCAATATCCCCAACTTTAAAATTCACGACAACATCCGCTTAACGGGCGACGTAGCCGAGGCCGTAAAGGATACCGATTTAATTATCTTCGTCATTTCGTCCAAGGCCATCCGCGCGTTCTGCCGCGAACAGTTAAAGCCGCTTTTAAACGGCCGCGTAGTGCCCGTGGTGAGCGCTTCCAAAGGGATTGAAGACAAATCCTTCAAAACGATTTGCGAACTGATTGAAGAAGAACTGCCGCAATTAAAAGACAAAGCCTTGGCGTTCTCCGGCCCGAGTTTTGCGCTGGAAGTAGCGCAGGACGTGCCTACTAAAATTATGCTGGCCGGAAAGGATCCGGCGCTGGTGGACGAAATCCGCGACGTAATGAGTGGGGACCCGATTATTGTGGTGCCGTCCTCTGATAGGCGCGGGGTGGAATACGGCGGCGGCATTAAAAATGTGCTCGCTATCGGCTGCGGCGTAATTGACGGCATCGGCGACGGCGCCAACGCCAAAGCGGCCCTTATCACGCAGGCCTTGCAGGAAATGAACGATATCATTACCAGCCAAGGCGGGCAGTCCAACACGGTTTACAGTTTGGCTGGTTTTGGCGACGCCATTTTGACGGGTATGTCTGCCATTTCCCGCAACCGCCGCTTGGGCGAAAAACTGGGCTCCGGCTTATCCTTAGAGGAAGCCAAAAAGGAAGTGGGCACCATTGCCGAAGGCGTGAACTCCGTGCAAAGCGTGTACGACATTGCGCGCAAAAACAATTTAAAAACCCCTATCGTGGACGCTATTTGGAAGATTGTCTGCGAAGGCAAAAAACCGTGGGTGCTTTTGCACGCTATGGGATTTACCAACCGGGGCAACAAATAATTTTACCGCTTGGGCTTAACGCCCGGCGAAAGACAGGACAGAATATGAATAAGGACGACGTTATCAGACATCTCACCCGGCACGTTTTGGACAAAAAGCAAGCCAAAATGTCCGTGGATAAAGTATTTGAAATTATCAAGCACGGCTTAAAGCGCGACGGCAAAGTGGTTATCAGCAATTTTGGCTCCTTCCACTTAAAAACCGCCCGCCCCGTTACCCGCCGCAACCCCAAAACGGGCGACAAGGTGCAAGTACCCGCTAAGGAAAAGGTACGCTTTAAACCCTCCGAAAACATTTTAAAGAAATAGTTTTCCTAATATGAAAAGCCCCCGGTTTTACCGGGGGCTCTTTTTTCTAACAAAACCAACCATTAAAGCACTTGTTTGAGTTCTACGGGCAAGTTCCGCTTATCTACGCGCACCACGCTGTGGGTATTGGTCTTTTTATCCATACCAAAAATATTTACGCGGTACAGCACCACCATTTTGCCGTCTTGCTCCACCACATCTTGGATTTCAAATACCTTATCGGGCCAATTCCCGGTAGATTCCAACGTAATAATGTTATCCTTGGCGAAGTTGGCCTGCGGGTATTTGCCGCGCGCCACGCGCTTAAAGGCCTTGTATTCGTCCGGCGTTTTGATAACGCGCACCTGTACTGGCACGCTAATCATAGAGATCTTGCTCTCCTCCTCCGGCATTTGCTGGGGAGTGGTAGCGTTGGGGGCTATGTGGTCCGCCGAACCCAAATTAACGGGCGATTTGGGCGTTTTTGGCGTGTTTTCTTCCTCTTCCTGCTGGTTATTTGCGGGCAGAAAGGTGATTTTTTCCACGCCTTGCATTTTGATATTGGGCAAATGGCTGGGCACAGTGGAAGCGTCCTTATAGTCCTGCGGGGGCTCGTCCTCGCCCGGTAAGTCAGCAGGCCCGGTGGGGTCCGCCAAGTTGACCAAGAGTAGCGAACTGCTATCCGGCACCTCGGCTAACTCCGGCTCCGGCATACGGAAGGAATCCCACACGCGCATACACGCCACGCCGGCCAAAAACACCAGCACAAACGCGCAAGCCAAATGGATATTGCGTTTATTTTTCATTTTTCTTCTCGTAGTGCGCCGTAATTACGGAGCGCAGGCCGCCGCGGGGCGTAAACACGCCGGTAACGGTGGCTTTTTTCGGTTTGCAGGCCTTTACCACATCGTCCAAAATTTTATTGGCCGTGTTTTCCATAAAAATACCCATATCGCGGTATTCCAACAAATAATATTTAAGAGATTTAAGTTCCAGGCACAATTCGTCCGGGATGTATTCAATCGTAATTACGCCAAAGTCCGGCAAACCCGTTTTGGGGCAGACAGAGGTAAATTCCGGCAATTCAATTTTAATGTCGTAATCGCGTTTATACTGGTTGGGCCAGCATTGGATATCCGGCAAGACGGCATCCGCATTTTTGCGGGCGTGTGCAGTAGTGTAACCAAAGTCAATATCGTTAGTATGTGTCATTTTATATTAAGCATCCTTGTTGAATTTAAAAAGACGAGCCCGGCCACGGCCAACGCGCCGCCGACAATCCACGTCCACCCGGCTTGGGGCATAAACCACACCAGCCCCACACAGCCCGCAAACGTAATCAGCACGGCAAGCAATACATTAACCGTTATAATCCGGTGCAACTTCTTATTTATTTTAAATAAATCGGCTACCGGGTACAAGTCCCGGCTTTTAATTAGTACGTCCACCCAGTTGTTATATACGTTGCGGCCCGAAGCATACACCACCCCCGCATCGGCCCGCAACAGGGCAATAATATCGTTAAAACCGTCCCCCACCATTAACACGCGTTTTCCTAGGGCGCGCAGGTTGGAGATAATTTCCGCCTTGGTTTTGGGCAGCACATTGGCGTTTACTTTTTCAATGCCCGCCTCTTTGGCAATGGAAGCAACGGACGATTCGTTATCGCCGGATACCAAAATAACCTCTTTGCCGAGCGATTTTAAGAAAGAAACGAGTTCCTTGGCCCCGGGGCGCAGTTCATCGGCCAGCGTCAAATAGCCCATATATTTGCCGTTTTTGGCTACGCAAATGACGGCTTCGTCCGCGCGGGCGATTTTGGCCGCCGTTTTGATGTTTTGCTCCTCTAACCATTGGGTGCGTCCAGCCAAAATTTTATCCTCGCCGCTGGTGGCCGACACGCCAAGCCCGGGCAATACGTCAAAACACAAAAGCGGCTTAGACGCGATTTTGTGCTCCTTGGCGCAGGCGGCAACAGCCTCTGCAAACGGGCCATCCACCAGTTGCTCGGCAGTAGCAACCGTTTCCAGCAACTGGCGCTGGGAAACCTTTTTAGCCGGATAAATGCCTGACACCCGCAATTCGCCATAAGTAAGCGTACCCGTTTTATCAAAAAATACGGTATCGGCGCGGACAATTTCGTCCAAGGCGTAAATATTTTGCAATTTGATTTTTTTCGTGCGCGCACCGCTACGGGCAAAAAAAGACGGGGAAACCGCCGCAAACACCAGCGCGGCCGGGCTGGCAACCGCCAGAACAAACAGCAAAACCCCTAAATACAAAAACCACTCCGCAGTTCCCTTTGTGTAAAGCACGCCCGCATAAGCCCCCGCCGCCAAGAGTATGGTAAGCGGCAACACCCAACAGGCAAAGCCGTCCAGCGCGCTTTTAAAACCGCTACGCGCCAGTTCGCTCTTTTTTATGGCAGATACAACGCTCATTAACGCGGAAGCGGCTAAAACCTCGGTAACTTCTACATAAATTTCCGCTGATTTATTAAGCGTACCCGCAAATACGCGGCTACCTACATTTTTGGACGTGGGCAACATATTGCCTGTAATTAATTGCTCATCAATAGAGGTTTTGCCTTGTTTGACCGCTCCGTCCGCGGGCAAGCGTTCGCCGGGTTTTACAAAAATCAGGTCGCCTTTTTTCAGTTCCCCCGCAAAGACTTTTTTGAAACTGCGCCCCACGCACAAGCGGCCCGATTTGGGCAAAAAATCGTCCAGTTTTTTAACAAACACGCGGGAGCGTTCCTTTTCCTTTACCAAGCGGCGTTCCGCCCATAAGGATAATGTGATAAAAAGCGAGGTATATAAGTACAAATCCGGCACCGGGCCAAAAAGCGGAACCGTCAAAAATACGTTTAATGCCGAATACAATAGCCCGGAAGTGGTGCAAACCGCCGCCAAAACCGCCCAAGAAATCCGCCCTTCCCAAATATCTTTTAGCGCGGTGCGTAAAAATACGTCCGCGCAAAACAGGTAGTCCATCAAACACAAAATAAAAATGCCCACGTCCGCGTGGCGGAACGTGAGCGAAAACAAAATAAGCACTAAAAAGCAGGCGGATAAGAAAAAACGGTATGTGTAAGCCTTGGACGGCACCGAAAGCGCCGCCGAAACCGGGCGGGAAGACTTACGCAGTAGCACGCTCATACCTTACCGCGGGAAGAACCGCGCCGCCAACACTCTTTCGCGCCCTTGTTCGGTGCGCATCATTTGAATTTTGGCATCGTATTTGGCCGCATTGGCCGGGTCCAACTTTTTGGCAACCATATAGTTGGCCGTCGCGGCAATGGGGTCCTCTACCGCCAGCATATCACCCATTAAATCATACGTCGGCACATACTGGCTGGCCAGTTCCTTGGCTTTTACCAACAGGCCCAAGGCGTAATCTTTTTCGCCTTTGCGGTACATCAAATCGCCCATATAATAATAGGCCAGCGCATAGGTAGGCTTAATGGTTACGGCTTCTTCCAAATCGGCATACGCATTGGCGGGGTAGCCCATTTTGATAAACGCGCGGGCACGCTCCAAGTACGGGCGAGCGTTATCGGGGTCCAAGGACATCATATACGTATAGTCGTCCACCGCCGATTCATATTGCCCCATAGCAAAATAAGTAAGCCCGCGGTTTAAGAACAAAAGGGGCTCATCTTGGCGGAGTTTAAACGCGCTGTTAAAATCGGCCAAGGCGGAAGAAGTGCGGCCCAAGCGATAATACGCCAACGCGCGGTTCATATACGCCGTAAAATAGCGAGGATTGCGGGCCAAGGCTTCGGTTAAATAAAAAGCGGCGTCCATATTGCGCCCCGTATCTACATAAAGAGCGCCCAAGTTGTTATACGTTTCGGGCAAATTAGGGTTTACCTCTATGGATTTTAAATAATCCCGCTCCGCAAACGAACGGTTCTTCGCGCGTTCCTGCGCGTTTTTGACGGGTAAACGCTCCCATAATAAGCCTCTGTTGGCCAAGGCGGCGGCGTTTTCGGGGTTTTGTTTTAGTAGGCGGGTATAGAGTTGGATAGCCTGCGTGAAATTTCCCTTAGAGGTAGCCAGTTGGGCTTCCTTAAATAAACGCGTGTCGCTGCTGCAAGCCGCGGCCAATAGCAAGGCCGCCAAAACGATACATACTTTCTTCATTTAGCCTCCCGTTTGGGTGCGTGAAAAAATAAGGATAATACAAACAAGCACGCCCCAATGGTAATGAAAGAGTCCGCCACGTTAAACACGGGCCAAACCCGAAAATCCAAAAAGTCCACTACAAAGCCTAACGTTATTCTATCATAAAGATTGCCCAGCGCACCCGCCAAAATGAAGACAGCCCCCCATTTGACGAGTTTTCCGTGCTCCGTCAGGTCCTTCCAACTAAATACAATATACGCAATTACGGCCAGCATTACAAAAATTAACGCAAAGTTGCCGTTTTGCATCATACCAAAGGCCGCGCCCGTATTTTCCACATACCGTAAGTGGAAAAACGGGCACAGTTCCAAAGGTTTTTCAATCAGCAGGCGCAAGGCCAGCACCTTGGTCAGACGGTCCAAGAATAAAATCCCGGCCGCGCTCCACAGCACCGCTTTGTTCTGCCTGCACCAAGTAAGGGCGGCTTTAAGCCCCTTACGCACCAACTTTTTCCTCGCTGTCCACGCAAATATGCTCTTTTTCCAGCACGCCAGCGCAGCGGGCGCACAAGTCGGCATAGTGGGCGTTGGAGCCTACATCTTCCTTCCATTGCCAGCAGCGGGCGCATTTATGCCCGGCAGCGTGTTCGCAAGAGACCGTCAGTTCGTCCTCGCCGTCTGCAATTTTCACCGCGGACACAATGGCGATTTCCGGCCACAAGTCCTTGGTTTCCTGCAAGAAAGCCTTCATTTCCGGATTAGACGTTTTAAAAATTACCTTGGCTTCCAACGAGGAGCCAATCACACCTTTTTGGCGGGCATCTTCCAACACCTTTTGCACGGTTTCGCGCACGCGGCGGATTTTGTTCCACTTTTCTTCCAGTTTTACATCCGGAATCAGCGAAGCGTTCGCCGGCATATTGGAGAGGAAAATGCTCTGCGGCAAGTCGCGTCCCAAGGCGGTTTTGCGCAGTTCCTGCCAGGCTTCTTCGGCCGTGAAGGAAAGCACAGGCGCCATTAATTGCAACAACGTTACCGCAATTTCCGCCAGTACGGTTTGCGCACTGCGGCGCGCCGGAGACGAAGCCCCCAGCGTATATAAGCGGTCCTTGGACGCGTCCAACATAAAGGAGGACAAATCCAAAATACAGAAATCCGTAATGGCGCGCATTGCACGGCGGAAGTTAAATTCCTCGTACCCGGCGTGGACTTCTTGGATTAATGCGTCCAAGCGGCCCAGCATATAGCGGTCCATTTCGGCTAAATCTTTGCCCGCCACCTTGTGCAAGGCCGGGTCGTAATCGGACAAGTTGCCCAGCGCATAGCGCACCGTGTTGCGGATTTTGCGGTAGGTATCAATCGGCCCACCCAAAATTTCGTCCGAAATGCGCACATCGCCCTGGTAATCGGCAAACGACACCCACAAGCGCAAGATATCTGCGCCGTATTTGTTGATTACGTCTTCGGGGTCCACGCTGTTGCCCAAGGATTTGTGCATCGGGCGGCCCTGCTGGTCCAGCACCATACCGTGCGTTAAAATGGTTTTAAACGGAGCGGTGCCTTCCAGCGTGAAGGACGGAATATAAGAACTTTGGAACCAACCGCGGTGCTGGTCGGAGCCTTCGGAATACACATCCGCCGGGAAATCCAAGCCGCGGTCCTTTAACACCGCCGCCCAAGATACGCCGGAATCCAACCACACGTCCAAAATATCGGTTTCCTTTCTAAATTCGTGGCAGCCGCAATCGCAATGGTATCCTTCCGGCATTAATTTTTCCACCGGGTCGGTAAACCAAAAATCGGAGCCCTCGGCCATTGCGCGCTTTTTGATAAAGGCAAACAAGTCGTGGTTGACTTGGGCTTTGCCGCATTTTTTGCAATACAGAATCGTTACGGGCGTACCCCAGAAGCGCTGGCGGGACAAGCACCAATCCGGGCGCAGGCCAATCATAGAGCGCATACGTTCCTCGCCGCCGGCGGGGTAGAATTTGACGTTGGAGAGGTTGTCCATTAATTTCTGGCGCAAGCCGTCCTTGTCAATGCTCATAAACCATTGTTCCGTGGCGCGGAAGATAATCGGGTTGTGGCAGCGCCAGCAATGCGGATAACTGTGCGTAATTTCCTGCTCTTTAATGAGCGCGCCGATTTCGTCCAATTTTTTAACCATTAACGGGTTGGCTTCAAAGACGTGCATCCCTTCAAAAATGCCCGCGTCCTTGGTGTAGCACCCCTTTTCGTCCACGGGGCAGAAGGTTTCCAAGCCCCATTGTTTGCCGGCGCGGAAGTCGTCCTCGCCGTGGCCGGGCGCGATATGCACGATACCCGTACCCGCATCCATCGTTACAAAGTCGGTCCAAATAATCGGGTTTTCCTTGTGCGTAAGCGGGTGGAAATATTTCATCCCCACCAAATTGGCTCCGGGCACTTTGCCCGCTTGGGTGCAATCCAAGCCGGACACCTTCAAAAATTCTTCCGCCAACTTTTCAGCCAAAATGTAGTATTCCTGAGTATTGGAATCCTGCAAGATTACGTAATCTTCGGTATTGGAAACCGCCGCCGCCATATTGGACGGAATCGTCCACGGCGTAGTGGTCCAAATCACCAGGCTAACCGGCTTTTCGTAATTCAAATTGCCCAACACTTCTTTATTGGGGTTGGCCAGTTTAAAGCGCAAATAAATGGACGAAGATTTAACGTCCTTGTATTCGGTTTCCGCATCGGCGAGGGCCGTTTCGCAATGGGCGCACCAGGTAATCGTTTTTTGGCCCTTATAGACGTAGCCCTTTTCAATCAAATCCAAAAATACGCCAATCGTAATACCTTCGTAGCGCGGGGACATCGTCAAATACGGGTTATCCCAATCGCCCTGCACGCCCAAGCGTTTGAAGCCTTGGCGTTGGATATCAATAAATTTAGCCGCAAAGGCGCGCGCTTTTTTGCGGAAAGCGGGCACATCGGTAATGTGCTTTTTGTCTTGTTTTAATTCCTTTAAAAGCGCCTGTTCAATCGGCAGGCCGTGGCAGTCCCACCCCGGCACATACGGCGTATAATAGCCGGACATAGAGCGGCTTTTTAAAATAATATCCTTAATGGTTTTATCAAGCGCGTGGCCGATGTGAATTTTCCCGTTGGCGTAGGGCGGGCCGTCGTGCAAAACAAAGTGTCTGCCGGCCTCGTTCTTTTTGAGCATTGCTTCGTACAAATGGATAGATTTCCAAAAGTCCAAAATTTTGGGTTCTTTTTGCGCCAAACCGGCACGCATCGGGAAGTCCGTCTTGGGTAACAAAACGGTATGGGAATACTTATTTTTTGCCATTGAAAAATTCACTCCAATATATAAGGATATTTATATTATAGAAAATTTAAGGAAAAGAAAACGCCCTGCCTAAAATAGCCAGGCCGCATCGTCTTCCAAGGGGTCGGGCCCCTTTGCTCCCACTAATTTGCAAAATTGTGCTCCTGCGGCGGCTTCTTGGGCATCTACGTCAGGCGTAGGGAAATTACAAACCCGGATGGTATGATCTTCCGCCTTTACCACCCAAATCCAGTAACTGGCGGGCAAGGCAAAATCTGCCGATACAATATGGAAAGACTCGTCATCGTTGTTCACTATAAGCAGTTGTTTATAGTCCGGGCGTTTGCGGTAACTCGCGAAGGAGGAATCTGCTTCATCAGAAGGAGTTTCTTCTTCGTTCTTAAATAATATCCGATCCGAAATATAATCCGGTAAAGAAATATCCAAATCCTCCAAAAAGGCCGTGTACTGCCCATTATTCAAATAATAAACTTTCTCCGCCCGGAAGACCGCTTCGGCCACCGAGCGAATTTTCTCATATTTTACCCGCTGTACAGCCTTTTGGTATTGGGGCACGGAAACAGACACCAAAATGCCTAAAATCACAACAACCACCAACATTTCTACCAATGTAAAACCTTTCATATTATCTTTCCTCGCCCGTTTGGCGGTGCAAATAATCGTGCAGTTTTTCAAGCGTTTCGCGGCTGATAGTATGCTCCATTTTGCAGGCGTCAATATCGGCCGTTTTGGGCGTTACGCCCAACACTTGCGTTAAGAAGCGGCTCAAAATGGCGTGGCGTTTTTTCACGTCCTCCGCCGCCCGGCGGCCCTTGGCCGTCAGTTCAATGCCTTTATAAGGCTGGTGAACCATATAGCCTGCTTCCGCAAGGGCTTTCACCGCCCCCGTAACGCTGGGGGTTTTTACGCCCAACATATCGCGGATATCGCTCACGCGCGCAATGCCTTCCTCGTTAGCACAGAGCGAAACAGCCTCTAAATAATCTTCCATATTAGACGTTAATTTCATATTTTTCCCCCGTAGGACATTTGTGTATATCTTAACATATTTTTATCCTCTTGCTTTTGCCCGGTAGATTTGCTTATATGGGAGTATCCCCCTCCAAGGAGCGTTTATGGACACCAACAGTTATATTGCCGGATTTATGGAAGCACAAACCAAAAAGGACCCCGCCCAAAAGGTTTTTCACCAGGCGGTGTTTGAAGTTGTCAGCACCTTAAAGCCCGTACTGGAACAGAAACCCCTGTACATCAAAGAACGCATTTTGGAACGCATTGTAGAGCCGGAGCGCACCATTATCTTCCGTGTGCCGTGGCAGGACGACAAGGGCGAAATCCACGTCAACCGCGGCTTCCGCGTGCAATACAACAGCGCCTTGGGCCCGTATAAGGGCGGTATGCGCTTCCACGCCACGGTTACGCAGGACGTGCTGAAATTTTTAGGGTTTGAACAAGTCTTCAAAAACAGTTTAACCACGCTCCCCTTGGGTGGCGGCAAAGGCGGAAGCGATTTTGACACGCGCGGCAAGTCCGACAGCGAGGTAATGCGCTTTTGCCACTCGTTTATTAACGAACTGTACCACCACATCGGCTATCACACCGATATCCCGGCGGGCGACTTGGGTTGCGGGGCGCGCGAAATCGGCTATATGTTCGGCCAATACAAAAAATTAACCAACGATTTTACGGGCGCGTTTACGGGCAAAAAGCCCAACTGGGGCGGAAGCCTTTTGCGCCCCGAGGCCACGGGCTACGGCGTAGCGTATTTTACGCAGGAAATGCTGGCCACGCGCGGGGATAGTTTAAAGGGCAAAACTTGCATTGTTTCCGGCGCGGGCAATGTGGGCATTTACGCCATAGAAAAATTAACACAGTTAGGCGGAAAAGTCGTCGGCTTTATGGATTATGACGGCAGTATTTATGACGGGCACGGCGTGGATGAAGAAAGGCTGGCGTTCTTAAAGGATTTAGTCTTTGTACGCCGCGGCAGTTTAAAGGAATATGCCCAAAAATTCAAAACCGCCCAGTTCCGCCCGGGCAAAAAAACGTGGGATATTCCGTGCGATGTAGCCTGCCCCACCGCGTGCGAAAACGAACTGAACGAAGCCGATGCTAAAACGCTCCTTCAAAACGGGTGCAAATGCGTATGCGAGGGCTCCAATATGCCCTGCACGCCGGAAGCGATTGCGGCCTTTCAAGCGGCGGGTATTTTGTATTCGCCCGGCAAAGCGTCCAACGCGGGCGGTGTGGCGGTGTCCGGCCTAGAAATGACGCAAAACAGTATGCGCGTGTATTGGACGCGCGAAGAAGTGGACAAATACTTACAGCGCATTATGTCCAACATCCACACCAGTTGTTTGGCCTCGGCGGCGGAATACGGTTTAACGGGCAACTATATGGCAGGAGCAAACATTGCGGGATTTAAAAAAGTAGCCGACGCAATGATAGACCAAGGATTAGTGTAAGTTTCTTGGTGTTTTTAAGGTTAAAAATCCGGGTTTCTGCTTGTGCGGAAACCCGGATTTCTAAATACTGTTTTTTCGTGCTAATTGTTCGGCGCGGGCGTTGCCGGCTGCTGCGGTTGGGGCGCGCGGCGGGAATAAATTTTATTCACAATCACCGCAATAGAACCGTCCCCGGTTACGTTGCAGGCCGTACCAAAAGAGTCCATTGCAATATAAAGCGCAATCATCAGGCCGAGTTCCGCTTCGCCAAAGCCCAGCATACTTTGCAAAATACCCAACGCCGCCATAATGGCCCCACCTGGCACCCCGGGAGCCGCCACCATTGTTACGCCCAGCATACAAATAAATCCGGCAAATTGTGCAAAGGGTATATTCATCCCACTCATAAACACAATCGCCAGCGCACAGGCCACAATCTTCATCGTACTGCCGGATAAGTGAATCGTGGCGCACAGGGGCACCACAAAGCCGGCCACCTCTTCGCGCACACCGATTTTGATGGTCTGTTTAAGCGTTACGGGAATCGTAGCTGCGGAGGACTGTGTGCCGAGCGCCGTCATATACGCTACCAACATTGTTTTAAGCATTTTAAACGGATTCTGGCGCGCAATCAAGCCCGCCAAGGTAAATTGCAACACCAACATCACGGCCGTAATCGCAAAAATAAGCACGATGATTTTGGCAAATACGCCCAGCACCGAGACAACCTGCCCGGCGACCGTCATATTTAAGAAAATGCCGAAAATGTAATACGGAAGCAGCGGAATAATCACGCGCGCAATCACGCGGTCAATAATATCGCGCAAATCCAGCATTACGCCCTTTAAGCGGCTGCCCTGAATAACCGCCATACCGAGCCCCAGCGTAAACGCCAGCACCAGCGCGGTCATTACATCCATTAAAGGCGGCATTGCTACCGTGAAATACGGCTTTAATTCCGCGCTGGCGGCAAACTGCGTGGTTTTGGCCGTTGCGTCCAAGAGATAAGGAAAGGTTAATTCGGAAATGCCGTAACTGAAAAAGCCCGAAGCCAACGTAAACCCATAGGCAAGCGCGGCGGTAATAAACAAAAGTTTCCCTGCACTGCGGCCCAATTCCGCAATGCCCGGGGCCACCAACCCCACAATAAGCAGCGGGATAATAAAGCCCAAAAAGTTGCCAAACAAACCGTTAAAG
>SAMEA104315430__coassemble_297_pt1 | contig 23538 bp, 20 predicted proteins | sample SAMEA104315430__metabat2_low_PE_016 | metagenome-assembled genome bin SAMEA104315430 (sample SAMEA104315430) | gut metagenome | biome: Monkey gut; feature: monkey-associated habitat; material: faeces | place: China | collected 2013
TATAAAAGGCCGTTTTGCTCAAATATAAAGGCCTTAACAAGGAGAAAAAATGAAAAGATTTGTGAATATTAGCCGTGCGGCCACTTATGCTAGTGGCGTCATTCCCGAGTGTTGTAGTCGGGAATCTGTTGTTGCGAAACGGCGAGATTCCGTAACCCTGCGGGCCGCCAAACCTTACGGAATGACGTTTGTTTGGGCAGGCCGCACAGTAAAGGCCGCTATTTTGTCATCCACGACCCCTGCGGGCCGCCAATTCCTCGGGGATGACGACAACAGCATTGTTTGGGGTGGCCACACGGTAAGTAGGGGTTTTACCCTTATTGAACTATTGGTCGTTATCCTTATCATCGGTATTTTGGCGGCGGCCGCTATGCCGTCGTACCGGGTGGCGGTGGGCAGCAGCCGCGCGGCAACGATGTATAACCTCGTCCGTGCGGTGGACCAAGCCCAACAGCATTTTTATATGCAAACTAACCGCTATGCCGCCAATTTGGATGCGCTGATTATTGCTATGCCCGCCGGATTTAAAAAGGAAAGCCCAAGCAAAATTTCCAGCACGGATGTTAGTTGTAATATTAGTGGTCGCGGGGGCACTAGCACCGCCTTTTTATGTGAGGATATTAAAGATTTAGTCCTGATAGAAAAATATCACAGAGATACCTTTTTTATTTGCTGGGCCGATATAGATAGTTCCGTTTCCAATAAAATCTGTCAAAACCTCTCCGGGCGGGACACTCCAACAAGTCAAGGCGATTCTATTGGTGCCTGGGCGCACCGCCAATCCTATTTTATGCTTGTTTGATTTTATTTCTGCAATCTATCTAAGCGGCCTTGGGCACGGGAAGCCAACTTATTGGTTGGATGATTGATAATTAACCGTTTGTACATTTCCACGGCCTGGGCTTTTTTATCCTGCTGTTCGTAGGCGGAAGCCAAATCAAACATAATTTGCGGGGCGCGCGGTCCGGCAGGGTGCGCCACGAGGGCTTTTTCCAAGGCTTGCATATATTTGGCTTGGTCGCGCATACGCTTTTTGGCCACGTTGGCGGCTTCCAAGAGGGAGAAAGTGCATTTTTCTTCGTCCGAGCCAAACACATTGGCCGTTTTTAACAAGGTGTTGTACGCTTCGCCATAGTTCTTGGTTTTTACATACACATCCGCCTTGCCGCGGTACGATTCGTACGAAGCCGCCGTATTGCCCAACAGTTCAATGGATTTATCGTAATTGATAAGCGCGCTGTCAAACTGTTTGTTGTTTTCGTCCAAAATGGCCATATGCTTATACACTACGCCTGTTTCGGAGGAACCGGGGAACTCCCGCAGTACGCGCGTATAGTACGCAGTAGCGTTGGCGGTGTCCTTTAAATTATCGGCGTAAATATCGCCGATGAGGCGCAAACTGGCGGCTTTATACGGCGTTTTGGGATAAAGTTCGCCCGCTTTTTTGTATTGCGAAATAGCGGCCAAATACTTGCCGTTTACGCGGTGCAAATCTCCATACCACAGTTCCACTTTGTCGCCGTTTTCGTATTTAGGATGAAACGCAAAAAAGGTTTCAAACGCTTGTGCGGCGGGGGCATATACGGTGCGGCCTGGCAATTTGGAAAGCGCATACAAGGCTTCGGCTTCGCGGTCCGCTTCGGTATCGGCTTCGGCAGGGAGCGGAAGCGCAAAGAGTTGGTCCGCTAAATTGCGCGAGTCCGACTGTACGGCTTCGGCGGCTTGCGGCAAAAGCGCTTTTAAAACGCTCGTATCAGCCGACGGAAAGACCTTGCGCAGTTTAAAGAGCGTAACGAGCGCGTCTGCATTGTCTTCCGCACGCAAATAAAGGCGCGTTTGGAGCAAAAGCGCGTCGGCCGTGGCGGCTTGGCCCGGGTTTTGCAAGGCCCAAGTGCCTAAATTGTCCGCCAAGGCTTTGGCAAAGGCGCGTCCTTCCCGGCCGGGGTCGGCGGAAATAGTGAGCGCCTGCTTTTTATAAAAATCCAACGCGGCGGACATATCGGCCGCTTGCAGGGCCGGGGCGGCAATTAAAACTGCACTTAAAATCAGTAATAGTTTACGCATAAGTTATCTGTAATTGGTGAATTGGAGTTCCACGCCAAAGTCGCGCCCTCTTAACAGGGCCATCGTGTTTTGGAGTTCGTCCTTGGATTTGGACGATACACGCAACTGGTCGCCCTGGATAGAAGCGGAAACCTTCAATTTGGCGTCTTTAATGGCCTTGGAAATTTCCTTGGCTTTATCGGACGGGATACCCTGCTGGATTTTTACCGTCTGTTTGGCGTTACCGCCCAAAGCGGCTTCAATTTTTTGCGGCAGCATATTTTTAAGCGGAATACCACGCTTGGCAATACGCGTAAAAATAATGTCGCGCAAGGTGTTTACCTTATATTCGTCGCTGGAACCGAGTTTCAGTTCGTTGTCCTTTTGATTGAGTTCAATCGTGGAGTTGGTACCTTTAAAATCGTAGCGGTTGGTAATTTCTTTATTTGCGGCGCTGACGGCTTCCGCAATTACGTTCAAATCCACCTTGGATACGACGTCAAAACTGTAATCTGCCATATAAAATTTCCTCCTAAAAAAGGTGTTTTTCAATTTATTTCCTATATTATATCTTTTTTTGTACAATGGTTTTATCGGCGGGGGCAGTTGCGCCAAGGGCGTTTCCCGTCAATTCTATGGAGGTTTGCAGCCGGAGTTTCCCTGCTTCGGCGGTAATTCGCTTATGAACATCAAAATTCGTTTGACTGCAATGAACTTTCTCCAATACGGCGTTTGGGGTGCGTACCTTACTTCTATGGGTACCTTCCTGGCCGGTGCCGGATTGGCGGAAAATATCGGTTGGTTTTACGCGGTACAAGGCTTTGTATCGCTCTTTATGCCGGCTATTATCGGCATTGTGGCGGACCGTTGGATTCCCGCGCAGAAACTGCTGGGCCTGTGCCATTTGTTGGCGGCGGCCGGTATGGCCGGGGCGGCTTATTTTGGTTCGCTCCCCCAGGTAAGTTTTGCGCTGGTTTTCGCCTGCTATACGTTTAGCGTGGCTTTCTATATGCCTACGATTGCGCTTTCCAACTCCGTGGCTTATACGGCCTTGCGCCAAGGCGGCTTTAATACCGTTTCCGCGTTCCCTCCCATCCGTGTATTCGGTACGGTTGGTTTTATCTGCGCGATGCTGACCTCCAACTTTACGGGTTTCCAAAATACCTATATGCAATGGTATTTCTCCGGTATCTTGGGCGTGATTTTGGGCTTGTATTGCTTTACCTTGCCCGCCTGCCCCACCTGCACGGAAAAGGCCAAATCGCTGGCCGAAGCCTTGGGCCTCAAAGCGTTTGCGCTGTTTAAAGAGAAAAAGATGGCTATCTTCTTTATCTTTTCTATGCTGCTGGGGATGTCCTTGCAGGTTACCAACGCTTACGCCAACCCGTTTATTAACGGCTTTAACTCCTTGGCGGGCTTTGCGGGCTCTTGGGGGGCCAATAACGCCAACGCGCTTATTTCCCTTTCCCAAATGTCCGAAACGCTGTGCATTTTGCTGATTCCGTTCTTCTTAAAACGCTTCGGTATCAAAAAGGTAATGCTTATCAGTATGTTTGCGTGGGTGTTGCGCTTTGGCTTCTTTGGTATCGGCAACCCGTCCACCGCGGGCGGTATTGTGCTGCTGGTGGCTTCTATGATTGTATATGGGGTGGCGTTTGACTTCTTTAACGTGTCCGGCTCCTTATATGTAGATAAAGAAACCGACCCGGCTATCCGTTCCAGCGCGCAGGGCGTGTTTATGCTGATGACCAACGGCTTCGGCGCGATGATTGGTACGCTGGGCGCCCAATGGGTCATTAACAAGTTGGTAAACGTCCACATCAACGAATATACGGCGGCAAACGGCTTTTTGCCCAGCGGCGCGGTATATCCGGCGGATGTCTCCCATACCATTATGACGGGGTGGAGCGAATCGTGGTTTATTTTTGCGGGCTTCTCCTTGGTGGTGGCTATCTTGTTTGCCTGCATCTTTAAATACAAACACGTCCCGGAAGCATAAGGTTTTGCGTGTGAAAAAAGGCGCCTCTTACCGGGGCGCCTTTTTTGTGGGCAAGTTTTTAAGTTACCGAGTGAAGACACGTCCATAAAAAAACCGCCCAATAAAGGGCGGTTTTAAAGGTTATTGCAAGACTTATTATTTGGCGGCAGCGACTTTGTTAGCGGCTTTGGCCAAGCGGGATTTCTTGCGGGCGGCTGTTTTCCAGTGGATTACGTTCTTTTTGGCGGCCTTGTCAATGCAAGATTCGGCTTTCTTCAAGTCTTCTTTCAGCGTGGCGGCTTTCGTGGTAGCGGAAGCGTTCACAGTCTTGGTGGCTAAGCGGACTTTTTTAATCAAGCCCTTGTTAGCGGAAGTTCTTTTTTCGGCTTGGCGCTGCGCTTTGATAGCGCTAGTGTGCCGACCAGTTTTAAGTTTTGCCATTATATAGTTCCTCTAATAGAAAAATCGGGTTACTAATATTTTATCCTTTTATTGCCGCGGGGTCAACTGATTTTTTTCGTTTAAGCAGGCTGCGCGCCTGAAATGTTACAATACTTCTATGGACCCGCGCCTAAATATTTTACCAAATAAACCCGGTGTTTACATAATGCGCTCCAAAGAGGGCACGATTATTTATGTAGGCAAGGCCAAAAATTTGTCCGACCGGGTGAAGCAGTATTTCCAGGAATCCAACCTGTATTCCCGCGGGTGGAAACTGCCGTGCCTGCTGCCGATGATTGCCAAGATTGACTATATCACCACTGCCAGCGAACGCGACGCCTTGGTGCTGGAAGAAAAATTAATCAAGCAGTACCAGCCGTTTTTTAATTCCCTTGGCAAGGACGGCAAAAGTTACCCTTATTTAAAACTGACAATGGGGGAGGACTTTCCACGTCTGCATTTAACGCGCCGCGTGGTGCGCGGAAAGGACTTATATTTTGGCCCATATCCCAAATCCAGCATTGTAAAAAGTTTAATGCGCTTTTTGTGGAAGAGCAAATACGCGCCCTTGCGCCCGTGCAAGTGGAATTTTTCGCGCGAAAAGGAACTGGACCCGCGCAAAATTAATACCTGTATTTATTACCATACGGGCCAATGTCCGGCGCCGTGCGCAGGCAAAATTTCCTATGAGGATTACCGTAAAATTGCCGAACGTATGGCGCAATTTTTGGACGGACACTTTGGAAATATTACCGAAAACATTACGCGGCTGATGAAGGAGCACTCCGCCAAGTGGGAATACGAGCAGGCGGCCGTTTACCGCAATTTTTTGCACGCCTTGGCACATATGCAGGAGCGCGTGCTTGTCGGGCGGTTTAAGGACGATAAAATCACGACCGCTATGGAAAATACGGACAAGTTAAAACGCTTGGCGCAGGTAATTGGCCTAAACAAACTGCCCGCGCACATTGAAGCGTTTGATAACTCCCACTTGTTCGGGCGCGAAGCCGTGGGCTGTGTGGTGTGCTACATTAACGGCGAAAAGAACCACGAGCATTACCGCCGCTTTAAAATCCGTTCCAAACTGCCCGAGCGCGGGGGAAGTGATTTTACGATGATGGAAGAAAGCGTCTTCCGCCGTTTGCGCCAAATAAAAAGGGACCCGAGTCAAGCGCCTGATTTGATTTTACTGGACGGCGGGAAAAGCCAAATTACTGCCGCGTTAAACGCGTTTGACCGCGCGGGCATTTATATTCCGTTTATTGCGTTGGCCGAAACGCACGAGGGCATTTATCTGCCCGGCGCGGCGGAGAGCATTAAATTGCCCATAGGCGACCCGGCCTTAAACCTGTTAATGGAAATCCGCGACGAGGTGCACCGCTTTGCTATTACTTACCACCGCACCCTGCGCAATAAGGAAACGCTTTCCAACGGGCCTATGACCTCCTAGGTCCTTTGGCCCTTGTTTTGGGCACTGGGCAAACTTATAATAACAGTATGAACAAAACACTTACGCTGATGCTGTCGTCTCTATTTATCCTCGCTTTTTCCGGCGCGGCGCAAGCCCAGCGCGGGAAACTCCCGGTCGCCAAGGTTCCGGCAGGTGCCTTGGAAAAGGCCGCCAAAACCGCTTTGCCCAATGTTTATACCCCCGGTATTAATTCCGCCCTTATCCAAGCCCAACATATGTGGAAACTGCGCTCCTTGCGCGGACAGCGCGATTTAAACGCGGTAAAGGTGTGGGCGGGCCAGCAAAATATTCTTCCCGATTCTAAACTTTACAAGGCGGCCACAAAAGATGTGTCCTACTTGCGCAAACATTTAAAACAGGTGGATGTGCTGTTTGACAGAAACGTCGTGCACGTTAATTCTGTTCCTTATATGAATTTGTTGCGTGGCAAGAACCGCATTTTTATTGCAACGGATTGGAACGAAGGCTCCAAGTTGCAACTTTCCAATTTGCTTACGGATTTGCGGAAATTAAACCCCGAGAAACAAATTGTCGTGGCGAGCCCCTACTTTCCGGCGGAAGGAACGTATAAGTCCGGCTCTTATGTGGCGTTCCAGCAGAAGAACGGCTCCGATATGTTTGTGAAAACGGTCTTGCGCGATTCCAACGCAATGCTCATCCCTTTGACGAGCGAAGAGGGCGCAACCGTCCAAAACACCTTGGCCTCTTGGAGCGATGAATTGCAACCGTATTACGCGGCGGCTTCGTTCGGTAAGACGGATGAAGTGCTGGTGATTATCGCCCAACCGATGTTTATTGAAGGTGGAGCGGGCTCTTTGCGCCGGGCACATATGCACTCCCCGCTTTTGAATAAAGACCAATCGGTTACGTTTTCTATCCGCACCAAGGACGAAAACAATTTGACCGACTACAAATGGGGCATTTTGGTTACCAATGTAAACCGCCAACTGCCGCCGCCGTATGTTTCCGGCTGGACGCAGAACGCCTTTGTAGATACCATTTCGCCGGAACTTTCCGATGCGGTGGGTACGGATGTATTTATCCGCGTGTGTCCGCAAGTGGTAAGCAACCGCCCCCAAAAATAGAATTTTACCGAAAGAAAAAAGCCGCCCCTTTTGAGGCGGCTTTTTTGTGTGCTGTAAAGCATAAAAAAGCGGGACTTTTATATCAAAGCCCCGCTTGGTAATTTTTTATTTGAAACTGGCGGTACCCAATTTCTGTTGCAAGTAGGTCTTCAAGCCGGACGGGTCGCCCGTGTGGGAAATGGCCTCTTGGTAACTGATTTGCTTGCGGATGTACAAATCGCCCAACGCCTGGTTCATCGTAATCATACCCATACCCACGCTGGTTTGCATTGTGGAGATAATCTGCTCGGCTTTGCCGTCGCGGATTAAACTGCGCACGGCGGAGTTGGCAAGCAACACCTCGCACGCCATCGCGCGCCCGCCCGTTAAGGTGGGGATTAACTGCTGGGACAAAATAGCCTCCAACACGAAGGACAACTGCGTGCGGATTTGCGGCTGTTGGTTGGCCGGGAAGACGTCAATAATACGGTTGATAGACTGTACGGCGTCGTTGGTGTGCAAGGTGGCAAACACCAAGTGCCCGGTTTCGGCCAATGTCAGGCAGGCTTCCATCGTTTCGCGGTCGCGCAACTCGCCGACCAGAATAATATCCGGGTCCTGACGCAAAAAGTGTTTCAACGCATCGGCGAACGAAAGCGTATCGGAGCCCACTTCGCGCTGGTTGACGATACTGCGTTTGTGCGGGTGCACAAATTCAATAGGGTCTTCTACCGTCATAATGTGGTTGCTTTCGTTCATATTCAGGTAGTTAATCATACTGGCCAAAGAGGTTGATTTACCGGACCCCGTGCAGCCCGTTACCAACACAAGGCCTTTGTTTAACTTCATAATGTTATACACCACGGGCGGTAAGTTGAGTTGTTCAAAGGATTTAAATTCGTTCGGAATAGAACGCAAGGCGGCGGCCACGCAACCTTTTTGCTTATAGACGTTTACACGGAGACGCCCGAGCGATTTAAGGCCGATAGAGCAGTCCAACTCCAATTTATCTTCAAACTGCTGGCGTTGCTCGTCGGAGAGAATAGAATAAATTAACGTCTGGGCGCTTTCTTTGGTTAAGGCTTCAAACGGCGTGGCGTACAGGCGGCCCTGAATACGGAGCACAGGCGGAACGCCTACCGTTAAGTGAATATCGGAAGCGTTTTTGGCTTTCATCATTTTGAACAAGTCGTCCATCAATATCATATATAACCCTCGTAGTTATTGAATTTTGCCCAGCAAATCCAGCGCCACATTGTTTAGCGCGCCGGTTAAAGTTCCTTTTGAAACATCCGCCTGGAAGACATATACAATGGGTTCCATACGGGTTTTGGTTAATCTGTATTTTACAATATATACGTTTTTATGCAAAGGTTCTGCGGACCAATTCCCGGTGTATCCCTGGGAAAGTTTATCTCGGTACAGGCGGTCCAAATACGCGGCTACCGTGCCACGCCCGCCGGAAAGCGTATAGTTTTGCACCGCCGATAACGCCTTGTCCGCGGCGGAAACCGTTTGCGGTTTAACCGCAGGCGGCGGGGGCGGCGGTAAAATTTCCTGGTCCGTGGCCGATACGGTTTTTTCCTCCGGCACCAGTTCGGTGGATACCGGGGCGGTTTGCGCGGGTTTTTCTTGTTTGTCGGGCGTGTTTGGGTTAAACATTAATAAAAGGCCCAACACAATTAAGGCCACCAATACCGCCAAGGCTGCCATTGCCTTTTTGTTATTGCGGGTGGCGGCGATGCGCTCGTTTTGCGTATCGGTTAAAAATTGTTGAATTTCCGGCGTGGGTTTTAGCCGCGGACGCACTTGGTTGACTTCCGGTATTACGGGCACGCTTTTAATGGGCTCCTGTATTTCCGGCGTAGCCTTTACCTTTAAAGCCCCTACTAAAATATCCTCTATGGGTTCAGTACCGGGTTTAGCCAGTTCCTCCACCTCGCCCTCTTGGTTGGCTGCGGGTTCGTCGGGCGTTTCCAGTACGATAGTAGTTTCCGGGTCCGGCTCCGCTTTTGCTTTCTGCGGGGCAGGCGCGGGCTGGTCCGCGGGCGGCGTAACAGGTTCCTCTGCGGAAATTTCCGGCTCGTCTTGTGCGGGCACTTCTGTTACAGGGGTGGGTTCGTCCACCGTCGGGGCGGAAATTTCGTCAGTTAAAAGGGGTTCTGCGGTTTCCACCGGGCCTTGCGGCATAGGTGGTAACTCGCTTTCGGGTTGGTCCACTACGGGCAAGGTAAAAGTAGGGGCCGCTTCGGGCTCCTCTTCCTCTTGCGCGGTTTTTTGCTCGGTGGGTTCCGTCGGCTCGGTCTCCGTGGCTTCTTGCTCCGCCTGTTCGGCTTCTGCTTGCGCAGGTTCGGATTTAGCCTCATCCGTCGGTTGCTCCACCGTCGTGTTTTGCGCGGCGGGTTCCTCTGGTAAAATCTGTGTTTTGGCCCCGTGAACGGTTAATTCCATTTCCTCTTCCGGCTCGGCGGACATAGGGATAGAAGCGGGTTCCGGCTCTTTTTTCTGTACTGGCGCCGGGGGCGGAACGGGTTGCTCTTTTGCGGGAACAGCAGGCACAGGCTCAACCTGGGCTTGCGGTTCTTCTTCCGGCTCCTCGGTAAATTCGTCAAAGGGGTCTTTATCCACCACCTTGTCGGCAGGAGTGGTTTTGTTAAATTGTTTGGCTAGGGCCCGGGCCAAGTTCATATCCGAATTTTCGTTCGGGTCCGGGATGCCCAAAATATTGCCCAAATCGCCCCCTTGCATATTGTTAAAATAATCCTCAATCGGGCCGGGTTTGGCGGGCTTTTGGGGCATTTTAAGCGAAGACGGCGGTTCCGTGGGCGGTTCTTGCGGCTCGGATAAGGGGGAACGCTCCTTTAAAAGCGTGTCCATTTCCTTATCAAAGGTATCGGTGTCTAATTCTTCTTCGGCAGGCGCAGATGTGGCGGCCAGTTCCTCAAACGCGGAGGCCATTTTCCAACTGTCTTCTTGGTCGCTGGTGTTTTCGGGGCAGACTAAACTGGTGGGGGCGAAGCCGGGCCGCGCCGCAAGTTCCTGCGGCGTAAACGGCCCGACTACATCACTTCCGTCAAAAAGCCAATATTTCACGGCTCTCCCTGCCCCCCGGGGGCGGTGCTGTTATTTGCAGAATTTCAGCGCGTTATTTAAGCGCGCGAGGACTTTTTCCTTACCCATATATTCCAACATTTTGAACAAGGTCGGTCCGTGCGTGCGGCCGGAAACGGCCACGCGTACCGGGTGGAAGATTTGTCCGGCCTTCATCCCGTTGGCTTTGGCATAGGCGCGTGCGGCGGTTTCCAGGTTGGCTTCGGTGAAGTCGGTTAAATCGCCATACACTTTAATAATGCCTTCCAACACTTGTTTGGCTTCGGGCTTGGCAAATACTTTGTCCAATGCTTCTTGTTCAAATACGGGTTCTTCAAAGAAGAAGCGGATTAAATCCGGGATTTCGGTTAAGAGTTTATATTTTTCCTGTTCCAAACCGATAATGCCTTCCAGTTTGGCACGGTCCACACCGGATACATTAATGCCCGCTTTCTCAATAAACGGCATAGCCAAATCGGTCAAGCGGTTTAAGGGCGTAGCGCGAATATATTCCCCGTTCATCCAGTTCAGTTTTTCCGGGTCCATTACGGCCGGGCTGGGCTGGCAGCCGGAGATATCAAATTTCTCTTCCAGTTCGCCGGGTTTAAAGAGTTGCTGGGAATCGGGCGTAGCCCAACCGAGCAGGGCCAAGTAGTTTTTAAGCGCTTCGGGCAAATAACCCATATTGCGGAATTCCACTACATTGGTTGCTCCGTGGCGTTTGGAAAGTTTTTTGCCGTCCGGTCCGTGAATCATAGACAGGTGGGCGAAAATCGGTTCCTTCCAGCCCAAGGCGTGATAAATTTGAATCTGCGCCGGGGTGTTGGAAATGTGGTCATCGCCACGGATGACGTGCGTCATACGCATTAAATGGTCGTCCACTACTACGGCAAAGTTGTAGGTGGGGTAACCGCTCGTTTTTTGGATGACGAGGTCGTACAAATCCTTGCTGGCGAATTTAACGTGCCCGCGGATCATATCGTCCCACTCCACGTCGCCTTCCTGCGGCATACGGAAGCGGATAACGTATTTGCGGCCTTGGGCTTCCAACTCTTTTTGCTGTTCTACCGTCAGGTGGCTGCACTTGCCGCTGTATTTGGGCGGACGGTGTTCAGCCAAGCATTTTTGGCGGTTTTCTTCCAATTCTTCCTCGGTGCAATAGCATTTATAGGCTTTGCCTTCGGCTAACAGTTGGTCAATGTATTTTTTGTAAATGCCCATATCGGCACGTTGGGCCTGGTAGTACGGAAAGTCCGGTCCTTTGTTGGTGCCGTCAGGCATCGGGCCTTCGTCCCAGTTCAAATTCATCCATTGCATACCTTCAAAGATAGCGTCGGTAGAGGCCTGCGTGGAGCGTTCCTCGTCGGTATCTTCAATGCGGAGTAAAAAAGTGCCTTTATTTTTTTTAGCGAAAAGGTAGTTGAAAAGCGCGGTGCGCACGCCGCCGATGTGTAAGAAACCAGTCGGGGACGGGGCAAATCTAACTCTTACGGTCATAGTGTTGTTATGTCCTCTTTTAAATATGATACGTATATAGGTATATTATACTTATTATGGAAAATTTTTTAAAATATAAAAAAGAGTTTTTTAGAAAAAGGAGGAGTTTGTGGGTGCATTTTTTGTGGTAGCCTCGGTGATTATGTGGCTGATGCAGGTAACCATTGGGGCTTGGCTGTTTACGTCTTTTCCGCAGATTGGGTGGAAATACCCGGTTGTATTATTACCTATTTTATTTTCGGTACTGATGTTTGGGGGGCTGGGATATACGCGCACGCATTGGGGCGTGTGGGAAAGTTGGCTTTATTATTTTGCCTATGCTTGGATGGGGCTCGTATTTTTGGGCTTTTGCATTTGCGCGGGTTTTGCCGTACTGCATTGGATTTTAAATTTGTGCCATTTGCATTGCCGCGTATGGCTGGGGGTTTTAAGCGTGGTGGCAATGGGAGTGGTGTTTGGTATGGCAATTTACGGGGGGATTTCTTCCCCGAAGTTAAAACATATTTCCGTAACTGTGCCCGGTGCGCCTAAAATGAAACTTGCACTCTTGTCCGATTCCCACTTGGGGATGGGCGTATCATACAAGCGGTTTGACAGGGCGATGAGCCGCATTGAGGCCGAAAAGCCGGATGCTTTGCTTGTTTTGGGAGATGTGTTTGAATACGGCCCGGCTCGCGAAAAATACGCTGAACGCATTAAAAATTTAGTTACCCCGCAGGGCACTTATGGCGTATTTGGCAATCACGAGTATTACGTCGGATACGAAAATTCCAAGGAATTTTTTAAGGAAGCGGGCATTACTCTACTGGAAAATGACCTTGCCCAAATGCCTAACGGTGTGCAAGTGGCGGGCATAAAAGACGCCAAAACCGTGCGTATGACTGCCCAAGAGGCCGAAGCCGTGCTGGAAAAGGCGGATAGTAAACAGCCGCTTATCTTTTTAAGCCATACGCCTGTCTTTGCCGAAGAAGCCGCCCGACACGGTGCCGCTTTAATGTTTAGCGGGCACACACACAACGGGCAGATTTTCCCTTTCAAATATTTAGTGCGCTTGCAATTCCCGCGTGTGTATGGATTATTTGAAGTGGAACAAATGAAATTCTACATTACGTCGGGTATGTTTTACTGGGGTATTCCGTTGCGCTTTTTGGCCCCGGCGGAAATCCCGGTGGTAGAGGTTAATTACTAATGAAGAAACTCCTGCTGGCCGCGCTTTTTTTATGTGCCTTGCCCTTGGCGGCGGAAACACGCTTTGAGGATTTGACCCCGCAGGAAAAACTGGGGCAGACCTTGGTGGTGTTTGTGGACGTGGACAGTGCGGAGCAGGTGCGCCCGGCGATTGAGCAGGGCAAAATTGGCGGGGTGCTTATCCAATGGGGAAATTACTCGCTGGCGGAAACCAAAAAATTGGTGGATAAACTCCAATCTTGGGCTGCCGTCAGCCCGCATAAAATTCCGCTGTTTATTTCTATTGATTACGAGGGCGGCACGGTCTATACGCCCATTACGCTGGGGTTTGACTATTTGCCAACCAATATGATGCTCTCCGCCTCGCGCGACGAAGAAGGGGCGGCCGCCATAGCCTATTTGGCTGGATTAGAGTTGCGCCGTGCGGGAGTGCATATCAATTTCTCCCCGGTGCTGGATGTAAACAGCAATCCGCATAATCCTATTATCGGCGTGCGCTCCTTCGGCTCCGACCCGGCCAGCGTAACGCGTATGGGCAGTGCGCTTATTAACGGCTTTAAGGCGGCGGATATCGTTAGCGTGGTAAAGCATTTCCCGGGCCACGGCGATACGTCGGCCGATTCCCATTACGACGTGCCGGTCGTGCGGGCCAGTTATTCACAACTGCAAAAAATCCATTTGGCTCCGTTTGAAGCCGCCGTTAAACAAGGCGTGCCCGGCGTGATGACGGGGCACATCTTATACCCGGCGTTAGACAGCAAAAATGTAGCCACGTTCTCGCGCCCGATTTTGCAGGATTTACTGCGCGGGAAAATGGGCTTTAAGGGGCTAATTGTAACCGACAGTTTGGATATGAAGAGCGCCACCACCTATTGCACGATTGCCGGGTGTGCCGTGCGCGCGCTGGAAAGCGGGGCGGATATGATTTTACTCGGGCGGTATGTAAAGCCCGTATCGGTTTTTGACCAAGTGTGGCGCGATGTGCAAGCCAAGCATTTGGAGCCCGTGGTGGAGGAAGCCGCCCGCAAAGTGTTTGAGTTAAAAAAGCAAATGGGCTTATTGGATAATTCCCGTGCGGTTCCTGCGCCGATTGAAGAGGCGTACCATACGGCGTTGGCCAAAATCAGCGCGGAATCGGTAACCTTGGTGCGCGACAGAAAGAAATTGCTTCCGTTTAAACCGGCTTCCAATAAAAAACCGACGGTGTGTGCGGTGTTTTTTGCTCCGGCGCGCTTTGCGGACCAACTGATGAATTTTTCCAAACCGTTCTTGCAAAAGGGGTGGACGATACGCAGTTACAATGCGGCCTTAACCCCGCGCAAAAAAGACAGCCAGCGCGCCGCCGCTTGCGCCAAGGGGGCCGATTTGCTGATTGTAACCAGTTTGCAATGGGCCGATAAAACCAATATCAACCAAAAAAACGCCATTAACGGATTGATAGAGGAAAACCCGAACACGGTGTTTATCTCCACGATGAGCCCGTACGATATAAAAAATTACCCGGAGGCGGATGTGGTTATGGCCACCTACGGGTTAAATAAATATGTCTTGCAAACGGCCGCGGACATTATTTTGGGCAACCAACCTGCCCAGGGCGTGTTGCCCGTTGCCTTGCCGGACGTACAGGATTAAGACTTCTTTTCCTGCCGCTTGGCGTTGATAAATTCATACACCGCGGGCAACAGCGAAAGCACAATAATCGCTACAATCACATAGTGAAAGTGATTTTGAACGACGGGTAAATCGGCAAAGAAATAGCCGCCCAGCGTAAAAAGCATTACCCACAGCGCGGCGCCGATTAAGTTAAACGAAGCAAAATGGAAGTACGTCATTTTGCCAATACCTGCCACAAACGGCGCAAATGTGCGGATAATGGGGATAAAACGCGCCAAGATAATGGTTTTGCCGCCATATTTTTCGTAAAACGCGTGCGCCTTATTTAGGTGGTCTTTATTTAAAAAGATACTGTCTTTCTTGGTAAACACCTTGGGACCCAGCCATTTACCGATTTCATAATTGCAAAAATCGCCCAATACCGCCGCCGCAAAGACGACGGGCATCAGCCAAGGCAGGTTAATTGCGCTGTCGTGCGAGGCCGCCAAGGCCCCACAGGCAAACAACAGGGAGTCGCCCGGCAAAAAGGGCGTAACCACGAGCCCCGTTTCGCAAAAGACGACCGCAAAAATAACAATATAGAGCCAAATACCCATCCAGGCGGCCCAAGCGTTCAAATGCACGTCCAAGTGCAAAAAAATATCCACAAATTGTGATAATAGTTCCATATATAAATTGTAGCAAAAAATGTTTTTTAAAAAATTATCCCCACTCGGGTAGCGAATATGATATAATTTTTATACTTACCTACCGGTAAGTATAAAAATACGGAGAGGAAAAAATGAAAAAATTTCTAGTTGTTGCCGTTTTTCTTTTAGGACTGGCGTTTAATGCACAAGCCCGTGCCTATCAAACGGGAGATGTTTTATTGGGAGCGGCTTTTGTGGCTTCCCCATTAGAGTTAGGGACCGATTGGGGCGAGGTAAATGTGGACGACCAAACGGATAATATTTCGCACGATGCTAAGTTAGGTCATCCGGGCCTTGGAGGGGAAATTTCCGCCTTGTATTTTGTGCATCCGCGCGTGGCCTTGGGCGTATTGGCTGAGGACCAAAATTTTGATACGGACCTTTCCAGCGGCTGGCAAATTAACACCAGTACCCGCCAACGCAATTATATGTTGGCTTCGCGTATATTTTTGACCGATACGGAAAATTTGTATAAGGTTTATTTGCCCTTGGCCGTAGGCGTGGCGCGTACCGATATGACGGTGGATTTTACCACCAATGAGCATTTCCGCTATACAGGCTTTGCGGGACACGCCGGATTAGGGGTAGAACGCGCCTTAACGGACCGTTGGGCCTTGGATTTAGAGGTGCGCTATAATGTAAACCGCTTTCACGCTTCTAAGCAGGTTTCAGCGGGGCCGCACGCCGGACACCATGTTACCATTTATCCGCGCGCAGCCTATGTAACTACATCCTTGCGGGTGCTGTACCGGATTTAATGGAAGATTTGACGTCGGGGGGTAGAACCGATGAAAGGGGCGGCTTATAAAAGCCGCCCCTTTTGCTATTTGTTAAAAAGTGTAAGCAAAATGCCTTTTAGTACGATTTTAGGGTCAGTGGCTGATGAAGATTTAAAGGCGCCGTCCGCATCAATAATGCGGTTTAAGGCATTTAAAAAGTTTTTGGAAGGGGGAAACATCCGGGCCGAACTGACAAGGCGGTTTTCCCAATACATCAGGCCTGCGGCCCGTAAGATTTCAGCCGGAGCCATACCCGCTTCGGACAGGCGTTTAATACGTGCCATTTTTAAAATAGGAAACGTCATTTTGCTTAAAATGCCTATGGGTTCCTCTCCGTCGTCCACCAGTTTATCCACCAGTTGTACGGCCCGGTTTTTGTTACAGGCGGTAATTGCGTTGGAAAGTTCAAAGGGGTTTTCTTCTTTACTAAACCCGATACAGGCCAACACATCATCTTTGGTAATCGTTTTATTTTCCCGGTCAAGTGTGTATAAGTACAATTTTTCAATTTCGTTGTCTAATGCTGCCAGTTCCCCGCCGATACTTTCACACAGTAAATCTACGGAAGCAAAATCTGCTTTCAGGCCCTTTTCCTGCATTTTTTGGCGGACCCACATATTCAAATCGTCTTTTTTCAGTTCGTCAAAATTGACCACGCGCCCGGCATCAGAGCAAATTTCTGCCAGCACTTTTTCCGTTTTCATCTTTTTGGAATCGTTGTGGGTTAAAATAAATGTAGTGGTTGGGAGCGGGTTATCCAGATAGCGGATAAGTGCTTCCTTTGGCTCTTTGCGCAGTTTTTCTATGCCGGTCAGGACGATAAGGCGGGCGTCTGAAAAGACAGGTGAAGTATTTGCCAAGGCCAAAACGTCGCCCAGATCCGCTTTATCCGCTTCGCTTTGAAAGGCATTGAAATCGTCCGGGTGGAGAATTTCACGGATTTTTTGAATAATTAAATTTTTGCGATAGACATCTTCCCCCGTCAGCAAATAGACGGGGGAAATGTTATTTTGCGTAAGTTCTGCGGATAATTTTTCGGCGGTAATTTTAGGCATTTTAGTGTGTAATTGTAGTATATTCCGGGTTATTCATCACTTTCTTTTTATTTTCGCTCATCACCGAACCAAAGCCGTCCACGGTACGTTTGACAATATCCCGGGATAGTTTTTCAAAAACCACGTCGCGTGCCTGCACTTCGGTCATTCCGCCCGGAAGCGTAGAGGCCGAATAAATCTGCGTGCCTAAAAAGGCCGGCTCGCGCCATACGGGGGCATTAGTGGTTTTGTCCATAAACACGACATCCAGCCAAATATCCATACGGTAAACGGTGGGAATCAACTGGCTGTCGTACTGAATAGGAACATTTAAATAGCGGGAAATAGTAGTAACCACTACACCCTCGGCATTGGAATTTTCGGAAACGATTTGATAGGACCCATTGCGCAAAAACTCATCATAAAGTTCATTGTAAAATTTATCTTCCAGCGCAAAGACTTCCGTTTTGTTTAAAATCGGCCGCACCGCAATTTTTTTGATATGTTGCGGCATAATTTGGGCCTGCGGTTTGTAAACAGCCCCTTCACTGGCACAAGCGGCCAAAGCCGCCACGGCGCACAAGGCACAGATAAATTTTTTCATACAAACTCCCTTTATTTTTTAGGTGCGGCCACGATACTTACCATACGGCCGGGTACAACGATAATTTTTTTGATTTCCAAGCCCTCTAAACTGCGTGCAACTTTGGGGCTGGCAAGCGCAATTTTTTCAATTTCCGCACGTTCGGCATTTCTGGGGACGGACACACGGTCGCGCACTTTGCCGTTTACCTGCACGCCGATTTCGACCGTATCGTCCTGCATCAAGGCCTCGTTGGGTTTCGGCCAGGCCGATTTGACCACAAAGCCTTCGTAGCCCTTTTGCTGCCAGATTTCTTCGGTCAGGTGCGGGGCAAACGGATGCAACAATTTTAAGAACGTTTGGAACGTATCTTGGCTGATTTGCGGCAACTTGCTGATATCGTTGAACAATACCATTAAAGAAGATATCGCCGTATTAAAGCGGAAATTTTCAATATCTTCCCCTACTTTGGCAATGGTTCTGTTCTTTAAAATTTCACTCTTGCGCGGATCAGCCTCGGGTACGATTTTAACCGTATCAGTCCACCCGCAAACACGTTTCAAAAAGCGTGTTACACCTTCAATCCCTTTCATATCCCAGGGTTTGCTGGCTTCAAACGGGCCCATAAACATTTCGTACATACGGAACGCATCTGCGCCGTATTGCGTAAGGATATCGTCGGGATTGACGACGTTCTTTTTGGATTTGGACATTTTCTCCACCATAGGGGAAAGTTCCTCTCCGGTGGTTTTTAAATAGGCTTTACCGTCTTTAAAATCAATTTCGTCATAGCCGTGGTAGTTGCCCATTTTGTCGCGGTACGAGAAGGCCAAAATCATCCCTTGGTGGCGCAACTTGTGGAACGGCTCCTTGTGGCTGACGTAGCCCAAATCGTAGAGTACGCGGTGCCAGAAGCGGGCATAAAGCAGGTGGAGTACGGCGTGTTCCGCGCCGCCAATGTAGCAATCCACCGGGCCGTAGGCCTTTTCAATGGCCGGGTCTACAAAAATTTTATCGTTGTGCGGGTCCATATAGCGCAGGTAGTACCAGCAGGAGCCTGCCCATTGGGGCATAGTGTTGGTTTCGCGCTTGGCCGGGCCGCCGCAATGCGGGCAGGTGGTGTTGACCCAACTGTCCACCGTGGCCAAGGGGGATTCCCCGGTGCCGGAGGGTTCAAATTTCTCTACTTCCGGCAGCGTAAGCGGCAGTTGGTCTTCCGGCAACGGCACTACCCCGCATTTGGGGCAATGCACTATCGGGATAGGTTCGCCCCAGTAGCGTTGGCGGGCAAACACCCAGTCGCGCAGTTTATAGGTGGTTTTGGCCTTGCCTAAACCGCGTTCTGTGAGCCACTTAATCATAGCGGCTTTGGATTCTTTTACGCGCAGGCCGTTTAAAAAGCCGGAGTTAATGAGTTCCCCGTCGCCCGTGAAGGCTTCCTTTTCCACGCCTTGTTCGCTTTTAATAACTTCAATAATTTCAAGACCGAATTTTTTGGCAAACGCGTAGTCGCGTTCGTCGTGGGCGGGCACAGCCATAATGGCCCCCGTGCCATAACCCATAAGCACATAGTCGGACGTCCACACCGGGATTTTTTTACCGTTTACCGGGTTAATGGCATACGCCCCCGTAAATACGCCCGTTTTAATTTTATTTAAGTCGCCGCGTTCCAAGTCGCTCTTTTTGGCGGCTTCGGCCTGATAGGCGGATACCGCGGCTTGTTGGGCGGGGGTTACGATTTTTTTAAGAATCGGGTGTTCGGGCGAAACCACCATATAGGTAGCGCCGAAGAGCGTGTCCGGGCGGGTGGTAAATACGGTCAAAGTCTCGTCCGTGCCGTCCACCTTAAAGGTTACTTCGGCCCCGTTGGATTTGCCAATCCAGTTGCGCTGCATTGCAAGCGTACTTTCCGGCCAGTCCAATTCGTCCAAGCCTTCTAGGAGTTTTTCGGCGTAATCGGTAATGCGCAAAATCCATTGGCGCAGGGCCTTGCGTTCAATTTCGTGGCCGCAGCGTTCGCACTTGCCGTTAAAAACTTCTTCGTTGGCGAGCCCCGTTTTGCACGAGGGGCACCAGTTTATCGGTACGGTGGATTCGTAGGCCAGGCCCTTTTTAAAGAGTTGCAGGAAAATCCATTGCGTCCATTTGTAATACTTGGGGTCCGTGGTGTCAATTTCCCGGTTCCAGTCGTACGCGAGACCGATGGATTTAATTTGGCGTTTAAAATTTTGAATATTTTTATGAGTGGTAATCCGCGGATGAATCCCCGTGGAAATAGCGTAGTTTTCCGCGGGCAGGCCGAACGCGTCCCACCCCATCGGGTGCAGTACGTCGTAGCCGTTCATTAGTTTGTAGCGAACAAGGATGTCGGAAGCGGTGTATCCTTCCGGGTGGCCGACGTGCAGACCCGCGCCCGACGGATACGGGAACATATCCAGACAATAAAACTTTTTGCCTTTCGGCATTTTGGGGCTGGCAAAGAGGTTTGCTTTTTCCCAGCGTTCTTGTTGCTTTTTATCAATTTGCGGAAAGTTATCAATACTCATAATACCTTTATTTTAACAATTTTTCAGGGGAAAGGGCACTCTTTTTGCGGGAGGAGCGCTTATTCGGGGCGGTGCTTTAAAAAGGCGGCGATTTTTTGCGGGTCGCCTAAAAAGTAATCTTGGGTGGCGTGGTAGGTTTTATCTAACTCCATTACCCACGGGGTGGCGGGCGGAACGACCAGGGCTTCTACGGCTTCGGGCGGTAAGTTTTTGAAATAGACGGCAAGGGCGCGCAGTAAATCCTCGTGTGCGGCTACTAATTGGATGTCATAGCGCGCAAAGGCCGGGAAAACCACTTGGGTAAAAAAGCCCAGGGCCCGCTGTTGGGCTTGCTGTAAGGATTCCCCGTTAGGCGGTGTAACGCCGTGCGGAAGCAGTTTGTAAGCGGCCGCATTGTCCTCAGCGGGCGGTGGGGTACAAAAGAACGTCTGCCGCCAAGAAAGCACCGCGGCAAGGCCATATTTATGAGCGGCCTCTTGGCGGGTTTTATCTTGTAAATCGCCATAGTGGCGCTCGTTTAGCCGCCAATCGGTTTGCACGGGAATTTTATGGGGCATATACGCCAAAGCGGCCTGCGCCGTTTGGCGGGCACGCAGTAAACAGGACGAATAGGCGGCCTGAGGAAACAAGCCGGCTTTTTTTAATAATTCCCCGGCTTGCGCGGCTTGGGCGCGTCCAAGCGTGGTCAACGGAGCATCGGCCCAACCTGTAAAGCGGTGGGCTAAATTATAGGTGCTTTGCCCGTGGCGCAGTAAAATGAGTTTCTTCATAGTCAGCCGTGCGGGTGATATTTTTTGTGCTTGGCCTTTAAGTCGCTTACGTCCAAATGCGTGTAGATTTGGGTTGTAGTCAAATTGGCGTGGCCTAGCATTTCCTGCAAACTTCTCAAATCGGCCCCACCCTGCAACAGGTGCGAAGCAAAGGTGTGGCGGAAGAGGTGCGGGTGGAGCGGCTGGGAGATATTGGCCTTGCGCCCCAAAGCGGCGAGGTCCTTCCATACGGACACGCGGCTTATTTTTTTGCCGTTTTTGTTTAAAAACAGTTCGGAATCCACCTCTTTGGCCGCAAAGTGCGCCTCGCGCTCCGCCAAGTATTGCTTAATGCGTTCTACCGCGCGGTCGTGTATCGGCACGAAGCGTTGCTTGCCGCCCTTGCCTAAGGCTAAAACCCACTTTTCCACTAGGTTTACGTTTTCCAGCCGCAGGTTGATAAGTTCGCTTACGCGCAGGCCCGCCGCGTACAAAAGTTCAATAATGGTTACGGTGCGGATTTCGTCAAATTTTTCGGCCGGGTAGGAAAGAAGTCTATCCATTTCCTCGCGCGTGAGTTGGGTGGGGATTTTTTGCGCCAGTTTGGGTGATTTTAAAAAGCGGGTCGGGTCGTCTTTTATTTTTTCCTCAATCAGCAGAAATTTGTAAAAGCATTTAACGGCTTCCATTTTGCGGAAAATGCTCGTAGCGGCCAGTTTTTCAATTACGCGCAACTGGTAGTTGTATTGGTCCAAAAATTCGGGCGTAATAGTTAAGGGGTCCTTTTCGTTGGCCTCGCAATATTCCAAAAAGTGTTCCGCGTCGCTGCCGTAGGACGCGGTAGTGTTGGGCGAGAGTTGGCGTTCAAAGGTTAAATGGTTTTTAAAATCTTCCAGTAAGGTTTGGTTAGTCATTTTCAATAATCCGTCCCGGTTTGGCAGATAAAATGCAAATATCCGGTGCAAAAATAAGCGGCTCTTGGGCTTCTTCCAGCCCATAGGTGGTTTCCGTAAAAATAAGGTGATGAACCGAGCAAACTGGGATTAACACGGGCAGTTTTTCACCCGTGAACGCAAGTTCGCGGTTTTGTAGAGTAAGCGGAATTAATTCCAATGCGTAATTTTTAGGCGCGTAAAAGGTGTACATCACTTGCAGAGCGGCGGGCGGATAGCCCGTTTTTGCCGTATCTACCAAAAGAGTATGGCGTTTTTCCACTTGGGTTAAATGCGTGAGGGCATTTTTAAGCCCGGTGGGCTCTTGCTTAGCGTTATGCACAAATTCCCAATGTTCGCCTATCCAACCCATTAGCAAAAGCGGCAATAGGACAATTAATATTTTGTGCCGGGTTTGCAAATGGAACAGGGCATAAGCCAGCAATAGCAAAAAGGACGGCATTGCGGCCAAAAAGTAACGGTCCAGCCACAAGTTGTATTTGTGCGAAACTGCCGCCACCACACCTAATAAAATAAGGCTTTGGCCCAAGGGTAAACTGAAATCGGTGCGGAGCAGAAGCGTTTTTTTGTAGGCAAACAGAATAGACGTTCCCGTCAAAACGGTTAAAACAACAAGTCCGCCCAAGAGGCGGTCCGAGCCAAAGAGGAATTGGGCAATTTCAAAACTGGCTTGCAAGGGGGGCGTAGCGTACCACCAAGAGGACCCCGGAGAGGCCATTAGCGTTACCGTATGATACACCCACGGCAGCCAGCACGCAAAAACGGCGGCGGTTCCCCAAAAAACAGTTTTGCGTCCTGTTTTAAAATAGCAAGCATAGAAGAATATAAGTAGTGCCGTGATAAAAAAGAGGGCGGACGAAAAGTAATGCAGATACGCGGCAAACAGCCCGGTAAGGAAAAACGCCGCCCACCGTTTGGCGGACGGGTTTTTATGGGCGGATAACAGGTCCAAAAGTGAAAGTGCTTGCAAGGTAAACGCCGATACCGCTAGCACCGCAAATGAATAGGCGCGGATTACGCCCGCAAATTGCACCAAGGCAAAGGAGCCTGCCATTAGCGCGGTGAAAATAAAGCGTTGGATAGAACTCCACCGTCTGGGCGCCAAAAACCAAACCAAAGGAACCGTGGCGGCCGAGACAAGTGCGCTTAACAGCCGCATATAAAAGGGCGTTAGCGGGAAAAGGTGGTTCCAGCCGTAAAGGATAAAGTTATAAAGCGGCAGGTTGACGTCTTTTAACAGCATTTCCCGCCAAATGTACGCCCACGAAAATTCCGGAAAAGCCGTAGCCATAGAGTAGAGTTCATCGTATAGCAGGCCCAAATGCAGGAGCGCGAAGCGTTGGCAGAACATATAAACGCCCAGCACGCCGGAAACCGCGAGCGAAACGGCCGTGATAATGGAATAAAATTTCTTCATACAGGTTATCCATATTATAGAAAATTCCGTTTATGGAAAGGGGCAAAGCGTGCGGGCCGTCAATTCCTTGGGGATGAAAAAAAGAGGTCATCCTGAATTTAGTTCAGGATCTGCCGATTGTGTTGTTGTTTGTTGCTGTTGGACCTTAACGGCAACTACCCAAGATGTAGATTCTGAAACCCCTGCGGAACGCAAGTTTAGAATGACCCCTATTTTTATAACGGCCTTGCTCTATCGCTTTGTGCCGTCATCCCGGAAGGTTTTTATCCGGGATCTGTCGTTGTGGTTGTCGTTGTCGTTATACTGAACTGGCGGCCCGCAGGGTTTTCAGTATCCAGCGCAAGAGAGTCAAGGCTCGGCTGGACCCTGAAACTATTAATAGACCCCGTACAGAAACACTAC
>SAMEA104315430__coassemble_308_pt1 | contig 23037 bp, 19 predicted proteins | sample SAMEA104315430__metabat2_low_PE_016 | metagenome-assembled genome bin SAMEA104315430 (sample SAMEA104315430) | gut metagenome | biome: Monkey gut; feature: monkey-associated habitat; material: faeces | place: China | collected 2013
GGGAGCAAGTGCCGGTTGGCCAGGCCGGCTAAAATAGGGCCACAAAAATAACTAACGACAATCAAGTCGCTTGGGCTAACGCTTAGTCCCACCGCGCCGCTGGTGTCTTCCATACGCTAGCGGATTGCGGTCAATATATGGAACGCTGCAAAGCAGGCGCGGTTCGTCCGGCTTTGCCTAAGACCAACGAACTAAACCGCAAACGTGCCGCCTTGCGCTTAGTTTGCGGTTAATTAAGCAAGGCTAAACTTGTAGTGCCCGGATGGAGAAGATGTTCGGACGGGGGTGCGAATCCCCCCACCTCCACTTTTTGCTTTATTAAAAAAGTGAAGTTTCAAAAAATATTTTGTAACTTTTTCTCATCGCAGAAAAAGTTACCAAAAAGGCTAGCTGATAGTGGAGCATAAAATAAAATTTTAAAGGGCTGCCTGACAACTCGCCTAAATGGCTCGGACAAGTCAGGCATTTGCCACTCTTAAAATTTTATTTTATAGGCGCTCTTAATATCGGCGAAAACGGCTTAAAAGGTAAAACGGCCTACACAGCAAAAGCGGAAATTGTAAGACCTTATAGATTTATTATTTTAAACGGGAGAAAGTATGGCATCTGAAATTAAGTTCGGCACCGACGGTTGGAGAGGCGTGATTGCTTGGGATTTTACGTTTGAAAATGTGCGCCGTATGGCACAGGCGTTGGCGGATTATATCAACGAAAACGCTCCGGGCGAAGAAAATTCAAAAGCCCCTAAAATCTTTGTCGGCTACGACAGACGCTTTATGTCGGACTTGTTTGCCGCCGATATTGCAAGCATCTTCCGCGCTAATAAAATTGATGTTACTCTTTCTGCCGGCCCCATTTCTTCCCCGGTGGCTTCCTGTTTGAGTTTAAATAAATGCTGGATGAGCATTATGGTGACGGCCAGCCACAATCCGGCCAATTATAACGGCATTAAAATTAAACTCGCGGGCGGTTCGGCCCCGGCGCGCGTAACCAAAGAGGTGGAGGAACTGCTGGACCAAAATTCCGTTTTGCTCCTGTACGGACAAAAGGCCGACAAAAAGGATGTTACCGACCTATATTTTAAATATGTAGCCAGCCACATTAACGCCAAAAAATTAAAAACCTTTAAAGGCAAAGTGGTAATGGATTATATGTACGGTGCGGCCGCGGGGTATTTGGAAAAGTTCCTGCCCGAAAAACAGGTAATTGCCTTACGCGCCGAGCACGACCCCACCTTTGGCGGCGGACAGCCCGAGCCGGTGGAAAAGAATTTGACCGAACTTAAAAAGACGGTTGTTGCCAAAAGGGCCGCCTTGGGCGTAGCCTTTGACGGCGACGGCGACCGTGTGGCCTTAATTGACGAAAAGGGCACCTATTTGACCCCGTGCGTGATTGCCTCCGTGCTGTGCGACTATTTTATTAAGCACAAAAAATTGGACGGCAAAATCGTGCAGACCGTTTCTATGGGCTACCTGTTAAAGCGTATTGCCCGCCAGCACGAAATGTTGTTTGAGGAAGTGGGCGTAGGCTTTAAAAATGTGGCCGAGCGTATGAATTTGGACGATGTGGCCTTTGGCGTGGAAGAATCGGGCGGATTTGCCTGGAAGGGCAACTTGCCGGACCGCGACGGTCTGACGGTGGCCTTGGCGTTTTTGGACATTATGGCCCAAACGGGCAAAAAAGCCAGCGAACTGTGCGCCGAGGTGGCCGCTGAATACGGCGCGTCCGTCTATATGCGCCGGGATTTGCCGTTAGCCAAACCCGTGGATAAGGCCGTAATGGCGGAAAAAATGCGCAAAAAACTGCCGAAAAAAATCAACGGTCAGCGCATTGCCGAAACGCTTACCTTTGACGGCTTAAAAATCATTTTTGAAAATGACGAGTGGCTGCTCCTGCGCCCGTCCGGCACGGAGCCGCTCTTGCGCGTGTATGCCGAAACGGCCACCAAAAAAGACACGCAGGCCTTGCTTGATTTCGGGGAAAAATTAATGGCCCCGTATGTAAAATAATATGTTAAAAATCGCATTAGTGGACGATTCTGTTATTTTGCGCTCCGCCATTAAAAATGTGCTGGAATCCTCCGGCTTTGAAGTGGCTTTTGAAGCGGGCGGTTCGGCGGAATTGTTTTCCAAACTGGAAGGAAGCGGCGTAGGGCTTATTTTGCTGGACGTGTTCTTTCCAACGGAAAACGGCTTGGATATTTTGGCAAAACTCAAAAAAATAGCCCCGCAGGTAAAAGTGCTGATTGTAACGGGGTTAAGACAAGATTCCATTTTGGAAGAGGCCGAGCGCTTGGGCGCAAATGGCGTGCTGTACAAGCCGTTTGACACGGACGATTTGCTGTCGGCCATAGACCGCGTAAGCCGTTCTTAGAGCCGTTTGTTAAATTTTACGCTAACAACTAATAACCCCCGGGGATTTTTCCCCGGGGGTTATTAGTTAATGAATTGGTACGCCTTCTCCACCAAACATTTTGCACCATTTTTCACTTTCATAACAAGCAATTCTTTTGGAGCCACTTTCGCAATCTTCCATTTCAAGCAAATATTTTCTGTCTACATTATTAAAATTAGCAGGAATTCCATCTACACGCGCCGCAATAGGTGTAAGCCCTGAACCACTGGCGCATCTATCCCCCCAATCAAGACTATTGTTATTATAACACCAATATTTATTACAGCAAACTTCACTATCACTATTTTTGTGGCAAGTAAAACCGTTTCCTAATTCTATTCCAAGTTCTTCATTTGTTTTGCTGTTACAGTCTTCCCCATTTGCAAGTGCACAGAGTTGGGCTTGCTTGTGCATATAATTTAACATTGTTATGGCTTCGGCGGCGCGGGCCTTTTCTACCGCTTTTTCGTACTGCGGAAGGGCAACGCTGGCTAAAATGCCGATAATCAGTACGACTACCAGTAATTCTATGAGCGTAAAGCCCGAGTGGTTTGTTTGCATAAGTTCTCCTCGTGCTCTGTTTTGGAAAAATAGGCAAACAAAAACGGCTGCTATATTTGCGCTAATCCTAGTAACCCAAATAATAACAGCCGTGGCCTTCTGCCATATAAAATATGGCAGAAAGCACTCAGCACGGAACAAACGGGTAATTAGGCCGTTTATTCCGTGCTTAAAACGACTGTTTTTGGACTAGGATTATGCCACCGGTATCCCGGCAGCGCACCGTATTCTGCATACGGTTCCAAAAACAGATGCAAATTTTATCCTAAACGTAACTGGTCTAGGGCAGTTTTACAACTAAAACTATTATAAAAACTTTTGTGGCGCTTTGGCTAGTGTTATAACTTCATCCATTTAAATTCAAAAAACACCACCGCGCCGAAAACAATAACAGGTCCCCAGCCCGCAATAAAGGGGTTGATGTAGCCATTTTCGCCAATGGACGTAAACATAGACATCAGCCACCAAAACGTAAATGCAATCACCATAGAAGCGATAATGTTTACGATTTTGCTTTTGCGGCGCACGCTGATAGCAAAGGGCATCCCGAGCAGGCACATAATTACCGTTACAAACGGTGTAGCCAAGCGGGATTGGCGCATTGTTTCCGTGGCGTAGTGCGCAAGACCGCTTTGTTTATAAAAATTAATGCGTTTGGTTAAATCCCGTATGCTTAACAGTTTATCTTCCACTTTGTTGACGGACATTTCGTCCGGGCGGAGGCTGACGGGGGAATTTTCCTGCTCAAAGTGTTGTTCGGTGGTGTCCATTTCGTCCACAAAGGTACGCTTAATGCCGTTGGAAAACAGCCAGTTTTTAGTGTCCTTATCCCACACCATTTGGTCGGCTACAATTTGGTCTGCAATGTCCCAGGCGTCGTTGTAAGAGTCCAAGGAAACTTTTGTCATTGTGCCCTTCTTCAAATCCACTTCTTTGGCAAAGAGCATTTGCGTAGGGGAAACCTTTATCACAACGTCATATTCCGTGTCCGGGTTGAAATTGTCCGAAGGGCTGATGCGTGTGTAATAAATTTTATCGGCTTTGAGGTTGAGGGGCGGCACGACGAACTCTTGCATAAACATAGTGCCCGCCACTACAATTAAAATGCACATAATAACGGGTTTAAACAGTTGGCGTGGGGCAAAGCCGCCCGCCACGCAGGCCGTCCACTCGCCGTTGGAAACCATTTCGGAAATGACGGAAATCGCACCCAGCAGGCAGGCCACGGGCATAATGGTTGTCAGCCAGTTGGGGAAGGTCGCCAGCGAGTAGGAAAGCAAATCCAAAATAGTGGTGGTGCCGTTGCTCAAATTCTTCATTTTTTCAAAGGTGTCGCCCAGTACCACCAGCGTGGTAAACACGCCCAGCGCAAAGAAGAACGGTCCCCAAAACTTTTTGGCAATATAGTTGTAAATGCGCATTAAATATTTAACCTCTTCTTCCACAGGTAATAAGCCGCGCCTATGCCCGCAAAGATAGGCAGCCACGGGCCGGGATAGGCCAAAAAGCCGTATTTTTTACCGAGCGAAAGGCCTAACGTCATTAACAGATAAAAGGAAAAAATGATAATTACGCTAAACAGCATCCCCCAGCCTTTGTTGGTGCGTTTGCCCAAAGAAAAGCCAATCGGGCAACTGACAAATAACAAAATAATGGGCGATAAGGCCAGCACATTGCGCATACTGATTTCGGTTTTGTATTCGTTGACGGTTTCCTCGTCCAGCGGCATAGCGCGCAGGCGGCGCAAGAGTTTGGTGGTGCTCATTTCCCCTACGCGCAAACGGCGGGTTTGCGCCTTTAACAGGGAAATGCTCATTGTGTAATCGTCAAAATTGGCGGCGATAATGGACGATTGGTCCTTTTCGTCCAAGCGTTGCATTTGGCCGTCTTTTAGTTGCAGACCGATAGCGGTGTCGGTCAAAATCACTTTGCCCGTGGCGGCGTTTACCTTGGTGGAAAGCGCGCCGCTGTCCGCCTTTTTAATCAGGTGAATCATATGCGCCACGTCGGTTTTGTTATCCAAATCCTCTAAATACAAATCCCACTCACCCAAGTTTAAAAAAGTTTTAGGCTCCAAGTTTACCTTGGTAATTTTGCTGCGGGCTTCGTTGCGGCGGTTTAAAAATTGCTTGTAACTGCGCGGGGTCAGCCAGTTGCCCATAATTACCAAAATGACAGATAAAATAACGGCGCAGAACAGGAGCGGGCGGACAATTTCCTTAAACGAAAACCCCGCCGCGCGCAGGGCAATCAGTTCGCCGTGTTCGCTCATATTGGTCAGCGTAAGCAAAATGGCGATTTGAAAGGCCATCGGCGCGCTTAAACAAAACACATCAGGCATAATGTTTAAAAGGGAAGACACTATCCACATAAAACTGGTGCCGTACGTCATAGCCATATCCAGTACGCGGATAAAGTGGTTCATAAAGATAACAAACGTCAAAATGCCCAGCACGCCGACAAAAAAGGTCAGCAGGCTTTTGGCGATGTATTTGGTAAAAATGCTGATGTGCATATATCTTATTCTAACAAAATATAACGTAAGCCGGGGGAGAAATTGGTCCAAAGTGCCCAGGCGCGCTTGGGACCTTTGGACCTGGCAGAAAGGATAAACGGAAATATATAATAAAAGTATGAGAGTTTTTACTTTATTTATTTGTTTATTATTTATTGCGCCAAGTGCGTTTGCGCAGAAGTTCTCGTTACTAAAACGGGTCTTTTCCGCGCGCAAGGCTGTGGAAGCGTCCGTTAAGGTTCCTTCTGCCGCGTTGCCCAAAGCCTTGTCAGCGGCGTTGGCGGCGCGCCCGGTAGCGGTGCCGCCTCTTTTGCGTGCCCCGGTGGTGTCTGCGCTGACGCCCGAAATCAAGGCGGCTGTCCCGCAGCACGCATCTGCCCGCACCGCGCTAATTAGCGAGGTTGCCAAAGTAAAACCCGCCGAAGCGCACATTGGGGCCTCGTTGTTGGAAGCCCGCAACATTTTTACAGGTTCTTTAATCGGAAGCGGCTTTGTGGTCCGCTCGGGTAGCGGGCGGCTGTATGCCGTGCTGTCCTACCACGTGGTGGGCGGCGTGGGCGGTATGGTCCATTTGCGTTTATTTAACGAAAAGGGCGAACATAGGGATTATGACAACTTGTTTGTGTCCGCCGCCGGCGCATTTGGGATTAACTCGCCGGATTCTTCTATTGTGGAACTCCCGCTGGACGCGGCCGATTTTGTCAAGCCGCTCCACTTGGCCAAACAGGCCCCCAAACCGGGGGATAAACTGGCCGCTTGGGGTAGCCCTTATGCGGTACAGGGTTTGGCGCGCCTTAGCAATTTGACGCTTGTAAACGATGAGGGCCTTAAACTAACAATGCAAAGCGAGCATACGCCCTTTAAGTTGGACGGCTTTTGCGGTAGCCCTGTACTTAATGAAGCGGGCGAAGTGGTGGGCATTATTGACGGATTTAATCACGACGCGTACCACTATTTCGCCGCCAATGCACGTTTTACGCTGCCGTGGCTGATTGGCAATTACGAGCAGAATATGATTCCAATGCTGGAATACAAACTAAACGGGCGCACGGCCTTTTGGGTGTCGTCCGGCGAGAGCGTGGGCGAAGTGCGCTGGGTAAATACCCGCGGAAAGGTAAAGGAAAAAGTCTATCTGCCGCAATATCCGCACCCCTTTGACCCGGCCAAGTTGGAAGAGTTATTCCCGCAGGCCAAGGCCGGGGATGCGCTGGAACTGGATATTTTAAAGCACCGGGAAGTGGCCCGCACCGTTACGGTGGATATAGAGCGCCCGTAAGTGTTTTTTACCTTAACTTAAAAGGAAGCCGACGAGGCTTCCTTTTTCGTCCCCCGCCGTCAAAACAAATATTATAAAATGAAACAATGAGGCTTTATCCCCTAATTAAACTGCTGCGCCAAGCCTTGGCTGTACTGCTTATCCTGCAATTTACGTTCGCTCTCCCGGCGGGCGCGCAGTCGCTTCCGTACCGGTTGGTGGATACGGACCAGTACGATATTTTTAGGGAAGATCAGCAAGCCAAAGAGGAAGAAAAACTGGCCTTGGAGGACCCGCCCGACGACGCAAACCTGTTAAAATACTCCAACGAATTTTGGCGGCAGGCGGTTACGTCCGTAGAGGGGGCTTATAAACTGGATAAAGAGCCCGAGCCCATCCCCGATTTAACGCTTTTAAACCCCACCTTGTCTTTGCCCTTGTACGGCACGAGTATCGCGCTCACGGGCCGCTATGTGCTGGGTTTTAAAATGGCGGCTAAAAAATATAAGAAAGACGACAACAATAGCGTGGACGAACGCAGCGACAGCAGTTTTGAAATGGACCAGCAGTTGCAGTTAAAAATGCAGGGTAAAATTTTGGAACGCGTGTTTGTGGATATTGACTACGACGACCAGCGCGAAGAGGAAAAGAGTATCTCCGTAGCCTACCGCGGCAAACCGGGGGAACTGGTGCAACTGGCTGAGTTCGGCGATATCAATTTGTCCCTGCCGCAGACGGAGTTTATCGCGTACGAAAAGCAACTCTTCGGTGCCAAAATGCACTTACAGCACCAAAACGCCAACCTTTATTTAATCGGTTCCCAAACCAAGGGTTCCAGCAAGCAAAAGCAATTCGTGGGCAGTAGTGTGGCAGAAATCGTTTCCTTGGCGGATAAAGACTACATCCGCCGGACGTATTACGATTTGACCTTTGGCGGAAACGTGCCCGACGGCGCGCGCGATACCACCTTGGACGATGCCTATTCCCAATGGCGGACGTATATCGGTTCCATTTCCCCGGGTTCGGAAGAAATTTATTTGGATAACAACGATACCTCGTCCGATTATGTGCCTGTAACCTTAAACGCCGAGGACTTTTTGGGCGGTTCCACCTATACCGCCAAGTGGGAACTTTTAACCCGCGGTACGGACTATACCGTGGACTACGCCAGCGGTATTATCACTTTTAAACGCACCATTAAGGCCGAAAGTGTGCTGGCGGTGGACTACCGCGGCACCACGGGCAACCAGTTAAGTAGTTTTAATGGTTCCAACACGATTAAATTAATCAAAACCGAAAACGACCAAGCCACCCTTTCGGGTACCGACCAAACCGCTACCAAAATGGAGTTAAAGACCTATTATAATATCGGCGCGCAAAAGATTACGTCCGATAACGGAAAGGGTAACTTTATTTTGCAGTTGCAGGATGCGAACGGCCAAGCGGTTACGGACCCCAAATATTTGTACCCCACCAGTATTATTATGGATTTTGATACGGGTATCTTCCATTTGCAAAACCGCTTGAACGACCCGGGGCTCTACGGCACTACGCCGACGTCTTCCAAAAATATGACATTCAAAATTCAGTACGAGTCCACGGTAAAGACCTATTTTATTGAGGCGGACATCGTCGTCCAGTCCGAAACCGTTAAACTAAACGGCCGCACCTTAACGCGCAATAACGATTATTACATTGACTATACCTCCGGCTTTATCACCTTTTACAAGGGCGATGAAATTACCGAAAATTCCACCATTGATATCACCTACGATACGACCAACGGCTCCAACTCCAATAACTCCGTAATGGGGGGGAGATTGGACTATAAACTGTTTGACAAAATCGTAATGGGGGCCACCGTGCTGAAAGAAGGCGGCGACAAGCCCTCTACCGTCCCACAAGTGGGCGACTATGCCAAGGACCTTTTGGTCTATGGGGCGGATATCAACGGGAAGGATATTAAACTGGCGGAACTCTTGTCTGTGGATTTCAGCGCGGAAGTAGCCAAGAGCAGTAAAAAGCAAAACCTGTTCGGTTATGCAATGATTGACAGTATGAACGAAACCAACGAACAGGTGGCGGGCTCTCGCGTATTTAGAGATTGGATTATTGCTTCCAACCCCAGCGGCAAAACTTCGTTCTGGGATTCTATCCATTGGGACACGCAAGACTTGCCGTCCTTGGAAATTAACCCGCACTCTATTGCCGATTACAACGATAAACAGCAAGTGCTGGTGATTGATTACGACTTTACTAAGGGCGTAAATTTTGACGGCCGCGACGAAGTTTCTATCGTTTATCCGCTTAGTACCAGCGGTTTGGATTTATCCACTAAAACCTCGTTTGAACTGACAATGCTGGGCGAGACGGGCGGCCCGCAAGTAAACTTTGCCTTTGGTAACATTTCGGAATATTCGGATAATTCTACGGGTATGGATACGCAATGCGGCGTAGGCGTACCGAAGACGGAAGATATTTATTGCCGCAACAGTTTGGCACCGAACGAGGATATCGGCTGGCTGTTCACGGACCCGGACGGTACGGAACACCGTTATAACCCGTTTGTAAATAACGTCTATAACCCCGAATCCCAGCCCAACGGGCGCATTGATACGCAGGATTTAAACGGCAACGGCAAGTACGATACGGAAAGTATCCCCGCGCAGGGTAATTTCGGTTTTGCGGGGGCTTCTATCCCCGGGCTAGTGGGCAATGTGGCCGATAATACTACTTGGCAGACCTTTACCGCCCCCTTAACCATTAACGATAAAAGCGAGTGGACGGCGGTGCGCCATTTGCGTATTACGCTTAAAAAGGGCACCAAATTAAAGGGGCAAATTAAAATTGCCAATGTGGCCCTGTCCGGCACGGCTTGGAACCCGCAGGAAGGAATTTCCCCGTCCGTGTTTTCCGCCGCGGGCATTAATAACGTGGATAACGCTAATTACGAGCCTATCTTTGCGGACCGCACGGGCGACGGCAGAGAGGTGTTTAACTACTTGTATGGCTCCTTGGATAATTACAAAAAATCTACCGGCTCCGCCAACGCGCTGGACCAATCCTTAAACCTTAAATTTAATACGGCTTCCTTGGGCGATAACGACGAAGTATATGCCAACCGCAACTTTTCCACAATGGATTTCAGCCAACACCGCGAGGTGCGCTTCTTGCTCCACGGGGCAATGCAGCAGGGAACGGATATTCCCTTAAACCAAGACGGCACGGAATTTTTCTTAAAGGTGGGTACGGAAACGAATTACGATAAAGTGGTGGTGCCGACCAACTTCCGCGGCTGGCGGCTCATTTCCTTAAAAATGGTGGACTCCAACGGGGACGGTATCGCCGACACCTTTGAAAACCTGTCCGACCCGTCTTATAACGTGCGGGTGGAGCCGGTGAGGACTTCAAACGGTATTTTAAACTTCCAAGAGGTCAGTTTGATTTTGGCCGGCGTGCAAAAGCAGAGCGGCACCTCGGGCAGCCAAGGTGAAGTGTGGCTGAACGTCATCCACTTAGCGGGAGCCATTACCAAAGAGGGCACGGCCTATAAGGGCGATGTGGTGGTAAAGTTGGACGAGTGGGGCAGCGCGGGTGCCAAGTACAAATACCAAGACAGCAATTTTGAAACGCCCCTTTCCGTAGCCAAAAACCAAGAGGTTACCCAACAGGAATATTTTGTTAAAGTAAACAAAATTAAAGAGTTCCCAATGGAAGCCAATTTGACTAAATCCAGCACGGTTACGCCCTTGATTACGGACTCCAAGGATTACAACACTGTCAGCCTGTTGGATAAAGGCAAGGTGGACCGCCAAAGCACAATGGTTCGCGGGGATTTTATTAAAGAAAATTTACCCAAAATCGGTTTGGAATACACCACAGACCAAGTAAAATACGACGTAATGAAGCGTAAGGACGACGCCCGCACCTACGGGGCGACGCTTTCGCATACGGCGGGTTCCTTTAAAAATATTTCCGCCGGATATCACATTACCGACTCGTCCATTGATTACGACCGCAGCAAACACTTGGAATCGGCCAATTATTACAATACGGACGAAAACACGCAAAAAATGAATATGAAGGTAACGTACCAGCCCAATAATTCGTTTACCTTTACGCCCAGTTACAGTTTAAGCAAAAGCAAAGAGGACCGCACGCAGTATTCGTCCGCTTCCCAGCAGGATATCAGTTACCCCAAGGCCCTCACGCAAAACACGGGCTTTAACAGCACTTGGAAGATTAATAAATGGCTGGCTCCGTCCGTCAGTTACAACATCAGCACGCAGGAAAACAACAACTTAAACGCCAAAACGCTGACCGCCTCGGGCACGCGCGTAGAGGTGGGCGTGGGCGAGGTAAAAACCGTCAACCGCAACGCGGACGGCGGTGTTTCCTTAACGCTTAACGGCAACGAACTTTTGCCCAACAGCAAATTGTTTAATACCTTTGTCATTTCGTCCAGTTACCGCATACAGGACGCCGATGCGTGGGCGGACGTGGACAGCGGATTTGACTCCCGCAAGGCGCTGTGGATTCGCGGCGGCTCGTTAAAAGACGTGGGCGATTACGGCTACCGCAAGAGTTTAATTTTGCGTGATACGTTCACTTCTACCCAGCGTTGGAGCCCGCTTGCCCGCTACGAAATGGGCGGCGCGGCTTCCCCGCTTAAAACAATTTCGCTTATTAACAACTTTACCAAAACCTTGCAGTCCAACGAGCAAACGGGGACGTCGTACGATTCCACCAGTTTGACCCTGCCGGATATGACGTTCTCCATTTCCGACTTGGAAAAATTCTTCTACGGCGGGCGTTGGTTTAGTTCGTCTAATTTAAAACTGCGTTACAGTTGGGTGGAGCAGACCAACACGGGTACGGACGAACAATATACCAAGCAATACGGCGGGGATTTGCGCTTTATGCTGTTTAACTATTTTGATACGGTGCTTAACTATACGCGCAAAGATTCCGACAAAACCGACCTGCGCGCGGGCACCAGTTTGGAAACGGTGCACGATAGCGACATTTCCGCCCAGACGTCCTTTTATGTGGGGTCGCTGCGCGTAACGCCGAAAGTATTGTATTCGTCGCACGATAAGTGGCTGGTAGCAGGAAAAATCAGCGAAAGCACCACTACCACTACGCCCAGTTTAAACCTGCGGTGGGACTTTAATATTCCACGCGGCATTAAACTGCCGTTTGTGAACAAAATGTACAACGCCACCAACCGCGTGATTTGGAATACCACGCTTACCTATACAGACAAAAAATCCCCGGTAGAGGTAAAGGATAACTACCAAATGTACGATGTTACCACCTCGCTGGATTACGAAATGTCGCAGAACCTGCGCTTTACGCTCTCCGGCGGGCTGACGGTGCTTAACCACGCCTATGTGGAAACCGAGGATTACACCGCCTATAATGTGGCGGCTAACGTAACAATTCAATTTTAGTATGAAATACGGCGCGGCCTGCTTAAAACTTTTACTGCATTTCTTTTTGCCGCGCACTTGTTTTGCGTGCGGGTGTGATTTGCCTTGGAACGCACAAGAACCCTTGTGCTTGGCGTGCTCGTCCCGTTTGGCCGCACCCGGGCCGCATATTTGCAAACGGTGCGGGGCGGTGTTAAAGTACGGCGGGGCACATTGTTTTGCCTGCCGGGGAAGCAAAGAACGGGAATACAAGTGCCGCGTGATTCGCTCCGCTTTTAAATTTAATTCCTCTTCCCGCGCGCTTGTCCACGCGTTAAAATACGCGCGGGCGGATTATTTGGCCCGTTATATGGGCGAACAAATGGCAAAGCATTATAAAAATTACCCTGAACTTGCGGAAGCGGAAATGGTTATGCCGGTGCCGCTTTTCCCCAAAAGGAACCGCGCCCGCGGCTATAACCAGAGTGAACTGTTAGCGGAAAATTTTGCCCCGCGGGTGGGTTTAACGGCAGATACCAAAAGTTTGGTGCGTATTAAAAATACGGTTAGCCAAACCACCTTGGGGCGTATGGGCAGATTAGCCAATATGAAGGGAGCCTTTGCGTGCAAAAATCCGGCGGCCGTAAAGGGCAAAACCGTTTTGTTAATTGACGACGTTGCCACCACCGGGGCTACATTAGAGGGGTGTGCAGCGGCCTTAAAAGCGGCGGGCGCCAAAAAGGTAATGGCCTATACCTTCGCCCGGGAATAGGTTAATGCGGGAAATGCTTCTCAAATTTCTGTATAAGTTCTTCCGCGGAGTCTCCGGCCTGAAAGGGCAGTTCCGCTATGCCGCGCACTTTTAACTCCGTTAGCAACGCTTCGCGGTCTTTTTTAGACAAAAAGCCAAAGTTTTGCATTTTGTGCGAGTGGTAATTTGCTGTTACCAAGAATAATACCGTTTTTACCGTGTATCCGCGCCCATAGTACACCGGCCGCTCGGCTAGGTAAAACGCCTTTACTTCCGGCCATAAAAGGCTGTATTGTTTGGCGGGTTTGCCCATTGTTTCTACTTGTTTCCACGCTATATGGTCCGGGTAAATTTTGCATACGGCCGGGGGAAAAAAGATAATCGTAAAAAAATAAATGCTTACCGCCATACTGAGAATATAGATAAAAAGCAATTCCCGGCTGTGAAATAAGCACACGGTCAGCGTAATCATCCCCAGTACGAGCAGGCACCCTAAGAATTTATTAAAAATATTCTGGTGGAAGGAGAAGATTAGTTCGTTACCCTTGCACTTCATTTATTGCATTTCTCCTGCATAATATTTACAATCATCGGGTCCACGCGGCTCATCCCCACGGTGGAAATACTGCCCAAGTTTTGAATCGTCTCTTCCGCCGTGTGGCCGACAAAGCCCTCCACTTCCGTAATGCCGTAGTCGTGTATTGCCATATAGGCGGAGCGGATAGCCGCATCGGTGGAACTGACCACCTTTAAGGCGCAACCGCTTTTGGCGCCGTCGCACAGCATACCGCCAATGTCGCTAATAATGTTGTTAATCGCCAGCGTAACGGCGGGCACGCAGTTGCCGCGTTGTTGGTACGTAATGGCCGCCGTGGCCCCTACGCCCGCGGCAATCGCACAACCACAAATGGGCGCCAGTTCCCCGGTAAACACCTTTACATAGCCGTTTAATAAGTGCGAAAGGGCAATGCTCTTTAAAATGGTGGTTTCCTCTACTTCCATTTCCTTGCCCACTTTCCACGGAACCAAAATGGTTACTACCCCTTGGTTGCCCGATTCTCCGCCATAACGGGCACGGCTTGCCCGTCCATACGTGCATCGGCGGCGCAGGCGGTCAAAATTTTGGTGGAAGAAATTAAATCCATTTGTAAAAGTTTCTTGCGGACGAGTTCCTTGATGTAAAAGCCCACTTTTTGTAACGCTTGGCCCAGTTCGGCGGCCTTTAAATTCATTTCTACGCCTTTTTTGATATATTTTAAATCTTCTTTGTCCGCGTTATCGGCGGCGTTTAATAAATCCTGCAAGGTGGCTTTTTTTAACGCCTGTTTAAAATCGTACGCCTTTTGGGCGTGGTTTTCAAGCGGCAAATGGTTTACTTTTATTTCGTCCCCGCACGATAAATACGCCACGTCCGTATGGCTGCCCGCAATAATACATTTGGCGGTTTTATGGTTTTTGCCCGTTAGCGTACAGGCAATGTAAAAGCCGTGCGCCTGCGGGGCGACTTCCATAGTTACCAAATGCTTTTTGAGCATTTCCTTGGCGCGGGCCAAAACGGTTTTGTCGGCTGCGGATAAAATTTCCATATTTAGTTCCGGCTTGGCCAGCAAAATCCCCATTGCGCCTGCTAATAGATTGCCCTTTTCGCCGTCCGTGTTCGGTATTCTCACGCCCATACCGTTTTTGTAAGTGCCCGCGTCTAGTTGAAATTCGGCCTTTTCTATGTTGCTTCCCAATTCCTTGGCGGCATACGCGGCGCATAACGCTACGGAAACGGGTTCTGTACACCCCATTGCCGGATAAACTTGGTATTTTAGCACTTCCTTTAAAATGTTCATATTATATCTTCCCATTGGCCTTTAAACTGTAATGCGACCCTTTGCCGATAATAATGTGGTCGTGTACCGAAATGCCAAACAGTTCCGCCGCCCGCACCACGTCGCGCGTGAGTTCAATATCCTCCTGCGAGGGCGAAGCGTCGCCCGACGGGTGGTTGTGCACCAAAATAATGGCCGGAGCCTTGGCCGCCAAGGCGCACTCTACAATTTTGCGCGGCGATACGGCCACTCTGTCAATCAGCCCCGAGGCGATAACTTCCGTGCCCATAACGGTATTGCGCACGGAGAGATAAATAACTTCTAAACACTCTTCCTGCTTGCCGGCTAGGGAAGCGTTGCAATATTCCAGCACCTGCTGCGGCGTGCGGATAGTTACGCGCTCTTTTACTTCCGAAAGCGAATACTTTTTAAACACCGCGCGGATTAATTTTAAAAACTGCGCGGTAGCGGGACCCACCCCATTTACTTGCGAAAGTTGGTCCGGTTCCGCGTCCAGCACGGCGGCCAACGAGCCGAATTTTTTAAGCAGCGCCCAAGCAATCGGTTTGGTGTCTTTGCGCGGCACGGCATAGGTCAAAAGCAGTTCCAGGGTTTCGTGGTCCAGGAAACTGTCCAACCCCGCCGAGGCGAATTTTTCACGGATGCGTTCACGATGTCCGATATAAGAAGGGTTATTTGGCATAGTGTTTCTCGTTTTTTATTATACTGTTTTTAATGCTAGAATAAATATAATCAAAATGCCGTATAAGGGGGAAATTATGAAAAATATCGTTGTAATCGGCGGCGGCCCGGCGGGGTATCCGGCCGCATTAAAGGCGGCTTCTTTGGGGGCCAAGGTTACGCTGGTGGAAAAAAACAAAGTCGGCGGGGTCTGCTTAAATTGCGGCTGTATTCCGTCTAAATCGTTATTGGATGCGGCGCACCGCTTCCACACGGTTAAAACCATTTCCGCCTTGTGCGCGGATGGCGCGCAGGAACAGGCGGATAAACTTTTTAGTCTGTTAGATTGGGGTAAAATCCAGGCCCGCCAACGCGCGGCCACGCGCAAACTGACGCAAGGGGTGTCTTTTTTGCTTAAAAAAGCGGGGGTGGAAGTAATCAACGGGGAAGCCTCTTTCGTAAATGAACATACCGTAAAGGTAAAAAAGGCGGACGGCCCGGAACAGCAACTGGAAGCGGACGGCATTATTTTGGCCGCCGGGTCCGAAGCGTTTTTCCCGGCTCCGTTTGACCAAATGAAGGATAAAATTCACGACAATTCCACCATTTTTGATATGCCGCATCTGCCCAAGGAATTAGTGATTGTGGGCGGGGGCGTTATCGGGTGCGAAATGGCCGACTTTATGAACGAATTGGGCGTAAAGGTAACCATTGTGGAAATGCAGCCGCGTTTGCTCCCGCTGGAAGACGAAGGCGCCGCCCGCGTGCTGACACAAGCGTTTGGCAAGCGGGGCATTAAACTTTGCACAGGCACAAGCGCAACGGGTATAACCTACGAAAACGGTGTCTATACGCTTACGCTCTCCAACGGGCAAACCGTAACAGCAGATGCTGTTTTAGCCGCCATTGGGCGCAGCGTAAATTTAAGCGCGCTTAAAATGGAAAATATCGGCGTAAACTGGACCCGCAAGGGCGTGCAGGTAAATCCGCAAACCTTGCAGTTAAAGGGGAATATTTACGCGGTGGGCGATGTAAACGGTCTCTTCCAATTAGCGCACGCGGCCAGCCGGCAGGGCGAGGTGGCGGCTTCCAACCTGTGCGGTGTTCCGGCGGTTTATCACAACGAAAGTGTGCCGCGCGCCATTTACACATCGCCCGAAATTGCTTCTATGGGCCTTACGCGCGCGCAGGCCGAAGCCAAAGGGCTGCCCGTAAAAACCCATAAGGCCTTTTTGCTGGCCAACGGCCGTGCCGTAGCGCAGGACCAGACCGAAGGATATTACGAACTTATCAGCAACGCGCAAACTGGGGAATTATTGGGCGGCGTTTTTGCGGGCGCGCACGCGGCGGAACTTATACACGCCATCAGCGTAGCCTTGGCCGCCAAAATGACGGTGGCGCAATTAAAAGAAGTGATTTTTGCGCACCCCACCTTTGCTGAATCTATCGGGGAGGCCTTAAACAGATGACACCCATAAGCATTGTTTTAGTACGCCCGCGCGACCCCAACAACATTGGGGCCTGCGCCCGGGCAATGGGTAATTTCGGCTTGTCCGATTTACGCGTGGTGGACCCATACGAACCTGTTTGGCGGGAATCCGTTAGCGCGGTGGGCGTAAATGACATTATGCAGCAGGCCAAACGGTGCGCCACCTTGGACGAAGCCTTGCAAGATACCGCGTTTTCTATGGCTTCCACCGCCATTAAAAACCGGGAAATCAAGCAGGAAATTGTTCCCTTGCCTACACTCAACGAACGCTTGCAATCTGCCCCCAAAGGGCGAGTGGCTTTGGTGTTTGGTAACGAAAAGAGCGGACTCTCCGGCGAGGACATTGAACGGTGCGATGTGGTGCTGAATATCCCTACGGCTTCTAAACAGCCGTCTATCAATTTGGCCCAAGCCGTTATTTTAACCTGTTATGAACTTTCCCGGCGGCCTGATTTTAAGGCGATCCGCCATCCAGGGCAGGCGCCCGAAGCGCCTACGGACGCGCAAAAGGAAATTTTTATTTCGTCTGCGGACGTGCTGTTTGAAAAATCTGGCTTTAAGACCGATTTTTCTTCGGACCAGCGCAAAGCGCTCCTGCGCCATATGCTTTCCCGCCAAGGGTTAAGCCGGGAGCAGTTGTTTTTCTTAAAAAAATGGGCGGACAAGTTATCTTCCAAATTGCCGTAAATCGCCCGGCCAAAGGCCGCTATATTTGTTAAAATATAACTAACGCTTACAGGGGGCACAAATGGATTACAACATCCTAGTTATTAACCCGGGGTCCACCTCGGACGATATCGGCTACTACCGCGGCAATACGCCCGTGTTTGAAGTTACTGTCCGTTATTCGCTGACCGATTTGGAACCGTACGAGGGGAAAAACGTTACCGAGCAGTTGCCCCTGCGCCGCAAACTGATTTTGGATTACCTGCTGGACCACAAAGTTCCGCTTAAAGAAATTGATGCGGTCATCGGCCGCGGCGGCTTTATCCGCTCCGTAGAGGGCGGCGTGTATGCCGTAAACGACCAAATGGTAAGCGACTTGGAAACCGGCCGCTACGGCGGAATACACCCCAGCAATTTAGGCGGCATTTTGGCGCGCGAAATCGCCCAATATGCAGGTTGCCCCAGTTTTATCGCTAACCCGGTGGTTATTGACGAACTCCAACCCGTTGCCCGCTATTCGGGTATGCCCGAAAATCCGCGTATTTCCATTTTCCACGCATTAAGCCAAAAGCGCGTGGCGCGTTTGATTGCGGGGAAATTGGGCAAACCGTATGAAAAGATGAATTGTATCGTTTGCCACGGCGGCGGTGGCATTACCGTCGGTGCGCACCGCGAGGGGAAAGTAGTGGACGTCAACAATGGCTACGAGGGCGACGGCCCGATGACCCCGCAGAGAAGCGGCGGCACGCCCAACTCCGGCTTGGTGCAGATGTGCTATTCGGGCAAATATACCTTGCGTGATATGCGCCTAAAACTGCGCGGCAAGGGCGGACTGGTGGCCTATACGGGTACGTCCGACGTAAAAGATTTGGAAGAATTTATCCGCACGGGCGAAAAACGCCCCGGCTCCCTCATTTGCTGTACGCGCGAGGAAGCCAAACTGGCCGAGGACGCAATGATTTACCAAATTGCCAAATACATTGGGGCGATGGCCGTGGTGCTGGAAGGAAAAGTGGATTTTATTGCGCTTACGGGCGGGCTGATGAACAGCAAGTATATCCCGCAGGCTATTAGTACGTATGTCAGTTGGATTGCCCCGGTGTATGTGTTCCCGGGTAGCGAAGAAAAGGACGCCTTGCGCGAGGCCGCCCGCCGCGCGCTGGATAACCCCAAGATTGTAAAGAAGTACAGTTGATTTAAAAGTTATTCTTGTAAGGAGATAAATATGAAATTCAAAAGTTTTGCCGATTTGATTGAACAAGTAAAAGGGAAATCAAACCGTGTAGTAGTGCCGGGCGCGAACAATAAAGAAGCGTTGACGGCTATCAAAATGGCCGACCAGAACGGTCTTATTTCCCACGGTATTTTGATTGGGCCGCTGGCCGCCGTCAAACAAACCGTAGCCGAAGTGGGCTTAAATGACAGCAAATTTGAATACATTGACTGCGAAGACGTCCCCACGATGTGCAAATTGGCCGTGGACCAAATCTTGGCCGGCAAAGGCGACTTTTTGATTAAAGGCCTCGTGGATACCAAGTATTATATGAAGGCGATTTTAAATAAAGAAGCCCACTTGGTGCCGGAAGGGGCGCTCTTGTCCCACTTTGTGCTGTTCAGCACGCCGAAATATCACAAACCCTTTGCGGTAACCGATTCCGCCGTGGTAATTGCCCCGACCTTGGAACAAAAAGCCAAAATCATCCAAAACGCCGTCAACACGATGCACAAACTCGGCTTGGAAACGCCGAAAGTGTCCTGCGTGTGCCCGGTGGAAAAAGTAAACGAAAAAATCCCCTCTACCGTGGATGCGGCCGCCTTGGCTCAAATGAACGCGGAAGGAAAAATCACCGGCTGCACGGTGGAAGGCCCGTACGATTTGTACATTTCTCTCTCGCCTGAACGCGCCGCTGAAAAGGGCATTAAAGGCAAAGTCGTGGCCGGAGACGCCGATATCTTGATGTTGCCAGACTTGGATGCCGCCAACCCGCTCTACAAGGCCTTGGCCTTCTTTGGCGACCATATGGAAGCCGCGGCTGTGCTCGTGGGCCCGAAAATCCCGGTCATCTTGCCTTCCCGCGCCGATGACCCGAAAGTGAAACTCAACGCCATTGCGTTGTGCTCTTTCTTAAAGGACCAAAAATAGTTTATCAGGGGGCGGCTTAACGGCCGCCCCTTACTGTGCTTATGAAAGAAAAATTCCTAGCCTTTATCCGGCAGCACTACCGCCGCTACCACGATATTTTGTTTTACACGCTCACCTTGTGCGTGATTATTGTGGCAACGGGGATGGCGTTGCATATTTCGCGCGTAAAAGACGAACAGGAAAAGGAAAACCTGCGTGAGCGCGAAATCCCGGTTAGGGAATTTACCATTAAAGAAAAACCGATTTATGTAGCGTTGCAGGAAGCCGGTTTGTCCAACCAGGAAGTGGCGCAAATTGTGGGTAAACTTTCCACGGTGGCCGATACGCGCAAATTGCAAAAGGGCGATGTTTATTCGCTTTCCGTGGATGCGGACGGACACTTTATTATGTTGCTACTCACGCAGGGCTTCAAACGCTATTATGTAGCCAATGTGGCACACGTGGACGGCGCGCTGGTGGCCGGGGTGAGTGATGTGGAAATTAAAACCCGCATTAAAACCGCCGCCGGAAAGATTAAAGGTTCCTTGTTTAATTCTATGCTTTCCAAGGGGTTACAGGTGCCGCTTATTTTGGATTTTACGGATGCGTTTTCTTGGACGATTGATTTTAACACCGATACCCGCAATGGCGACGAATATGCCGCCTTGTGGGAGGAAAATTATACTTCCACGGGCGAAATAACCAGCCAGGATTTGCTTGCCGCCTCTTACAAAAGTGCCGAGGGCGGCACTACTTACGCCTTTTATTTTGAAGACGATTTCTATGACGAAACGGGCAAAATGAGCAAAAAAATGTTTTTAAAGTCGCCCATCAGTTTCCGCAATTACCGCATTTCGTCGCGCTTTTCCTATGGGCGGTTGCACCCGATTTTAAAAATCCGCCGCCCGCATTTGGGCATTGATTACGCCGCCCCCACGGGAACCCCGGTTCAGGCGGTGGCGGACGGAACGGTAAAAGTAGCCGGATACAAGGGCGGTTTTGGCAACTATGTGGAAATCCGCCACGCCAACGGCTATATGACCTCTTACGGCCATTTAAAGGGGTACGGCAAAGGCATTAAGGCCGGGGCCAAGGTCAAACAGGGGCAAACAGTCGGCTATGTGGGCAGCACGGGGCTTTCCACGGGGCCGCACTTGGATTTCCGCATTAAAGAAAAGAATAAATTTGTAGATTTCTTAAAGATGAAGAACCGCAATTCCACCGTGCGGGATATACCCAAAGAACAACGCAAAGAATTTGAGGACTTAAAAGTGCTATACTTAAAAGAATTAGAAGCAGCCCAAAAGGCGGCCATTGCTCCCACAAAGGACGCCACGGAGGACAAAAATGAAGCATAAAAAAATCGCCATTACAGGCGGCCCCAACAGCGGCAAAACGACGGCTCTGTCGGTGCTGAAAGAAACTTTCGGCCCGCAGGTAGAACTCGTGCGCGAAGCCGCCACAATGATTTTTAGCGGCGGATTTCCGCGGCAGGACAACAGCCGCGCGCATATTGAAGCCGCCCAGCAGATTATTTTCGTAGCCACCAAGGAAATGGAAGAATTGGCGGAACAAACGTCCGAGGCGCCCCTTATCGTGTGCGACCGCGGCACGGTGGATGCTTCCGTTTATTGGCCGGCCGGCCCGGAAGCGTTCTTTGCGCATATGGGTACGTCTTTGGAAGCGGAACTCGCCCGCTATGATGCGGTGCTGCACCTGTCTCCGCCGTCCAACCCGGCCTTTTACCAGTCCACGCACGTGCGCACGGAAACCTTGGATAAGGCATTTGAAATTGACCGCAAAATTTTAAAAATTTGGGAAAAACACCCCAACCGCTTGGTAGTGGGCGGAACGGAACACTTTTTTGAAAAGGCGGAAGCCATTAAGAATTTTGTAGAAAAAATCATTAAAGGATAACTTATGAAAAAAATCGTTTTAACCGGCGGCCCCAGCGGCGGCAAAACCACGGCTCTTTCTATTTTGAAGGAAACCTTCGGTAACAAAATTGCCCTCGTGCAGGAAGCCGCAACCCTGATTTACAGCGGCGGTTTTCCGCGTAAGGACAACAGCCCCGTGCACATTGAACACGCCCAGAATATTATTTTTTACACCGTGCACCAGTTGGAAGAATTGGCCGAAAAGACTTCCAACGCCAAGGTAATGGTGTGCGACCGCGGGTCTATTGACGGCGCCGTGTATTGGCCCAAAGGCCCGGAGGACTTTTTTAAGTCTATGCACAGTTCGCTGGAAGCGGAACTCGCCCGCTACGATGCTGTAATTCACTTGTCCCCGCCGCCGGAGAAGGATTTTTACCAGGCCACCAACGTCCGCACCGAAAACTTACAGCAGGCGTTTGACCTAGATGACCGCATTTTGAAAATTTGGGAAAAGCACCCCAACCGCTTGGTTATTCCGCGGGAAAAGCATTATTTTGAAAAGGCGGAAATCATTAAGAATTTTGTAGAAAAACTTATTTCCGAATAATTAGGAGTTGTACATTATGTGGAATCCATTTAAGAAAAAAGAAGAAACAGCGGCCACTCCGGCCGAGCCGGCTAAAAACGGCAAAAAGGAATCTATTGAGGAGCGCATTGAACGGGAAATTGATTCGCTGCCCGCAATGATTAAAAGCAAATTGCAGGACCCGACCATTAAAAAGCGCTTTATTGATATTGCCAAACGTATGGAAAAGGACGGCGTGGACTTTAAGAGCATCCGCCAAATGAAGAAGTGGATGAAGAACCACGAAGCCGAACTCCGTGCGGAAAATGGCACCGCGCCCGCCAAGGTGGAAACCGTGGTTCACCACGGGCCCAAAATCGGGCGCAACGACCCGTGCCCGTGTGGTAGTGGTAAGAAGTACAAAAAATGCTGTGGCGCCGGGAAATAACGGCTATTTAAGGTATTAAAAACCGCCCTGGGAAATTTTTCCTAGGGCGGTTTTTTGTGGCTGGTGGGAGCAGGGGTACTTGTCGTTGTTAAATAGGGGCATACTGAACTGGCGGCCCGCTGGGGTGTGGCGCGCAGGGGTATGAAAACTGCTGTTAAATTAAAGGTCATTCTGAACTTGTTTCAGAATCTACCTTATGGGTTGTTAAAAACAACTGTAACAACCACTACCCAAGCAGTAGATCCTGAACCCTATTAATGGACCCCGTACAGAAACCTTACGGGGTGCCGCCTAGCGGTAAGGGCGGCAATTCAGGATGACTTTTATTTTATAACAACCTTATTTATATGTTGTTGGGCCGTCATCCCGGAGTGTTTTTATCCGGGATCTCATTGTTTTTGTCGTTGCAGTTTGGCTGTTTACTGTAAAGGGGTTGTTTCGTTTTTTTTTTTTGTTAAAATTTGGATATTCCGCATTGCCTGTAC
>SAMEA104315430__coassemble_405_pt1 | contig 19533 bp, 19 predicted proteins | sample SAMEA104315430__metabat2_low_PE_016 | metagenome-assembled genome bin SAMEA104315430 (sample SAMEA104315430) | gut metagenome | biome: Monkey gut; feature: monkey-associated habitat; material: faeces | place: China | collected 2013
TCTTCGTAGGCAATACCTTTGATGCCGTATTTATTGAGGGCTTGGCTCGCGGCCCGGTCGGAGCCGAGTGCCTGGGAAAGCTGAGCATAAAATTCTTTCCCCGGCATTCTGTTGTCAAAGTAATAGCCCCGGTAATTAAGCAACGAGGGGTCAAAATTTTCAAATATCTGTAAAAGTTTTTTAAGTTCTTTTACTTTCTTCGTGTCGTGTCTTTTTTCGGTCTGCGCCAGTTCCTCCCGCCACTTTTTGGCGGCGTACTCTCTTTCTTTTGGGTCGGTGGAGGATAGAGCCTCTGCCGCGTCCGTATCTATCGGTTTGCCGTCATAAGTGCTTTTCAAATTTTCTTTTTCTTCCAGTTCTTTTATGGCGTCTTGCACTTTTTTGCCTTGCCGTTTAATGCTCTTGTTCTCGTCAAGCAATACGTCGTTTTCCGGTATATCTACTTTGTAAAGTTGCCCTTTTGCTTCTTTGATTTTTGCTTCTTCTAGGCTTTTTGCAAATGCCAGCATGTGTTGCTTTTCTTCTTTGCTATACGAGAAAGGATAGTCATCAGCTACCGATTCCACCAAAAGGCCTTTTGCGGCTTCAAATTTTCCCAGTTTTTCCATCTCTGGGGGGATTGTGAATTCTTCAAAGTGCCGTGTAATATAGGCGAAGCGCTGTAGCACCTTATCTTCGGGGGTGCCGTGTCCATAAACAGTTCCGTCATACTCATAAAGTCCACCGCTGCTTAATACTTTGCGGTACACTTCGCCGGTTTTTTTGTTTTTGGCAAAATACAGGCCCCAGCCATGCGCCTTTCCCCCGTGTCCGTTGCCAATTTTTGAAAGGTCAAAATCGGCAAAATCCGCCGCGCTTCCATGATATCCGGTTTGGTAGAGCACGTCGGGGCCTTGCTGCTGGGCCTTGACAGATCGCACAATGTCAGTTATACTATCAATGCCGTTGCCAACGAGAACCGGCTTTTTGGAGCTAGGGCGTTGGAGCGGCTCATTTTTTGCCCAGTTGTCAATGTTGGCGTCGCTGTCAAAAAATGCGGTATCTAAAAGCACCCGTCCGTTCGGTAGCACCTCAAGCATCGCGCCTGCTTTTCCTTCCTTTGTATTTGCCTTGATAAAAACCTGCACCCCGTTGTTTTCGCCTTTTTGTCCGGGGACATAATAGGCATATTCTATATTGTCAATGTTGGCTTCCAATGCCGCCCATTGAGCAGGTGTCAAGTGGTGCCTGTTATCTATATGTTTAACGCGATTGAAAGGCACGTCAACGGTCGCGCCGGATTTAGTTTGCAGGCGATAAAAACTTTTATTTTGTTCTTTCGGGTTGTCTTTGTTGTTTTGGTAAAAGTCCACAAATTCCGTGAGAGAATTGGCTTTATTTTGGTACATAGCAGCCGCTTGGAATAGTACCTGTCCGTCATCCGGCAAGCCGTCGCGGTCTAGGTCGTAGTCCACATTGTTTCCAAAATCAAAGGACGTGTCTTCTTGGTGCGTGCGCCGGTCCTTAAACTTTATTTGGTTCCGTTCGTACCACGCGCGGGGCGTTTCGCCGGATACCTGATAGGCCAGCTGTGCGAAGGCTTCGTGCAGGTTTGCGGCGGCTTCGGCTTCGTCTTCCGTGTAGTCCGCTTCCAGCGCACGTTTGCGCACGTCGTCGCGTATGTCATAGACCTGTTTTTGATATTCAGGCGTGAGTTGTTTTTGCGTGCCGCGTACGGCTTCCGCAAATTCCTTCGCACTTTCCAAAATGTCCCCGTTTTTATAGGTGGCCGGGTTGTTCTCGTCGTTTAGCATTTGTTGTACGTCTTCTAAACTTTCGCGGCTTCCGGCTTTCAAAATGATGCCTGCGAGCATTTTTTGCGCGGTTTCTTTCGGTACGCCGAGAACTTCCAGTTTGGCCTGCCCGTTGGAAAGAATGACACCGTAGCGTTCCTGCAGGGTCAGTTCGCGCCCTTCGTTGGCGCGGACCAGCTCCTGCACTTGTTCCAAGGTGGGCGGCGGTATTTTATCCCCTTCTTGGGTGGATACGCCTTGCGCAGCGGCCGCTGTTTGGGGCAAAATGCGCCGCACGGCGGCTTCCACTCCGATATGTGCGCCGGTGGCTCCCGCGCCGGTAAGTCCGCCTAAAAGGGCTTGATAGGCCACCTCTTCTAGGGTTTGCCGGATGCTGGCTTCTTTGCCGCCCCAGTTTTGCATAATGATTTCGTTAGCGGCCCCTTGGCTACCTTCCTGTATGGATTCCGTTAAAAAGTTGCGTACCAGTTTGGTTCCCCAGCTGCGTGCTTTTAACCCGCGCAGAAAACAGTCCAACCCCACCTTTTCAAGTATGGCTTCGGCTGCTCCGGCTCCTAGGCCGATTTTTTCGGCTTTTTCCGGGCTGACGCCATTGGCGAGGGCTTCCTCATAACTTTGCCGCCCTTGTATGGCTCCAAAAACCGCAGCGGTGGCTGCTGGGGATTTGGTAATGGCTGCCGTGCCTAGGGCCATTAAAAGCGAAACGCCGCCCGCCGATAAATCGTACAGGAAGCCGTCAGTTTCTTCTTTGGCAAGTCCGGTGTGGCGCAGCCAGTTCTCATGGCGTTCCTTCATTTCTTGCATTTGCTCGCGTGCGAACGTATCCACGTTTTGGTGCATGGCTTCCAGTTGGCGGCTTTGGGCGTTCAAATCGTTGTAATACTTGGCTTTGGCGGTTTCGTATTCTTCGTCAGTTTTGTAATTTTCGCGTTTAATGTTGACGCTTCCCCATGTGTATTTGTCGGTAAGTTTGGTCTGTTCCCAAGCGTAGCGGGTGTCATTTATGGCTTGCATGATAGCCCCTACCCCTAGGCGCCCCAGCGTCTGTACGCCCGACACAGCGGCTCCGGCGGCTCCGCGCGGCATCTGTCCCAGCAAACTGTTTTTCTGCTCACGTACGGCGTTTTGGGCGATTTCTGCGCGGGTCTGTTCTATGGGCTTCATAGAGAAGTAGTTGTCACGTTTTTTATTAAAGCGTTGCAGGGCGGTCAAATACTCCACTTCCGCTGGGTTGTTTGACGTCGTGTTAACGCTGATGTTATCTTTTTCTAAATAAACGGTTCTTTCTTCCGGCAGGTTCATAGTTTGCTCCTATTTCATCCAAGCGGGATATTTATCAATAATTTTCCCGTCTTTGTCGCGGCGCACCATGTAGGCCACGTTGTTTATCATTTCCGGCTTGTACCCTTGCGGCTCTTTGAGTTTGGGTGCGTTCGGGTTCTTGGCGGTGCTTACGTTGTGCAGCGCACCGGTGTTTGTCAGTACGGCTCCCACCTGTTTATCGTCTATCAGGTAGCGGTTTCCGATTAGGGTGGCATACACCACGCCCAGTTCCCCTTTGGCTTGTGCTTTGCTGGCCGTATCGGTGGCGGCAAGGTTGACGTTGCGCTGGCGCAGGGTGTTAAAGGTGTCCACATATAGTTGCGCAGCCAGTTCGTCCGGAATTTCGGCCCCATGCAGGTCCTTTTCCAGTTTCTCTTTTATGCGCTTTTTCATGTATTCGCTCACGGTGTCGCTGCTAAACCAGCCGGACGCATTGGCAAGTTGCACATCGTCGTCTTTGATTTGGGTGGCGATTTCGTGCATAATGTTGCGCTTCATTTCTATGGCGTTTTTGCGGTTTCCGCTGCCAAAGCCATTAACCGTGATTCCATCGTCCACCACGTTGATTAGGTCGGTTAATTGTTCCACGGTGGGGCGGTCGTACTCCACGCTGCCTTGCTTGGCCTGAAAATTGCCCTTGTTGTCAAGGCCCAAACTGTTATATTTGATTTGCACGTCGGCCCAGTTGCCTTGTTTTTCCATGCCGGCTTCGCCCTGTTCCAGCACATCCTTCATGTAGGAATAGGCCGATTTTACCTGCTGCGCAGTCAGGCCGGTTGCCTTTTCAAAGTCAGCCGGTTTCTCTAATAACTGCTTATACATAAGCTCGGCCTGGCTTGGGTTATCCTGCCACAGCTGATTAAACCGGGTTAAAAAGTCATTGATTTTCTTTTCCTTGGTGGTTCCCTCCACTTCTTTTTGCGCACGCAAGGCGCGGTTTTTCCACTCTATTTTTTCGGCAACGGTCAGGGTTTTGAATTGCTCCGGGTCGTCCATAATGCTTTTCACTTTACCGTCCGTACCAATGCGGGCGATTTGGCTGGGGTCCTTATCTAGCATAAAAGACAGCTGTCCGTTGACCTTTTGGTTTTCGTACTGGGTTTTTAGTTCCTGCTTTTGGGCGGGTGTGAAGTCGTTTGTTTCCAAATAGACGCCGTATTCCGCGTCAAGGGCTTTCTTTTCTTCCGGGCTGGCATAGGCATAGTCGTAGGCCTTGCGCTCGGTGGTTTCCTGCGCGGTCTTATAGTTGAGCTTCTGCATAAGGCCTATCTTTTGGCCTGTGACGTCTGTTTGCAGGGCGGCATAGTAGTTGTTGCCCTTGGTTTCTTCCCATTTTTTAAATAGTTTGTCGCCGAGGTATTCTTTGCCGGTTGCCTGCATTTGGCTTAAGGTGTCCTTAACAATGGCGTCGTACTCTTGGGGGTTTTGGCTGGCAGCCAGTTTGTTGTTCATTTGCTTGTACTGGTTGTTGAGCTGTTCTTCCCAATTCTGCACGCGCAGGTCGTTGTATTTTTCCTGCGCAGCCACAAGCGCACCGGTCAGCTTCATTACGTTGTCGCCGATTTGCTGGTAGGTGGCGGCGGGGTTTGTCATGGGGTCAAAATGCAGGTTTTGGCGCACGCCTTGCGGAGTGGTGCGCTGGTCTAGGGTTTGTACGGCTGGTTTGGGTGGTATCGGCATAATTTCCTCCTAGCGCGTCCACGGCGCGTATTGCTGTTGGTAATTCATAATGTTTTGGGCCTGTTTGGTATCTAAGGACTGAGTTCCTTTCGTGGCGGCGGCGGCGTTCCCAGCGTTGTACATGGCATAACTGCTCATGGCGCCCACGGCGGAGTTAAGGCCTGCCTGCCACATGGCATTGCGGGCATTGACCTTGCTCATAGTAACGCCGTAGCGGTTCATAGCCGCGCTATTTTTATAGTTGCGCCAGCGGCTCTGTCCTTCGTATCGCAAGTTGAGTGCGTCCTGTTCTAGGTTAGACGCGCTGTCGCTGAATACGCGGTCAAAGGTACTGCCGGAAAGCCCGTTCTCTGCCAGCCGTGCTTCTAATTCGCCGAGTTGCTTACGGTTCTGTTTGCGCATGGTATCTTCTGCCAGCGATGTTTCTAAGGACACAGCACGGGCATTTTCTTCGTCCTGTCGGGCTTGGAAGGCGTACATAGACGCGTTCTGTTTTCCTTGTTGGTGCGCGCCGTACATATTCATAATGCCCTGCATGGCTTGCCCGAATATCATTCCCCACATAGTTCGCTCCTTAATCGTTTGTAATTTCCAGCTGCGGATAAATTGCCAAAATGCGCAAAGGCAGCGGGTCTTTTTGCTTAAAAATCATTCGTGCGCCGGTGGCGTTGGGTATGTCGCGCCCCAGCACATCGTTGTGGCTTTGGCTGCCGTTCCAATTTAAGAACAGGTCCCCGCTTTTGAGCGCTATGGCGTCGGCCCGTTCTTCCGGGCGGCGCAGGGACGCAAAGTCCATTTTGTTTTCGCGTTCGCCGTACCAAAAGCCACCGGAAGTCAGCAAGCGCACGACCATTTTGTTTATGCGTTGCGCTCTTGCGTTGCCGGTTCCGTTGGCCCCTTCCACGTGTACCGGCAGGGGTTCAAAGGTGGTTTCGTAAGGCAGCCCGACGGTTACCACGGTAGCGGCCTTTGGTAATAAAAGCGTACCGTCGGTTCCCACGGTAAGCCCCCGGTAAATGATACCGTCCGCCAACACGTCCACCTTTTCGCCCGCAAGCCACGTTAGTCCGTTCACGCTGGCACTGGCGGTGTCATTTGTAATCTGTTTGCCGCAGTCCACATAGTAAGCGTATTTTAGCCGGAATGCCTGCTGCTCGTCTTCGGTATAACTGGCTGGAATATCCAGCGGGAGTCCGTCGCGGAAATATTCCACGCAGTAGGTGTCCGCACCGTTTAGTTTTCTCTTCACAATGGCCCACAGTTCGTCTGTTTGTCCATCTGGGCTGGGTATTACGGCCACGCTTATAAACTGGCCCTTGGTGGTGTGTTTATGGAAAGCACGCACCTGCTGGCTGTTGTTGTAAGTCAGGCCCAGCAGCGAACCGTCCTTTACTACGCACCAGACAATGCGGTCCGGGTTGTACTGTAAGGCCCACGCTTTTAGGCCCTTTTTTAGCCACGTGGCCGATAACAGGGACACCTCTTGCGGGTCATATGCTTGGTTGTCATTGACGTACAACAGGTCATAAATGCTTTTGCCTTCCGCGCCAACATAGAGTTCGCTTCCGCCCAGTAAAATTGGGGGCAAACAGTTACTGCCAATGCGGGTAATAGTGTTATAGGTGATGTTTTCCGGGCCAAAAGCACTTGACGTCGTCTGCGGCGCAATTTCTGTTACGGCTCCGGCTGTTCCGACATACAGGCTTTCCCTCGCAGAGAGCCATTGAATTTCGCTTAGTTCCGTTAAAACTGGCAGTTTCATAGCGCAGTTTGCTAGTTGTTCGCCAAATTCTTGGTCGTCAAAATTTTCATAATCCCCGGTTTTGCTAAATGCAACGACAGGTCCTTCTGCGCCGTTTATACCTAACAATAACCTGTCTTTGTAAAAACAGCCGCAAACGGGGTTTTGTGCCATAGACAATTGCCACGTTTCACTTGCATTAGCAGAAGAACCTTGAGCATTATAAACACTAGCCGGGAAGGTTTCTACTACCGTTACGACTGCTTGCGTGGCAGAGACTACTTTCGTAATTTTTCCGCTGCCGTACCCGCTATGGACATAAGTCCACCGCATACTCCCGTCGGTTGCAGAGCCTTCGGTATGGGTTGGTTTTACGTTGCCGGCAGTTCCTTGGATGGTTGAAGTATAAAATTTGCCGTCCGACTTGTACTCAGTGTTTGCAACCACACTCATTCCTGCTTGCCAAACAAACGTATTTATATTTGTGTGATAAATTCGTACAAAACGCCCGACCATATCTTCGGTAAAAAAATCACTAGAGGCATAAACATTGGCGGTTCCTGTTTGCTTATCCACTCTTAGTTTGATGCCGTTTTTGGATATGTTTTCCCACGGGCCGTTTTTGAAATGGACCTGCTCTATTGCAAAACTATACCGCCCCGTACGTTTTAACTTATGGGCAGGATAGTCCGGGTGAAATAAATAAAGCACGTCATTTTTTTGCACGCTGGCGAGCCGAGACCGTTCTTCCTTGTCAAACAAATCTTCTAAAGAGTAAGGCGTCGCAACAACCAGCCCCTGTTCTTCGCCGGACAATATTTGACCATGGTCTTTGTAAAAGCGCACATATTTATTGCCAAACTCCAACACATAGGCAGTATTGCGATTGACTACAAAGGGAACGAGTACGGCTTTTGTACCGTCTATGGTGCTGGATGCACTATAATATTGTTTTTTGTAGATTTCGTCGCTATAAACGCGAATGAAAAAAGTATCCCCCACGAAAGTATAAGGACAAATTTGATAGGCTACACTCGCCGGCTGGAATGCGTCTGCCTCCCAGTTGACGCCGTCAGTGCTTTTATAAAGTTCCCTTTTGTTTTGGGTGGTATCTTTGTTTGAAAGCAAAACATATACGGTGTCCTGTCCGGCGGTCATATTTAGTGGGAGGTAGCTATTTATGGATTTGAAAGATACCGCAGTCCACGCGTATCCGTCCGCACTTTCAAACAGCGACGACAAACTGCTTCCGCCATTTGCAAACAGCAGGTATTTACCGCCCTCATACGCCATAGTTGAGCCATCTCTTTTAAAGTTCGCAAAACTCATTTGCGTCACATGGACCTGCCAGTTGGTGCCGTCGCTACTGGTTAACACATAATCATAATCTCTGTACCCTCTTTCCGTTTCGTTGGTTTTTTCAGTTTGCGATAAAAATAAAAAGAAGGTATTGTTTGCCACAAAAGAAGCATATATAGTTGGGCCGTCGTCATTATATGCCGGGCGGGCGGACAGGGTGGGTAGTGGCACCTCACTCCAAGTGTTCAGGTCCGTGGATATTTTTAATAGTTTTTTGGTAACGTATAAATATATGCCATTGTTGTAGCTCACACTTTTATAATAAGCGGGGTCGTGGCTAACGTCAGCGGACATCGTCCAATGCGTGCCGTCAGTGGTGTAGTAATTGTTGTAAAACAAAGCGGGTCCCACCTGCGTAAACTGCAAATAGGAATAATAATATAATTTTGTATCAATGGAACGCGCCTCCCAGTGCTTCAAATCGCTAGACACATACATAGTGTCATAAACTTGCTGAGAGGTTCCTATTGTTCTTATGGGGCCTGAAGCGATATATTGTCCGTTTATGTACGCGCAAGGGATAACCCCGCTCGCCGGCAAGGACATTCGCTCCCATTGGCCCCATCCTTTTTCCTGTGTAACTCCGCCGTAGTTTTTCACATATACGCTGCCGCCCCTTCTATGCACACCGCCAGCAACCTCAACGCTGGCGTTTTCTAACTGGCGACAGGAATAAGCCGCCACCTGCATTTCGGTGCGGGCTTCTAGTTCGGGGCTGACCAGCCCGTTGTTAAATTGGTTTAATGCTGCATTGACGCGAATTCCCATAAATTACTCCTCGTCATGGGCCAATTCCCACGAACCGGGCCGCATGTCTTTAACGGCCAGTTGGATAGCGTTGCAGCGTTTAGCGGTGCCGATAATGGCTTGGTATTCTTGCCACAGGATGCTTTTTCGCTGCGGGTCCTGTTTTAGCCGTTCGCACATTTCATAGGCCAGTTTGGTGGCGAGTGCTTCTACAAAATACGGGGGCCATTTTACTAGGTTCAATTCCCGGCTGATGTAGCGAATTTGCAGGGGTGCGCCGATATTTGTGAGCAGGGTATTTCCTTCCAGTTCATAGGCATTTTTACTATCGCCACCGTAGTTGTAAATGCCTTCCAGCCGCAAGAAATCAACAGGCAGGGCGTATTGGAATTGATACCCAAAGGCGGGGGCGTCCGCAAGTGCGGGCAACTCCGCGCGTTTAATGGCAAAGGCCCACGGGTAGGTTGCCAGTTCAAAGTCGCGCACCGTGCCAAAAATGTCCCCGGCAAGGCGTGCGGCTTCTTCTTGGCTGTCAAAGGACTGTATGGTAGGCAGCCCCAGTTTGGTTAGTGCTTTATTGGCAATTTGTAAGTCAGTTAAATACTGCATAATCCCGCCTTTTTAGTTTGGGTAGAAGGGGTCTTTCGGCCCCCTCTACCGTCCGCACGTACCCTAGCACGCACGGGAGGAAAACAACCATTAGGCCGCAAAGTCAATCGCGGCGCATTTTGCTTCTTCCAAACGGGTCGCACCAAGGGCATATTCCATGTAGATTTGTGTCGCGTTAGAAAGGTCCGTGCGCTTATCTACGGAAACGACGAAATCCTCCCATTTGCCTAAACCGACGCCGGATTTGCAGAAAATCGGGCAGCGATAGACGTTGTTGGGGGTTTCGGTGGACCCAATGTTGGTTTTAGCAAGGTTATAGCGCACAAAGTTCACGCCCCCATACGGCGTGAGCTTTTTGCCGGTTAAAACCTTGTTGTCTTGGTAGTCGGACGACACATAGAAGCCGGCATCTTTGAGCGCGGTTTCTACGGAAGGCGGTACTACCATGTAAATTTCTTCCTGTTCAATGTCCACGTCTTTTTCTTGCAGTTTGGAAATAGCCAACGCAATTTTTCCCAAGACATCGCCGGAAGCGTCCGTCTTGGCAACGATGTTGGTGGTATCAAAATTTGCCGTGGAAGTAGCGTCTTTACCCACTTTGTTCGCGGCAAAAAAGTCCGCCAAAATCGTCGCGTCAATGTCGCGGTGGTAGGCCGCAAGCATGGATTGGACGATGCCTTCTTGGGGGTTTAAGTCCATTTTGATACTGTCAAAGGTATCAATAATGTAGGCCCCGTGCTTCATCGTCGGCGAGTACCAGCGGCGCGTGCGCGATACGTTAACCGCAGGGGTTTCTTCGTAGCGATTTTCACGCGTTTTCGTACTAAACGTGCCCAGTTGGTCTGCTGGGGAAACGGTTGCGCCCTTGAGCCCGCTTTTTACTGTCACACAACTTTCCAGTTTGGAAACGGTCTGCTGGGCGAGAAGTTGCAGGGCATTTGCGAATTTCACCGTAATTTGATGATTCTCAATGCCTGCGTAGTCGCTCGGTGTTAAGCTCATTTATTCTCTCCTTGGGCTAATTGCCCGGTTTATTTTTTGCCCTTCCTCGCGGGCTTTTTAGGGTCATCCCCTAAATCGTTTTTGCCGGCTTTTTTAGCCGGTTGTTCGGCAGGTTTTTCTTCCGGCTCTTTGACGGGCTCGGTTTCGGTCTGTGCTTCGGTTTTGACCTCTTCCTGCTGTACTTGCTCCACAGGTTTTTCTTCCGGCTTCTGCGGGGCGTTTTTGGCGTCTTTTGGGGTAAGGACGCCGTCGTCTATCAAATCGGCTTCTAGGTTATCCACCATGGGTTTAAGGTGGGTATAGAGCCAGTCCTTGCGCAGTCCGCCCGGTCCGCGCCGGATAGCAATTTGAAAGAAGCGCATAAACTGTCCGCGGGTCACTCTTTCCTGTTGTGGCATAGTTAGTTTCCTCCTGCCATAGCGTTGGAAACCTCTTCAAACAGTTTTTTGGCTTCGGGGTCGTTTGCCATAAATTTGGCCCCAAAGGCCTTATCTGCTTGCAGTTCCTTCATTTTGGCGGCGGCTTCTTCGCGGGTGTACGCTTTGGCGCTCACGGGGTTCCTGCCTGCGCCTACGCCTTTGAGGGCGGGGTCAGCGATAGCAGAACCGATTTTGTGCATAAGTTCCATAAGGGCTTTGCTGCCCAGCGCGCTTTCCAAACGGGCCAGCGTTTCTTTGTTATCCAGTCCAAATTGGCGGGCGGCTTGGCGGGCAATTTCGGTGTTCTTATTGAAATCAGCCCCCCACGCGGTTTGCAGGTCTTTCATTTGTTTGTCCTGCTCGGCGCGGTACGCTTCCATTTTTTGGGCCACAAAGTCGTTAGACGCTTTGGCTACGGCTTCGGCTTGGGCTTGGGTCAGGCCCGCGTTAAAGGCGGCGTCGGCAAATGCTTTGCTGGCAGCGGCTCCTTCGTCGTTAGTGAGTTCAATGCCGTATTTGTCCGCGCTTTCGGGTCTGCCGAGTTTGCTGTAAAAATCGGCGAGTTCTTCCGGCGTGGATTTATCGGTCGGCAAAGCCACATATCCGTCCGGCACTTGCGGTTTGGGGTCGGTCGGTTGGGGGTTTGTCGGGTTCGTCGGATTGGTAGGTTCCGTCGGGTTGGTTGGCTCACTTCCGCCGGTCAAGGCGTCGGCTGCCGTGTTGGTCGGTTCACTCATTGTTCTTCCTCCTGTGCGAGTGCATTTAATTTTTCGTCCGGCAGGTTGGTCATAGCCAGTATGTGGTTTAGCACCTCCCGCCGTCCGATATTAATAAAAACCTTCTTTTCGTCTATGGGTGTGCCGGTTCCGCGTGCGGGGTTTGCCGGGCATACCTTGGCAAGGTCCGCCAGTACGATTTTGACCTCCGGTTTAGCGGGGTCAAACACCGTTTTGTAGGCGAGCCGCTTTCTAAATAAGCGCTGATACAGCGTGAGTAGTTTGTTCACGTTTTACCTCACTTGCGTGCCTGTTTTCTGCTGGGCGTCGGCCAGGTCTTTCGCCGTCTTGCCGATTACCGGTGCGGCAGCAAGCATGGCTTGGGCCTGTGCCAGTTGTGCGTCGCTTAAATCGGCAGCCGCCTTTTCTTCTTCCGTATTGAAGATTTTGACGGGTGCGCCGTACACCTTGGCGATTTCTTTCAAAATGCGCGGTGCGTTGATTAAGTTTTTAATGCTGGGGTCAAAGGGCTGTAAGGCTCCGGCAAGTTCCACGGTGCGTAAAATGGCGGCTCCCGTGCCTGCGTCCTGTGCCTTGCGGATAGGGCTTTCGTAGCGTACCTGCAGGGCCACTTGCCCGCTGGCCATAGCTTCTGCCATTTCGGGCGGCATAGGCTCCAACTGTCCGGCACGCGTGCAGATTTCCAGCTCCTTGGTAATCACGCCGGACAGGAGTTCCTTTTCTAACCGGCTTGTCGTGGGGCTTAAAAGGGTTGCTGTTTCCTGTGCGCGTTGTAAAACCTCGGTTGCCGTCATATCGGGTCGGTTGACAAGCACCGTAAACAGGTTTAATTCAAATCCTTCTCTTATGGTGTTGCGGATATCTTGGAGCATTTCCAAGCTAAACGGCATGGCGTTGGGGCCTTGCATAGGGGCGACGAGCGGTTGCCCGTTTTCGTTTAGTCCGCCGGGAATAATGGCGTTGGGTACGCCCACGCGGGCCGCGTTTATGATGTCGTCATTGGCAAGCAGCCACGTCGGGTCGCTGGCTCTTTGGGCGGTTTTGAGGTTGGTCCTCATCATAGCCGCCAGCGTGCGCACTTCCGGCATCAGTTGCATAACCGGCGAGTAGCCGTACGGCTCCTGTAAACTAGCAAATACGTCATAGCGCGGGTAGAAAAAGGGGCAGACGTTGTAGCCGCTTTCTTCCACGATTTCGTGGGTGGAAAGGCAAACGTACACGCTCGCGTAGCGGCGGTGCGTGGGGTCTAAGCGTCTTGGCTGATAATCGTCGTTTGGATAGACGGCGTGCAAAAATTCCCACTCTTTGTTCAAATCGTCGCTTACGATAATTTGCCGGGGTGTATTTTGGCCGAATTGTTGCAGGGTTTGGCGTTTGTTTAATTTGAATTTACGGAAGAAAACGTCCACCTCGCCGTCGGCGTTCTGTTCGGTGTAAAATTCCCGCACAGGCCACGCGCGGTAGGATATGCCGTAGCCGTATTTTTCCGTAACACTAAAAGGGCCGGCTCCGTAAATGGCAATGTTTTTCAAGTTCTCATAGTGGGCGTTGGCAAAGTTGGAGCCTGCGCCGTAGCGGATAGCAAAGAGTTTGTCGCATTGGCGTTCCAGCCAGTCGGCGTAGCGGTCGTTCAAATAGTCGTCAGACGTTGCCAGCCCGTGCCATTTTTGGGTTTTAGGCGTGGTTAAACCGTCAATGGCCGACGCCCATTTGGGGACGGCCTGTGCCACGGTGTTGTCGGTCTTTTTAGTCCCTTTGTTAAAACCTCCGGGGCCGTATTCCACGGTAAAATTGGCGTTTTTGGGGTCCGCCAGTTCGGCAGCACGCTGCCACACGCGCTCGTAGCCGTAGCGGCGTGTTTCCATGGCGGTCAAACGTCTTTTGATGTCGTCGTATAATTTCTGCTGCCGTGTGTCCATAGTTATTCCCCTAGTAATCGTTTAGCGGCGCTTTGCCGGTAGTCGCCCGCCAGCACGGTGCTGGCGCTTCCTTGTTTGAGTTGGTTGCGTTTGCGCCGTTCTTCCTGTTGGCGGCTGTCGTCCACAATGGTCGGCTTGACCTCATTTTTAGCCATTTCTTCTTCCATTTTTTTGGCAGCTTTTTTCTGCTCTCTTTCCGTTTTATCTGTCTGATAGCCGGAATATGCCCCCAGCCCAGCCCCAACAGCTGCACCGGCATAGCCGCCCATTAAAAACCCACCAACCCCTCCGATAACTGTCGGTAAAAAACTTTTACTAAACCAACTCATATACTCCTCCTTTGCTAAAAAATAAAGTCGCTTTGCGCGGTCAGGTCGCCTGCGTTTTGCGCTCTAAAATGCACCTGTTTGGCTTTCTTAAATAGCACGGTGCTCATCATGGCCGCGTCCGCGTGGTCTGGGCTTTTGCCGCCTTTTTTGCGTAATTCTTCTTTATTAAAAAGTTTCATTTGCCCGGACGAGTTAAACGAATAAGTAACCGTTGCCAGTTCCGTCAAAGTGGCCCGGTCGCTTATTTGCAGGTAGCCCTTTGCCATCAGTTCGCGCAGGGCGTCGTATGCTTCCGCGCGCTTGTTTGCATAGCGTGCCGGGTCGGAGGCGGTCGCGCCGCCCCTAAATTCAAAAACGGTAAATTTTGCAACCTCTTTGAGGCGGTCTATTACGCCGCCACCTACGCCGTCGCCGTCCACAATAAGGCGGTTAAAACGAAACGAGCGGCCTGCTTCTGCTACGCGGCCCACGGTGTACATCGTGTCTTTTCCGTTCCACTCTTCGGTGGCAACCTCTTTCCATTTCAAAGGGCCCGCGTATTCCCAAATTTTTAGCACGCTGCTGTCAGCGCCATAGCGGGCAATGTCTAGGGCCGCCACGCGCTCGCCGCCGGTGTAGGGCAGGTCGTTTTTGGCTGCCATATCTATTACGGCTTGCGGGAACAGGGCGTCTTCTGCGGCTGCGGCAAAGTCGCACAGGTACTCTTGCCGGTAGGTATTGTCGGGCGTTTGTGCCTTGATTTTGGCTAACTCTTCCGGGGCAATCACGCCGGTTTCGTCGGCACGGTACATTCCGGCCCACCACTCGCCGTCCGGGTCCTGCGCGTGCGCTTCCACGCCGTGGCAATATACGTCAAAAAATTGGTTTTGCCCTTTGGGGGTTCCTAAAAATACGCACCAGCCCTTGCGGCTCACGAGCATAGGGCGGATAATTTCCGTATAGACGTCGGGGCGCATGTCGCCGTACTCGTCCAGCACTACACCGTCCGCGTAGGTACCGCGCAAGGCGTCGGGGTTATCTGCTCCGCAAACACGAATAAAGGAGCCGTTGGGGAGCGTGACGCTGGTTTCTTGCTCGTTTATGCGTAGCGCGCAAATGCGGTGTGGTTCTGCTTCGGTACCGATATTCACGTTCAAATAGGGGGCTGTGTAGTGGCGCAAGTAATCCCAGGCAATCATTTTCGCCTGCTTCAAAAAGGGGGCAATATAGAAATAACGCCCTTGCGGCTTGGGGTTGGTTAGGGCCATTTTGATGAGGTGGTTTATGGCACAGACAGTTTTACCCATTTGACGGTGGGTAACGAGCACACAAAAGCGGTGCGCTTCCAGTTGCGGATGTATTTCCGTTTGCGGATAGCGCGGCGTATAAGGAATAATGACCTTTACTTCTTTTTGCTTTTCTTGCATGTCGTTTCCCAGTTGCTCGTCAAGGACACGTTTGTTTCCACCTTCTCGGTGGGTTTCTGTCCTAGGGTGTCGCGTATGGCATTAAAAGCCTTCACGTCCCCGTGTATGGCGGCATTAATAAGCGCGGTGCTGATAGCGGTTTGAGTGTTCATTTTGCGTCCTTTGAGGTCCACAATATCTACGCTTAAAAGCGCCCGCAGTTCTTCTGCTAGGGTCTTTAATTGCCGCCGTTTGGCTCCGCTCGCCTTGCCGCCTTTTCTGCGAATTCTTCTCTGCTCGCTCTCTGTCAAAGTGTTAAAAGGCCGCAGGTTCTTTTCGTTCGCCATAATTAAATCCCGCTAAACAGCCCCTCCCGGCACAAATGCGCATAGATAGGGGTGTCCAGCTTAAATTTCTTTATTAGGTCCTGCGGTTTCTTGCGCTCCGTATAGCGTTTGTAAATCGTGCCTTGTCCGTCATGCAGGCAGATTTCAATGTCGCGCCTGCCGATAGCGCAGGCAATATCGCAAAAAACCGGCACGTTCCAGTTGTTTTTCTTTATAAATTGCTTGGCTAGGTAGCGTGCGTAAAGGTTCAAGGTCAGGTCCGCTTTGGTTCCGTCCTTGGTCCACGGGCTGCCGCCGCCGATTTTGCAAAACCCGCCATAAAAGTCCACGGCCAGTTTGCGTCCTGTGGTTCCGCAGTCGGCAATGGGTCCGTGCTTTTGATAGGTCCCGGTGCCGTTTATAATGATTTTCTTTTCCGCGTCCTTTCCCAGCGTCCGGTAGAGGTCATAAATGGTTTGGTTGGCAAGGTCCTTTTCATTAAGTACCGGCACGGCAATGACAATGCGCTTAATTTGTCCTTCGTCCGTAACCACCAAGGTTTTGACGTCAATGCCGAGGTTGGGGTTCTTGGCTAGGTCGCGTCCTATCTTTTCTGCCAGTAGTTTTTCTGCCGGAAAGCCGGAAGCGGTCGGCCACGCGGCGCCAAAAAAGACGCCTTGGTCGCCCCAGCCGTCTAGGCCTTGTGCGATGTCTGGGCTCTGCTGGCTGATGTAGGCGTTGATTTTCAGGTCGCTCGCGCAAATGGTGTTTTCTTTGCCCCAGCGTTTTTGATAGGCCGGCGTGTAGCCGATTTGTGCCACGGCTGCTTTCACAAACAAGTCCAACTGTCGCGGGGCAAAATGGGCCTTGCTGGAAACCTCGCCCGCTAGGTTGACTACGTTTCCTTTGATTTGGCACTCTACCGCGTAGCGCGTTTGCGGGTCTTTTTCCATGTAGCGGTCTAAAATGTGGCTGGATATGTAATCGGCCACTTTGTCCGGGTGTCCTAGGGTGACGTACTCGGTTATTTGCATAGTGTTGCGGTTCCTCCCGTTAATTTTTCCCAGCGGTTCAGTATCACGTCGCAGTATTTGGGGTCCAGTTCTACCAACCGTGCCTTGCGGCCTAGCTGTTCGCAGGCAATGAGCGTGCTTCCCGAGCCACCGAATGGGTCCAGTACAATTTCGCCCATGCGGAAACTGTTGCGGATTTGCAGGGCCAGCAGTTTAACCGGCTTCATGGTGGGGTGTTCTTCGCTGCGGCTGGGTCTGTCGCAGTCAATGACGCTGGTGCTTACTTTGGCGGCACAAATGTTCTGCAAAAGTTGGACCAGTTCTTCTTTTTTTAATTTCTTAAAGTCCACACCCTTGTCTTCAAACACGGTGCTTTGGGTGCGGTCGTCCACAAAAAAGTGAGCAGCACCGTCTTTCCACCCATACAGGCAGGGCTCGTGCTTCCATTGGTAGTCCTGCCGTCCAAGCACAAAGCAGTTTTTGTTCCAAATCAGACATTGGCGTATTTGCCAGCCGATGTTTTTGGCTGCGGTGCGGAAGTTGTAGCCCTCCGAGTCCGCGTGCCAAATATAGAAGGCTCCGCCGGGTCTTAAAAATTCATTTGCGGTGGCAAAAGCAGCTGTCAAAAATTCCAAAAATGCAGCGGCCCCCATGTGGTCGTTTTCTATGGTTTTTCCGTCTGCTGATTCGTAGTTTACGTTGTAGGGTGGGTCTGTCAGTAGCAGGTCGGCTGTTTCGCCTTCCATTAGTTTCGCCACGTCCGTTGGGACGGTGCTGTCGCCGCACAGCAGCCTGTGGGTTCCTAACTGCCAAACGTCGCCCGGTTTGGTGCGAGTGGGCACTTCGCCCAGTTCCGGGGGTTCGTCTTCCACAATTTCTTCAGGTTCAGGTTCTACGCTTTGCAGGCCTTCAATGCCTAGCTGTGGTAGTTCTGCCAGGTCAAAATCTGCGGCTAGATTGTCCGCGTTCCAGCGGACGCCGTCCGAGGTGGAATTGTCAAAGGCCGCCAGTTCTTTGCGCTTGCGGCTGTTGGTATCAAGGTCCGTTCTTTGTAAGGCAATGGCTGTTTTTCCGTCGGTGGGTATGATTTTGACGGGGATGCCGAGTTCTTGCAGGGTTTTATAGGTAGCGTTTCCGGCGATGATTTCGCCGTTTTTATCCAGCAAAATAGACCGCCCGGCTCCGCAGCGTTGTATGCTCTTTTTAATGAGCGACAGGTTGCGTTCGTCGTGGTCCCGGTAGTTGTGCTGGTCGTACTTTATGTCTTTTTTACCCACAAAAAAAGACCTCTTAAAGCGAAATTTCGCCTTAATCGGTCTATGGTTTTTTAGGCACTACTTGTGGGTACTCATATTATAGCACAATGACCCCCATTGTCAAGTGCTATTTCAAAGAACTGGCTTTCGTTCGGGCATCCGAAAAACTGATATACCTCGTTAGGCAAGTCCCAGCCGGATATGACGCGGATTTGCTCTATCCGGCGCGTAAGCGTGCGGTTAGTATAACCCCGGTGGAAAACTACCAAATCTCCGGGGCGTACATCCGCTAGGCGCTTGCGCCAGTTCGCCGTAAACCGGCGGTATTCTGCGTTTTTCTCGCCGCTGTCCACCTTATCCCACCAGTGGTAGGTAAGCGTCAAATGCAAGGTTTTAGGCATTCTCTTTGCTCCCTTCTGGTAGCACAATGCAATCAGAGTTATACTTCCACTTTGAAGGGTCAAAGACTAAGAATTCGCGCATGTCATGGACCGTCTTCAAGGTATCCGCGTCCGTCTTTTGGCTCAGCAGTGCAAGAATAATGTTATGCACTGAGTCGGCGTACTCCCGCAAAGTGTCCCAGTCCTCTTTGTATATATTCGGACGCTCGCCGAACTCCAACACATCTTCCGAATTCAATTGCGACTCCATTTCTGCAAGCTTATTTCTAAAATTGTTTGTATATCCCAAAAAGTTAATTCTCATTACTTATTCTCCATTTTCATAAACACTAAAAAGTGCGTCTTGGCTCTTTTTTGACCAAATAAAGGGCTAACCGGAAAGCATTTTAATACTTCCGCTAGAGATACCTGTTTTTCGTTCCACTTAAAAACCAGTGTTCCGTAAGGTTTCAATACCCGCATACACTCATTAAAACCAGCCCTTAAATCCTCCCGCCAGTTTTGGCTTAATTTCCCATATTTTGCCGCCAACCAACTTTTTGACCCGGCTCGGAGCAGGTGCGGCGGGTCAAAAACAACCAAATAAAATGTGTTATCCGGGTAGTGGATGTGGCGGAAATCGCCCACCACATCCGGCTTTATTTCAAGTTTTCGTCCGTCGCAAAGGGTTTGTTTTACCGTTCGGTTGTCCATAAAAACAACTTTTGGATTTTTTCGGTCAAACCAAAACATCCGCGAACCGCAACATACATCAATTATGGGCTTCATTTATTCCTCCCAAGGGGCGACGAGGTCTTCAATATTCTCTGCACCAACTACTACTTCCCCTGCTTTTGATACACAGGTTTCACTCATAGGTTCGCCTACAACGACGACAGTATATGGATATACTTCATTTGTCTCTTTATATTTTCCATATACAAGTGCCTTTCTCCCGTCTCTCGTCTTGTAAAACTTACCGACTTCCAGTTTGAGCGGCTTGGGTTCTTCAACATATAAACCTTCGTGGTTTCCGATAAAGGGGTCAACTCCCCATCCCCCGCTTATATAACTGACGACAATAAAACCATTTATTGATTTATACTTATTTCCAGTTCTATCTAAAACGACTTTTCCTTCTTTCAAAGCCGCTGTAACTTCTTCCGGCGCGTGTAAAAATCTTTTAACCATACTGTTCTCCTATTTGCACTCTTTTAATGGGCACCAACTCGGTTTGCTTAACACCCATACATCAAGCGTTAATTCTTTCAGGCCCAAACAAGCAGAACATCTGCTGGGAATAAAACCAGACATAAACCTGCATTTTCCGCAACTTTCCGGCATTTCCATATTTTCAACTATTACTGGCATTTTTATCCTCCGCACGGCGGTTCCACGCTTCTATGGCATCTTTTTTGCTTTGCATACTTCTGGTATAGACTCTCACATCCAAGCGTTCACATTGAACAGTCCAGTAATATCCTTTTGGAAATTTAGGAACTTTATAAATGTGTG
>SAMEA104315430__coassemble_406_pt1 | contig 19481 bp, 16 predicted proteins | sample SAMEA104315430__metabat2_low_PE_016 | metagenome-assembled genome bin SAMEA104315430 (sample SAMEA104315430) | gut metagenome | biome: Monkey gut; feature: monkey-associated habitat; material: faeces | place: China | collected 2013
GCCGTATAAAAACGCGTATAAAAGGCCGTTTTGCTCAAATATAAAGGCCTTAAAAGGAGAAAAAATGAAAGGATTTACTTCTATTAGCCGTGCGGCCACTTGTGCTAGTGGCGTCATTCCCGAGTGTGTGCCGGCGCGGAGCGTTCCAGAATCTGTTGTTGCGAAACGACGAGATTCCGTAACCCTGCGGGCCGCCAAACCTTACGGAAGGACGTCTGTTTGGGGTGTCCGCACGGTAAATACCTCTATTTTGTCATCCCCGAAGGTTTTTGTCGGGGATCTGTTTTTATCAAAAAAGAATAACGACAGATCCCGTATAAGGACACTACGGGATGACGGCTTAACAGCACACAGCCATATGGCCACAACCGCAGGTTTTACCCTTATTGAACTGTTAGTAGTCGTCCTCATTATCGGTATTTTGGCGGCGGTGGCAATGCCGCAGTACGAAAAAGCCGTCAAAAAGGCACGCCTAACCAAGGTAATTCCGCTTGTCAAAACATTGGCCAATGCGGAAGAGGTGTTTTATATGTCTAACGGATATTACACGGGCAACGTGAGCGAACTGGACGTAGATATGCCCGCAGGCGGTACCTTTGCTGGACAAAACACGGACGACGGGTATTTGCGCTTTCCGGACGGAACTGTGATTGATTTATTGAACGGAACAGGGCATCAGGCGGGTAACAGTTCTTCTGAGGCCTTATATGTAACGGCCTATTTGCAAGACGGACTCCGTTATATTCAGTATTTAGAACACTCCTCCCGCCCCAATATGCGGATTTGCGACGGCAACGAAGCGGTTTGCAAAAGTATGGGCGGTACGCTGATTGCGGGTACTAACCAATACCAACTCCCTTAATATGAAAAACCCCCGCGCATTAAACGCGGGGGCCTTATAAAATCCAACTTATTTTTGCGGTTTTAACAGCACTAACCTTTCGGCTAATTTTTCAAACGCCCGGGCCCGGTGGCTGATTTTATTCTTTTCGGCTTCGGTCAGTTCTGCAAGCGTCTTTTTGGTTTCGCCCACTAGAAACAGCGGGTCATACCCAAAACCGTTTTCGCCGCGGTAACCAAAACCAATGTATCCGTCCAGCGCGCCCTCAAAGGTTTGTACGCACCCTTGCGGGGTTGCCAGGCAGGCCACGGTGCGGAAACTGGCTCCGCGCTGGGGCAACAACTGCCCTTCCAAGGCGGATAACAACTTGCGGTTATTATCGTCCGCGTCGGCGTGTTCGCCCGCATAACGGGCGGTATATACGCCGGGGGCTCCGTTTAAAAATTTTACTTCCAGCCCCGTATCGTCCGAAATGGCGGGTAACCCCGTTTGGCGGGAAGCATAGACGGCTTTTATTTCCGCGTTGTCTTCCAGCGTAAGGCCCGTTTCGGGCGGGAGCGTTAAGCCTTTAAAATCCGCCAAACTGACGTATTCTATCGGCGTGCCGTTTTTGGTTTTTACGGGCAAGATGTCTATTAACTCTTTAAACTTGTGCGGGTTGCCCGTAGCAATTAAAATCTTCATTAACTTGTTGCGCCTTCTTATTTCATCATTACGACTTCATCGGTCATATTCAGCGCGACCAAGTACGCCTTGTACATATCTTCTTCGCTGAGCCACTCGGTGAAGGCGTGGGGGTTGTTCTGCCCCGTAAATACGGTGTAGGCCCCTTTGCCCAGTTTAAGCATTAACATAGAGGCTGTCGTGCCGGCGCGTTCTTCTTTAAAGTTCGGCGTTACGCCCGCGTTTTTGAGCGCGTTGGCAACCACTTGGTGCGCTTGCGGGTGGATGTTTTCGGCTACGTTGCCATATTGCTTGGCAATCGCGCGTTCAATCTTTACGCCGTATTTGGCGCTGATGTTTTTGGCTACGCTGTCGGCGTAGTTCTTCCAATCGTCAATGTTCTGCTGGCGGAAATCGCGCAGGCGGAAATCCAGTTCGGCCACGTTTACTTTGCCGTCGCCCATATCCATATGGTGCAGTTCTACATAGCCTTGTTGGCCGCGGCTGTTGTTGGGCAGCCACTCGTCCTTGGCGCAGGCCGCACCCAGTTCGCAGGCGGGTTTCCAAGCGTTTCTGTAACCGTTTTCAGCGGCCATAGATTGGTGCCCGTTTACACCGAACACGCGGTAAATCACTTTTTCGGCGTTGAAGTTGCTTACCACCACTTCGCCGTTTACGCCGCCGTCAAAGTCAAAGGCGAGGTCCGGGTTGTAGGGGGTTTCTTCAATGTAATCAGCCGAGCGGCCCACATCTTCGTTGGGCGTAATGACGATTTGGATTTTACCGTGTTTTTTAGCCGGGTTTTCGGCCAAGGTTTGAATTAAAGTTACAATGACGGACACGCCGGCCTTGTCGTCGGCGGATAACATTGTGGTACCGTCGGAGGTAACAATGGTTTTGCCAATCATTTGTTTCAAATACGGGTCGGATTCCAAGGTCATCGTGTGGCCGTTTTTCAGTTGGATCGGTTTGCCGTCGTATTTAGCGATTTTTTGCGCTTTAATGTTCTTGCCGATAATATCGGGCGTGGAATCGTAGTGGCAACTAAAACCCAAGGTAGGGGTCTTCCAATTTACATTGGACGGAATTTCCACATAAATATAATAATGTTCGGATAAGGTGGTCTTAAAGCCGAATTTTTGGATTTCGGCATATAGTTTTTTAGCGGTTTCAATTTGTTCCGGCGTCATATCGGCGGCGTCGCTGCTTTGGCTGTCGTAGGTGGTGTACTTCATAAAGCGGTCCAGCATCGTGCTGCGGTATTTAGCGGCCAAAGAGGCATTTTTCTGCCCCAAATTCTTACGGACGGAATCTTTTACATAGGTGCGTTCACGCGGAGTGTTATTAGCGGGCCAGGCGGCAGCGGCATAGGCTTGGCTGGCAAAAGAAGCGCCGAAAACAAATACGGACAAAACGGCGAACAACTGTTTGATTTGCATAAAATCTCCTTTGAGTAATATTACTATTATTTTATGAATCTACCCTTTTTGCCGCAAGGGCCAAAAGACCTAAATAAAACTTGGGTCCTTAATAAAGGGGAAAATAAAAACCCCCGCACAGGGCGGGGGAAAAAAGAATTTATTTTTCTGCTTGCGGAGCGGGTTGCAGGTTCCACAGGGTAATTAACCTGATTACCGTACGCAGGGAGGCTTCCATTACGTCCACATCCGCATATTCGCGCTCGCTGTGCAGGTTGTACTGCCCGGCGAAGATATCCGGCGTGGGCAACCCCATAAACGAGAGTGTGGAGCCGTCCGTCCCACCGCGTGCCGCCATACGGTTAGGCGTAATGTCCTCTTGGCGCATAGCCATTTCGGCCAAATTGACCACTTGGGCAGGCAGGACCGTCTTCATATTCTTATACTGGTCTTCAAACGTCAGTTCAAAGCCTGTGCCCTTGTAGTTCATTGCTTTAACGGTGTTAAAGGCGCGGGTAACCTCGTTTACAAAGCCTTGCATTTCCTCGTCCGTAAACGCACGGATAATACCCTTTACTACACTTTCATCGCCATTGGTAACAATAGAATCCACCAAGATAAACCCGCGGCGTCCGGCCGTGTTTTCCGGGCGGCTTTGGCGCGGCAGGAGCGTGTGAAAATCCGAAGCCATTAGCAGATTGTCTGCAAAGGCGGAGTTCATCGCTTCGCCGGGGTGAACGGCGCGCAACCCTTTAAATACGGCGGTAAAGGCCTTGGCGTTAAAGGTTTCGTCCGTCAGTTGCCCTAAATCACTGCCGTCCAAGGTGTAGGCATAATCGGCGCCAAACGCGGCTACGTCCATTTTTTCGGCGCCTGTGCCTACTTCTTCATCCGGCGTAAAGGCTACTTTAATAAGGCCGTGTTCCAGTTCCGGGTGGTCGTAGAGGTATTGCACCATTGTCATTACCACGGTTACGCCCGTTTTATCGTCGGCCCCGAGCAATGTGCCGCCGGAAGCGGTAATAATATCGTGTCCGCGCGCGCGGGCGAGTTGGGCCGAGTTAGCGGGATTAATGACCAATTTTTTCTCGGCGTTGATGACGATGTCGCCCCCTTGGTAGTTTTTATGCACTTGGGGTTTAACGTCCTTGCCGGAGGCTTCCAACGCCGTATCCATATGCGCAAGGAACGCCACCACGGGGGAAGCGTTCGCCGATGTGGCCGGGATGTCCCCGGTAACGATGGCGTGCGCGTCTATCTTTACGTTTTTGGCGCCGTATTTTTTAAGTTCCTTGGCCAGCGCCTTAGCCAGTTTTAACTGGCCGGGTGTGCTGGGGACTTTATCCGTTTGGTCGCTGGATTGCGTGTCAAACGTAACGTATTTGGTAAAGCGTTCCGTCAGTTGTTTTTTTGCTTCGGCTTTACTATATTTGGTTACGGTTTTCCACTCCAAGTCCTGCGCTTGCGCCGCAAGGGGCAAGCACAGGGTGGCCACGCAAGCGGCCGCAGTATAGAGTTTGTTCATTAGGCCAAATCCTCCAACGAAGCCGTAACCTGCGCCAAGGTAAGGCGGGCGGCGGCCAGTTCGTTTTTGGTCTTTTCTACTTGCTCTTTGGGAGCGTTTTTAATGAAACTTTCCTGCGAAAGTCTGGCTTCGCGCGAAGCGATGTTCGCTTTGGCAATAGCCAAGTCCTTTTCCAAGCGTTTCTTTTCCTTTTCAAAGTCAATCAGTCCCGTAAGCGGTACATAAATGGCAATGTTGTCCGCCACCGCAGTAGCCGTTTGTTTGGGTTTAGCCAAATTGACACCGATGTCCAATTTTTCAATTTTAGCCATTAATTTAATGTAGCCTTCATAGGCCTTTACAACCGCTAAATCCGACTCGTTTTTGGCAGACAAAACGGCCGCAATTTTAAGGCCCGGCGGCACATTGAACTGCGCGCGGATGGTGCGGATTTCGCGCGTAACGTTCTGGATAGTCTGCATTTTGGCTACGGCTTTGGCGTTTACCCAAGCGGGGTTAAATTCCGGGTAAGACTGGTTAAGCAAGAACTCTTCCGTCTCGCCAACGTACGGGCGCAGAGAGGCGGCAATTTCTTCCGTGATGTACGGAATTAACGGGTGCAAGGCCTTTAACGTGCCGTACAAAATGTGCACGCAAAGCGCCATAACCTGTTCCTTTTCCGCCGTTTGGAAGCGTTGCTTGGCCAGTTCTACATACCAGTCGCAGAAATCGCCCCACAAAAAGTGGTAGAGCGTATTGGCCGTCAGCGCGAGGTTGTATTTTTCAATGCCTTCGCGCGCGGTTTTAATAGCGTTGGTGTAGCGATCTAAGATCCATTGGTCGGCCAGTTCCGTAACGTGCGTCGGCATTTTGAGCGGGCCCGTTAAGCCTTCCATATTCATTAAGATAAAGCGGGAAGCGTTGTAAATCTTGTTGCAGAAGTTACGCGCACCCGTAATGCTTTCCTCGGAATACGGAATATCCTTGCTGGGTACGGCCTGCATTAGGAGCGAGAAGCGCACCGCGTCGGTGCCGTATTTGGCGGTCATATCCAAGGGGTCAATGACGTTGCCCAAGGATTTGGACATCTTCTTGCCGCGTTTATCGCGGATAATCCCGTTCAAATACACGTCTTTAAAGGGCAGTTTGCCCGTAAAATCCAGCCCCGTCATTACCATACGGGCTACCCACAGGTACAGAATTTCGTACCCGGTTACCATTACGCTGGTGGGGTAAAAGTGTTCCATTTCGGGCGTTTTTTCCGGCCAGCCGAAGACGGACATCGGCCACAGCGCGGAGGAGAACCAAGTGTCTAACACGTCGGGGTCCTGCACCAAATCGTGCCCGCCGCAAATGGGGCATTTTTCGGGCTTTTTAAAGGAAACAATCGGCTTTGCACCGTCTTCAAACGATACCTTGGTTAATTGTTCGTGGCCCTGTTGGTCGGTGGCAAAGGTAAGGCCCTTTTCACTGCAATGGCGGCAGTACCACACCGGGATACGGTGACCCCACCAAATCTGGCGGGAAATACACCAATCCTGGATGTTTTTCAGCCAACCCAAAAACGGGTTCTTCCAACTGGCCGGGTGGAATTGCAATTCGCCCGATTCCGCGGCTTTGATAGCCGGGGCGGCCAGTTTGTCCATTTTGACGAACCATTGTTCGCTCATAAAGGGCTCAATGGGACTGTGGCAGCGGTAGCAGGTGGAAACGGCGTTGTTGTATTTTTCTTCTTTTACCAAGAGACCTGCTTCGTCCAAATCTTTTACAGTTTCTTTGCGGCAAAGTTCGCGGTCCATCCCCAAATATTTTTCGGGGCAGTTAATCATCTTGCCCTTGTCGTTGATGACCGTCATAATGGGCAGGTTGTGGCGTTGGCCGACCTCGTAGTCGGTAGCGTCGTGCGCCGGGGTGATTTTTAAGGCACCCGTACCAAAGCCGAGTTCTACGGCTTCGTCGGCGATAATCGGAATAGCGCGGTTGGCGAGCGGGATAATTACTTTCTTGCCCACCATATCTTTATAGCGTTCGTCCTTGGGGTTTACGGCAATGGCGGCATCGGCGTAAATGGTTTCCGGGCGGGTAGTGGCAATAACGATACCGTCAGAGCCGTCCTCGCCTTTATAGCGCAAATACCACAATTTGCCCGCGTGCTGTTCGTGTTCTACTTCAATATCGGATAAGGCGGTGGAACAGCGTACGCACCAGTTGATTAAGCGTTTGCCGCGGTAAATGTATTTCTTTTCCCACCATTGGCGGAAGCACTCGTAAACGGCTTGCGCGCGTTTTTCGTCCATAGTAAAGCGGATGTCGGACAAGTCCAACGCCCAGCCCATTTTGCGGAACTGGTTGAAAATGGCATTGCCGCACTCCTTGTACCAATCCCAAACGGTTTGTACAAAGGCTTCGCGGCCCAAGTCGTGGCGGGATTTGTGCTGTTCTTTGGCGAGTTTCTTTTCAATAACATTCTGCGTGGCAATACCGCCGTGGTCCGTACCCGGTACCCAATAGGCATCCTCTCCGAACATACGGTGGGCGCGGATTAAAACATCCTGCAAGGTGTTGGTGGACGCGTGGCCCATATGCAGTGCGCCCGTGATGTTGGGCGGCGGGATAACAATAACAAAAGGTTTTTTGGTTTTATCGTTTTTGGCGGCGAATAATTTGGCGTTTTGCCATTTTTCGGCCAATTTTTGTTCTACTTCTTGCGGTTCATACGCTTTGGGTAACATAGTTTCTTCCTCGGTTTTTTGAATTTGCGTGATGTGCCTTCACGCGTAACCTATATATATTTTACCAATTATACCGCCCTGCGGCACGGCATAAAAAACCCCGGGAATTGTGTTCCCGGGGTGTAAATTATTTTTGCTCTTGCGGAAGCGGTAAGGTGCGGCACTCGTCAAACAAGTCCAACTTTTTATCATACACCTTACTTTGGGATTCCATTAGCGTCAAAAGCGAGTGGGAAATATTATCGTGCGAGAATTTCCCTTCCGCGGCTTTCTTTTTGAGGCAAGCATAATCAATATGGTCGGATTTCTTCATTACATCGTTCATCCAGATAACCATCGGCACGCGGGTTTGCGTTTCAGGCGCAATCGCATACGGCAGGCCGTGCAAATATACGCCGTTTTCGCCCAAGGATTCCCCGTGGTCGGAGACGTACATCATCCCCGATTCCCATTTAGGGTGTTGCTTTAATATGTCAATCACGCTGGCGGAAATATGGTCCGCGTACAAAATGGTGTTGTCATACGTATTGACGATTTGCTCACGTGTGCAAGTTTGGATTTCTTCCGTGTCGCAGGTGGGGGTGAACTTTTTGAACGCTTGGGGGTAGCGGCGGAAATAGGTCGGGCCGTGGCTGCCGATGGTGTGCAGAACGATAAACAGGTGGTCGTCCTTGGAGTTCTTTAAATAATCGCGCAGTTCGCCTAACATAATTTCGTCGTGGCAGTAGAGCCCGTCGCAAAATTCCTTGTTTTTTACGTCCATTTCTTTATTGGGAACGCGGGTGCAAACGCCCTTACAGCCGTTGTCATTTTCCAGCCAAAGCACCTTGTAGCCCGTTTGCTGTAATAAATCCAACAGGTTTTCGGTATAGCGGGCATCGGTGGGGTTAAAGCCGTCACGCGTGGCGAACGAGAAAATCGCCGGTACGGAAACCGCCGTGGCCGTGCCTGCGGACGTAACGTGCGGGAAATTGACGATATCCTCTTTGGCCAGTTGCGGGTTGGTTTCCCGTTCGTAACCGTTTAACGAGAAGTTTTGCGCGCGGGCCGTTTCGCCCAGAACGAGCACGAAAACCGTTTTCTTTTCGCCGTGGTACGGCACGTGTTTGGCGTTTTCGTCCAGTTTGGTAAACGGGCGGCGGTGCTGGGCTTCTATCTGAAAATAGCGCACGATGGCGTAAATATAGTTGTGCGGAATAACCAAGCGGCGCACTTGGCGGTTGTTGCGCCCGAAGGAGGCATACTCCTTATACACAAACGGCGTTAATACCAAGAGGCACAAAAGCAAAATGCCCACGCGGGCCAAGCGCCCGGTTAATTCTTTGAAGAAAGGTTTAAAGATAATTTTTACGCGGCACAAAATAAGCGCAGGCAAAATACCCAATAAAACCAGCCACGAAACGGAACGCAGGGTGATTAAATCCTTTACTTCGCCGGGGTTGGTTTCAAATGTGTTGCGAATCATATCGGCATCAATAAATACGCCGAACTGGTAGGTTAAATAATTGACGGCCGCCGATACAATAAGAATCAGCACCATAAGCGGCTTGCCTACATACGGCAATAACAACACGCAAAAGGCCGCATAAATAACGGTAAAAATCAGTACGGGCAAGGACAGAAAAAATACACCGTCCGCAAAGCCGGAAATACTGACGTGTGTGAAAACGAAACGCCAAAAACTGATGTTCATTAACACCAAGAAATAGGCGGACAATATAGCCACCAAGCGGGTGGCGGAGACTTCGGGTCTGCGAGCAAGCAGGGATAGTAGTTTCTTCATTTTAATATTCCTGTTTTTTATATATGTATATTTTACCAATTTGGCAAACTGCTTGCCTAGGCCTAGGCAGGCTGTGCAAATGGCCCCGATTATGCCATAATATAAGTATGGAAAACAAAAACTTGGTCCGCACGGAAGAAATTATAGAGCCCGAAATTTTGGACGAAAACGGCAACCCCATTGGGGGGGAGCATACGCCCAAGGATTCCGCACGCCCAAAAGGCGACAACGGGGGAATCTTCGGCGGAATTTTGGTGCTGGCCTTTGGGTTTATTATGACGCTCCTCGTGGCGGCGTTCAGCATTTTTATATTGGTGCCGCTGATGCTTATCGGGCGGGTGTTGGGCTTCCAAGTGCGCACATTTAAACGCTGATTTTAACGAAAACTTTTCCACCTGCACATTTTTTTGCTATAATAAACAGGTAGTCATTAGACCGCACACCGATTTTGGAGAGGTGGCCGAGCGGTTTAAGGCACAGTCCTGGAAAGACTGCATACGGGAAACCGTATCGAGAGTTCGAATCTCTCCCTCTCCGTTTGAATTTAAAAAGCACCCGAAAGGGTGCTTTTTTTACAAAGAAAGAGTCAATACCAACTGAGCAGAAATTTAAAACCCCGCCAAATGCGGGGTTTTTTAAGGCTTAAAAGTGAAGACCGGCTCGCACGGCGAAAGAGGCGTCCCACGGGGATTTTAACTGAAAGAAATGGCCGACTTCGTTCTTGAAAAAGTAAGATAAGCGCCCTTCCAACCCCAAGAAAAAACCGCAGCAAATATCTACCTCGGTTCCCAGCCCGGCCGTTAAATAGGGAGAGGTGGCTTTGTCCTCCACCGACCGCAAATAAGAGATTTTCCGCTCCATTGCGCCTGCTTCCAGCAATGCATACGAACGCGGGGTGGTGTCGGGCGATAAATTAAATTTTCCTACAACGCCCAAACGGCGGGTTTTGTACGAGGAAATAAGCGGTTGGTTGTCTTGCTCCTTGCTAAAATAAACCGTCGGGCCGAGTGAAAACCAAGAGTTAAGCGAATATAACAAACGTAAATCCGCAACACTTTTATCGTGGAGAACCGTATCGCCGGACGGGTCTTGCAAGGAAGCGGAGGTTAAGCCCGAGCCAACGGAAATTTCAAAACGGGGGAAATTGACGGGTTCCTGGGAAGCGCCTTGTCCGACGCGGTATATTTGTGCGTACGACGAAACATATGATAAAAGCAAAGCGAGAAGCAAAAAATGTTTCATAATAAATATATTTTAACAACTAATAATCATATATTAAATACCCCAATCTAATTAACTTCAAATAACTCTTTTTATCAAAGTACTCCGGACATTTTTTTAGAATTTACAAACAGAGCGGAACAAAATTCCGCCCTGTTTTAACGCCGGATATTTCTTTTCTTATATTAAAATAAACCGAAAATTCCCCGTTTTTTAGCAGGGACTGAGGCCTGTGGTGTATTTAAGCGACGTTTTTTAACGATTTCTTCGTCCATAGGGCGTAAATTAACGACATCGCCTTTATATCCGCTTACGATAATTTGGTCCACGGAATGCAGACATAGCCCTAAAATACACCAGTTTTTCTTTTTAATAGAAGTGTATCTGGGCGCAACTATAACATCCGCATTGTTTTTGGAAAGGGCATCGTAAATGGCCCCGCGCGTACAGGCATTAGGGGCATAGTTGCCTTGGGGTTCTTGCATATTAACCCCATAAGTTTGTTTTTGAGGTTGTTTTGTAATAAAGCCGAACCAAGTTTCACACTCAGCCACGCCACTAATTGCTTTGCCTACTTGGATATCCGCCTGTAATGGGCGCGGTTCTATGGCAACCGTGTTCATTAGAACGCTTTGCCGTCCGTTATGCTGTTCCACGGAGGAACAGCCAATCAATAAAAGAAGCAAGGCTTCTAATACCAGTAATTTTTTCATTTTTTCTCCTTGTTTTTGTTTTGAAGGAACAAATATATAGCCGAGTTGGCACAAGGAGTAAGAGCAAAGCAAGCAAGAACGGGCAAACAAAAACGGCTGTTATATCTGAGCTAATTGAGGTAACCCAATATAAACAGCCGCGGTTTATTGCCACCCGAAGATGGCAATAAACACTCGGCACAGCGTACCCAAGGGATCAGTTTGGGCGCGTTGTGCCTAAAACGACTGTTTTTGGACCTCAATTATGCCTTTGATTTCTCAAAAGCGCACTGTATTCTGCATACAGTTCCAAAAACAGAATTAAATTGTACGCAAATTTTCATTTGCGGGTACGACACTTTTATTATAACAACTTTGCACTTGCTCGCCAAGGGCAAAGCAAATAACCTATTTTTGTTGCGTGGGATGAGGCAAAAATGATAAAAATAGAGAAAGCAATTTTGCTTTAATTTTAAGGGAATTTTGGAAAATCAAAAAGAAATATTTTCTTTTTAAAATAAATTTGCTAAAATAAATATACGAGATTTATGCCGGGGTGCTGGAATTGGTATACAGGATAGTCTCAAAAACTATTGCCCGCACGGGCTTAAGGGTTCAAGTCCCTTCCCCGGTAAAATTTAAAAGCCACCGTTTAGGTGGCATTTTCATTTTATACGGGGAAGCGCACCAACTGCTTGGTGCGCGTAGGGACTCTAGGCAAGCAATAAAGGCTGTTTGCCTTTGCGCCGCTTGGAGTTTCAGTTTAGAAGGAACTTTATTTTATCCCTGGGTGGTTGTGCCACCTAGGGGTAAAAAAAGGCAGTTATAAACGAAAATCCAGCGGCTCGTAGGGTTTGTCCATTTTGCCACTCCTGCTTTGTTAAAAAAGTTTACCAACACAACGGTGTTGCCAGGACTTTTTTGCCGCGCAGGAATTGGCAAAATGAAACAAACGCAATAGAGCAAATATCCTTTATTGCTTGCCTTGTGCCGGAGCGATGTTTGAGTTTGCGCACATAAAGTACGGCGGTGCGCAAGGCGAAAACCGCGAGGCCCGGCCCGGAGGCTCTTCCCGTTAGGGAAAAGACCGCAGGGAAGTTTTCTTCCCCGGTAAAATTTTTCTTATTAAAACGCTTGGTTTCGTTGTTGCAAGTTCGGTCGGGTAGTTCCGCGCTACCACGCGTGAGCCAACAGTATTCCTCCCTCTCTTGCGCCTAGAACCCAAGCGTTTTTTGAAAGTAATTTCCGCCCTCTTTTAGTCTCTATATACCATATTTAGGATATTGTATCATCGCGAATTTAATTTAATGCTTTCAGCTTTAATATAAGGTGCCGCAGTATTGGAATAAACTCCGACCCGGCCTATAATTGTATATGTTTGAGATGAGCTCGGCTCATTATCCATAAAATAATTTTCTGCTTCTGTTCCCTCATATAAGACATCCACTCTCTCTCCACTTAACCCAGGACCATTATATGCTGAAACAGTTTTACTCCTTCTGCTTGGGTTCCATAAAACCGCATTGATTTTTACTCGTTGCCCCTGCCCAACTATTAACTTTCTTGTTTCCTCAAAGTTCAATACAGAACCATTAGCATCAACCGCAGAACCAACATAACTAACCACTCTATTGACTGTTGAATCAATGGGAGCGTATCTGGCATTGTTAATTTGTTTTTTTAAAAGTTTATATGTTTCTGTGTCTATATCGCTTTTTATCTTATTTAATTCGCGATTGGCAGATTGCCATTTTCTTTCAGCTATATATTTCATAATATTAGCTTTTGTCGTCAGCATTTTCTCAATTTTAGGGGCATATTCCTTTATAGTTTCTAAAAATTGATTTATCTCACTTTTATACTGGCTTTGTGGATAATGCTGCAACACATACTCAAAATCTGCTTTTGCGGCACTAAATCCACTCTGTATGGTGGCGTTTAAATCCAAAAACTCTTTTTCTGTAGGAGTATCTTTATCTGCCATTTTTTGTTGTCCATTTTCAAGTGTAGTAGCAAGCTTGAACTTTCCCATATTGAAATATGCTGTTTCTAACACGTTTTCATCCTTGATTCGTGTTGCTGTTTCCGTTTGAGGATAAGAAACAAGTAATTGATTATAGAGATTTATTGCCTCCTGATAATTGTTATTTTCCTCCAAAGTTTTAGCCCTTGTATAAGTTCTTTCTGCTTGTTCTTCTTGAGAACAGCCCACCAACAGTATAAAACAAAATATTATAGCTATTATTTTTTTCATTTTTTCGCTCCTTGAATATTGTTATTTCCTTTGTTCTTTTTGCTTTTCTTGCTATATATGCGACGAATACCTTGAGGCAAGGGAAAATACTCCTTTAGTAATTCTCTTATCTGTTCATCCGAAACCTCCAGGCCATTATTTTGTTTTCTGATAGTATTTTTAAACAATCGTATACCCTCTGTGGAGTGTAAAATTTTTTCATATTATTTTATCTCCTTAAAAAAGGCTTTCCATTCTTTAAATCGCTTCTCGGCATCAACCTTTCCATAGTTTGCGGGAGTGGTTAGACCCCTAAATTCAATTCCCTTGTTTTTACACCAGTGTTCCAGTTCCTCCACCTTTTTGCGAATGTTGGGAATGTGCTGAAATGTTTTTCGTGTAAAACAAACTTTTTTTAGTTTATTCAAATGAGAAATTTCCTGCGGAAGATTTTTGCATTTTACCACATTCCAATTCTCATCAAGGGTTAGATCGTCATAAGAGGAAAGATCTTGCGCAGCTATATCAATTTCCTCAATTAAATCGGCAAAATCTATTTTATGCCGTTTTATGAAATCTTCTTTTTCTTGTTTCTCGCTATATCTTAAACATTTCTCCCCAAAAATGGCCGACATTAATTCCCAAAAACTGGTATGTCCCCGGCTGTAAAAGAAGTTAGCGCGATTATCATTAATACCCGGATTAAATGTCCCAACAATCAAAATTTCCGTCTCTGGGTTGAGTTTTCTAGATAAAAATTTATGTTTCATTTTTATTCCTTTTTAATATTTATCCCAAAATTACGCTTAATATAAAGAAGAGTACAGTATTAATTAGGAAACATCTAATCAAAATTCCTAAAAATACTAGCGGCAATCTGCCGACAGAAATTCTGGGGGAGTCTTTTCTGTTATATTTTGCATTGAATTTTTCTTGTGGCATAGCGCAAAACAAAATACTCTGTATAATAGGAACCAGCAAGAATATCCAAAATGCGGGCGCGATTATGCTTATATAGATTAAGGCTTGTGCACAAGCCGCATACCAAGTTGATTTTCCTTCTAAACCGAGGTAAATATATTGCCCACCAACAAACCAGAAGAGCAGTGTAAAAGCACCCGCCGCATATTTATTTTTTCTGGATGAACTTACGCAAAGAGTTTCTTTTTCCCTTGCTTTTTTCTCGCTGTACCCGCAATTAGGGCAGACCTCAGCTATATCAGAATATTCTTTTCCACATTCTTTACATTTAATTAACGCCATAATGTTAGCTCCTTATTATTTTTAAGGCTCAACTATAACAAGAAGCAAAGTAGGCAAATAAAAACGGCTGTTATATTTGAGCCATGAACACTAACCCAAATAATAACAGCCGTAGCCCCCGCCATATATAAAATATGGCAGGAAGCACTCGACAGAGTACACCTAAGGGATCAGCTTTGGCGTACTCTGTCTAAATCGGCTGTTTTTGGAGTGTTCATGTGCCGTTGGTATCCCAACAGCGCACCGTATTCTACATACGGTTCCAAAAACAGAATAAAATTATGTATAAGCCGCGTTTAAGGCTTATTTTGCAAATTACATTTCTCCAACGACTAACAATTTATCAGTATTATAAGAAATTTAAGTATATGGTGGCAACATCAGTTTTAAGCCTTAAAAAACCCCGCGTATGGCGGGGTTAATTTTTAGAAAAGTAGCGGGGCTATCAAAAAGGATATCATTAGCCCGAGTGAGTAACTGGTTACGTTTGTGGTTAAACTTAACATAAACGCATCGTGCAGGGATATTTTTTTGCGGTTCATCAGCCGGATGATAAGCGCTTCCGCGAGTAAACAGAAAATCCACAAAAGGGCTGTTTCCTTTACGTACCGCACAAGCACAATCCACGAAGCCGCCGTGGTAAGCAGATTCGCCAGCGCCACGCTGTACAAAATGGTAAAACTTTTTTTGGTGTAATTTAAAAAGGCCGCCGCCGCAAACAGTTCCAAAATCAAAATAACGGCGAGAGAGGTCCACGCATCCCGGCGCGCCCAAGGGCCGACATTTTCCGCCGTGCCCGCAGGGGTAACGTCCAGCGAATCCTCGTCCACTTTTACGTTAAAATGCGCCCGCAAGGTATCAGGTGAGGCAAACACTTGGCTTTCTCGCTTGGTGCCGTCCGCAAACGCAATAATCAATTTTTGAAAGGGCTCATAGTCGTACGCAATGGAAAAGCAACTGCTTTCCGTACAGCGCAATTTTTGTAAGCCGTAGGAGCCCAACGGTTTGGCAGAAATACATTGGTTGTCCTCGCATTGGAGTTGCTCGCTGTGCAAGGGGTCAATGGCCGGTTTGTTTTCCGTTTCGTACACGAACGAAAATTCCATTTCCGGCTTGGGGGATACATCCGCCCAGGCGGGGCAGATACAAAAAAAGGCAAAAATAATAAGTAATAATTTTTTCATTTTTTTCACACGGAATATTATATTTTGTATTATAACATTAATATAAGATAGGGGGGAACACAAAATGTTTTTTACTAAGAAGCAAAACGAAAAATACGCCGATGTAATGATTTGGGCAATGGAATCCGCCCGCAAAAACGGAAAATTTAAACCGTATGATACCGTTCTGTTGCGTAGCGACTTTTCCGCGCGTCCGCTGGCGGAACAAATTTATTCCAAATTGTTGGAAAAACGCTATCAAGTGGTATTGCGCTGGAACGCACCGGAAAATTTTTCCAAAACTTTTTACACAGTAGCCGACGATAAACAACTGGCCTTTTTGGCCCCCGGCGAAAAAGAATTCCAGGGCGGCATTAACGGCCTGATTTCCCTGCGCGCGCCAGAAGATTTAACGCATTTAAAAAATGTGGACCCGGCGCGCATTGCCAAAAGTGCGGTGGCGCATAAACCCTTGCGCGAAATTTTGGACGTTCGCGAGCAAAAGGGCCTCTTTGCGTGGACGTTGTGCAATTATCCGACGGAGGAACTCGCCAAGCGGGCGGGGCTTTCCGGCAAGGAATACGCCGCGCAAATCGCCCGCGCCTGCTTTTTAAACGAAAAGGACCCCGTCAAAAAATGGCAGGAGGTAACCCAAGCCGTTACCGAAATCGGCGAGTGGCTTTCCGACTTGCCTATTCACACGCTGCACATTGAATCCAAATCAATGGATTTTGAGGTCCTTTTGGGCGAAAAACGCCGCTTTGTGGCGGGCGGAGGGTGCAATATCCCGTCGTTTGAAATTTTTACGTCGCCCGACTGGCGCGGCACTCGCGGCGTCTATTTTGCCGATTTGTCGTCGTACCGTAGCGGCAATTATGTCAAGGGTGTGCGTTTGGAATTTAAAGACGGGCGCGCCGTCAAGGCGGATGCCGAGCAGGGCGCGGCTTTTGTACGCAAAATGTTGGCAATGGATAAGGGCGCGGCGCAGATTGGCGAGTTCTCGCTGACCGACAGACGCTTCTCCAAAATTACCAAATTTATGGCCGATATCTTATATGATGAAAACTTTGGCGGCAAGTATGGCAACTGCCACGTTGCCGTCGGGGCCAGTTACGCCGACACCTACACGGGTGCGCAGGACAAACTGACCAAAGCCGTAAAGGAAAAACTGGGCTTTAACGATTCCTCCCTGCATTGGGATTTAATCAACACCGAGGACAAAAAGGTTACAGCCCGCTTAAAGGACGGCTCCTTGGTTACGGTGTACGAAAAGGGCCAATTTAAATACTAGGACCTTTTGACCCCTGGGCCTAGGTCCAAAGACCCTGGTATAAAAGGTTGTATTATTTTAAACTAATAGTAAGGAAGTTACTTAAAAAAAGGAGAGAACTATATGAAAAAATTTTTAACAGTAGCATTAGCGTTGTTGCTGACGACGGGGGCCTTTGCCCAAAAGAGAATTGAAAAAAATAACGTCTTGGACGCCAAATTGGCCAAGGCTATTACGGCGGCCACGCAAAATAAAGCAGGCTTTGAAAGCGCCGTAAACGTGATTAAGGCTTATGAGAATTTTGCTAAATCCGTCCAAGCCAAACAGTACCACGATTTTGGCTATATCTTTCAGGCAATGGACGAAGTCCGTGTAACCTTTATGGCGGTGCAGGAAAAATCGCCCGAAGCCGCGGCCCAAGTTGCCAAATACATCAACCGCCCGGTGGCGATTGCCAACGGTTCCTATTTCTTAACGCTTGAAAATTACCTGCGTATGGAAACCGTAAACCTGCCCCAGAGCGAACAAGTGAAATTTGATGCTTTCCATACCGCCTTGGCCAATGCGTTGGACGAAGCCAATGCCTTGACGGTAGATAAAGCGTTGCCGAAAGCGTATGCCGAATCGGTCATTGCGTTCCGCAAATTTGTCAGAAGCACCAAGGAACTCAACGCCAACTGGATTTTGCAGAGTATGATGAACCCGATGGACGAATTTAACGCCCAGTTGCAAAAGAACCCGCAGTTGGGCCCGGCGATGGCGAAGGAATTTGTAAAGCCCATTAAAACCTCTTGGGGTACGGTAGAACCCGTGGACTTTATCAACGAGTATGCTATCACCTTGCAAGGCCCGGTACAGGACGATTTGTTTGACTTCCGCGACAACCTGAACCGCTTGGCCCGCTAATAAAGAACTTTTCATAGAAAACCCGCCCGGAGCAACCGTTCCGGGCGGGTTTTTGTGGGTCTGGGGCCCAAATTTTTTAGGGTCCAAAGGCCCTTGTGGCGCCCTAGTAAAATTTTTTAGACTAATGGTAAAGAAAGGGAGGATGTTCATTTATGAAAAAAATTTTAGTTTTACTGTTTGTTTTATTGGCTGGCACAAGCGTTTTTGCCCAAAAAACGGGAAAACGGATTACCTCTTCCCAGTTGCGTGTCCGCTTGGAACAAGCCCAGCAAAAAGCATATGAACAGCAACTTCGCAAAGAGGAACAGGCGGCAGTGCAAGAGATGCTGGATGAAGAGTTGGCGGAAGAGTGGAAGGAAGCCGTGGAAATTGACGATAATGCATTGGATACCATAGATAGTTTTGTGGCTTTTACAAGTGAAATTAAAACCAAAACTTACCAAGATACCGCGGCTATTTTTCAGGCGTTGGAGCCGGTGGAGACTGCCTTTATGGCTTTGGCGGCTGAAAACCCGGACGAAGCCGCGCATATGGCCACCGTTTTAAATCATCCGATAGCCTTGGCTGACGGCAAAACCTTGCTCCTTGCCAGTTATTTGCGGACGGAAATGGCTAAGTTGCCCGCCGAACAACAAATAAAACTCAAACCCTTTGGAGAAACTTTTTTAAAGTCCTTGGACGAAGCCGCGTTGGTTACAGTAGATAATACGCTCCCGGAGGATTATAGCGAGGCGGTAATTGCGTTTCGCAAGTCCGTGGCCCACGCTCCCAAAGAAAATGTGTCCTTTATTTTGCAAAGTATGATGAACCCGATGGACGAATTTTATAGCCAGTTGCAAAAGAACCCGCAGTTGGGCCCGGCAATGGCGAAGGAATTTGTAAAGCCGATTAAAACCCCGTGGGGCTTTGTTAAACCGTTAGATTTTATTAATGCGCACGCCGTGGAGATACTTAGCCAACCGATGCAGGATAAACTGTTTTTGTTTGCACGGGATTTAAGGCAATTTTCCCGCTAAAACGCTTCTTTAAAACGTCCGCCCCAAAGGTCCTTGGGGCGGTTTTTGTGTGGCATAAAATAGGGAAAACAGCCTGCTTTGCGGCGGAAAGGACAGGGTAACCCTTCTTTAACGGCCCATAAAAAAACGCGCCCGAAAGCGCGTTTTTGCAAAATAAAACCAATTTTACAATTCGGTATGCATTACCTTTAAGGCGGCCTTTTCTTTGGCTACGGGCAGACACTCCTGTACGCGGTAGTGCTTGCCGTCGGTCAGTTGCGTGATAGCCGCAATGTCCGCATCGGTCAGCACTTCCTTGTCGTAAGTAGTGCGGAACTCGTACCCAAGTCCGCTCTCTACAATTAATTTCATAGATTCGCGCAAGACCGCCGGGTTAAAATCCACTCCCGTGATGAGCGAATATTTTTCCAGCGGGGCTTTTAAATCCATTGCGATAAAATCCAGCAGTTTATCGTGAATTAACTGTTTAAGCACTTCGGGGCGGGTGCCGTTGGTGTCCAACTTGGTGGCATAGCCCATCCCCTTTAATTTGGCCAGAAACTGCGGTAAATCCTCGTGCAGGGTAGGTTCCCCGCCGGACACTACAATCCCTTCCAAGGTGCCTTGGCGGCGTTTTAAAAAGGCGTCTATTTCTTCTTCGGCAACGGGTTCGGCGAACATATGCGGATAGACCAGTTCCGGGTTGTGGCAGTAGCGGCAGCGCAGGCGGCAGCCCTGAAAGAACACCACCGTGCGAATACCGGGGCCGTCCACAAGGCCCATGGATTCAATGGAAT